>BNJV01001221.1_pt1 | contig 166402 bp, 231 predicted proteins | sample 8540591 | NCBI WGS metagenome assembly BNJV01 (sample SAMD00202457, study PRJDB9452) | human saliva metagenome | host: Homo sapiens
TACCGTCTTTTATTATCTCTTTCATTTTTCTCTCCTATCTGTCCACTTACGAATATGTTGGGTTATTATCCAAAATTTTATACCAAACTCAAGATCATTCCATAACAGTAAACATTTTTGCATCTCCAGCCTTACAGTTGTCTGTTTATAATTATAAACAACAACATCACTAAGTACATAAATCATTGCCAAACATTGGAGGAATGTACACCTGATGTCTGTTCTCAGAAGTAGCAAGTGTGATGCCTGCTGCATATTCGTCTGAGTTTTATCATTATTAAAGTACAACCTGATAAATCACTACCATAGCACACTGAACCAGCTTTCTTTGTCTGTCTAGAGATCTCCACTACATCGCCTCCTACGCTTACCTTGTATGTAGTAGATAATCATCCTGAATAAACATCTGTATACACATTTCAGCATATAGTTTTTCATTATACCTCAGTATAATTCCTCTAAAATCCTCAAAAACATCAGGGCTTAATAAAGCAGCACACTCTTTCAAGATTAGTCTTCTCAACTACCATAATATCTCCTTTTTGATAATAACTTATTTCATCTTTTCACGCAGTTTAATGTCATTATCCACCATAATATTTAAAGCTCATCAAAACTCGTTTTCCTAAGTTCAGCCCAACTTTTCTTTTAGTCTTGTAGGATTTCTTAGAAGTCCTACTACATCTATGAGCTATGAATTCAGGAGAAAACTTCTACAACTATCTTACCTGTTTTAGCATCAATACCCTTCTCCTCTCCTGCCTTCCATCTAGGTTCAATACCCTGCCCTCTTAAATGCTCTGGTGCAAAAATCCCTTACAGAATACTGCTCTCGGTTGCCACCACCGTGTCGTCGAGGCTGTACTTAGCAGCCACATACACTACCAACATAATCACTGCAGCCCCAGTCTCTAAGCGCATCAGATTGCCCAGATACAGTTTATCCTGTGCCCCTGCTGCAATGCTTTTGCTGCCAGTAAAAGTCTTTCTGGTGACAGTGCCACCTCTTCTTTCAGACTCATAGATTTAAAGATGCCCATTGGTAGACAGCATGCCTTCTCTATAATTCCTTCCCTACTGCAGTAGGCATACTGCTTTGCGGCTGCATAAAGGGAATAAGGGTAAAAGGTGTTGTCTCACTTTGTGGTATTTCCTCGTACCTTTCAAATGGTTCTGAGGTTGATGCCTGATGAATCTACACTTCTTTTTCAAGTCCGCAGATTCTTATGGCTTCAAAAGCAACCTTATAACTCCTGTTCCCGTAGCATCCGCAGTGTACTCGGCACCTCGAGAAACAGCTTCACATGGCTCTGCGCCACTAGGTTATATATTTCATCAGAGTTCAACCTTAGAAAGTGATTTTTAGCCAGACTCAAAGAATCAGTTAAGTCTCCATAGTGTAAATGAAAATTAGGGTTGCCCTCAAGATGGTCTATTCTTTCCTTTTCTCTCTGTAGAAGCTCTTCTCACTATGCCGTGAACTTCGTACTCTTTTTCTAATAAAAACTCAGCCAGTATGAACCATCCTGCCTGTAACGCCTGTAATAAGTGCTTTTTCTCATCATTTCCTCCCAACCTATATTATATAAACTTTACATTACAATACAATATAATATATATATATATGTTCAAGCATTTATCACCATCCATTAGACTTTACGCCATCAATCTTTATCAGTTCCTCCAATACTTACACTATTGTCTGAAAAATATCCGTATCCCATAGTAATATCGTCAACAAACTGCTCATTTTCGAGCAAGCTTCCATATTCTTGCAAATTGATACTTGAGAACATACCTGTAATAATCCTTTACATTTCAGACAAAGACATCATATCAACATAACATCTTTTTAGCTAAGCAATATTTAGGATTTTCTCTCGTCTTAAAATGTATCGCTCTTTCCTAAAAGCAGGGTTATCTGTGTAGCTGACTCTCTCTATATCTATGTGATATACTAGTTTATCACCATATTTTTCAATAAATTTTTCAAAGGTTATTGTTATCTTCTGTTGCCAAAAATATAATCATATTTATCAATAATCTTGTCAATTTGTTTCAAAATAATCTTCCGGCAAAATAGGCTTAGGATGGTTATAATATCCTCTATTAAAAATCTGTGACCCCTCGCCTGTGACTCCAAGAATTCTTGAGCCTTCACAAAAATTTCATCTATTTTGCTGTAATTCAGTTCAAGCTCTTTTCGTACTCTAATATATTTCCTCCAAAATCCAGTGTCCTCAAAATCTCCTTTGCTCAATCTATATCCATCATTATCATAGCGTTTCAGCTATCATAAAGAATCATCTCTGCTCATTGAAGTTGTCGAAAATCCTGATTATATATATTCTATCAATTCCAACCGGCTGTTCAAAATAACACTCCCAAGGATTATCTTTTGCTAAAAACCCTTTCTTCTCAGCATATAGCTCTTCAGACATAGAGACAACAGGATAAAATCCCAATTCATCTGCTACTAAGCAACCCTCAATTACTTCTCTTAAAATAGCACAAAACCCATAGTATGCATACTTTTCATTAAATAATTAAAAGCACTTTTCCCTTTTCTTTATCACTTTTGTACTATCTTATATAACGTCCTGTTGTTATAGAGATTATGCATCTTTAATAAACTCCATATTATTAAAATTCTTCACTTTGCTATAAAACCTTATTCTCTCATATTTAGCTATTTTCGTAGTGTATCTCAGCCTTTAAGCTCATCATCATTTCTCCTTTATATCCCAAAAATATTTCGCTTGCAATATACATAGCCTTTCGTCACTTTCTTCAGAAAATGGTCTTTGGGTAGGAATCAACAGCAAAAGGATTTTCCTCAACTCCTCACAGTTAAGTCGATATCAATATTATGTTTTTGAAACAACGGTTCTACCACCTTTCTCACCCCATTTCCCTCTGTATATACCTGACCAGTCTTTAGCGAATATTCAAATGGGCCTTCAACTCCCTCAATAAGTGAATAAAAGGCTTTCACATCTTCTTATTTCTTCATGTACCAATAACCTCCCAGTCCCAAAAGTTTTTCCCAGGTCTGGTGTATCTACATAATATTTCTTTTCTCCACAGCGCTGCCTGACAATTCCAGTCTATAATCTCCATCTGTGGCCTCTTCTCAAAGCCTTCAAACCTTCCATCTTTTATGTTTTCACCGTATGCGAGGCATAAAGCAGCAACTACATCATCATTTTATCCAACCACTCTATGCACTGATCTAACATATTTTGATTAACAGGTCTGGTTAGAAAAATCGTCCAAATACATTAATACATACTCAGTATCTATTCTTTTAAGTGCTCTCAATAGCCTCTTTCCCCATTGTCTTTAACTCTAGGCTGATACAGTCTAAACGTCTTTATTCCCCATATCTTCATAATCAAAGGTTTTGACTCAGTATTGAGTACAATCAGAGCCACTTCCTATCCTTCACTCAGCCTTCATTATCTTAAATAGAGGATACCAAGCATCCTCGTATTTATCACAACTATTTACCAAAATAGTACACTTTTTCCATTATACCTCATTCCTCTCAATATTTATCTTCTTTTTAATAATTTTTATCCATAGCCGTGGAAAAACAGCTTAAATATCAGTAAAGGCAATGTTGGTTTGGCATCTGCTATGATCCCGACTTTTCTTAAGTCCTCTTTATACTTTCTTATGTATTCACTATAGTTATCCTTCGATAGGGCTCATAAATGCATGGTGCAGGAGCTTGTCATGTATAACCACTGCCTCTGCATCTCTCTGCAAGCTTTATTTCATTATTTCTCTTAAGTTCAACTCTTTCTTCTTTGAACTTCATCTCGAGCTCTAGTCTTTCTTTGAAATCCCTTCGATATGATACTTCCTTCTCTATTTATCCTATAATTATACAGGCACTTATTTACATATGCTATTTTTTATTAGCCCTGTACATTGACTCTGCATTGTACATTATATCTTCATAAACTCTGCCTTAAACCAATCCAGAAATAATCTCTTTTATACAATTTATTCCAAACAGAAATGTTGAACCAATATTTACTATTTGCTGTCATTGTATAATGTAATATATCTTTCACCTGTGGTGGTAAAAGCAGTCATCATACTACTGGGCGTCTTACCACTCCTTAAAGGCACTCATTATATCCGCATGTAGAAATGTCAGAGTGGTCCTTTCAGAGCCTGTACTCAATTCTTTTGCAATAGTCTTCCCTCTATCCGGTCGTCACTATCCACAAAACAGATCATAATCTCCTGAAGCTATCCTCAATCCCCTGTTTCTTGCTTCTCCAAGTCCTGCGTTCTCTTCATGAATCACCTTGATTCTACTATCTTTAAAACATATTGGTCACATATCTCACCGCTTCTATCTGTTGAACCATCATCTACAAGGATAATCTCAAGGTTAGTATAAGACTGATTTATAACTGAGTTCAAGCATCTCTCCCATATTGCTCAACATTATAAACCGGATAATAACACTTATTAACTCATTCATATTTTTCCCTAAATATTTTAATTAGCAAACCTTAATACACTCAATCTTTAAGTTAAAATTGCATATATATAAAGTTAATTAGTCGCCATATCCCACCATTTTGCAAAATAAAACTTGCAAAAATAATTATTATTACTACCATAATTCAACCATCTTACTACCATATTTCTCTTTCTTATTTTTCTCCGAGTCTAACATCAAATGCAGTAATCGCTAGAAAATAACCATACACATTATCCCAATCGATACCTTCAGTTTTTCATTACCTAACAAACTTGAGAAAAATACATAGATTGCTAATGTTGGTTTTAGCAAAATTAGTGACCATTCTACCAAGGACTTAGCTGTTGTTGTGGTTGAATCAAGGTTTAAGAACTATATTTTCCTATACAGAATATAAGAAAAGTCCTTGTCCTCTGGAAAATATTCATGGGTTTGCTCTCAGTATTTATTTTAAGAATAGCAATTATTTTTGGTAAATACAGGTGTAAGCATCTCTCCCAGTATGATGGTACAAGCGTACAGCATACCATTACCTATCAATACTTCAAATCAGCACCATGTCAAAGTCCAACTATACTCCATAAAATCACAAGGAGCTATATAAGTTGTTAGCTTTTAAAACCTTTTCTTGCCTATTTTTCTATAAACTTTTTAGATGTCTTTCTATTCATCCAAAGTAAAATAGGGTAAAATATATAGTCCTTCACCCAAGTACCAAGGGTTGTATGCCATCTGCGCCAAAAGTTCAGATACATTTTTGCTGTAAATGGTTTTATTAAAATTCTCTACTACTTCAATTCCAAAAAGCCCTGCACCAATTGCTATATCCATACAACCTGCAAAGTCACAATAAAGCTGCACAACAAAAGCACTGCATTTATAGTAAGTAAAGCTCTGATACATTTTCTAATCAGAATAAATTGCGGATACAAGAACAGCTAGGTTGTTAGCCACAACAATTTTCTTGAAAAATCCCCCAGGTCATCCTATATAGAGATGCAACCACTCTTTCATAATCAAAGTTTTTCCTTTAAGAATTCACCAGATAACTGACTTTCCTGAAATTGGTCACTGTTACCATCGATTATAAAGCATAAAAACAATATATGATTCCATATATTTTCTCTTTCCTGATTTCCATTTTCTTATATCTATACAATACCCCCAATGCTTGAAATGTATAGAACGATAAGTCCATCAACACCCAGAAATTTAGTCCTTTAGTTAATATTAGTCCATTATATTTAAGTACCAATAATATACTAGAATTTACTCCAATGCCTATAAACCATCAAAATACATATGCCCGATTTTGAATCCTTATATTTCTCATATAAATGTCCGTAAATCCAAGTAGTTACAACTGTTGTAATAAAATAAAGTGCACTCCATTCAGCATATCTAACATATAGATTATACTGAAAACAATACTAATATCACATTCTTAGCATTTATAGATTTCACTTATAATATATCAGTATGTTGTAGCATAGCCATCCATGGATTTAAAAATATCATTTGACTATTCCTCCATTTTCATATATTCTCATAAATTCATGATTTTTCCCAGCTAAATTATTTTCAATGATTCTACATATTCTTTTGTTATAATGCCAGCGTCTTCCATTCATCTTTCATGTATGATAATTCCCGGTATATACTGCATATCATAAACAGTTGCATAATATGACAGCTTCTAATTCATCTGCCTGCTTTTAATATTTCCATTCTTGGTACTCATCGTATAATCTGCCATTTATGAGGAGGCGAGAAGAAGATTAGTTTAATACCATTTTCCCTTACAATACTTGCAATTTCTATTAAACTATCTACATCTTTACTGTTCATTTTATATACATCAGTAGCTTCTCTATCTGCCTCGATAGTTTCGTTGCCGAAATTTTTGTTGTTCTTTCATCTTTAATGCCTCACTAAATTATCTTCTTTTTCACATAATTTATAGTTGATTCCAAGCCATCGTATTATAATAATCAAAAATATAACTTTTATATGGTTCACATCTGCTTAAATCTACGATTCTACTCAGCTGTCCATATTATAATATGTATTTGAGAGCTTTACTGTCTAATTCAAACATAACTTTGTCCAGTTTTCCCTCTTAGTAGTATAATAAAACTCTAATATACTTTTCTTTCCGGAGGCACCCGCCATGTATGATTTAGCCATTTAGTATCTTTATTCCTTCAATTCTTGCTAAAATTCCTCACTCAACCATTATCTATCTTTGAGTCACCATGGAGTGACACTTATATGTTTGGTCATCAGATAAAGCGTTTATATACTTTGCTGTTTGAGAAAAGGATTATGTTTTGTAACTCTATTCCCATTCCTTTCATCCACTATAAAGTATTCTCTCTCTCGTTAAAATACTTTACACGAACACCATCCTCACAAATCAAACCGTATACACAGCATAGTAGCTTCTAAAAATAGCGTAAATAATTCCTAACCTATAGTCTTATCATTTAATCTTCCTCAGTTTTTATGGCATCCACACTTTTCTCTACTAAAGCAGCTCATCCTGTAGCACCATTCTTTTATATCAAACTTGTATATATCATCACATATATCATCTGACTTCATGTTTTCGCATTTCAGCTACAAGCCTCACACCACTTGTCTATGTCATCGTCAATGATGGTCGTTTAGCATGGTAAATGTACCACTTGATTTTCCAGGAGACTGTCATCTGACAACAACCAGGTAGTCGATCCTGATGGCTTCTGCCTCCAACACGGCTGTTCCGGCCTTCGCGGCGATGGAAATACAAACACATCACCCGGTTTAAGCACATTATATATATCTGGGCGTACTGCACTAAAAATAAAACCTTTCATCTAAACCTTCATCAACAACCAGCTTTTCTCGATACTGTTTTCCAATACACCACCACCTATCAGAGCTAGGCAGGCTGTGGGTTTTGTGGAAAAGAACTTTTCAATCTTTCAATTAGAAATTTCCTGGTTTTTGAGGCTTTGGCATCCTGGCGCCATAAAACAAAAGGAATCTCGAGATTATCCCAAGTTTCATCACCCTTTTCACTAACCATTCTTAGAGATTTGTCACATCTATCCCATTACACACTACGTATTTGTGCAGCCATAATATCATACTAACGCTGTCGCCTTAATTCTTCTTGGCAAAATCAATCAGTTGTAACTTTCATACTGTCTGAAGAAATCTGTTTACAAATCAACCATATATTCCCGCATCTGTAAGCACTTCATGTATGTAGTATCAAATGTGTTTTCCTAAAGTGCCTGCCATCACAACATATTTAAGTGCGGACGTATGTGCCTTCTTGTGTATCACATGGGAGTTAGCTCTCCGTCTCCGCTTTTCAGCTTCGTTTCACAAATAGAAAATATCCAAGGGTCCTCTTTAAAGTGGGTAACAGGAGCTTTTCAGCCTTTATTATCTCCTATGGCCGAGGCCACTTGGAGCATAAAATGATGCAGTACTTCATATCCCATACTGCTTCTGTCAAATTTCTCAGATAAAGTGGCGTCAGGCCTTCTGCTCCTCTACATTAAAAGCTGCATACTAGCAAAACTCTAGTATCTGTCAAACTTCTCTTCCTATGTCTCCTTAACCATATTTAGACTTTCGGTAAATCACTGCTTATATCGTATTCACTTTTTGCTTTTTCATAAGCAACTTCCTACTCAATTGTGTCATATCGAGTCAGCCTGAGGTAGTACCTGCTAGATGCTGAGTTCTTCTACATTTTGTACATCAATCAAACCACCGCAATTGTCACCTAGCATCTCAGGAATGTTTCCAACTTTGGTTTAATAGTTATCTTCTTGAGAGCCACCCAGCTTCCAGTATAACTTGTATGGGCCACCTTCCTAGCATAGCTTGGCAGGACAATACTGCGTGCTGCATCAAGCGGTTCCACCAACCTCTTTGTGGGATTTTTCTCCAATAATCTCCAACATTTCAGAGCTATGTGCCCAACTCATGCTAAATATTCTTTTTCTTGTAAGGTCCAACAGTATCTCAATTTCAATCCCTTACTCCACCGCTGAATACTTTCGAGAGGCTACGAGTTCCTCCTTTTGCTTAATGCTAGTGCAGCTAGACACTACTTGACTTCTCAGTTGATTTGCACAGGAATAAAGACGACGACTTTTAAATCAATCGTTTGGAATATAGGTCTCTCTTACCACCAAAATGTAAGCGCTTAATTCGTCGTTGGTGCTTTTTGGCATCAGTATTAATGGTTCTGGCTGACAACATCAGTACTTTTGAAGCAATTTCCGTTCAGTTGTATTTTCCCTATAATTTCTGCAGATTCTACAAAGATGTATGTGATAAATAGGGTATATCCTTTTCCTAAAGCAGGTTTGCCACCATGGAGTCCCTAATAGCGCTAATGAGCCACTTGTCGCTATATGGACTGAGTCCATTTTATCAGTCTGTTTATCTCTTATTTCAAGAGACTATCCCAATCTTAGCAAGATCCACTTACTAGTACTCTAGGATTCCCTTCCGTCGCTCGCTCTTCCCTTAGGGGCAGTGTTACAAAATGTCTGCCAAATTGTTCTTTGATTAAAATACTCTGTAAACACTCTTGTCAATTCGCAATCCCACCATGCGGGGGTGGCCATGCAACAAACAAATTTTGTTGCTTATGTTCATTTCTGTATTATTTAGATTTGTCATCTGTGACCATTCTCCCAGATTTTCATATATTTGTGACTAATCCCATAAGATTATTGTCCTCAACCTGCCTCATTATGTCTCCACCTGCTAAAAATGTATGATGAAGTCAAGCCAGTCCAGATTCCATATATGATAATTCTGACTTGCTGCTCATCGTATACTCTGCCATCTTTCGATAATTTCGCTCTTAATCTCGTGTAATCCTTCCATCAAATCTTTCTTTTTCTTCGCTAGACTGGGTCACTGTATGTGATATAACGGTGGCGGCATCTCATTTAATATCATTCTCTTTACGTGCTTAGACCTTTCTTTTCGGTCTCTACATACATATTTATTATGGGTGTAACACGTAATGGTATCCTCTATTCTACTAGTTCAGCCTTACTCGCATTCTCCTCGTGGTGTAGTAAAGTATACGCTTCTTCCTAGCATCGTTTTATTGTTGCTAGTAATCAGAAATAATGAGTGCCTTAATCCTTATCAAGATAAAGACCTTCCATGTTACTTTACTAATTCTATCCATTCAGCTTAGTTGTTGTCGGTGCATAAATCCAATTCAAAATTACCTTTTTAGCTTTGTACGCTGCACGTGTACCAAAATTCAGGTATACTCTCTTCAGGCCTGCTCCACCGTACGAAATGTTAGAGATATCTCCTGATAGAGTGAAGATAGCCTTATTACATCTAAAATGCAAAACTTTGAGATCCCAGTATACTGTACTCTGTGTATCAATGTCATTTATGCACTTCATCAATGGATAAGGACTATTAAGAAATGTCTTATCACGATTATGCGAAACAACTTTTGTATCTGTGATATTATGCAGATAGTCAACTCTTATTCTTGAAAAATCATTTGTGTCAAAAGCTTCCTCACTATAAAAACTAGAGGCAAAACAGTGGTATTCCAGCAGAACTTTCAAGACTATGAGTTACGCATCACATTCTCCTATTTACATTAGTCAGTTATATTTATCGTTTAGTCTCTATTCTCAACACACATCATCAAAATCTTTTACACTATTTTAATATTGTATACCAATGCTATTAACCCTCCAGGGCAACATCAGCCAGCAGCAGGCTGGCAACTGCGCAGTCATAGCCACAAGTTTATCTGCCACCAGAGTGCACAGTGTGGCATTTTACTACAACCCATGTTGATACAAGAGTATGTTCCATAGGTTATCAATCTGGCCTAAACTTGCTTAAATAAATATCCAAAATAGTGGTCGTGCTGCAAGGGCGATACCGCTTAGCAGTGGAAAGTATGAACCCGATAATCAAATCCATGTCCCAAAAGTACGTTGCTGCAAAGATAATATGCCGGCTCATTTCAGTCTATCTATCATGAGTTCATCTTCTCTCTAAATCTGGCAAAGAGGCAATGATCATAATATCATACACAGTATGGAATTATGCTGCAGTTTATCGGCTTTATGGTAGCATTTCGGATTGCCACGATGTGTGCGGATAGTGGTGGTTCATTCGCAAGCACCACTAGCAGCAATAGGTCCATGTTATAGTCCTTATTTCGCTAGCCATTTCCGCCTCATTAATATTGCGCGGGTGGCGGCGCGTAAAAGCTCCCGGTTCTCACGAGAGTATGAGTCCATGGGCTTCCGTGTACACCTACACCCATAACCTCTCAGCCACTCTCACCCAGTTGTAGGAGTTTGAGCAACCAAACTGAGTAATAGCACGCATCAGTCCTTCGCTTTAAGTTGGGCTTTGGCCTTATGTTTGCGAAATCACAACAGTATTTATGCTATTCTCGCACGAGCCAGTATTCCGGAAATATCCTAAAAATCTCTAAGAAACTGGTTTGTCTATGCTCTCCATTCATTTCTCCTCTCTGTCAAGTGAGACGCGACGCCGTTAGATAGCCGCTTAAAGCCAAAGAGAGTTACAACTCCTGAAACTTAATTAAACATGTAGTACCGCAGGGAAGCTGGAGCTAGAGTGCTCTACCATGTGGTTAACATGAAGCTTGCAAGCGCTAGCATAGCCTCTTGTTAATGTCAAAATGTTATTCTCAAATGAGGAAATTTGTTGCAGGCATTGTTCTATTTCCTCCAGCTTGGATTGAAATTGTTCCTAACTAAGTAGCTGACATTCATCAACTTTTGCCATAGTATATTAACTCATATTGTGGCTAATGGTTTGCCATTCAATCTACTCTGACTCACTCCATCAATCAGCTTACTGCGTAAAATCTTGTTGCTTCACTATTCTTGTTGCCCATCTTCTACTGCAGGCATTAACTCTCTCAGTGTCTTTACAAAACCACACATATTCATATAGTTTTTAGACTTGCACAGCTCCTGTATGTTTTCCTCTAGAAATTCCCTTATCTACAGGATTACTGTCATAATCATCGCAATCAAAGCAATAAATCACTTTCGTAACTTTATTATTTGCCGAAGCTACACTATACTATGAGATATCAGCTGAGTTCTTCTTTCTCCTTTGGCCAGTATTTGTTTTACCATCCATATAAACAGTGGATAGTTTTTAGAGTGTGCTGCATCATGTTTGTAAAACCTGTCCTAAAGTGTCTTTCAATATATATCCGAGTCAGTTTTACTTTTCTTATTGGCTTCCAACAACAAAAACTAATTGTAACCCTACCAGCTATCCTCACGCTTCAATCGTTCAAAAGTTTTACAAGATCCGTCTCTGCTTGCATCACTCGCTTCTATCGAGTCAAATGTACCCTATAAAATCAATGGAGATCCACATTAAACAAGAGCCCTCAATCGCTTACCATTTCTTAGCATAGTTTTGAAGGCGAAGTAGTTGCGATTGTTGTCGAGGATACCGTCTTATGGTCTATAGACATTAAAGTCACGGACTTTTATTTCCTCTTTAATACATCCATTATTTCCATTATGTGTTGCTTAATGACAATTGCCCTTTACCATACTCCATAAGGAGATATTCCAGTAGGCGCCATAAGTACATCGTGCGAGGTTTTGAGTCAAATTCATCTATAAATACAATCCGCCTCTTACCATAAACTGTAAATAGTCAAACGGCCTGTAGTGGTTTCTTTGCTCCGGTGCTTTCTTCCAGATTCCATGTGGACTACACATAATCTCCTGAAACCATATTCAAAATTGCAGACGTAATTGTCTCCATCTTCTTTTCTATCGATACTTATATCAGTCAGAAGTCAGGCTTGAAAGATTTTTATAAAGTCTCTTTTAGCCTTTTTACTTTCTCTTTTCATAGCGTCGCTATATTGGCTCTAATCAAATCTGTACCGCCCGATATTTGCATCAATCAGAGAACGATTCAGCCTTACCAGCTCCTTTACGCAAAGAAATCAGCTATGTATCATCTTTATCTGTTTCCGCATAGTATACTGCTTGCATATTTTAAGAAGGTAATCTATGTGGTTTGTCGGGCCGAATCCTTATACTTTCATTCTGGCTGTCCCTAGATTAATCAGCAAAAGCTTACTCCATCCAAGTGAAATAGTGTTGTTTATCTGCTCTTCATGAGGGTACATCTTATCCAAAAGACAGATGATACAAGCGAGACGATTGATAGCGGGTCAAGTGTATGCTGTATAAAAGTGTTCTTTAACTTCTTCATGTGTTTTTATATCAATGTAATCAATTATACCGTACCTTCTAGATTCGACATAGTCATCCTAGAAGTTGCAGAGTCTATGAGATAGTCTGAACTATTAGCATATTTATCAGTAACAACGGTCTAGTAATGTCTTTGTGCCTATAAAGATGGGTCTTTTCTTTATATTCAGCCGAAAATCTGCACTGATAAATGGCTCCTTCGAGTTTCTTATTGATAATCGCGTCTAAGTTTTCTACTGCCTTAGGATTGTTAAGATAACCATCCATCAAGCAGAAGGTTTCTAAGTACCTCTGCGGATGCCACTATTCTCTGACTTACCTGAACCATTGATTCCATATGTGCCTAATATTATATTCTTTAGTGTCTCAAAAGGCGTGTGATGGTCTTTTGTAGAAAGGAAAGCATTACACCTCTTCTTCTAGGGTCTTAATCCCTGCTCTATAATTAACTAAATATATTATGCTTCGTAACCTCACTCCTCCTATAAGGAGGTGCTATAGCTTATATTTTTAGGGCAAATTAAATACATTTTGTATTTTATTTCCTCCACACCATCTTATTCACAACCACACAGCTATTAGGCTTTCCTGCTGCTTCGGAACTTATATAGTTCTTCCACTGTCTAGTCAGTTTCTTTTTCCTAAGCATTCAATCAAAAACTCATTTCTGTTTCCAAAGTCTTGCAGAATCTCTGTATCCATTAGCTGGGTCAAAACATTTCCATTTGCATAAATTTGGCATGTAGGCTTCATCCGACTAAGCCTAATTTGTCATGATAAATTTAGTTATATTTACCACGCATAGGCCTTTAGTGTTTCACTTTGTTCTCAGACACATGAAAATCATCTCCAATCTATTTCTTTCATAGATTTTATCAATCTATCAGCCACTTCTTGCTTATAACAAAATACTGAACTCTAAGTTCTCCGGCTCTAAATTATTTAACAGTATATTTTAGCTTCATACGATCCAACTTTCCCATAAAGCCCATCCCAATACGCTCTTAAAACAAATCATTGTATCATCGTCCAGCAGTTGGTCCAATTACTAAATCATAGTTATGAGGTGTGTTTCCATCTTCTCGGCACCACAGAATAAAAATCCAGCCATTCTTGATCTGGTATCAAAAACTTCTTAATGCTAAGTGTTCTAATAATTTCTCATCTAATTCTACTTCATACAAATGTTCTTTAACATCATTAGTACTCTTATTTCTGTTGACATAGCATTTCTTTTGTATTTCTTATACATCTATGCCTATAGCTATTTTTGGAGATGTTGCTATCTAGAAGCTTTTTTCCAAAATCTTTCCGCTCTTCCCTTCGTCACATCAACGCTTTATTTCAGAGACAGTTCCATATTAAAGGGATATATTCACAATCAGCTTGCAACATAGTTGTAATCTCCTCCACCATTTCTTCTTCTGTAAGACTATCGAAAAATGTCTGGGCATTCCTGCAATATAATTTAGTATTTCATGCTTGTCCAGCTCAAAGTCTCCCTTTGTCATTTTATGAGCCTTCATATAATTAGTTGACACAAGATACATCAGAAATATGCTGTTATTCAATCTTCTCTCTGACATTGGCATACCTCTTCATTCTAGTTCTATTCTACCTATACTTTTTATCCCACAGACCGAGTTAATCATATGAACCTTCATAGCTACTCCTTTTTATATAATTTTTGATTTTATGTATATCTCCATAGTGCCATATTTGCAAAAGCCCCTCTGCTTTGAGACGCAGTGGGGGCTTAAATATCACATTCTATACGACAATAATCATATAAAACATCATATCCATATGTAAAACTTCGTTCAAAAATTGTCCTATCAGAAAAATTCATAAACGGCACATTATATGAAGCATATGGTGAAGCTGAAGTTATCATAGCAATTGTTGGCCTTAAGTAAGATAATAACAATGCAGGAGCATTTTGTTTTAATAATTTGTCGCGTTGTGATTCATCAATCGCATCTGCGTCCCAATTAAATATAGCCACCTCTTCAGCTTGGATATAAAACGGTGAAGAACTGCCTCTGGAGCCAATTTCAAGTTTAAGTAATACCATTGAAGAGTTTTTCTCCAATCCATCTTTAATCGAGATTTCAGTCATTACATCTATATCGGTTCTCTCATTATCTTTCATTGAAAAATCTTCATTTATACTAAATGACAGGTTAATAAGCGAAGGATTACTAAATTGAAACGAGCTAACCATCATTCACTCTCCTTTCTACAGTTTAAGCAGCGGTAGCCAATTAAAGGACTTTACCATAATCTTTTTATTGGTTTTAGCATAATTACATTTTTCACTAATATATCAGATAATTTTTGCATAGATTGATTTTGCAAATTCATCTAAATCTTCATTTTCGCGCGAATATGATGCTGGCTTGGTACAAGAAATATACTCTGTGTTATTCTTTGAATTTCCTGTAATTAAAGCTATATTTTTTCTCAATCAGTGTGTCCAAATCAGACAAATCTAAATCTTCAAACTCAACTGTAGTGTTAACTCCCATCAGAATGAATTACCATGCCTTCAGCTAAGCTATCGAAATATTTTTCCATTGCTCTATCATTCTCAGTCATATTAAAAAGCAGGTTTTTGGCGCATTCTAACAGAATCATCAACGGACAGTCGGATTGTACCCGTCATATTGTTATGTCTCATAGTTTCTCCTCCAAATCCTATATTAGAGCGCTATGTTGCTCCTCACAATAGTCAACAAGTTTTTTGCTTATCACGAATGATGTCGATAAACATATATCTATTGACTCCATCAATATTACTACCCATCTCCTTGAATCCGATTTTCTTATACCAGTCTATCTTTTTCCCGGAACAGCGTTTATTGTAATAAACCTAATAGGTAGTCTATCTACCAACTGGCGTGTTTCAATAATAATCTTCTCCAGGGTTTTTGGTCCCAATGCCTTTCTTTTGAAATCTTTTTGTCTATTGCAATGTAATTTATGTATAAACTTGGAACGTGATCACCAAATTCTCCAACTGAATAATCTGACTCATCCCCAGGACAATCAGTAAGGGCAACATCTCTAAGCGTTATCATCTAGTATCCAACAATAAGAGATTTATACAATATTTTTATAAGCATAACATTGTTGTGATAATGTTACAAAAATATGACCACTCAATATATTCATTGATTGTAGCGTTCCCGCAATCAAATTTATCCGCTTTTTGAATTCAGCAAAACATAACTAAGTTCAGACATTCTCTCCCTCTTTATATTAACAAGTATCTTGATAATGAGTTCTCATAGATACCATTTTTAACAATTATTGTCAATGTTGGCTCAGTCTCCTATAGTATTACCCTACTTCCTCCACACCATCTTATTCACAACCCCGGTATACCCCTGGATTATCCTTACCACCTTATCGCTTACATTCTCATCCATATAATCAGGTGTAGGAAGACCATAGTCTCCGTTTATCTTCAGGCTTACAGCGGTGTCTGCTGCCTGTAAGAGGCTCTTTTCATCTATGCCTGCAAGGATGAAGTCTCCTTTGTCAGGGCTTCAGGTCTTTCGGTAGAGGTTCTTATGCAGACCGCTGGGAAGGGATTGCCCTCGCTTATGTAGAAAGAGCTCTCCTCAGGGAGGGTGCCGCTGTCTGATACCACCAAAAATGCAGACATCTGAAGCTTATTGTAGTCGTGAAAGCCTAAAGGCTCCTGCCGTATAACCCTGCTGTCAAGCTTAAAGCCTGATTCTTCCAGACGCTTCCTGCTCCTTGGGTGGCAGGAGTAAAGCACAGGCATATCGTATTTTTCTGCCAGCTTATTTACCGCTGTGAAAAGGGAGGTAAAATTCTCCTTGGTGTCTATATTTTCTTCTCTGTGAGCAGATAAAAGGATGTATCTACCCTCTTTTAGATTAAGCCTTGTAAGTACATCACTTGCCTTAATTTCGGCAAGATTTGCTCTTAGCACCTCAGCCATAGGGGAGCCCGTCACATAGGTTCTCTCCTTAGGAAGACCGCATTCCGCAAGGTATCTCCTCGCATGCTCAGAGTAAGCCAGATTCACATCTGAGATTATATCCACTATCCTGCGGTTTGTCTCCTCAGGCAGGCATTCATCCTTACATCTGTTGCCCGCTTCCATATGAAATATAGGTATGTGGAGCCTCTTTGCTGATATAGCAGAGAGACAGCTGTTGGTATCACCGAGTATAAGAAGGGCATCCGGTTTTAAGGCTTACCATCAGCTTATATGAAGCAGCAATGATATTGCCAACTGTCTCTCCCAGGTCAGCTCCTACCGCATCCATATACACTTCCGCATCTTTAAGCTTTAAGTCCTTAAAAAAGATACCATTTAAGTTATAATCATAGTTCTGGCCTGTATGGGCTAAGATACAGTCAAAATACAGCCTGCACTTCTTTATAACCTCTGAAAGCCTTATTATCTCAGGCCTTGTGCCAACTATTATGAGTAACTTCAATTTACCGTTATTTACAAAACTCACATCCGTGTAATCTGTCTTCATCTTCATACCTCATTGTTTCAAACACTCGTTTTTATCAATATTCATAGCTTTTATACTATCAATCCTTCGTTTCCCTCGTACTAATTTGCTTTAATCCGCTGATTTTTTTCATTAACCCATCATTTGTTATTGCTTTATCATTCTTTAATTATCTGCTTCCACCTTCTCAGAAAAGGTGTCAGGTCTGTTCTTATCAAAGCTCTCATTGGCCCTACATAAGCGTAATCAAATCCTCTGTATCTGAGAGATTGATAATGTTATGTGTATATCCCGGCAGCATATGTACCGCCTCAATCTTCTCTCCGCTTACATAAAACTCTAAAATCTCATCCGTTCCTATCTTTCTCTCCTGTATGAGTGCCTTGCCCGACACTACTATAAAGAACTCCCACTTGGTATTGTGCCAGTGTTCTCCCTTTGTTATGCCGGGCTTGCTTATATTTACAGAGAACTGCCCACAGGAGGTAGTTTTAAGAAGCTCTGTAAAGCTTCCTCTATTATTTTCATTCATCCTTAATGTAAAGCTTACCTTCTCTTTTTGGTAAATATGATAAATAGGTTGAATACAGCTTCTTTGCAAAGCTGCCCGCTGGTATCTCAGGCATAATTAGGCTCTCAGGCTGAGTTTTAAATTTCTCTAAGGTATCAACGATTTCTCCAAGAGCCACCTTATGAGTCACAGGAATGTAGGCATATCTGCCATCTTTCTCTCCTTTAGCCTCTACTCCATCATATTCACAGTACTGTGCTTTCCTTCAAGTGCATCCAGGAGGCCTTCTACAAGGTCATCTATGTACAAGAGCTCGAGCACAGTATTTCTGTCATTTATCGTAAGAGGCAAGTCGTTAGCTGTATTATAGCAAAAGGTGGCGACTGCTGAGTTATAATTAGGCCTGCACCACTTACCAAAGAGGTTTGGGAACCTGTATACCAGCACCTTTGCTCCCAGTTTCCCTGCTGTAGTCAAAGAAAAGTTCCTCACCTGCAAGCTTAGACCTTCCGTATTCTGAAGTCTGAAATCTCCCTGCAAGTGTTGCCTGTACTGAAGAAGATAGCATTACAGGGCAGGTATTTTTTTATATCTTTTAAGCGCTTCTAAGAGTTCTGAGGCAAAACCGAGTTTCCCTTCATAAACTCTTTTCTCATCCTTAGGGCGGTTCACTCCTGCCAGATTAAATACAAAAGCCAGCCCTCTCACAATAGTAAAAAGCTGTTCCTTATCTGATTCTGCATCATATTCATATATTTCATCAATCTCTAAGTTCAGGTCTTGTGGTATTTTTGCCATCTCTTATGCATTTAAGATTTTCCACAAGATTCTTTTCCCACAAATCCTTTTGCACCTGTAACAAAGTATATTCATATCTTAATCCAATCCTATTCTCTGCCCTTATAAAAACACCCTGCTATCTTACACTGCTTACCAGGTATCTAAGTATCTAATCATCTAACATCCTTAGATGTATGGATATTTGGAACTTAGTTTATCTCACTTCTGCAATATTGGCAGCTACTTCTCAAGCTCTTCCCTAATGTAGCTAAGTTCCATAAGCTTTTGCCTTTACTTCCTCCACATTAAGGAGTTCGGTATTATTTGAGTTAAACTCAGTTAACTTTGCTCTTTCAGTATTTCCCTGTGTGAAATATTTATCATAGTTAAGATTTCTGCTGTCACAAGGCACCCTGTAGAACTTGCCAATGTCGATAGCTCTTTCGCACTCCTCATTGGTGAGCAGGGGTTTCATACATCTTTTCACCATGTCTTATGCCCTATCTGTCTGATTGCATTCTTATCTCCGTCAAACAAGTCACAAACCGCCTCCGCCTGAACCTTTATAGTGCAGGCAGGTGCCTTCTGTACCAGTATGTCTCCTGTTTCACCATTTTCAAATGCAAAAAGAACGAGATCAACAGCTTCTTCAAGCGACATTATAAATCTTGTCATAGCAGGCTCTGTGACTGTAATAGGATTTCCTGCCCTTATCTGGTCTATCCAAAGAGGGATAACTGAGCCGCGTGAGCACATAACATTGCCATATCTTGTGCAGCATATCTTGGTCTTTGACTGGTCTACGGTACAGGGACTTCGCCACTATTACCTTTTCCATCATAGCCTTACTGGTACCCATAGCATTTACAGGGTAGGCTGCCTTGTCAGTAGAAAGGCAGATTATACTCTTTTACTCCTGCTTCTATAGCTGCATTTAGTACATTTTCAGTACCAAGTACGTTGGTCTTAACTGCTTCTATAGGGGAAGAACTCACAGGATGGTACCTGTTTGAGTGCTGCAGCGTGGAATATATAATCAACTCCATTCATTGCATTTTTAACTGAATTGATATCCCTCACATCTCCTATGTAGAACTTAATCTTTTCAGCCACCTCAGGCATCCTCGCCTGATACTCGTGCCTCATATCGTCCTGTTTCTTCTCATCCCTTGAGAATATTCTTATCTCTCCGATATCATGTAGAGAGAAACCTGTCCATAACCGCGTGTCCAAATGAACCTGTTCCACCTGTAATAAGCAGGGGTTTTTCCTGTAAATATGCCTCATGTAATTGCCTTTCTGTAGCTAATATATTTATAGTTACTATGTGATATATAGATATCAAAAAGATAATATATTCTCCTAAAAAAGTCCAAAGAGTATTATACCTTGACACCTGTATCATAATATGCTATAGTTATGGAGAGAGAGTATCCACGTAAATAGTACTCCTAAGCTTGGTAAATCTTTTAACAGACTACTTCGCTTGTTTGCGACAAGCAGGGTAATCTACTTTCTCTTATCGAGAAAAGTAAAAATGGCGATAAAGAAAACCGCTCGAAGGATATTAGCAACCCTAGTATCCCTATGAAAACTCATGATGATTTCATAAGCAGTCATCAGCACCACCTCCTTCGTATGATTCCGATTGCTCGGTTTATACTTAGGGAGTTTCCTTTTGCCGCAGATACTCTCCACAAAACATTTTAACATAGCAGGCATGACATTTTCAATAAAATTAAGTCTTTATATATCGCAGAAATCTTGATTTCTGATCACTTTTCCTATTGAAGTTACATGTGTAATAATTAAACTGAGTGTATACAAAATATAGCAACTGCTTTTGATATTAAATCTTAAGTATAATATGATACAAAGTGCCAAGTCACTTTTGACACCAACATTTTAACATAAATATAAAGAGGTACGAATATGGGACTCACACATATATATGTCGCAAGTGCGGTGGGTATAGCGCTGGTTATATCTATCATATCCCTGCAATCAGTCGATATTAAAGAGCGATAAAATAGATTACAACATGCTTAGATACATGCTGATGATAGTGGGTGTATCCTGCTTTTTTGATGCTGTAGTTTTTACCGCAGACGGCAGACCCGGCGCACTTTGTAGGATAGCTAATATGGTCGGTAATACTGTCACTACATGACAACCATATCTCTGTGCCTGCTTTGGGATATTTTTGTAATCTTCCACCTAGCGGCAATACATCAAGGGCAAGAAAATGGTCTGGAATCATCTCCATACCTGCTATTATCCTTTTCATTAGTGCCATATCAACTTGTTCTATCCTATAGTTTTTGTCATAGATGAAAACAACGTGTATAAGAGGACGCCTTTTTCCTATGTTTATGTCCTCATATCTTTTTGCTACATCCTGTACAGCGCGTACATCCATACTTCGTTTAAGAATAAAAAGTGTGAGATTCTTTCCGATCTGGTGTTTTTGTTTCCTGTCTTTATAGGCTTTATTGTGCAGATTCTTTTCTATGGGCTTGCTACAGGCTGGGTAGGTGCTGCCATAGGGCTTTCCAGTGCCTTTATGAGCATACAAAAGGAAAGTGCCTTTATTGACAACCTCACAGGGCTTCTAAATAGAACCTACCTCTTTAGCAGCAGGCTTTATGAATCTATGCATGGCGGAATGATGCTTGACATCAACCGTTTTAAGTCAATAAATGACACCTTTGGCCACGACATAGGGAGATATCGCCCTCAAAGAGGTGGCAAATGTGCTGTCTGAGGCTGCAAGCGAGCAGGGAGTTGCCATCAGATACGCAGGGACGAGTTCCTTATCTTTGTGGCGAAGCAGACAATGCGGTATTGTTAGAAATCAAAAGATAAGATAATACAGGAGCTTAGCAAGCTCAACCGTCAACTTATGACAGAAAAGTATCAGTTGTCTCTTTCTTTTTGGAATTGGTTTGTTGACCCATCTTCTGAGAGCTTTGATGAATTTGTAAAGAAGCTTGATACGAATATGTATTATGATAAAGAGCAGTACTACCGCAGCTCATCAGAGGCTTAGCAGAAAGTCAGAGAAACAGGGAACCAACGTATTTATATAACTTGAATTTTGTCCAGATGTGTGTTACAATTACGGAGAAGAGAGTATCCATTACTAAATGAGATGCTCCTAAGATTTTGTAGAATCAAAAATGATACTACTTATCTCGTATGTGCAACGAGGGTACGAAATCTTACTTTCTTGCCAAGATAAGTAAGAATGGCGATTAACAAAACCGCCAAAGGATATTAGCAAAGCTATTATCCCTATGAAAATCATTATGATTTCATAGCGGTCGTAGCACCACCTCCCTTCGTATTATTCCGTGTAAACGGTTTATACTATAGGAGTTTTCATCTCGTTCCTGATACTCTCCGAGTATCAATATTAACATAACTTAACGGGTAATATCAACAAATCTTCTTTTTATGATTTAGAAAGTTTCTAAAATGCCCCATAATTATCTCGTAACTTCTCTCCACTGTATAATTCTCAAGTAAATATCTATATCCATTCTTTACCTGAGCGGAGTCTAAGTGCATCATGCTTACTTACATTTTAATACAAAGTCTTCCACATTATCACTTACACAGAGCTAAGCTCCGAAAGTCATTGTCTACCGCAATCCTTCCGATATCAGTATTTTTATCGGTGCAGACAAGGACAGGATACCTTCTTTAAGGTAGGTAAGAGCCTTGATGGGAAGTTTGGTATGCTAAATCTATGGTCAAGAAATATCATCCCTACATCAGATACTCTAGCAAACTGTCGTAGTCTGCCTCAGGCGAGGATTTAATCAGGCTTAGGTTCTTGAGCTTATCTCCTGTACAAAATGCAAAGCTTTCCGTATTCGGTTCCGTCACCACAGACTACAAAGATAAGCCTCCTCCACTGTGGAAGCCTTCTTGATACACTCTATGATGAAAGGTATATCCTGAGACTTGCCAAGATTTCCTCCGTACAGAAATATGGTTTTCTATCTAGCAGGGGATACCATATTTAGCAAACAGCTCTTTCTCTATCATTTTCGCTTGTTTATATCTCTCGTCACTTGAAAAAGCTTCTACTGATATCCGCCTCAACCTTTATAGAATGAGACATACTTCGACCCTGTTACTGTCGTTTCATTGCTGCTTAAGCAGATAGTCTACATTGGCAGGTGACATACAGCCTGCTATAGTCCGATATCTCATAGAGCCTTTTTCTTTGCTTCTAAACAGTGCCTTCGCCATAAAGGGCTTCAGTATCCTATATCCACAGCATTCTGTGGGAAGATATCCTTTAGTAAAAGATAGGTAGCCGCCCCTGTTCTCCTTTTTATCTTCTCTACTACCGTAGCCAGGCTGATGGGAGGAGTAGAGTATAGTATAAGGTCAAACTTTGTCCCTGAAAAATACTTATCTATAGCCCTTAAGTACTGTGAGGCAAGCCTCATCAGGATATATCCCTTTTCAAGCATACCCACTCCAAGGAGGTTTCCTGTCCTACACCTTACAAGGCTTATGTTCGGGGCACTTATAACCTCTTCCTCTCCCACCTCCTTCTTCTCAAGCGGCGATATTATAGAGACTTTATGGCCTTTCTCTGCAAAGCATTTCATCAAATCCATATATATCCCCTCATCTGAGGGAGAGTATATTTTCATAAGAGTTAGAAACAATATCTGCATGTTATTTACCTTTTCTAATGTCGTAAAATGCCCTTACATCATCCCATCTTTATCTTCCTTGCAGGATTGCCCTACCATTACTCTGTCATCTACATCCTTTATAACCACAGAGCCCATGCCAACCACTGAACCGTCACCAATGCTTACTCCCTGCTTAACAGAGGCATTTAATCCGATGAAGGAATTCTCCCCAAGGCTTGAGCCACCGCCCATAGCCACGAAGCTGGAAACTACTGAGTTCCTTCCAACACTGCACTCGTGGTCAATCGCCGCAAGGGGCTGTATGAGTACATTTTCCTGCAAGTGCGTCTTCACCGAGATAAAGGCATTAGAGCCTATCATCACCCCTTCTTCAAGCCTTGCACTGGCTGCGATGACCGCCGATGGGTGGATGAGGGTAGCAAAGCTATAGCCTGCCTCTTTTACCTTCTTGTATATCTTATCTCTCACTACAGGCTCCCCTATCCCTGTCATAAACTCAATCTCTGATGCTCTGTATTTGCATTTTTGCCTCAGTTAAAGGTGATAATCTTCTCTCGTCTGTCTTTTCGGTGGCGTCATCTATAAATGATGCCTTTTTCCCACCTATTCTCCTTTTCGTTAATCACCCTTGCAAGCTCTTCTACCTCGAGCCCGTGTCCGCCGTATCCATATATTCCAAGTACCATATCCCCTCCTTATAGTGCTTATTTTAGCCACAAATCTCCTACAGCATCTGAAGGCATCCTGAAGTCCCCTCTAGGAGACAGTGTTACTGAGCCTACCTTTGGCCTCCGTCAGGAAGACAGGACCTCTTGTACTGCTGAGCGAAGAATCTGCGGTAAAAAGCTCTTTTAGCCACTTTTCTATCTCTTCTTTTGTGTACTCGTCCGCAAATGTAAGACAGGCTATTCTATATAGCTTGTCAGGCTCCATTCCCCATCTTACCATGTTGTAGAGGAAGAAGTCGTTTAATTCATAAGGACCAACTATAGCCTCTGTCTTCTGCTCGGTCTCACCGTCATCATTGGTTGGGAGAAGCTCAGGGCTTACAGGTGTTTCAACTATGTCGGTAAGTACATCTGAAAGCTCCTTCTTTCCTTCTTCAAGAACACGTTCAGCAGCATGTCTTACTAACTGCCTTACAAGCGTCTTAGGAATGGATGCATTTACACCGTACATAGACATATGGTCTCCATTGTAGGTAGCAAAGCCAAGTGCCAGCTCGCTCCATATCGCCTGTTCCTATAACGAGGGCCCTCCGTACTCATTGGCCAGGTCCATAAGTACCTGTGTACGCTCACGAGCCTGTGCATTTTCAAAGGTTACGTTGTGGTCATTTACATCGTGGCCTATGTCCTTTAAGTGGGAAAGCACCGACTCTTTGATGTTTATTTCACGAAGTGTGATGCCCAGTTCCTTTGCAAGCTTTATAGCATTGTGGTAGGTCCTTCCTGTAGTTCCAAAGCAAGGCATGGTTACTGCTATCACATTCTCCCCTGCTAAGACCCTAATCATATCCATAGTCCCACAGATACGATGGCAGCAAGGGTCGAGTCAAGTCCTCCCGGGAGAGGCCAACTATAGCGTATTTACATCCTGTATGAGCCATTCTCTTCTTAAGTCCAAGTGCCTGAGATGGTAATAACATCCTCTGAACTGCTGTCTCTTTCCTTGCACTCAGGTATGAAGGGGAGACTTTGGAAAAGGTTCTAAGAAGAGGTGTCTCTATAAGCTTTCTTCTCGGACTTGCTCACTGTTTTTTCTGTGGTATATACATTGTCGTAAGAAAAGTCTATAAAGTCCTAGCTCTCAGCCCATGATCTCACAGGTATTCATCTTCCTTCTCTCTTAGGCAAGCTTGTTAATGTCTATCCTCTGTAATAATGGTTCCATTCTTAAATCTCGGCTTCTCTGCAAGGATGATACCGTCTTCCATATCAGGTTGTGCCCGCCAAATACAAGGAATCTGTGGTTGACTCTCCTTCTCCTGTTGTAGCGTAGATGTAGCCGGCATTAAGCCTTGCTGACTGTCCCTGTACAAGGTTTCTCCTATACTCTGCTTCCCATAATCTCAGGGCTTGCTGAGAGATTAGCTATAATGGTTGCGCCTGCCATAGCGTGATGGTTACTTGGAGGAATGACTAACCCACAAGTCCTCACAGATTTCAGCCGCTACCTTTAGGTTCTTTATATCTTTATTTTCAAATATCAGCTTATTGCCAAAATATGTATAACCTGAGCTGTTTTCTTCCCAGTCTAAGAGCCTGTTCTCACCTACACAAGGAGCAAAATGCCTTGCCTCGTATAGCTCTGAGTAGTTAGGGATGAATCTCTTTGGCACCAAGCCTAAGAGCTCTCCGTCCTTAAATACAGCAGCAACATTGTAAAGCTTGCCCGTCAGTCTCAAATGGCAGTCCCACAAAGGTAAGCATATCAAGGCCTACACTTGCCTTAATTATCTCCTTAAGGGTGTCAAGAGCTGCGCTTAAGAGCCTCTCCTGAAGAAAGAGCTCGCCACAGGTGTAGCCTGTAATCGTAAGCTCTGGGAAGACCGCTATCTTTGCTCCCATCTCTGCACAGTATTTCATTTCTTTTAATTATGCTCTCTCAATTAAAATTACAGTCTGCAACCCTTATATCAGGAGTAACTGCGGCAACCTTTACAAATCCATGTCTCATATCTATGTCACAAGTCCTTTTCAATAATTTTTATATTATCTTTCTATTTTACCGCTTTCCTACTATTTTTACAATCACTAATAATTGTACAAAACACCAAATTGTACTGTTTCGTGCCATTAGACATATTTCCTTACCTGCTGCTGTGAGCCCACAAGTATGGTTTTTTTTGCGCAGAAAATTTGTAGAAATTTCCTGTCAAATAAAAAGCCCACCCCATTCACCAGCTTTGTGAAGGAGTGGGAAGTCACCTGCTTAACTAACTAAGAGGCGTTTTATTTTAGATCTCTTCTTCTTTACGCTTCTTAAAGGTAAAGCCTGCCATAAGTACAAGGCCAAGACCTGCTGCGTAATACCAAACTGTGGCAGCGCCACCGGTTCTAGGAAGAGCCCTCTTCTGCTTAGCCTTAAATCCTGCTAAAGGAGTACCATCCTTTTCAAATACATACTCTTTTTCTCCGTTTGGCTTGGTCTTCTTTACAACCTTACCTGTGAGTTCCATCTTCACCAATAACCTCGAATTCATCAGGGCTGTTTGGCTCATTTGGATCAGGTGTATGATTTATAGGATATGAAGGCACGAGAGGTGTTGGGTTAGGTGTAACCGGAATTACAGGTACCGGATTAGGTGTTTCCGGTGTCGTAGGAATGACCGGAACAGAAGGTGTTGGATTCTCAGGTGCAGGAGGTGTCACTACTCCAGGAGTTACAACTGCCGCAGGGGTTGATACTGCACCTGGTGTTAATACCGCACTTGGTGTCAATACTGCACCTGGGGTCACTATTGCACTTGGAGTCAATACTGCACCTGGTGTTAATACTGCACTTGGGGTCAATACTGCACCTGGGGTTAATACCGCACTTGGTGTTAATACTGCACTTGGTGTCAATACTGCACTTGAGTTACTACCGCACTTGGAGTCACAATGTGCACTTGGTGTAATCACTGCAGGAGGAAGTTCTCCCTTCTTCTTGTTGATTACCTTAATCTCATTCTGCAAAAGTACAGCCTTGCCTTCATAATCTCCGACCAACTCTACCTTAAAGCCGCTTTCAAGTTCAACGACCTTTATGTTATATGGTTCACTGTTTAGTACATACCCTTCCGGAGCCTTTGTTTCAACAAGCTCATAATATCCTGCTGAAAGCTCTTCTATCTTGATAGCTCCATCAGTTCCTGTCTTAAATGTTCCAAGATTTACCTTAGCAGCGCTTCCGCTTGCAATCTTCTTAAAGCTAAACTCAGCTTCGGCAAGCTTTGCTCCCTCTGCATCAGTCTTTACTATGTTCAGGCGCTGATATATCTTGTTTCTTATACGGGCAAATGCATTGGCAGTAACAGTGTGCTTAACACTTATACGGCTTCCCTTAAGAACTGAGTTCTCATAAAGGGCTACCGAGTTGCTAAGACCATCTCCACGCTTTGTATCGTCTGCAAAATCTGTAATATAAGATATCTTATAGGTACTGTTTCTATCAGGTATTTTAACAACAAGCTGACCTTCCTTTATGTCATAGGAGAATATCTTATCAAGGTTTTCTGTTATTTCTTTCTCTGCGATAAAAATTACCCTCATTATCAAATGTACCCTTAGCTATCTTGTAGTTGTCGCCCTCTAAGATGAGCTTATCGCTGCCCTTTTCTTTTCTAAGAACAACGCCTGCACCAAGCTTGTCTACAAGCGATACCTCAGTGTTGTCACTGTCTTCTGCACACTCTATATGGCCTGTAATATACATTCCAGTTGATAAAGCCCTGTTCATCTAAGTAGACCTTATCCGTGTCCTGCTGGCCATCGTAGTTCTTCCAGAGGTATCTGTTATCATAGTTTGCATATGCAAGACTCATATATACCTTCTGGTTCTGTCTTAGATTGGTTCCAAAGGTTGAATAACCTTCAAGACCAAGGTAAGCATTGTTTCTGCTCATGAATCTCTCATTGATGTTTACATCCTTGAGTCTTAGCTTAACAAATATAGCGTAAGGAGAGTCAAGCTTATCAAAGTTAATCTGAAGAGCAAGCTTCTCTGAACCCTTTGTGATATACTCAGAGCTAATGCCCTTAGCCTTAAGTTCATCATCAGTAAGGTATTTGCCATAAGCATTTACTTCTTCAATCTTAGATCCCACGTCACCTACAGTCTCACCAGGCTCTTTAACAGCTGGTGTTCCCTTGTACATAACAAAGTATTTATCATTGGCAGGATTATCCTTGTCCTTGGCTATAGGAACAAGCATAGAACCTGTCATCCGGCACAACTTCTCTTAATATGAACTTACCCACATCTCCATCTACGTCCTTTAATTCAGCTGCATTAACGCTGATTTTATATACTATAGACTTAGTCTTTCTGTCGAAAGTTGTGGCCTGGTTGTTGATAAGCTCATTTGCTGAGTTGATTACATCATCGTTTACTGCCTCAGCATTGTAATCAGCCAATAACTTATTAGCTGCCTCTGCTGAAAGTGTCTGCTTTAAGAGCATCTTTCCATAATATCTGTACTCAGCCTTGTCAGAAAGTACAGGATGAGCTCCCTTGGTGAGAACAGCGTAGTTATCTACCTTAGTGGCTTCGCTCATAATTACTTCGCGGTCAGTTATTCTTGACTTGAACTTTACAAAGTTTACCTTATCATTTACAAGCTTAGTCTCAAGTACGTGGCCTACTACCTTACCATCCTTAACGATCTCATACACATTGCTTGTAACGCCTTCTGTGGCTGATGTAAGAGGCTTGGCAAGATTTAACAGTCTCTGATGTTTTCCCTTATCGGGCATTATATCCTTAAGCTTAGCACCACTAGCAAGAGAGGTAACTGAATTCTCTCCTACCTTTCTTACAGAGTAGCCATTTCCTTCATTTACAACATCTCTGCTTACATTAGTATTGTTATCAAATATAAATACATCATAGAGGTTATATGTGCCAGGTGAACTAACTGCGTTCCTATCAACATTTATTACCCACTCAGGCTCATTTCCTACGAATTGACCTGTTCTAGAGCTAATGCCCTTAGCCTGCTCAAGAGATACATTACGATAGTCCGCTTCTTTTCTTATTGTACCATAAGGCTTGTCACCGACAGCTCTTGTGTATACGTAAGCCTGGAGCTTTACCTTGTTCTTAGTGTTATTGTTCCACCAGGCATAAGCATCATTATCAAAGATTGCAAGGTAATTATCAGGCTCGATGGTGCTCTCTATTACAAAGCTCTCTCTTTTCTTTTACATTAGGAATATTGAAGGTTAACTTCTTTTCCTGACTGTGTAGGTACAACTGTAGCAGGCTCACCTTTCCACTTGTTCCCGGCAGTATCCCAGGTTCTAATTGTTGCCTTTACGAAGGTCTGTTCAAGCCTTCCTGTTCTGTCATTTTGTAATTCGTCTTCTACTACCATGGGTTTGCTAGGTCATAGCCAGGCTCGTTTAATGTAATTCTCCAGGTAATCTTCTTTCCTGTATTGTCAAGTACTCCTGTTTTTTTCACCAAACTTTTTCACCTGAACAGCAGCTGTGTCATAGGCTGCCCCTGATGAACTATTTGAATTCTCAGGGAATTTTACTACTCTTGCTGTATTCTGATAGGTAACAAATTTATCACCGGGCTTGTAAAACCCTACGGCATTTACCTTTGTACTTACAGTCGCAACTGCAACTCCAGGGTTAGCTGGATTTAAGTCGGAGGCCGTGAGCTTATACCTAAACATCTTTTTCATTGATGTGGCTGTCAAGGTACTCCTCAAAGTCACCCACATTTTTGTTATTTATCCTAAGTGAGCCCGGTATATAATCACCACCGAGAGCAGGATGAATGGTAGGTCCTTCTACAAGGCTGAAGCCCTCAAGACTAATGTACTTTACAGGGTCTGTGTCCTTGATATATCTTTCAAACTTTATAGTCCAGTCTACTTTGCTGTTCTTAGGATCAAAAACACCTTCTTTTTGACCCTGACAGCACTGTCTATCTTTCCTATTTCATATTCTTTTTCCTAATAGGGTTATTTTTAGTACATTTTTTTCAAAGTTGATTTTTGCTTGCATCTGCTTTTAAGCTCCATAGATGCGCCGATTCTGGCATCTTTTTGCTTAAATACCTTGTCATCTGTGTCTGAGAAGTCAAATCTTGCTATAAGCCTTCCTGCTGCATTCTTTGTAAAGATTGCATCACAGACCTTTAGTTTGCTGTCATTATCTATTACAGGCACAACTGCTTTTATTGGTACCTGCTGCAAGCTTTTATGTTGTCTCCCAGGTCAAACTCTACAAAATCATTTTTCTTAATACGGTTTTTCTGAGTCTTCCTCACCCTCAAATACGGCTGTAAAGCCGATATTCACCAGGATGTTCCTTGATAAGTCAATCAAAGATGAATCAGTGATAACGTCTTCATAGTTGTTACCGCCGTTTTTCCCCTGCTTAAACTCGATAGACGTAGTTGGCACATCCTTTACCAGACTAGTCTTGTCACTTCCCTGCCGCGAATACATTGCCTGGAAGCCTTACCCCTGTAAGGAAAAGCGCTGCCGTAAGCACCAGTGCAAGTATAGCAGAACCATGTTTTTTCCACATATTTTTCTCCTTCTTCTTAGGCTCCAACTCCTTTTTGAGCCATTTTTGAGTTGATTGTTGTAAAGAGAATCGTCATCCTCCTTAGTTTCTCTAAAAACATAATACTGTTGTACTACATATTATATCGACACACCTTCCTCCTCTCATAATAGATGAAATGAATGTTTCGATAAAAACAATATTTTGTCTTTAGATATTTATATCAACAAGTTATATATTTTTACAAGTAGAAAATTATGTCAAATTTCGCTTATTTTTGTTACTTATTTACGATGATTGTGTATTTTTAAGTTTTTGTCAAAAAGAAAGAAAGACACTAATTTATAATGTCTTTCTTCCGATATACTTATTAGTCTTTTACTTTTTAGCCTTTTACTTTTAGTCTTCTACTTCCTCAGCTATAAGTCTTGCCAGCTCATCAAGCTTTTCTTCTTGTTCTTCCATTATGGCTGACTTGATGGTAAGTGTCTCTCCTATCTGTCTCATATCCTTTAGACCGTCTACAGTGGCCTTGATGGTCTTGCCGGCACTAGGGTGCCCACGAACCGTTCTCTATCACGGCATATGCCCTGTTCCTTACAGTGAGTTCCCTCATCTCTGTAAGCAGCTCATTCATCTTAGGATGAACTGACATGTTGTAGGATGCGGATGCAAATACAACCACACTGTACTTAAATATATCGCTGATATGAGATGAGTAGTGATGTGCAGAAACATCAACCACCTTCATATTTGTTATTCCACGCTCTGCAAGCTTTGGTAGAAAGCAGGTGTGCAGCAAGCTCTGTATTGCCATACATAGACGCGTATGCTATGAATACTCCGTTTTTCCCTCAGGAGTATAGGTACTCCAAGCCTGATATTTCTCAAGGAAAAAGGTATGTCTTTTTCTCCATACAGGACCATGGAGAGGGCAGATATAAGCTATCTCAGCAGGGAGCTTCTTAAATACAGCCTGCACCTGTGCTCCGTATTTTCCTACTATATTGGCATAGTATCTTCTTGCCTCATCTAAGAAGTTATTCCTATAGTCAAGCTCATCATTAAATATCCTGCCGTCAAAGTGCCCCAAAAGGTGCCGAAAGGCATCTGCGGAGAAGAGTACCTTTGTCAGTCTCATCATAGGTAAACATAACCTCAGGCCAGTGAACCATAGGCGCCATAATGAACTTAAGGTTGTGCTTTCCTGTGGATATAGTGTCACCTTCGTTCACAAATATAAAGTGCTCAGTCATATCCACGTGGTAGAACTGGGATATAAGCCCCGCTGTCTTTTTGTTGCCTACTATCTTTAAGTCAGGATATAGGGAAATAAGCTGTGTAATAAAGGGAACAATGGTCAGGGCTCCATATGGTGAACTACCAGGTAGTCAAGCTTCCTGTTGTCAAGAAGTGAGGTAACGTTGTCTATGAACTGCCTTCCTATTGCATAATCTACCGTATCAAACAGTACTGTCTTTTTCATCAATTAAAAGATAAGAATTGTATGCCATTCCATCAGATAATGGGAAGCAGTTCTCAAATAGTGTGATTCTTCTGTCGCTGCTGCCAACATAGTATAAATCATCTGTAATCTGTCTGGTACACTTCATTAGGTTATCCCCTTTCGTAGCACTTTTGTTATTGTATTCAAATTAGGTGCCAAGTACTATTGACACTCGTATCATATTATACAGCAAAAACATGGGAAACTAAAGTCTAAGTTTAGTTTCTCATGTTTTTTATTTAATCCAAGCTAAGCATTGTACTTTGAACTCTCTTTAAGCCTTGTGAGGGCTCTTGCAAGCGATGCCTGGCTCATCCTGTGCTCTTGGATACTCTGCTTCTGCCTTAGCTGTTCCTTTCGCTCTTTCAAGTGCGTCTCCCGCCCTCTTTGAGTCTATTTCATCAGGAAGCTCAGCAGTGTCAACAAGCATTATGGCTCTGTTGTGGAATATCTGAACCATGCCACTTCCGACCACCACATAGGTAACAGTTCCGTCTTCCTCGACTATATGAGCCTCACCTATGTCTACAGCCAGCACCATATCCTCGTGATGCGCCTGTATGGCTCTTAGTCCCGTCACTCTGTGGGATGACCAAGGTCTGGCACTGTCCTTCAAAGAAGATTCTGTCACTTGCATATACTTTAAGATAAAAATGTTCTATTTGCCACTTATACGGCCTCCTGCTCCATAGCTTCGGCTTTTGCCTTAACTTCATCAATTGTTCCTACGTTGAAGAAAGCTCCTTCAGGATATTCATCCATTTCACCATCTATTATAGCCTTAAAGCCCTTTATTGTCTCAGCAAGAGGTACATACTTGCCCTGAACGCCTGTAAATGTCTCTGCTACAAAGAAAGGCTGTGAAAGGAAACGCTGTATCTTTCTTGCTCTGTTAACTGTCTGTTTGTCAGCCTCTGAGAGCTCTTCCATACCAAGGATGGCGATTATATCCTGAAGCTCTCTATACTTCTGAAGCATCTCCTGAACTTTTTTCTTGCTGTATTATAATGCTCCTCTCCTACTACATCCGCCTCAAGGACACGGGAGGAGGACTCAAGAGGGTCTACCGCAGGATATATACCCTGCTCAACTATCTTTCTTGAAAGCACTGTGGTCGCATCAAGATGTGTAAATGTAGTCGCAGGAGCAGGATCGGTGATATCATCCGCAGGTACATATACCGCCTGAACAGAAGTAACTGAGCCTGACTTGGTAGAAGCGATTCTCTCCTGAAGCTCACCTACATCAGTTGCAAGAGTTGGCTGATAACCAACCGCTGAAGGCATACGGCCAAGAAGTGCTGATACCTCCGAGCCTGCCTGTACATAACGGAAGATGTTGTCGATGAAAAGAAGCACGTCAGCGTTTTTCTCATCTCTAAAAATACTCCGCCATAGTGAGCCCTGTCTCAGCAACCCTCATTCTGGCTCCCGGTGGCTCGTTCATCTGGCCAAATACCAAGGCAGTCTTAGCTATAACGCCTGACTCCTTCATTTCTGTCCAAAGGTCATTTCCTTCTCTTGAACGCTCACCCACACCTGTAAATATAGAATATCCACCGTGCTCTGTAGCTATATTTCTTATAAGCTCCTGAATAAGTACTGTCTTACCTACACCTGCACCGCCGAACAGACCTATCTTTCCACCCCTTTGCATAAGGTGCAGGAGGTCAATAACCTTGATGCCTGTCTCAAGTATCTCTACCGCAGGACTCTGTTCGTCAAACTTAGGCGGTTCTCTGTGTATAGTCCAGTGCTCTTCATTTTCAAGGCTTGCTCCTCCGTCAATAGTATCGCCGAATACGTTGAAGAGCCTGCCAAGTGTAGCCTCTCCTACAGGAACCTTGATACCGTCACCTGTAGCCACTACCTCCATGTCTCTGCTAAGTCCTTCTGAGGCTGTGAGCATGATACATCTGACTATGTTCCCACCCTGGTGTGAAGAAACCTCCATAAGACACTTTTTACCATGGTTATCTACGTATAGAGCATCTTTAATCTTTGGTACGTCTTCATCCGGAAACAGGACGTCTACAACCGGTCCCCATTACCTGTATTATCTTACCATTCTTCATTCTCATTTCCTCAAATGCTGTGCCTTAGCACCCGCTACAACTTCGGTTATTTCCTGAGTTATCGCAGCCTGCCTTACACGATTGTATTGTATTGATAAATCTCTTATTATGTCATCTGCATTGTCATTTGCCGCCTGCATCGCCATCATTCTCGCATTCTGCTCTGAACAAAATGACTCTACAAGCGCTCCGTATACAAAGCCTACCAGATAGTTCGGTATAACTGTATCAAGCACTTCCTTTGGTGAAGGGAGCATGGTTATATCCCTGCTCAGTGATAAAAGCCCGCAGGGATGTTACCCATAATCTTTTTTTCTTATCAAGAGGTAAAAGTGGTACTATCTCAGCCTGTGTGACCATGCTGTTTACCATCCTGGTGTAGACTATGGTTATCTCGTCTAACTCTCCTGCCTGGTACTTGTCTACGACAGCACCGATTATCTTACGTGCTCTGTGCAAAGACGGATTCTGAGTGGTATAACGGAAATGTGCATCTATCTCCATTCCCTTATTCATAAAATAACTTCTTCCAAGCTCTCCTACAACAAACAGGGAGTGAATCCCCGGCTCACTAAGCCACTTCTCGGTACACTTTATTACGTTGTGGTTATATGCTCCCGCGAGTCCCTTGTCTGCAGTAACTATGAGTGAGGCCTCTCCTCCTCTTTTCAGGAGGTATCTCGTCAAGATTCTTAAGGAAGATATGGTGCATATCCGGCATATGCCTTAAGAGTCTTGCGATTGCCATCTGGAGATTGTAAAAATACGGCTCGGTATCCCCCAGATTCTTCTTGGCTTTTCTAAGCTTCGTGGAGGATATGAGGTACATAGCCTTTGTTATCTTAGCCCGTATCTTTAACGCTTGAGATTCTATTTTTATCTCTCTTGCATTAGCCATATTTATTTACCCTCTTTTTGCGCCAAGATAAAAAGTTACGGAACTGTGTAGCAGCGTCTACTATACGCTGTGTAAGATCCTCTGAAAGCGTCTTCCTGATTCTCGATTTCTCTGATAATCTCAGGATGATGTGCCTCAAAATAATCAAGCATCTGCATCTGAAGTCCTTAATCTGCTCATTTTCAACAAGCATCATGACCTTCTTTGTAGCCACAACAAGCGTGATGACCTGTTCGTGGAGTGAAAGCGGTCTGCAGAGAGCTGCTTAGAAGCTCCATAAGGCCTTTACCGTAGGTAAGCTGATTCTTGGTTACCTGGTCAAGGTCAGATGAAAACTGTGTAAATACTTCCATCTCACGGTACTGTGCCAGGTCAATTCTTATAGATCCTGATGCCTTCTTCATAGCCTTACTCTGAGCCGCACCACCTACACGGGATACGGAAAGACCTACGTTGACCGCAGGACGCTGGCCTGAGAAGAAAAGGCTGCTCTCTAAGAATATCTGTCCATCTGTGATGGAGATTACATTGGTAGGGATGTAGGCAGATACGTCTCCTGCCTGTGTTTCTATGATTGGGAGTGCTGTAATCGAACCTCCACCCGCCTCATCGGAGAGGCGGCTGCTTCTCTCAAGAAGTCTTGAATGAAGGTAGAATACATCTCCGGGATATGCCTCACGTCCCGGTGAACGCTCAAGGAGCAGGGACAGGGCTCTGTATGCCACAGCATGCTTACTAAGGTCATCATACACGATGAGTACGTCCTTACCCTTGTACATAAAGTACTCAGCCATAGAGGTAGCTGCGTAAGGGGCGATATACTGAAGCGCAGATGAGTCTGAAGCTGTTGCCGCCATAATAATGGTGTATGGAAGTGCTCCGTGTTTATCTAAGGTATTAACTAACTTTGCAACTGTAGAAGCCTTCTGTCCTATGGCTACATAGACGCAGATAACTCCCTTGTCTTTTTGGTTGATGATAGTATCTACTGCTATGGAAGTCTTACCTGTCTGCCTGTCACCGATTATAAGCTCTCTCTGTCCTCTTCCTATAGGGAACATAGAGTCGATTGCAAGTATACCGGTCTCAAGCGGTACAGATACCGACTTTCTATCAATTATACCCGGTGCTTCATGTTCAACAGGCCTAAAGTCTGATGCGATGATATCTCCGCCACCGTCAATAGGAGTGCCGAGTGCATCTACAACTCTGCCAAGGAAACCTTCACCTACAGGCACACCTGTCTTTTTGCCTGTGCGGTTAACTCTATCTCCCTCTGCAACCGAATCCTCTTTGTTGAAAAGGATACATCCTATGCTGTCAGACTTGATATCCTGCACCATACCTTTGGCACCCGATTCAAACTCTATGATCTCGCCGTACATAGCGTGGTCGATGCCCTGAATCTTGGCGATACCATCACCTACAGCTACGACAAAGCCCACTTCCTGTTCTTTGGTATTAGGGCGTGAAGCTCTCTATACTGCTTCTAAGCTTTGAGAGTCTGTCTTTTGCAATCTGAGCGGCATCAAGCCCATCGTCAAGATAGTTTACATCCGACTTCTCGGAGCTGCCATCATCTGAACTTAGAAGCTCAGACATAAGCTGGTCAAGTCTTCCCTTTGTACTCCAGTCATACTCGTGAGTTCCAACACGAAGCACAAAGCCGCCTACCAGGTCCTTTTTTTCTCTACGAGATCTATCTTGACCTCATCTTTATTTACACCTCTTTAGCTGCGACAAAAGTCTTTTTATTTTGTCAAGCTGGGAGTCAACTGGCGGCGTAACATAAAAAGGCTCACCTTTAGTTCTTTTTATTGTTATCAAGATTCACTGTGTTTACCCTCTTTTGTTATAAATTCATCATAAAGATTCTTGTCGGCTGCACCGTTGCTGTTGTCATGCATTATCTTACTTGTAGCATCCATGACAAGACGTGCAATCTCCATCAGCTTCTCTGATTATCTTCTGATGTTCATCCTTTGCCTGTTCTTTTAGCCTTATCAACTATTGTTCCCTGCCTTCACATCAGCCTCTTCAAGAATACGCTTGTATTCCTCATCAGCACTTGCTCTGGCCTTGTCGATTATATCCTGTCTTTCATTTGAAGCATTGCTTATAGCCTCTTCATACTTAGCTTTAAGCGCATAAGCATCCTGTTTGGCTGACTCTGCTTCATTAAATTTACCGTTTATAGCATCTCTCTCTCTTGTCAATGACATTGTTGATTGGCTTAAACAAAAACAATTTGATTATTATATACCAACCCACAATGTTAATAGCTGTAAAAGAGGAGATTCCAGTCTACTTTAAGCATTATTCCTCCTTAAGTGAACCTTACTTAAGCATCATTATTATAAGAACTGCGATAACGAAACCATAAATAGCTGTTGCCTCTGCAAGTGCCGCACCAAGGATGAGCACGCTACGAATCTTTTCTGCAGCCTCAGGCTGTCTAGCTGTAGCATCTGCTGCCTTACCTGTTGCAATACCGATACCGATACCTGCTCCTAAACCTGCCAAAAACTGCAATACCAGCGCCAATTCCTAATAAATTCATAATTTTTTCTCCTTATCTTATTATTAAACTGACCCTACTCAAGCTGTTCGCCCTATGAATAAGCCTGTCAAGAACACAAATACATAAGCCTGAATCAAACCATCAAATAAATCAAAATAAAAACTAAATGCAATTGGAAGTCCTACAGGAAGTACGAACTCTATGAGCTTCATAACTACGAAGGCTCCAAGAACATTACCAAAAAGTCGCATACATAGAGACAACGGTGTGGTAAATACCTCAAGAATCTTAATAGGGTAATAACTACCATAGGCTCTGTGAAGCTCTTCAACCATTTGCCTACACCTTTTTGTGTATGCCTGCAAACTCGATAATAAATATACTAAATGCCGCCAGTGCTATGGTCACATTTAAGTCCTTTGTAGGGGCTTAAATCCCAGTATACCGACCACATTAGCAATACCTATGTAGATAAGAATGCTGGTCAGATACGGGGCGTATGCTTTCACCATGTCTCCGACGATGTTAACTACCGCACCCTGAAGCTTGGTAACCACCTCTTCCACCATTAGCTGTCTCCTCACTAGGATTCTCAACCTTTAGGTTTCTGGTAAGTAATATAGAAGCAACAAGAACGACGGCCATAATTATCCACGTTACAACGACTGACTCTGATATGCCTCCAAAAACGGGACATCAAACACCGTTTCGACATTCAGCTCTTCCGCCAGCCGCTCAGCCAAATCTCCCATTACCGCTCCCTTTCTTCAAAAATATACTACTTTTTACAACTTACGTATTATAATCCTCTAACTTCATAGTCAATGAGAAGAATTATATCTCTACTTATTTATAGGAACATATCCCTATACCATACCAAGGCATCGATATAGGCTGTACTCACAGGGCTTTTACATCTATGTTAAGCACAGTCATTATCCTGCTTACCTCCTGCCAGTCAGCGTTCTCATAGTGAAGCATAAAGTTAAGAAGCGGGCGAGCCTCCCCTTTCTCTGAAGAAGGGCAAGACTGATATCCTCGGCTATGTTTACCATCTCGAGTGCCTGTTTCATAGGTATCTCAAGGATAACATCGATGACAGAGAAGAGTCCCATAAGGAAGAGTTCTGCGTAAGTGCTCCTAAGTCAAAGCAATAGCAAGGTTTTCTGCAAATTTTGCACGGATGAGTGATAACCTCATTATTTCACTTGGCTTATCTACACAAAGCGACTTGGTAACAGCGGTACTAGCCCACCTTCTTATCTCCCTTCTGGCCAAGCATGGCTGTAGCGGCTCTTATAGAGGTTATCTTTGAATTTCTTGCAAAGCTTGTTGACTATCTCATGCATATTTACTGCAAGTACGGTGTCCTTTGAGATAACATCAGCCACCCTCAGTAAGGTCAAAGTCAGGCTGGTTTACGAGGTTTAGAAGCTCGATATAAGTCATCTTAAGAGGTGCAATCTCTCCCTGTCTTTGAGATAGCAGGCATCCTGAAGAATTCACCCTTCAAAAAGGTAGTAGCCTCCATCCTCTGCAAGCCTGTCATAATCCTCCTTTGAGTCCACATTTACTGCACAGAGCTTGATGTGAGGATATACCTGTCCAAAGTAGAGCTTAGCCTTGTCTATCTTAATCTTCTTGTGGTCAAGAAGGATGTAGTCCATAAGGCTAGTACAGGCCTGTACTCTTCAAACTGGTCTATATTCAGCTTCCTCATAGCAAGCTTATAGCCCTTAGACTTCAGCTCTGTAAGCCTGTCCACATACATCTGCTCAGGATTTATCCTGTAGTCTATGAGTAATACTACCCTTCTGCAGGCGCACTGCACTTGTTCTCTATATCGGAGAAAAAGAGATATTGTTTACCTCTATGAACACTTCTTTATCACCGGCTAATGTACCGATGCCCATGCTTTTCACGATGTCAAGACTCAATATGCCTGCAGCAGCATCTAAACTGCCCGTTCCAGAGGAGGATGGATGAAGCAGAAAATTTTTCTCTGCGCAAAAACTGAATACGCGCAGACTTCCATTTTACTGTCAAATAAAAAGGTATTAATGTTTGCTAGCATTTTTATATTTCCTTTCAAAATGATTTTTTACTTTACAAATAAGAATCATTGTGCTACAATATTACTCGTTCGACAATTTTGTATGTGTAGCTCAGCTGGATAGAGGCGTCTGACTACGGATCAGAAGGTCGCGAGTTCGAATCTTGTCACATCATATCAGGTACCGTTTATCGGTACCTTTTTATTGCTTAGTCCTAAAAATAAACTTAGCATGCCACTGCACCTATCACAACTCCGGCAGTATTTAGCAGGACATCATCTATGTCACAGATGCCAACCTTGTCACCAGCTGAATCCCTCTACAAGCACTGTAAAAGCAAAGCCAAGCAGGGCTGTTTTTATAAATGTAAACTTATTTTTCTTAAAAAAATAACCCACAAAACAATCCAAATCAGTACAAATGCAAATACATTCCCGGCAAGGTTTAGTATAACCAGCTTGCACCTATGACATTGATGTTCTCAATGTATCTGGTTATCTCCTTAAACAGGGTAAAGTTGTACCCTGTAGATATCTGATATTTTCCCTCTTGCCCAGGCTGTCACTAAGAACAAGTGATAGCATAGGGCAAGCAGATAAACAATAAAAACTATGCTTATAAGCAGGTTTTTGTTCTTCTCAATGAATTTTCTCATTATACATCACTTATAGTCCGTATTCCTAGTGAACTTTTCAGTGAGATAATCAATATAATAATCTGCGTTGAATTCCTCACCCGTAGCTAAAAAGAAGTATCTCGTTTGTATTCTTTAAGTTTTTCCGTATTTATGAACCTTTTTCTTTTTAGCCAGTCCATAATCTTTGACACCTCACCTCTTCTTAACAGGCCGTCAAAGTCAAGCTCCTTCTTCATCTGGTGATAAAGCTCTGCACCGATTGCATTGCCAAGGGCGTAACTGGAGAAGTAGCCAAAGCTTCCGCCTGACCAGTGTACATCCTGAAGGATGCCGTCCTTATATGTGTCAGGGCGTATGCCAAGGTATTCTTCGTACAAATCATTCCAAAGCTCCGGCAGCTTTTCAACAGGGTAGTCCTCATTAAATATCTTCTTTTCTACCTCGTAGCGTACAAGCACGTGATAGCTGTAGGTCAGCTCATCTGCCTCTGTACGGATAAGTCCGGGCTCTGTACAGTTAATAGCTGTTATAAATTTATCAAGGTCCACATCCTTTTAGCTGCTCTGGGAAGGTAGAGACAAGCTTCCCATAGATAGGCTCCCAAAAAGCCTTGCTTCTTCCGATAATGTTCTCACAGAATCTTGACTGTGACTCATGAAGTCCCATTGATGAGCCTTCCCCGACAATGGTCTGGGTAAGTTCATCAGGTATATTCATCTCATATATGCCATAGTCCTGCTTCGTGGATAATCGAAAAGATAGCGCTTTTCCAGATTGTTCTCATAATAATGGTTCGTGATTCTTACATCCTTATTGTGGAGGCTGTTTGTAAAGGATGCTCACTTTCAGCAATCACTCCCTTATCCGGGGTAAATCCCACATATTCAGCTAAGAACCTGCTAAACTCCCTCTGCTTATCTACAGGGTAGTCCTTAAAAAGGAATTCATACTCAACCTGTGGTCTTTCCTTTATCTTCTTAAGCAGAGGAACGATAGCCTCCTTAAAGCTTACCGAAGAATTTGTCAAGTATTTCCTGGTTAAAAGCCCTCCTCGTAGTCATTTAAGAGCACATCATAAGGCTTTTTCGCCAGGCTTAACTCTATAGCCCGCAAACTTTCTTGAATATTCTATAAGTGATTTAAGGGTAGGAAGGAACTTATCAAAATCATCAGCTTTCTTAGCCTCTGCCCACCTTGACCCTCCTACAGCCTGAAGCTCGGAAAATGCCTGATACTCGTCAGCAGGTATCTTTTTCAAGCATCTCATAATCCTTTTTAAGCTGTTTTATATCCCCTTTTCTACCTCACTAAGTCCTTCGTCTTTTCCTTCTTCAACATCCTTTGATAGCCTGTATACGATATCCTTTACTTCATCATTCATAACTGCATTGTAGGACTCTCCTGCAAGCACTCCTAAAACCTTGGAAGTCTGGTCAACAGCCGCCTTTGGTGCAAGAGTTTCTGTATCCCACTCAAAGAGTGCCATAGCAGTATTCATAGCCATAGCTTTGTCAAGATATGGCTTAAGCGCTTCAAAAATCATTATTCATGCCTTCTTCTCCCTATGCTATTAATCTAATCACATTATCCACTATTTTTGCATGATTTGCAACCATAAACTTAGCTTCTAAGTACTGCTGCCTATAGTCTGAAGGCCCCTTAAGAATCTTATCCATAACAGCGCTTATCTCTGATTCTTCAAGGGTTTTCTTTATTTCTGAAGGTGATTGAATAAGCCATTGATTTCTTGTCAGCACCAATTCTCTCCCTCATATATATCAGAAGAGTTCGAGGCTTTTCCAATATAGCTCCGCTCTCAGATCTGATAATTTTTTCTATCTCTCCCGCTGTAAGACTCTTATCCATCACAAGACTTATGTCACGGACAACTGATGGGAATTTGGCTATACCTTCGTATTTTTACGGTAAAATTAGCCTTTTTACAGATGACACTAAGATCTATGTTGGCTACATAGGTTCTCTCACTATACCGTAGGCCTCCTGAACAAGAGGGTGTACCTCTCCAAAATATCCTACCACTGTATCCTCATAGATAATCAGGGCCTGTCTGCCATGATGGAGAAAGGTCTTACCTGCATCCGCATTGTAGGAAGGAGCTTCTTCATCTACCTTGTATAAAAACTCCTCTATCACTCCCTTAAGCACGAAGAAGTCGCCTTCTCCGTACATGCCGAGGCAGAACTGCTTTCTCTCCTCAGGATAGTCTTCTAGAGGAAGTTTCTTTGCGAGGTAAATATTGGATATCTCATAAAGCCTTACATTTTTATTTCTTCTTGCTGAGTTGGTTCCAAGTGACGTGAGCATACCGTTTATTATCTGAGTACGCATAATGGAATAGTCCTCACCAAGAGGGTTCTTTATCTCTATGGCCTCTCTTTCCTTTTGCATCTAAAGGAAGCAAAAGCCTGTCAAATACCTTAGGGCTCTCAAAGGAGAAGGTCATACCCTCGCAGAAGCCGAACTGCTCTGCAAGCTCCCTTGCCTTACCCTCTATTTCCATGCCAAAGGTCTCTCCACCTGCCGTGGACTCGCCACTAGGAAGGGTGGTAGGTATCTTGTCATAACCAAAAGAATCTTGCAAGCTCCTCTGCCAGGTCTGCATTACGCAGTAAATCCTGTCTAAAGTAAGGTACTACTACGCTCTTTAAGTCATCATTTATCTTGATACCAAGCCTGTCAGTACTCCCTTGCCTCTTCAAGGCTGATGTTTGTTCCAAGTAAGCGGTTGCATGCATCAAGGTCAAATTCTACCTCTCTGTCGCCCTCTTTTACAGGGTATACATCAACTACGCCGCCAACGACCTCTCCGGCACCCTATCTCCTCTATGAGGGTGCAGGCGCGGTTCATAGCAAGAAGGGCTGTCTCAGGATGAAGCCCCTTTTCAAAACTTACCTGAGGCATCAGTTCTAAGGCCTATTTTTCTTGCTTGAAAGGCGGATATTGGTGCCATCAAAGCAGGCTGCCTCCAGAAGAACAGTGTTAAGACCTTCATTTATCTTGGAATTCTCTCCACCCATTATTCCTGCTATGCCTACCGCCTTCTTGCCGTCCTTTATAAGCAAACTGTATCGTCAAGTCTCTTTCCACTCCGTCAAGTGTAGTGAATTTCTCTCCGTTTGCTACCCCTTTCCACCACTATCTTTCTCTCCTCGATAGTGTCAATGTCATGAGCATGCATAGGCTGGCTAAGCTCAGTCATCACATAGTTGGTTATGTCTACTATGTTGTTGATAGGGCGTATGCCTACTGCGGAGAGCTTTCTCTGCATCCAAAGAGGGGATGGGGCTATCTTTACATTCTTAACCACCCTCGCAACATAACGCTTGCAAAGCTCCTTATCCTTAATTTCAACTGAAATATAGTCTTCTGCCTTTTTCATTGTTACCTGTTTCTTTAATCACAGGAGGCTTAAACTCCTTGCGGAAGGTGGCTGCGGCCTCTCTGCTACGCCCTCATACCAAAGCAGTCTACCCTGTTGCTGGTTACTTCGTATTCTACAAGAGCGTCTCTAAGTCCAAGAGGAATATGGGGCATCGCTTCCAAGCTTAAGCTTACTTCCGCCCTCGATTTTTATTGAAAATGTAAAGCCCTTCCTCGTCTGCCTCAGGGTAATGGGTCTTATCCCTGCCAAGCTCGTCTATAGAGCACATCATGCCCGCTGAGTCCACCCTCTTAGCTTTCCTGCCTTTTATAACAAAGCCTTCCCCAGGCTTATTTCCTGAATGGTCACAGGCTACCCTTCCTCCGTCAAGTACCACAGGAACTACAGCACCTTCATAGGCATTAGGTGCACCTGTAACTATCTGTATTTCTTTTCCCATCCTCATCAATCTGAACCCGACAGATAACTAACTTATCCGCATCAGGGTGTTTTTCATCTTGTTGATTCTTCCTACTACTATCTTGTCAAGATTCTTATCAAAATACTGGGCGCTTTCAGCCTTGGTACCGCTAAGAGTCATTGCATCCATATATTCTGCCGGTGTACAGTCAAGCTCCCGGCACCATTTCTTTTATCCATGATAAAGGTGTATTCATATTATTCTCCTATTCCTCACCAGATTTAACTCTAATTCAAGCCTGTTTTTATATTATGCTTCAAGTTAAGTTTCTAAATATTTCAAGTAATTTTTTTCTACAATTGTAGAGTATTATTTTCAAATTCTTAAACTGAAACTTTACACCAAAAAGAGCTAGTATTCCAGTCTCTCTTATTATGATGTGACATTAAGTGTCCTAGAACTGTCTTAAAAAGCGCACGTCATTCTCATAAAGAAGGCGCATATCGTCTACCTCGTACTTAAGGAGGGCTATTCTTTCAAGACCGATACCAAAGGCAAAGCCCTGGTATTCCTTAGGATCTATCCCGCGCATCTCAAGCACGTGAGGATGTACCATACCGCAGCCAAGAATCTCTATCCAGCCTTCATTTTTACAGAAGCGGCAGCCTTGTCCTCCACACTTAAAGCAGGACACATCCATTTCTGCAGAAGGCTCTGTGAAAGGAAAGTGGTGTGGTCTGAATTTAACCTTGGTATTTTCTCCAAATATTCTTCTTGCAAACTCAGCAAGAGTTCCCTTAAGGTCTGCAAAGGTAACATTTTTATCAATGACAAGACCCTCTACCTGATGGAAGGAAGGAGAATGTGTCGCATCCACCTCGTCTGAACGAAACACCCTGCCAGGTGCTATTATCCTGATAGGCGGTTTCTGCTTTCTCCATAACATGTACCTGAACCGACGACGTCTGGGTACGAAGCAAAAGTTTGTCATTTATGTAGAAGGTATCCTGCTCATCCTTTGCAGGGTGGTTCGCAGGAATATTAAGTGCCTCAAAGTTATAATAATCAAACTCTACTTCAGGGCCGTCTACCACCTGATAGCCCATACCGATAAAGATTTTCTTAACCTCATCGAGGGCTATGGTGTTTGGGTGTCTGTGGCCTATCATAGGCTTCTTGGCAGGAAGAGTGACATCTATGGTCTCTGTGGCAAGCTTAAGGTCTAACATCTTCTTTTCAAACTCTTTTTTACGCTCATCAAGTCTTTTCTCGATGGCCTCCCTTGCCTCATTAACGAGCTGTCCCTACCTTCTGGCCTGTCCTCAGGCGCTACATCCTTAAGGCTCTTAAGTACCTGCGTAAGTTCACCTTTTTTACCAAGGAAGCTGACTCTGGCGTCATTTAACTTCTCGCTGTCCACAGCCTCTTCTATCTGCTTAAGCGCAGACTCCATAATAGCCTGTAATTTCTCTTTCATTTTATCCTCCATATAGTGTTATAAACTGCGGTATCCCTCGGAGAGTTTTATGTAATAGAATCTTAAAGCAATTCCTACTGCATAAAAAAAGCCCCTGCATAAAGCAGGGGCGAATATTCCCGTGTTACCACCCTGGTTCCTATCCTAAGATAAGCACTCTCTTGCAGATAACGGCTGCTTCCGATGAAAGCCTACTCTCTATGATTTAAGCCTCACAACTCGGGTGTGAATGTCAGAATCGGGGTTGCATAAGAAAACTTCCAGCAAGCGTTTCTCTCTCTGTATGACTCCCTTTCCCTGTGCCAAAAGGCTGCACCTTCAAAGTCTTTATTATTTGATAAAGTAAATGATATATGTTTATGAAAGGAATGTCAAGTCTTTTAGAGCTGTACTATCCTATAACTGTTTCTTCTTATCTTCTTTTTCCTCATAGAGCGCATCATCCGCTCTCTTAAGGAAATCCGAGATAGAAGCATAAGGTGAAAATATATCAAAGCAAACTCCCTGTGTAATTGTAACGACATCTGAAGCTTTTGAATGCTTGTGCTCCATAGCCATCTTCTGCACATTTTTCTTTAATTCTTTCAACATGGTCTCTATTTCACTGTGCAATGTGCCAGGGTAGATGATAACGAACTCATCTCCTCCGTACCTGGCCGCATACACCTTAGGGTGATCCTGAGTGAGTTTTAGCAGCACTCCTGCAATCATACGTATGCACTCATCTCCCATTTGGTGTCCGTAGTTGTCGTTAAACTGTTTAAAATAATCTATATCAAGTATTTCAACACCAAGAGACCTCGGATTGGCACGGAGATATTTCTCAAGGTCCTCCGAGTATTGGTCGTATGACATCCTGTTTGGAAGCTCTGTAAGGGCATCCATTTCTGATTTTCTCTGTAAGTCACTGTTTTCCCTCATATACCTCACGAGGTTGTTGATACTTTCAGCTACAAGGTTCATCTCTGCAAACGACTTTATCTCAAGCCTGTTGTCAGGTATTATCCCTACCTCAAGCTGCTTTTAGATAATAGGCTATGCCTTTATTGTATTTAAGAATTGATAAATGATGATGAAAAATGATGCCAATGATGACTGCAATGACAAAAAGTGTGAATAAAGCTACCTTCACAACAGCCTTACTGACTTCCCTGTTCATATCATCTATATTACGTCCGACAACCATTGCTCCTATGACCTTATCTTCACTATTCTTAAGCACTCTGTAAAGGCAGTATATCGCACTACCTGCAACATTTGCCTCACCTTTATACTCACCGGATCTGTCAAGTCCTTCAGCAACATTTTTTTGTTATAAATGTACCTAGAATAGAAACACCATCTTCACCAAGGGTACTACCTGCAACTCTAAAATAATGCGCCGGTTCGTATGGAAGCTTTTTGTTTCCTTGCAGCGAGCAGCCTCGGGTCGTCATCCCTTACCTTAAGGAAGACATACGAAAGTATTCCTGTCTTTGAGTAATGCTCTAAGAAAGGCTCCAGGTTGGCTTTTTCTCTTGTTCCATCACCGATTTCAGTATCTCCGAAGTAAATGGTATCTCCTTTTACATTCCATCTTGCAGTATCATCATGATTTGAAATCAAATCCTTTACATAGTTCATATCAGCTTCAAGTCGGCTTCCTATGAGCTTTTCTTCAAGATTTCTGATAGTGCCCGATACTATAAAACTAACGAAAAATACAATAATAATTGAAATAAGAATTCCTGCAACAACAACCTTCGTGCTGATTGTACTTACATTCCAGCCTTTGTCAGTCTTTTTTTCCTGACTTTCTTATATTTTCCCATTATTATCTCCACAAAAAGCAGAACTACCTGCTTATACCATATTTTTTAATTCATACAGCCTAAGGGCAAGCTCTAACTTAAATCTGGCGTTGGCACCGTCAGTCTGAAGCTCCATAATCTCTTCTGTCTTTTTAAGTCTGTATTTTGCAGTGTTATAATGGATGTAGTTGTTTTCTGAAGCCCTCGTAAGACTCCAGTTTGCATTGATAAGCTCCTTAAGGAAGATATAATACTCTGTCTCATTTTTCTCTGTCATACTCTATAAGTTTTCGGATAGGCGCATAAGCTCACCCGCCAATATATCCTTATTTACAGCGTTATTAAGAAGGAGAACAACTCCAAATCCTTGTATTCGTGTATCATTCCAAGTCCAAGCATACTACGGCCAATTTTTACTGCTTCTCTTGCCTCTGTATAAGATATCGGCGTATCGAAGATATTATTTATAGTCCTTCCTATACCAATTGTATAAGTAAATCCGTAATTTTCTTTAGAATCCTCCATAACACGCTTAAATACGCTATCTTTGTTATGCAGATAATTATTGTCAAATTCAAATATAAATATAATGCTGTCGCTGTTTTGATAATAGTAGAATGTCATGCCCACGTTCAGAAAATTATTTCTGAGGTCCCTAAACATCTTTTCCTTGACTACTTCGATTTTCCCGCTTGACTCCTTTAGGTCAACAGTTTTCTTCTTGTATTCGTCAAGGTCAAAGATAACCACCACCACATTGTCCTTCATATCCCAGCCGTTTAATTTACATCTGATATTGAACTCTTCTGCGGGACTTGATATTGCCGGTACATATATCAAGCACCAGCTCCTGCTTAAGGTCCTTATCCACTCTATCCTCGGAGAATTTCTCCTATGCATAAGAATATACAAATCACCCACGTATCCAAGTGCTTTCTTTTGCGTCTCTGTGATGTCCTTCTCTAAAATGTTCATAGAAAACTTACCAAGCACTTCTGCATTTAAGCTAATCTGATACTCATAACAGTTTGAGAGGTCTACATTTTTCTCCTCACCCATTATTACTCTCGTGTTATTTATGTAATTAAAAAAATATAAAGTCGCAGGCAAAAAGAGAGTGCATATATTCCATGACTGCTTCTTCATTTCTGCTTTCCATACTTAAGCTTTATAAGTTTTTAACATTTCAAGTTCTTTTATTATGTCTCCTGCTCATAATCCACCATCCTTAAGTCATATTATATAGTATCACTGATAAAGAATTGCTGATGTTATTTCCCGCAATACCTAAAAATACTGTTATCTCTTAGGGCACAAAACTACCTAATAACATTATAGGGGCATTTTAGGAGTTTAGCAAGCCTAATCATATAAACAGCTGTTTAATTATATTATGCAATCCTTTCAAAAGTGGTTGCTTACCCATATTAACAAATATATCGGCTGTCTGTACTATCTACAGTCTACCACAGATTATGTGTACTTAAAAATAAACAAAGTATTCAATTAAATTGTACGCAATTTTAGTTATTTTTATGATGTAGAATTAATCCTCTAAAAAAATGTTATCATCATCCTATCAAGTTTAGTTTTTGCCAAATGGCAAGAAGGAGGACAAAATGAGTGTATATGATTTTAGCGTAAAGAACGTTGAGGGTGGTACTACTTCACCTCAGAGTATAAAGGAAAGGTGCTTCTCATAGTAAATATAGCAACAGGATGTGGTCTTACTCCACAGCTTGAGGATCTTGAGAAGTTATATCAGAAGTACAACAAGGACGGATTTGAAATCATCGGCTTCCCTTGCGGACAGTTCCTTGATCAGAATCCTGAGGACGGAAAAAGAAACTGTTAAGTTCTGTATGGTAAACTACGGTGTTACCTTTGAGAACTTTGAGAAGCTTGAGGTAAACGGACCTAATGCAGACCCTCTCTTTAAGTATCTTAAGGAGCAGAAGCCTGAGGAGGTTACCAACTCCGCTTCAGCAGGACTTCTTGAGAAGCTTGCAAGCCTCGGACAGGTATTCCCTGGAGCAGAAATCAACTGGAACTTCACCAAGTTCTTAGTTGACAGGGAAGGAAACGTAGTAGAGATTCTCTCCAACTGTAACAAGTGAGGATATGGATTCTTACGTTAAGAAACTTTTGTAATTTTTGCTTTTTCATCACTCCTATACATAAATATAAAGTTGTGTGCCAGTCACACAAAAACCGTCATATCGGGGATAATCCCTATATGACGGCTTTTTTTAAGCTTCCAATTAAATAACCTGTACACAGAAGAATCTCTTGAAGATTACGACGGAAACTTTACACTTGACAAGAACTTCTAAATTTAATTGTTTTAATAAGACAACACTTACACAATTGAATTTTTGGGCACAAAAAAATACCCTGTAATATTGCAATCTACAGGGCAATATGCTACAAGTTAAACGGTTGAATAAATTGTTTACCGGTTATCGCCCAGTAGATGATGGTTGCTCTCCTGTTGGCGCAGGAGGGCTTTTTTATTTCCAGCTGTTAACTGATAGTTTACAGTTCACTTTTTGATATTCTAAATATGAAGCTGTGTTTTGATGGCATCCTGCAAAAAGCTGTGAAAAGTTTATTTTATGTTCAATGGCTAATGCATTAAGCCAGGCTGGGAGCGTAACAGTGCGGTTGACTGCTTTATTGACATTTGCCATACGAAATGAAGGCATGTAAACATCTACCAATACAGCCTTTTCATTTTCTTTCAGTTCTAATGTACTTAATGAGCTTGCTTTTGGTATAGGTTCTCCATCTTCCTCAAGACCGCAAAGAACACAGCCAAGTAAATCCCTTGCGGACAGCAGGGCATCTGTTTCATCTTCTCCACTCGTGGCACAGTCCAAATCGGGGAAAAAGCACTGCAATTTCACTGTCAGGGTTATATACAAATACAGCAGGGTAAAAATATCTCTCTGTTTTTTTCATTAGCAAACCTCCATAATCAATGTTTATAATTATCAGGAGAGGGCTTAACTAAGCGTAAGCCCTGACTGACGTAATATTGACTTTAGAGTATCAGGCGGTATATCCTTACAAAGTTGCTTTTTCATGCAACAATTTAATAAGTTTATAAGCGTTTTACAGAAATGTAAATTCTTGAAGGAGTGGCTTAAAAACAAGAATTCAATATAATTATATCTTATAATGATTTGTATATGTCTTGCTGATGCCTTACAGGCTCTTTTCTAGTCTTTCTCTTACAGCCTTTATGAAATCCTCTGTGCCTGCTGTCTTTACTTTTTAAGAGTGGTTATCTCAGCTAGGTCCTTAGTCATAATGCCGCTTTCTACTGTGTCTATAACCGCCTTTTCAAGCTTGCCTGCAAAGGCTGCAAGGTCACTTAGGCCGTCAAGCTCTCCTCTTTTTCTAAGAGCTCCACTCCAGGCAAATATAGTAGCTATGGAGTTGGTTGAGGTAGGCTCACCCTCAAGGTACTTGTAATAATGCCTCTGAACTGTTCCATGGGCAGCTTCATACTCCCATACCCCCTTAGGAGATACCAGTACGGAAGTCATCATAGAAAGAGAGCCAAAGGCAGTAGCAAGCATATCGCTCATAACATCTCCGTCATAGTTCTTGCAAGCCCAGAGAAAGCCTCCGTCACTCCTTATTACCCTTGCCACAGCATCATCTATGAGGGTATAAAAATAAGTGATTCCCTTGTTCTTAAATTTTTACCTTATAGTCTTTTTTTCGTAGATTTCCGCAAATATGTCCTTGAAGGTATGGTCGTACTTCTTTGATATGGTGTCCTTTGTAGAAAACCACAGGTCAACCGTAAGCTCAAGAGCATACTCAAAGCAGGCTCTTGCAAAGCTTTCTATAGAAGAGTTCAGGTTATGCATGCCCTGAATGACACCGGGTGACTTAAACTCGTGAATAAGCTCCTTTGTTACGCTTCCATCCTCGGCTGTAAATACCAGTTCAGCCCTGCCGGGACCATCCACCTTGATTTCAGCATTTTTATACACATCTCCGTAAGCGTGTCTGGCTATGGTAATAGGAGATTTCCAGGTGCGCACATAAGGCTCTATTCCTTTTACAAGAATAGGAGTTCTAAATACTGTTCCATCAAGCATAGCCCTGATAGTACCATTGGGACTCTTCCACATCTCTTTAAGGTTATATTCCTTCACTCTTGCGGCATTAGGTGTAATGGTTGCACATTTAACTGCAACCCCGTATTTTAGGGTAGCATTTGCAGACTCTGCAGTCACCTTATCGTCGGTCTCATTGCGGTATTTAAGCCCCAAATCATAGTATTCTGACTTAAGCTCTATAAAAGGATGGATAAGCTCATCCTTTATTATCTGCCATATGACTCTGGTCATCTCATCTCCGTCCATTTCCACAAGCGGAGTTTTCATCTCTATCTTTGCCATAGTATGCCTCCTATATCATTCTTTGTAATACCACGTTTTTATAAGGTTATCACAATTAAGATACAATGGCAAATACTTTGTGAACAAGCTTGCATAGAAATACAATGCTGTGGGAATCTATGATAAAGGACATACACCTTTTGCTTCTTACAATCTTCTACAATGCCTTACAGTTAGAACAGAGTACATTTACCGCAGCCTTATATTCTGCCACTCCCTTAGCTTTTTTTATATCTTTCACATGAGCCTCACTTCCTCCAAAGCTATCCTGCAGGTAAAACCAGAGTTCCTTTAGCTTAAGTACTGCCGCAGCCCCTCCATTAAACTCATCGAGATATGTGTCTAAGAGTTCTTCAAGGAAGCATCTTATCCTATCCTGTCTGTCTGAAGTCTCCACTCCTGCCATATCTTCAAGCAAAAATGGATGTCTTAAGAGTCCCCTCCCTATCATAATGTGATTTATCTGAGGGAATTCCTTTTCTATAGCAAGTATATCCTCTAGAGTTTTAAGTTCACCGTTGTAGCATAGCTTACCCACAGCATCTGCTTTGGAGTATTCATCTACCGCCTGTTTAAAGCACTCTTTATGCACACTACCCTTTGTAGAATTCCATCCTGGTTCTTGGATGAATGATTAGCTTATCAACAGGAAACTGCCTGTAAAGTGAAATGATGTCAGAGAATTCTGATGCATTCTCATAGCCTATCCTTGTCTTTATGGATATTTTAAGACCTGTATGCCCTGCCTCGTTAAAGATACCTGTTAGTAGCTCCTTAAGACTATCAAGATTCTTTAAGGCACCCTGAGCCTCTCCCTTATTTACCACAGTTCCGGAAGGGCAGCCAAGGTTGAGGTTTACCTCCTTATATCCCATTTCCATAAGCTTAGAAGCAGTTAGGTTGAAGGCTTCTTCCTGCTTGCAAGTATCTGAGGTACTATCTTTATTCCCTCATTATGTGCGGGAAGAAGCTCTTTTATGTCCTTTTTATCTATTCCACGCTTTTTCCTTAGGGCGTAATAAACGGGGTGTAATAGTCAGTTACACCCTTTAAAAGTGCTTATCAAATACCCTTCTAAATATCCTCCCTGTAATCCCTCCATAGGGGCAAAAGCTTACGATATAGTTTTTCATTTCACTTCCTTTTATAATCACTTCATAGCAAAAAAATCATATATTATGACTTTTCTTTTTAATTTTAGCTTTACATACTAAATGAGTGAGAGTATAATTGTGTTGTAGTTAAGCAGATGTAGTTCATCGGTAGAATGCGACCTTCCCAAGGTTGAGAGGCGGGTTCGATTCCCGTCATCTGCTTTTTATTTTTAGGCAATTTATCCCCTATTAAGACAACAAACTAAGACCATTCTCATTTTCGAAAACAGTCTTAGTTTATTTTATTTGTGTATTTTTAAATCATATAGATTGATAAGTCTTATTTAATCTTTGCAAGTGACTCAATACTCTGTCCTGCTGGAAAGGTTTTACGATGAAGTCCTTTGCTCCACTCTGGATAGATTCGATAACCATAGCCTGCTGTCCCATAGCTGAACACATAACTTCATTTAGCAGCTGCATCGAACTCCTTAATCTTCTTCAAGCACTGTAATCCATCACATTCAGGCATTGTAATATCAAGAGTAACGATGTCCGGCTTTAACTCTTTATACTTTTCAAATCCATCATTACCGTTAACACCCTCACCTACAACTTCTGTATCCGTTCTTAGATAGGATGTCCTTAAGCATCATTCTCATGAAAGCCGCATCATCTACTACCAACACTTTCTTAGCCATTATTATACTCCCTTTCACGCATTATTTTAAAGATTTGAATTCAGAAGACTATTCCAACAACTCACTGTATATTTTACTAGGAATTGCTGATTTTAGCAACCATGTTTTAAATATTATTCAAAACCCAGCTAAAACCACGAGCCATACGCAGCGGAACATCTACAAAGTGATTTCCTTCATTCCATTCTAAAATATGCTTTATGTGGTTTTTCTCTGAAAACTCATTATACTGCATTTTTGATACAATTTTTCAACCTCAGACAGCCTTTTTATTTGAAGTTCTTGACTCTTTAAGACCGAGGCCTAGATAGACTGCATCAGAATTCATCCCCTTCCCCCGGATGTATTCTCTCCAGCCTTCATACCACACCGAAGGAGAAGCCGCCGCTATCCCGCTAAATATGGAGCTTTCATATCCTGCCCATAGCGCAAACAGCCCTGCAAGTGAATAACCGCCTAGAATAACAGGGACAGGGGCTTCAAGTCCACAAGCTTTCTTGATACCGCCTACATTATCCCTAAGATAATCAAGGTTCTTATTCGCTTCTCCACCAAAACCCTGCCTGCCAAAACACAGGCTCTGCCTTCCAAGGGATAGCTCGTCATTCCAGTTCGTGGTCCGAATCCCAGCGAAAGCAAAGGTCTTGTCGGTAAAGGTCTTAATGAGATTTATCTCCTCTCAAGTCCCCCTCATCATTTCCATCAATGAATTGTATCAAGATATATTTCGGATTGGTTTCACAATATCTTAATATCTCTTTACCATTTATTTTTAATTCTTCAAACATTTTCCCTCCAAAATGTACTGGCTTTTTAGCCATTATACCATTATAATTGCTTTTAGCAATGACTGATACAGTTTTATGCAAAAAGGGACAATAAAGGTGAAGCGCTTGACCTGTGCAATATTAAATGTCAAAAGATAATAAATTCTCTTGTAAGTAAGCCCAATCGAATTTTTATACTTTGACACTTGTATCATCTACATAAAAAGGAGAAGCTATGTCAACTATCGAACTATATTACGAGCACCCATATAAAACAGACTTTGAGGCTGATATTATAAGCATCGATGTCAGTGATGTAGAAAATAACACCTATAAGGTCATACTCAATCAAACCCTCTTCTTTCCTGAGGCAGGAGGACAGTCCTGTGACGAGGGAGAGATTATATTCGGAAATATTACTACTGCTGTAGAAAGCGTGCAGATAGACAAAGATGGAATTATTACCCACTATATACATTCTTTCTCACAACTTGATACCAAAAGCCTTGTAGATACCGGGATAAAGGGAAGGATTGACTGGGAACACCGTTTTTCAAATATGCAGCAACACAGCGGGGAGCATATATTCTCAGGCATAGTCCACGAGAAATATGGCTATGACAACGTAGGCTTCCATCTCTCAGATAACAGCGTGACCGATGGACTATAACGGATATCTTAGCCCTGATGATGTGGCAGGAATTGAAGCCCTGGTCAACAAGGTCATAGCAGATAATGTAGGCATAGACTGCTCTTTCCCTAGGGATAATGAGCTTGAAAGCATCGATTACAGATGTAAGGGAGAGCTTACAGGTGATGTAAGGATAGTGGAAATAAAGGGTGTAGATATCTGCGCCTGCTGTTGTCCACATGTCGTAAGAACAGGAGAAATAGGCCTGCTTAAGGTAATCTCCTCCATAAAGTATAAGGGGGGCACCAGGCTGTCCATCCTCTGTGGTTTCAGGGCTCTTAAGTATTTTTAGCTCCTGCAGGCAGATATGAATGAGCTGAGAACCCTGCTTTCCTCAGAGCTAAGTGAAGTGGTAAACAACGTAGCCGCCATAAAGAATGAAAGAGATGAGCTTAAGTTGAAACTACGAGAAGCTAATAAGGCTAAGCTTATAAGTGAAATCGACAATTTATCTGACTCTGCTAAGGCTCTTATATTCACTGATGAGGTAGATGCAAAGAGCCAGAGAGAGGCTCTTAACTACCTCATAGAAAGAAGGGATAATTACTGCGGCATACTAATGGGTGACGACAAAAAGGCTATTCCTACCTTATAGGCAGCAACAGCCTTGATTCTACTCTAATCGGGGAAAGACTTAAAGAAAGCTTTGGCGCTAAAGGCGGCGGAAAAAAAGAAATGATACAGGGCTTTATAGAGGCTAAAGCCTGTGACATCAAAGCCCTGCTTGATAGCTTTCCTTTTATTTAGCCACATACTGATAGGCTATTCTCTCACCCTCTCTAAGCTTTACAAGCCCACACCTTACAAAGCCTTGCCTTGCAAGAGCCTTCTGCATGGTAAGGTTTTTTTCGTGGGTATCAATCCTGATATTTGAAAGTCCTGCTTCCTTCATCTTCATAAGGCTGTATTCAAATACCTTAGAAAATACTCCTTAACCTTTCCGTTGCCTGCAACCCTGTGCAGGGTAAGGTAAGGCTCATCATTTAACCAACTGCCCTCATATATTCCCTTATAGGCTTCTTCCTCACCCATAAGCACGAAGGCAAAGTTAAAGTCTTCATCTGTGTAGAGTACACCGTTTGCTATATCATTTAGCAAAATATCTTCACCGGGATAGTCCATACCCCACTGGTCCGGATTGCCATTTTCTCCTCATATACTGCCTTGCAGCTTCGTAAAAAGTTCATTTAGCTTTTGGCAGGTCTTTTTACTTCAGCTTTTATTATCATGACTACTCCATAAGGTTGGTGGTAGACGAAAGACCGATGGCAAGGGTGGAGAGATTGTGTACAAGGGCCGATGTAGCAGGCTGAACCACTCCAAAGACACCAAGTCCTATAAGTCCGCCATTGATACCTACTATCTTCCTGTAGTTGCTGTTTATCCTCTTCATAAGGAGATTGGACAAAGTTTTAAGCTTCACAAGCTCGTTTAGGTTGTCTGCAACTATGGTGATATCAGCTATTTCCCTAGCAAGCTCTGCTCCCCCGCTGATAGCAATGCCGCAGTCAGCAGCAGATAGAGCCGGAGAATCATTGATACCGTCACCTACCATAGATGACCTTTCTTCCCTTTTCTTTTTCTTTCTCACAAATCTTGCCTTATCCTCAGGCAGAACCTCGGCATAATACTTGTCTACTCCGATTTTTAGCTGCAACAGCCTTTTGCTGTACGCTCATTGTCACCTGTCATCATCACAACCTTCTTGATGCCAAGCTCCTTTAGCTTCTTAAGTACTTCCCTTGCTTCTTCTCTTACAGGATCCGAGATACATATAACCGCCGAGAGCTGTCCATCAATTGCCATATAGAGGTGGGATGAGTCCTCAGGAATATTGTCAAATTTCTCTTCAAGTCCCTGCAGGAACTACAACTCCCTCATCTTCAAATACAAAATGATAGCTTCCTATGACTACCTTTTTTCTCACCCTATACTGCTGCTGATTCCGTGGGCAACTATATAGTTAACCTTAGAATGCATCTCCTTGTGCTTAAGCCCCTTCTTCCTTGCGGCCTCTACAACTGCATTTGCCATGGAATGAGGGAAATGCTCCTCAAGACAGGCTGCTATTCTAAGCAGCTCATCCTCATCTCTGTCTTCAAAGGAGATAACAGAAGTAACCACCGGCTCCGCCTTGGTAAGTGTACCTGTTTTGTCAAAAACTATGGTATCTGCAGCCGCAACTGCCTCTAAGAACTTGCCTCCCTTTACTGTAATACCATTTTCAGAAGCCTCCCTTATGGCAGACAGCACTGATACAGGCATGGCAAGCTTTAGCGCACAGGAGAAGTCTACCATAAGCACGGAAAGTGCCTTGGTTACATTGCGGGTTAAGAGATATACAAGTCCCGTACCGGCTAAAGTATAAGGCACAAGCCTGTCTGCAAGCTTAAGAGCAGAGCTTTCTGCACCGGACTTCAGCTTTTCGGTCTCTTCTATCATCCTTACTATTTTCTCAAACTTGGAGTTACCTCCCTGTTCTCTTTACCCTAAAGGTAAGCTCACCCTCCTCGATAACAGTACCTGCAAATACAGTGCTTCCCTTCTTCCTTCTTTACAGGCTCACTCTCGCCCGTCATCGAAGCCTGATTGACCATAGCTTCACCACTTACAACTACTCCGTCAAAAGGAATAACGCCGCTTAGGGTGTACTACTACCTCATCATCTTCTTTTATCGTATTGTAATCAACAAGAATCTCTGTACCATCCTTTTTAAGCCATACCTTGCTTATATTTAACGAAAGTATGCCTGCAAGGTCTGCTGTGGTCTTCTTCTCAGTCCATTCCTCAAGGAGCTCTCCTACTCCAAGCAAGAACATAACAGAGCCCGCAGTATTAAAGTCCCTTCTAAGCACCGACACTCCTACAGCCACGCCGTCAAGAAGGGCAACCTCTATCTTTCCGCTTACAAGACTCTTAATGCCTGCCTTTATGTACTTGAGGGATTTTGCTATGGTAAGCGCAATCCTTATCGGCATAGGAGTAACAGTCACAGTAACGAGCCTTTTTGCAATAGATATAAATAGCTTGTCCTGATAGGCAGCATTAAGGCTCCTGCTGGAATTGGCTATAAACTCTTCAGGTGCTGCAAATCTCTCGTAGTCAAACTTCTGGATGGCATCTACTATATCCCATTTGTCTCCGGTAAATTTTATTGTAAGCGAGCAGGTTCTATCGGATACCTTTGCAAATGTAACTCCGGGCAGATGCCTCACATAGTAAAACAAAGTGTCCGCCTGTTCATAGCTCATATATCTTTGTAACAGCTGTATCCTAAGCCTGCCATTTGATTCTGACATAATCTTAAACTTCATTATCCTACCTCTAATTATCTAATGATGCGGTTGTCAAAAGCGAAAACTCAATGTGTGTTTATCCACAGAGAGTGTTATCATCTTTTAACACCCACACAGTCTTATACGATTGGCTTCACATAGAAAAGAAAGAGCCCGCGGGGAGTGTGGCTAAACCTTTACTCCCTGCAGGCTAAGAATATTATTCTTCAGTACTTTCTACTTCTTTGTAACTTTTGGAAGTATCTTCAAACACAGCTTCTTCTGCTGCCTTTCTATCCTCGTTAATATCCTTAGCATCCTCATAGATATCCTCGCAGTTCTCTTTGAGTGTCTCGGTACGCTTAAGCGTATAATCCTTAACTCTAAGAGCTGCAGCAGTTACGTGTGTGTAGCATTTCTTAGCATCCTTGCTAAACAGAGCCTTAAGGCCTACTGTTCCAAATGCAAAGCCTCCAAAAAATATTCCAACTTTTTTCCAATTAATCTTATCCCACATCTCAGGACCTCCTTTTAATAAAATAATAAGATATTCTAAGATGTCAAACTGCCTTCTAAACTTCATAATAAGCAATCGGCTTTGAGTTATACCTGTTTCACATCAATTACGTACTGATTATAACAATAGGCAAAACCGATTTCAATTATTTTTTTGCAGTTTTTGAGAAAATTTTGCAATAAAATGGCTCTAATAAAGACTGACTTTCATTATTGTAGGATATTAGCTTCCATTATCATTAAAACCGATAAAATTCACGTCAAGGTTATGCCATAGCAGGCATCATATTGTCAAGAATCTCATTTAATGCAGTACTGCTGCTTGTATGGCTTCTTACAATATTTGCCTTGCACTTTTTCAGCTTCGGCAAGGGCTGTCGCACCATTTTGTGTGATACAGTGTTTTGTAAATAGTATCAACAAGTCAGGTGAACCTATCTGTCCACTGAGGTTAGCAGACATCTGTGTAAATATTTTTGCTTTACATTTATGTTCCTTACATATCTTCTTATACATACAAACCATACGGTCGTGACCGCCAACTATAACCACACTCATAATGCACCTCTTTATTATGATTAAGGCTGCCAAAGCTTTTTGACAGCCCTATGATACAAACTGACTATGTTTACCTTACTATGCTTACTTAAGCCTGTGCAAGCTTCTTTCCAAGCTCCTTGCACTTCTCAAGGCCTTCAGCGTCAGGCTCAAGATTGCAGATAACGCCTTCATCTCCGACAACTGTAGCGCCTGCTGCCTTCATCCTGTCTGCCCAGTCACGCATCCATTCACCATCGCCCCAGTCATAAGAACCAAAAAGTGCGATAACCTTGCCTGATACGTGTGGCTCAAGCTCTGCTACAAATGGCTCCATCTCGCACTCTTCAAGTACTTCGGATCCCATTGCAGGACATCCAAGTGCAAATGCCTTCTCTCCCTTAAGTGCGTCTACAGAAGCAGCTCCAACCTCTAGAAGCTCTGCTTCAGCTCCTGCTGCCTTGATGCCCTCTGCAACTGCCTCAGCCATTGCCTGGGTATTTCCTGTCTGTGACCAGTACACTACGCTAATCTTGCTCATAATAACAACCTCTTTCTGTGTTTATACACTGTTTTCTATGCACAAATCACACGTTTAGAATACTCTTCTTTACTGTGACCTATGTTGCTGTAGTTTGTGATAATGTCCATTATATCAAGTCCCTCATATAACAGCCTCACTATCTCTGTCTGAACCTTCTCGTAATTCTTAAAGAGCCTAATCTTAAGCTCTGCGTCTTTATAGACCTTCCAGTATCCGCTGTAGAGATAATTCTTGCCATTTTCTTTTATAAAGCCCTCCACATCTTCGATAGGATAGCCTAAGAACAGTCCGAGCTCATGTGGAAAATCCTGTTTTAGCTCCATATATCTCATATAGCGTTTCACAAATACAGGAAAGATTTTTGCTTATGTCAGAGTTTTCATAGCCACATTTATAAATGAATGCCATAACCTCTTCTCTTTCCAGATATTCCTTAAGTTCAGTCTCTCTGTAAATAAGTATTACAAAGCCTTTCCCTTCCGGGATACAAAATTCTTAAGGAAAGCTCGGTTTTCTTTAGCACTGCCGATAACTCCCTGAGGCTTTTTGCCGGTATTGTGAGTAAATTGGATATTTTAATCCCTGAAATAACAGGGTGCGCACTGGAGTGCCAGCTGAAGCGGAATCGAATGCACATCCATCTCTTTTTATGATGTCAACAATATCAAAACTCATATCGCCTCTCCGAATTTTATTAAGTTAGTTCTTTCTAACTTAATATGATGATAATAAACTTTTTAATTTGTCAATAGATTTTGATAATTATTATTATTTTCATTTATTTTTCTTACCCTTGCTAACCCTGTATAATCTTTGCTATACTGAGAACAAATAAAAGCTTGGAGGTGGCGTTAATGAAAATACACGAATCTGCTGAGGATTACTTGGAGACAATACTTATGCTTACCGAAAGAATTGGAAATGTGCGTTCTGTAGATGTATCCAATGAAATGGGCTTTAAGAAATCAAGCGTAAGTGTGGCGATGAAGAATCTTCGAACCACTGGGCATATAACTGTCGATGAAAAATGGCTATATCAAAGCTTACTCCACTTGGAAAAGAAGTGGCCGATATGATATATGAAAGGCATAAGTTCTTTTCTTCCTGGCTTATAAGCCTTGGTGTGGATAAGGAGACAGCACTTGAAGATGCCTGTAGAATAGAGCATGTTATAAGCAAGGAGAGTTTTGCCGCTATGAAGAAGTTTTTGAATGAAAAAGGAGAGTAAGCGCTTTCTCTTTGTAAGGCAAACGAATATTTAAAAGCATAAAAGGGTTGAACACACAAGCTGTTCAGCCCTTATTATTATTATGCAAATCACCACTTTAAGCTATTTTCTCATCTATCAAGGATGTGGGTATAATTAAATTGCGGAGAAATAAGCACTTAAAGTACATAGGCTTTTAAAAACTCCTTCAGCATCTTATCAAGAATGTTGTGAAGTACATTCATCTCTTCATCCGTAAGCCTAAGACAGGCACCCATCTTCTTAGGCACGTCAAGAGCCTTGTCTTTAAGCTCTCTTCCAAGGTCTGTAAGAGTTACATTTAAGACTCTCTCATCATCCTTATCCCTGCTTCTGTCAATAAACTTCTTTTGTTCAAGCTTCTTAAGAACAGGTGTAAGAGTTCCCGAATCTAAGTATAGAATCTCCCCGAGTTCTTTTTACATTCACTTTCTCATTTTTCCCACATTACCATCATAGTGATATACTGTGTGTATGTGAGGTCCAGTTCATCAAGAAAAGGCTTATACTTTTTAACTATCTCCTTAGCGCAAGCATAAAGAGGGAAACAAAGCTGGCTTGAAAGCCTCAACATTTTATACTTGTCTTCTTTTTGCATCATTTCACCCTTTAACTATTACCCTATGCTTTTATTAATAAATTCAACCAACTGTGGCTTTGGCACGAAGCCAATCTGCCTGTCTACAGGCTCGCCATCCTTAAATACCACGATTGCAGGTATGCTCTGAATCTTGTTCTTGATTGCAAGTCCCTGGTTCTCATCTACATCAACTGCAAAGAAATCAGCCTTACCGGCGAGCTCTTCTGACACCTCTTCAAGTACAGGGCCTAACATCTTGCAAGGTCCACACCAGGTAGCATTAAAATCTACAACTGCAAACTTACTCTTACTTACCTCTGAAAATTCTGCTTCATTAATCTTCTTTACCATAATATCCTCTTTCCCGGTGATAACACCTAATTTATCATATAACTTCATGAGTTATTTAACTATTGTTTATCTCTTTGCCATCAGGTAGGAAACCGCAGACAATGCCGCAACATTTCCTTCACCCGCAGCCTTTATATACTGATAAGGCTTGCCTGTCACGTCACCACAGGCAAATACCCCATCGATGTTGGTACTCATATCCCTTTTAACCGAGATATGTCCATCCTCCATAAGAAGTCCCGGCACCAGCTTGTCTGCTGATACAGCATCCCTTAATATGAATATGCCATCTGCGGTAAACCTGTCCTTGTTGGTTACAAAGGGTCATCTTGTCGCCTTCTCTTATTATTTCTTTTGGAACATTGCCCGTAATAACCTCTATATTATCCACAAGCTCTGACACATCCTTATATAGTGCAATGTAAGTCACCTTGTCAGCCTTTTCGGCCAGGAAAAGGGCCTCTTCCTCTTCTCTTTTAGAGTAACCAATGACTACTGCTTCTTTACCCTTGTATAGAGCAGCATCACAGGTAGCACAGTAGCTTACTCCCCTTCCAAGGTTCTCATCTTCGCCGGGGAAAGGCCTTCCTGCTACTACTCCTGTAGAGATAATCACTGTCTTTGCTTCATACATCTCTCCTGATGCCTGTAGAGCAAAATAATCTCCCATCGCATATACTGCACCGATTCTTGCTTCATTTATCTTTATGTCCATAGCCTCAAGGTGGTCAGTATACGCCTTGGCAAGCCCATCACCTGAAATACTTGGCAAGCCCAGGTAATTTCTTATCTCGACTGCCTTTGTTATCTTGGGACTTAGCTCTTTAGTTCCAAAGAGTATAATGTCTTTATTCCTAAGTTTTGCCGTAATAGCGGCTTCAAGTCCTCCGGGACCCGTTCCTATTATCGCAATGTCATATCTGCTCATAATTCCTCGTTTTCTAATAACTGCAAAGGTGTTGTTATGTATTCGTCTATTGACCCTTGCTATTGATTTTCGTATGATTATATTGCATACAATTAGTTTTGTCAAGTAGTTAACGAGGATTTATTTCAATATAATTATATTTTTGCTGGTTTTTATTGCAAAATGTAACCAGTTAGTTTAATTCATTATCTATATTTAAGTTACTTTGCTTCACTTATAGCTTTCTTTAATCCCGCATAGCAATTCCTCATAGGTCTCTAGGGTCTGTACATCCTTGTTTTCATTCTTAATCTTCTCAGGGCTTCTAAATAAAAATCCCTGCTTTGCTCGCTCTTATCATACCCGAGGTCGTTGTAGCTGTCTCCTGCCGCTATGGTCTCAAAAGCCTATACTCTGTAAGGCTTTTTTAACTGTCTCAAGCTTAGTTCCATTTTTCTAAAGCTTGTAGTCTGTTATTTCACCGTTATCAGCTATCGCAAGTTCGTGGCAAAAAGAGTCGGATAACCTAGCTTTTTCATCACAGGAAGTCCAAACTCCCTATAGGTGTCACTTAGTATTATCACCTGTGTGAAGCTTCTAAGCTCGTCTAAGAACTCCTTTGCTCCCTCGTAGGGCTCAACCTTATCTATCACCTTTTGGATTTCTTTTGATGCCGTAGTTATGCTCCTTTAAGAGCCTGATACGCATCTTCATAAGCTTATCATAATCTGGCTCATCCTTGGTGGTAAGCTCTAAGCTCTTTTATCCCTGTTTCATTGGCAAATTCTACCCATATCTCAGGGAATCAGTACCCCTTCCATATCCAGACAGACTATACTATTCATAACGCCTCCCTAAAAACAATTTAACACTTGTTCACTATCTCTTTTTGCATTTTAATAAATATCCAATACATAGCGTTGCATAAATTAGATTTACTGTATCTGTCAATGTTTGAAGAGACTCTTCCATACTGCCACTTCATTTGACTTGCTTAGCAGCTTATCCATCATCTATCCCAGCAGGGCAGATATCCTTACAGGCAAGGGACTTGCCACAGCCGCTATAGATGTGTTTCCTGTACGCCTTCTTTCTTTCACCATCGGAGTCCGAAGCTGTCATCAGCCTTGTAGCAGGCACAAAGGATGCTGCACCAAAGAAGTCTCCTCCCACATAAAAAGTTCGGACATACTTCAAGACAACAGCCACACATCAGACATCTTGAAGCCTCGTAGGCTGTATCTGTGTTCTTGTCAGTAAGCCTTACTTCTTCTTCAAGATAGTTCTTGATGCCACGCAGGTTATTATACAATATACTTCTGTCAACAATCAAATCTTTTATGACAGGGAACTTGCTAAGCGGTGCAGTGTCAGCCTTCCCTTCTTCGTATAATCCCTTATAAATGTATCACAGGCAAGCTTTGGCCTTCCGTTTACAAGAATGGCACAGGCCCCGCATTTTTTCTGGAGACAGCTGCACTCCCAGCTTATGTAGGGCACAGGCCCTCCTCCGTATCTTTTTATGTCAGGATTAGCATTTATCTCACGAAGCAGGCTTTGCCACCGTCAGATTTTTCTTTTTTAGGAGTAAGTCTGATGCTCTGAAAATAAGGACTGCTTTTTGGCATCTTCCTGCCTTTTTATCTCAATTATTACTTCCATTGGTTCTCCATAACTCTATGTTAATATTTCCCTCGCTTATATGGGCTTTAGTTAAGCCCTTATAATAATCATTTCTATCGGGGTAGTCTTCCCTGTAGTTTGCTCCCCTGCTCTCTTTCCTGTACAGCGCACTTAGTATAAGTGCCTTTGCAAGATTAAGCCTGTCTTTTTCCCTTTCATTTAACTGCCTGTTAGAGAGCTTGGCGATAGCAGTAAGCCCCTCATTAAGCAGTGCTTCATTCCTAACTATCCCCAGTGCAGAAAGCAAAATATCTCTTAGCTCTATTATAAAGCTTTCACTTGAATTATCAAACTCACTTTTCTTTATGTTCTACAGCTGTAGTGATATCTTCAATGTCGTAAGATATATCCGCTTGTCCTATGGAGTTAGAGTCTTTTATAACACTCTGACCAGCCTTCCTTCCTCCGTATATTGCTCCAAGGAGGGAATTGCCTCCAAGCCTGTTCGCCCCATGGTAGGCAGAGCAGGCCTCTCCTGCCGCATAGAGATTTACTACATTTGTCTTGTGGTCTATGTCTACATCTATTCCACCCATAAAGTAGTGGATGCCTGGCCTTACAGGGATAGGCTCATTTTTAGGGTCAATACTCAGGTAGTGGATAATCTCTTCTCTTAGATCCGGCAGTCTCTCCTCCCAGACTTCCTCCCAAGTTCGGTCATATCAAGGTAGACCTGAGCCCCTTATTTTTCCCTGCTTACAAAGTACATTTCCCTTGAAACCACATCTCTTGGCATAAGGTTATTAAGCTCAGGATATTTTTTCTCCATAAAGTAGTATTTATCATTATCCTTATAGATAAAGAGCCTTCCACCCTCTCCCCTTGCAGCCTCGGACACCAGACAGACCTTGTCGGCTATTTCTATGGTTGTAGGATGATACTGTATCATCTCAAGATTGCTAAGCCTGACTCCTTGAGAAAAATACCTTGGCAGTCACATCTCCGGTGTTGGCAGTTGTACCTGTGGTAACTCCCCTAAATACTCCTGCCATCCCTCCTGTTGCAAGGATTACGCTTCCTCTTAGATAATACACCCTGCCGGTGTAGTTATCCCTTATTTCTACCCCCTTACAGACCCCTCCATCATTATCAAGCCTAAGCCTTAAGAACTCGTGATGGCTATACCTTTTTACAAGTCCTATGGCCTCATACTTCCTTACTTCATCTATCAGGGCAGTCATAAGAACCTTGCCTGTACTGCTTTTTGCATAGGCTGTTCTTTTCTTCTTCTGTCCTCCAAAGTTTCTTTGCTGTATGAGATTGTCTTTTAGGTTAAATGGCACACCTAAGCGTCCAAGATACCTGATTATCTCCGGAGCGGCATTCGTTAGTCCACGAACTGCGGCCTCATCAGCTATGTCTCCTCCCGCCTTCATTGTATCTGCAAAATGATTCTCTACGTTATCTCCCTCTCCCATAGTATCTAAGGCTCCATTTATGCCACCCTCTGCCATAACCGACTGAGCCCTCTCAGATGGATAGTTAGAAACGAGGTTACAGCTTATTCCTTTTTCAGCAAGGGTAATGGCTGCAGAGAGCCCTGCAAGCCCGGCTCCTATTATATTTACCACCTTTAGTACCTCCATTACATTCCATCTAAGGAAATAAATAACAAAAGCAACTGTTGATATAAGAAGAATAACTGCAAGCACTAGCAGGATGTCTTTGACATAGGCTCTAAAGCCCGCTATGCCAAAGCTTATGAGCAAAGGCCTTATGTTGGATAGTATATGTACCAAAAGAGTAAGTACAAGAAGAATAGAAAAAATGAGCTGAACTTCGTTAAATTCTTTCAGCCTGAATACGTCTCCCTTACTTGAAAAATAGGATTATGTGGCAGACAATAGGAGAATCATAGCAAAGCCTGTTATCCTTCTTATCCAAAAATACCGCATTCTCCCTAAGGTAAAACTTTCCGCTCTTTTTACCTGCAACGAGCGAATCTATGGTAAGCTTGGTTCCTATCACTATATGGGCTATCAAAAACGCCATTAAAATATAGGAGAGAGTTTTCATCAAGACATTACCGCCGGGTATTATCTTCATAAGCTGAAATGAGCCTGCCACAGCATGAATCAAAAACAGTATTATTAAAATAAGGCTGATAATAGTATTCCACTTTCTCATCCGGACTTCTTCTCCTCACTTATAGTTATATCCTCTATGTAAGCCTTGTTCTTTTCTTTGAGCTTATATGAGTCTGCAAATTCTTTCGACATCAGTAAAACGTCAAATTTACCCTCTTCTGCCCTTGACACAACCAAAACTGCTTCTTCTTTTTTTATCTTCATCTGATTCTCCGGGAAGCTTTTGAGCGGAAGCTCTCTGCCATTTCCAGCCCCATTGTATCACCCTCAGCCACAGTACAGGCTATGTCTTCAAAGATAATGTCAGTTTCTTTTCCATCAAAGAAATCTATCCACTGGTTTAGCTTCTCTGTATCCTTATGAAGCTCCGTATTGATAAGCACTATATAGTTTCCAGAGGGTTTATCTATCACAACTGAAGGGCTTGAGACAGCATCAGCCTCATTAGAAGATAGGAGCCCCCTCCAATAATCTGTCATCATTAAAGGGACTCCTACTATTAAAAACAACGCACCTGTCACAATGAAAAGATGCTTAAAAATTTTAATTATTCTCATCGTTATTTTTGCTTTTTGCTGAGTCAAGAGCTATCTTTGCTGCCTCAACAAACTGGTCATGGTTAATGGTTGCACCCTGATATCGCATCAATATCATCAGGATTGCCGCTCTGAACAAGGAGCTTCGCGTACTCCTCGCAAGCCTTAACAGCCTTCTGCGCCTTGTTGTAGAAATCTCTATTTGCAACGCTTCCCTGCTTCTTACCATAGTCTGCACCCTTCTCAGTGCCGTCAGGCTCGTAGGGTAGTAAAGCTGCACTCGGTAATTGCATTATCCTTTACGGTAATCTTAACCACGCCATAGCCATTTCCTGCATCTGAGCCATCAGGATTCGTATAGACTGAGCTGGTACCCTCGTAGCTTCCGTCAGCAAGCTTCACACTGCCGCCACAGGCAGTAAGCATAGCAATTATAGACGCAAAGCTCACAATTCTCATATACTTTTTCATCATTTTACTCCTTATAATTTCCACGCTAAGTTACGCCTACGCTGATAAATGTCCAGACTTGCTTAGCCATTATCAGCTCAGGCTATCCAACTAAATTTAGTATCATAAAAGCTTAATTACTCATGAAACCTTATATGTCCTGTAAAGTTACTGTTTACACTTTCCTTTGATATCTTGCCGTTACGAAGCACTATCATCCTCTGAGCGACCTCAGCTACCTCAATGTCGTGAGTAACCACAATGAGGGTTGTGCCTTCGCTGTGGAGTTTCCTAAAGAGTTCTACTACCACCTCTTCGTTGGCATCATCAAGGTTACCTGTAGGCTCATCTGCAAGGATGATTTCCGGCTGGTTGATAAGAGCTCTTGCTACGCATACTCTCTGCTGCTCTCCACCTGAGAGCTGGCTTGGAAGGTGCTTAGCCCTGTCTGCAAGACCCACCCTGTCAAGAGCTTCCATAGCCTCTTTTTCATCTGTAATGCTGTGATAATACTGTGCAAGCATAACATTTTCAAGGGCTGTAAGATAGTTTACAAGATGGAACTGCTGGAAGATGAGTCCTATCTTATCTCTACGGATATTAGTAAGGTTCTTTGCACTTTCCTTTGCTATATCTACTCCGTCTAAGAGGACTGAACCCTTGGAAGGTTTATCCATACAGCCTATTATATTCATCATAGTACTCTTACCTGAGCCTGAAGGCCCCATTATAGACACCCACTCGCCCTTTTCCACCTTGAAGTTAACATTGTCAAGGGCGTGAAGGTCACCATATATTTTGTATACATCTTTCAACTCTAACAAGCTCATTTTTTATTCTCCTTTTAACACTAAAGCAGGATCTATCTTAGTTGTTGTCCTTATAGGTATGAGGCAGGCAATACCTGTAACTGCTATAGATACAATGATGGTTATAGGCACAAGCAAAGGCCTGAAGGATATCGAACTGCCAAATACATTGACACTGACGGTCTGTGCAAAGGCAAAGCCGATAACTGAGCCTACAACTCCGCCAAGTCCACCTAGCAGTATGCCTTCTCCCATAAATTCTTTGATTATGCTTGAATCCGAGGCACCTATTGCCTTTCTAAGTCCAATCTCTTTCCTTCTCTCAGTAACTACGGCTGTCATAGTTGTTGCAACACATATCATTGTAAGTGCAAGAACTATAGCTGTAACAAGAAATACAAGAGCCTGGAGCTTTGAGAGTACCGTGGTTTCAGAAGCCGTAACCCTCTTAACAAGGCTTGCACTCACTGTATCTACCTTCTTGTTTATCTCAGCAACGTACTTGTTAAGGCCTTCACCTGAGGTCGATATACTTACCTCAGCTAAATCAATGTTGCCTTTTGCCCCTGCAAGGGTCTCAAGGTCCTCCATTGACATGTATACATAGTCCTCTTCTCTTCCACCTGTATTTAGTATGCCGGTTACCTTGAAGTCAAGTGTATTGTCCTGCTGATCTTTAGCTACATTTTCAGGAGTGAAGCTGACTGTAACGCTGTCTCCTACCTTTAGCTCAAGACTGTCTGATATATTCTTGCCAAGCAAGAGCTCTCCGCTTTGTTTAGGCCAGTTGCCATCTACGAGCCAATAAGGACTGGTTTTCTTTACGTCATCCATTATGGTTCCCGCAGCAAGTATAGGCTGCTCGTGCATTCTTACCGTCTCGTAGCGGAAAGGTGTGGCACCTACAAGTTCGTTTGATTTTAATAACGTCTGTAGCCTTTTTTAAATCGCTCTGTGTAAATCTCCTGTCCGTAGGCGTAAGTACCATATTGGCACCGTAGTTTCTAAACTCTGCCCCCATCTGACGGGGTACATCATAGTAAATGGTTACAAGCCCCGATAGGATGGCTGCTCCTATGGCTATAGCTAAGAGCGCTATAATCATTCTGGACTTTCGCCTCATAAGAGAGGCTGTAATCATTCTTAAAAACATTTTTCTATTTTTCATCATTATCTCCCGTGTAACACTGCCTCAGGCTCAAGTTTAAGAAGCATTCTTATGGCAGGTATGCTTCCGATAAGAGTTACTATAACCACAAGTACTCCAACTATAGGTATAACCATAGGCCTTAGTGTGATAAGTGAGCCAAATACGGTCTTACCGATAATCTGTGCAAAGCCTATACCGCAGGCAAAGCCAACAGTTCCGCCTATAATGGCAGTGATGATAATCTCCGTTAATACAAGCCCTGTAATAGCAGAGTTATGAGCGCCTATCGCCTTCATAAGTCCTATCTCACTGCTTCTTTCCATAACCGAAGCGGTAACAAGGTTACATATACCAAGGGCAGAGCCGATGAGGCTTAATATGGTTATAAGGAGCATCAAAAGCTGAGTCTTGTCAAGGATGGCACCCTCGGAGTCAGCTACCTGTCTTACTGGGGTAGCTACTGAGTCTGTGATAACCTCCTGTATCTGGTAGCAGATAGAGCTTACATAGGCTGTACAGTACCAGATTTCATATTGGGCTACGGTTAGAGACTGAGGATCCTTGGCAGCCTTAACTGCAAGCTCATTATCAGGAGTAGTAAGGGCACTTACTTCAATGGTGTCAACCTTTCCTTCAAGCCCATCAAGTGCCTGAGCTGCCTTAAGTCCTGTAAATATACGGTCATCTTCATCTCCTCGGATGAAAAATACTCCACTATGTCTAACTCTCTCTCTTCCTTACTTCCTTTTACCTTTATCTTATCACCTGACCTTAGCTTAAGCTTCTCAGCCAGATTATCACCCTATCATCCAGGCATTTTTCATCGGAATTGGTCTGCTCATCTATCCATTTTTCCGTCTTTTTATCTCCCCACCAGCTTCTAAGGCTGGCTAGACCGGCATCAAGCTTCTCACCTGTAGGTAACTCCATATGGTGGTTAAACCAGCTTCCCACCACGAGCACATCAGAGCCATCAGGAAGCTTTGCACTGCTATTTATAAATGGAGTGTAGTCAACTATGTTGAATGCCCAGAATATAGTCTTAATCTTACCTAATTCATCTTCTTTTAGGTAAGCTCCGCCTGATTTACCGCCTTTTAGGTCATAAAGGTCACTTACCACGCTCTGCCTCTTAGGCATAACTGTTATGTTGGCACCGAAGGTCTTAAGCTCTTTGTTTACCTTATCGCCTACATCCAATACCACATAGTATGGCTGTAGCAAGGGACGCTCCAAGGCCTATAGTAAAGGCAATAAGAATCATTTTTTTCCATTGGCGGATAAGAGTCCCTTTTACCATTCTAAAAAACATATTTATCTCCCTTACTTAAAAATATCCTCGTGTTTCACAAGCTCAGCTATAGGCACTATTATATTGCCGTCCTGAATCTTGTAGTCTATAACTATAGGGTTACATCCACCCTTAAAGCCGATTGTATTGATGTTCATAACTACGTTACAGAGGTTGCAGACTACCTGCCCTTCTCTCTCATAGTATCCTGTCTCACCGCAGATATCACAGGCATCAAGACCAATACCATAGGCACTTGAGTTAGGCTTTTTGATTACTATGAATCTAACTGTCTTACCTTTATCTGTGGTGTAGCCGAATCTATGAAGATGTCCGTCTGAGACCTGATCAAATGTAACTATAACGCTGTCTTTAGTTACCTTTGCATCTTCTACAGGAGATATCTCTATTTCCTGATTTGCATACACCCTAAGCGCGGTAAGTGTTACAAATGAAAATACTGCACACACCACTGCTGTAAAGCTCCAACGCTTGATATTTCTCCATTTTGCCTTGATTTTTCTATGCTCAGCATTGTTTTCATAAGGCTCATTTACGTGGCGGCTCTTAACAAAGAGTACCGCAGGAACAGCTAAACAAGCCAAAACAATGGCAAATGTGAACATAATCTTATTGTTTGAAGTAAATACTGCAATTGTAAATATGGTATGATTTGTCTTTATTACCCTCTTTGCCAGAAATACACCCAACGTATCGCCCAGCTCATTTGCCATATTGATAAGTATGGCTATAAACATAACTGCAAAGCCAAGCTTTGGACTAAGCCTTACATTTCCCTTATATACAGCAAGTCCCGCAACAAAGCTAAGGATAAGGCCGAAACACATCCCTACTATGCTGTAGAGGAAAGTGGCCGAGAGCACACTCTGCTCAGCGAATAATATCGTGTGTGGATTTTCTAAAAATGGCGGCAGGAAGTACAAAAGCATAGCTACAGCCATAAGCGAGAGCATAACTGACTGAAGTATGCCTCTTATCTTAGTCTGTTTCCTTATAATGAGACTTATAAGCACAAAAAGAATCAGGGCTGCCAAGTTTAGTGCATATATCCTCACATTCCACATAGCTGTATCAACTTTGTTGGTGGTTGTTTTAAATACAGTCATTACTACAGCACTGATAAGACCGATAACAACCGCTGCCCATTGAAACCTCTTATAGATATCTCCGCCCACAAACTTAACGCCTGCAAGTAACAGCCCGGTAAGCAGCATCATTGGAAGTAATTGTTCAGTAGACAATACAAAATATTTAAGCACTTCTTTCTCCTTATCTATAATCCAAACTTCATCCATCTGTATATAGCAAAACACAATACCTCATATGTTGCTCTATATACAGATGTAGAATATGTGAAGTTAGTATTTACTACAAAACTCTCTTGTAAAAAGCTTACATCGAATTTTTATGCTTTTGATACTTGTATTATACATCACAACAGCTGCACTGGGCTGTTACCCCCAATGCAGCAAATTGTAAGCTTAAAAATATTAGTTTTTTTAATTACCAGCTCTGCTTTTACGTAATCCCAGTCTTTCTCAACTGTAAGATTGCCATCCTTAAAGTAGTCTTCAAGAACTGCTCCCGGGCCTGTCTCAGCGTCACTATGGATTAAGTAGCCTTTTTTTCAGCAGGGCTGTGGATAGTGAATTTAAGCTTGTAGGAGCCTGACTCACCCATCTTAATGTTAGCACTCGTAGTGAGGACCATCAGAAGCACTCATAGGCATGAAGGTTCCCTTAGCTACTTCTTTTACCGTCCTTATCAGATATTAAATAATCAATAGTAAGATATGGAACCCAGTCACCTGTACCAAATCCAAGCTTATTCTCAAGAGCTGAGATATCTGCCTCAAGGTGAACCTCATTCTCCTTGTCTATCTTCTCTGACCCGGAGCCATAGGAACAGGCTGGAAATATACTGCAGATACGTTGAGGAAGCCTACCTTCTCATCTTCAAAGATAGGAATCTCAGTAAATCCTGCTGCATCTCCAGGTGCAGCAGTACTTACTGAACCCTTTATCTGCAACAACACTTGATGTCTTGCTTGAAGCTGTACTAGATGTCTTGCTTGCTGTACTGGTTGTGCTTGTAGCAGCGCTAGATGTCTTGCTTGCTGTGCTAGCTGTGCTTGTAGCCTCACTTGTTGTAGAACTTGTTGTAGTCTTCTGACCACAGCCTGTTATAGCTGTTACTACAAATGTACCTGCAATAGCAAGTGATAATAATTTCTTTTTCATGTTCTCCTCCTATAAAGAAAAATTAATATATATGATAAACGAAAGCGTACGCCCTCATTTATCAACTAGTTTACCTCTCACGGTGTGGCTATCTACGTAAGAGTCAAGCAATAGTACTCATTTATACCATCTTTTAGGCAATTTTTATGCCTTACTTGCAGCGTTCTCCTGTAACACTTCCTTAACCACGCTCTTGATGATTTCTCTAAGCTTCTTTTCCTCCTCTTCCTTAGCAAGGGCTTCCTTCTTAGCTGCCTCTTCTGCACGCTGCTTGTCAGCCTCTCTTCGGATTGCAAGATTTTTCTTTTCTCCAGTGGAGGTATACAATTATTGTAATCACAAGAAGAATAATCTGAGGAATCAGTGTCTCAAGGATAGGATATATGCCAAGTACATCTAAAATCTCGGTTGAAGGTATAATGCTTGCAAGCCAGTCAGGTGAAGTCATTACTATCACATCACCCTCGATGAGCTCTTTTATACCTGCACCAAGAAAGGATATTGACATTATAAACATCAGTATACTGGTTGCAGTAAAGAATGGCCTTAAAGGTATTCTCAGACTGAATGCGTGTATTGCGTAGTATACAAAGATGAGGGCTATAAAGCCAACTATAAGTCCTGCCCAAACCATGCCTATATTTTCATCCTTAAGCATAGGCTGGAAGAAAAGAACAACCTCAGCACCTTCTCTAAATACCGCGAGGAAGGCTGTAAAGGCAAGTGCCATTGTGCTTCCGGTCTTGGCACTGCTCTCTGTCTTGCTCTTTATGTAGTTTGTCCAGGCATCGCTTTCTGACTTAGATAGCATCCAGTTACTTACATAGTATAGTACTGCCACCGCTGTAAGGGCTGTAACGCCTTCGATGATTTCCTGTGAAGCACTGTTTGCCAGTGTAAGTGCCTCTAAGAGCCAGGCTAGTACAAAGCTTGCGCCTATACCAACTAAAGACCCAACATACACAGGCCTAACAAGCTTCTTTCTTCTTTCTGCGTCACCACCCGAAGACTTGGCAAGGTAGGCTATGATAGCACCAACTATAAGTATTGCCTCAAATCCCTCTCTAAGGATAATAGAGAAGCAGGCTATAAATGTAGCTGTAGCAGCACTTCTGCCGCCACCTGACTGCTCTGCAAGCACTTCTTCAACCACCTGTCTTATGGTAGCTGTATCGGCACTTCCTGCTTTTGCGTTTCCCTTTGCGGATGAAGCAGGCTGCTTGCCATCAAGAATGTTTGCATCGTTATGAATCATCGACTGAAGCTTATCTACTTCTTTGTTGAATTCATCAACGGAGCCGCCATTTTTAGTCATAGCCTTGCAGGCTGCAAACTGAAGCTCTATCTCAGACTTTCTTGAACCTGATATCTTACCTAAGGTAAGCCTCTCAAATCCTGTTGTCTCATAGTAACCATAGTAGCCATGGTTTATAGTGTCATAGGCTCCTTTAGAGTCTCCTGACTTATAAACCTCTTTTGCATGTTCAAACACCTTGTCCATAGCATTTGCTACATCATTCCAGGAGTTTGAAGGTGCACCGCTTGCCTTATATTCTTTCCAGGTAGCATAGTATGCATCATCAGCCTTTGCTATGGAGGTAAAACCAAAGCCTGCTAAAAATACAAACAAGACCACGAAAACTCTTGCAAGCAACATTCTTCTCTTACTGTTATACATTAGCTCCGCCTTCCTTCTTTTCTTTTGACCCTTTTGTCATAGAGGTGCTTAACCATCCCTTAACCGCAACCTTTACAACAATTAGGTCTCACTAACCACATATAACTTATCCCAAAATTTTATCTTTGTCAAGTATGATTCCCAATTTCATTTCAAATATTTTATCCGCATACTTAAACACTTCCTTATCGTGAGTAATGACTAAGACTGACTTTCCGCCTTCTGCGAGCCTCTTAAATATCTTAAGCACTATCTCAGTGTTTTCATCATCAAGGTCGGATGTTGGCTCATCAGCAAGGATGAATTCAGGTTCATTGATAAGAGCTCTGGATATAGCCATTCTTCTTAGTTCCCCTCCCGAAAGCTCAGTAGGCATAACCGAGGCAAGTTCCTCTATCCCGGTTTCTTTAAGCAGTGCTTTTGCCCTTTCTTGTGCCTTCCTTAGCTCTTCCTTATCTTTTGCGCCATTTCCATACAGATTGTAAGGAAGCAGTACATTTTCAAGTACTGTAAGTGTATTGATGGCGGACTGCCCCTGAAGTACTATCCCAAAGTGTTTATTCCTAAACTTTGACAGGCTTACATCGTCAAGCTTGTGAAGGTCGGTATCTCCTGCCATTACCGTTCCTGTGCTTGGGGTAAGGAGCCCTGTAAGGATATTAAGGAGTGTACTCTTGCCGCTTCCTGACTGTCCGTAAAGCACCACCAGTTCTCCTGCATTTAGCTCGAAATCATTTTCACCTAGGGCAAAGAACTTGTTAGAGCCGCCTCTCTCTCTTAGAAACCATTTACTTATTTTATTCGCCGTAAAGCTTCATCAGTTGCCCTCCCTTAGGATAAGTGCAGTATCTATCTTAGATGTTTTAAGTGCACTGAGTGATGATGCCAGACAGCCTGCAGCCACCGAAGCGGCTATGGTAATAAGAGCAAGCAGGGCTACCTTGTCTGCCCCGGGAAGTAAAAACGGAAGGTCGAAGGTAGTAAGGCTTACCTCTCCTACCAGCAAAACCGCCACTATGGCAGTCAGCGCACCTGCTACACTTCCTATGAAGTTTACCATAAGGGCTTCTTTAAGGATGATGCCTGCCACCATCTTTCTTGAAGAACCAAGGACTCTAAGGATAGCAAACTCCTTCTTTCTCTCATTAGCTATCATGGTAAAGGCGAGGATTAGAATAAGTATGGCAAGGAGCCAAATTGCTATGATAAGAACGCTTATTATCCTTGAAGCGGATTCAAGCTGTCCTGCGACTCCTGATATCATATCCTGTGTCTGTATAGCCTCTACACCTCTGGTCTTTGTATTTATCTCGCTCATTACCTCAAGAGGAGTATAGCCATCTGCTACATTTATAAGGATACAGGAGGTAAGCTTGTCAGGGTCTCCGCTATTATTGGTAACCATCCCGGTTTCCTCCGCTGATTTAAGCAGTGCCTTTACGGAATCTATGCTTAGATACACAGCTGTATCAAGGTAGGTACCTGTTTTTTTAAGCTTGCCCTTTACTGTACATACCTTACCATAAAAAGTAAGGGTATCTCCTGCAAATGCGTTGAGATCGTTGCCTACAAGCATTTCAAATTCACCGAGCTTACCGTCATAGGACTCTTTAACCCAAGGCTTGATGGTAAAGTCAGTCTCCGGATCAAAGCCTATAATCTGTAGCTTTGCCGAGCAACATCCGGCCTTTGCAGACGCGAGGAAATACTGCTCTGATATCTCCTTTATGCCTTCCATACCCTTAATCTTATCTAATATACTTCTATCCATATAGAAATATCCGGGATTGCCCTGCAGTATCATATTGGAGAAGTTTGTCTTGGTTGTTGCAGCGTATGGAACCACCATAACATCCGCTCCAAGCCTTGACCTAAGAGACATAAGACCTTCCTTAAGTCCTGTGATTGCAAGTGAGCCCCCTGTAACCGAAAAAAACATAACAAGGCAGAAAGCAGGACTAATATAATCGTCCTGCCCGGTCTTCTTGCTATGTTCTTATACGAAATACTATTAAATACTGACATTTTTACCTCTTATTTTTCACTCTTAGCTTCCTTTTTGCTAATCAATATGTTTACTAACTCTACTGCAAGTAAAGCTACGCAAACTCCGATAACTGCAGGACGCATTGTTGTTCTACACATCATATTAGGCATCATGCAGATTCTTATTATGACCTGAGGAAAAAAAGCATCGCCATAACCGTAACAGGTATCATAGCCGCAGATACGGCTGCCCTTTCTCCTGCATTTTTAACTAAGAATAACAACAGCGACATTACTGCAAGCGTAATTCCTGTAGCAAACACAGCCTCTCCTGCCCAGTGACAAGGCATAATCATTGCACCCTTTTCCATGCTTACAGGGCAGGAATGAAATACGTATTTCACTCCAAATGCAAGCACAAGGCTAAGTGCAAGCGATACTACAGACAACAACGATGGAAATTTTTTGTTTTTTCCCACTCATAAAAAAACCCCTTTCGATACATTATAATGATTTGTACTATCGGTTGTATATTGTAACCTAAGGAATTAATTCGTCAAGTAAAATTGAGAATTATAATCAATTATCATAACTAAATTTATTTGTGCCCCTTATAAATATACCAGTAATTTGCTCATTTGTTTGGATAATAGTTATCTAAGCCAGTCTGTGACGCTCTCCCAAGCTTCTTTTCTTTCAAGTCCAAGCTTCCAAAATGCAATTCCTGCTACCTTGTCCTTTTCAACCAGCTTTAGTTTTGCCTCAAGTGACTTCTCCTCTTCAAGCCAGATTCTCATCCTGTCCTTTCCGTCCTTCCACTCGGCATAGTACTGTCCTTTTTCCTTGTCCCATTCTTTTCTTAGCCTTGTTACTGCTTACAGGTTTAGTCCTCCATCCATCGACAAAGCCCTGCTGGTAAGCTTTTCCTGTATGAGCCTCCCTCCAAAGCCTCGTGTAGAATGGGAGGCCTACTATGAGCTTCTTCATAGGTGCACTCCTGACGGTATTTTCTATGCTGTTTTTCACCCAGCTAAGGCTTGACACTGAACCCGCCTTAGGAGAGCCCGAATAATGCTCATCATACGCCATTACACAGAGATAGTCCGAGACAATCCCCTGTTCTTTAATGTTATAGAAAGCATTGAATTCGAGTGGAATATAGTTGTCTACAGAAAGCACCTTCTTCCTGCTCCTCATCTCTATGGATAGCTCTCTTAGGAACTCTATATAGCCTTCCGCATACGAGGACTTGATATGTTCAAAGTCAATGTTTTATGCCATCCAGGTTATATTCTTCAATAAAAATATATGATATTTTTAATCAAGTTCCCTCTTGTTGTGGTACTCATAAACAGCCTATTGTAGTCAACATCCTTGTTAAAGTCACTGATTAAAGGCCAAACATCCACATTTATAGCCTTAAGTTTCGTCACATAGTCCTTAGATGCAAGGCTTGTAACCTCGCCTTCAGAGTCTGCCACTCCAAACCAGGTAGGAGATATTACATTGAGGCCTTCTGCCTTGGCAAGAGCAGTTCCCCAGCCTGCATTGGCTGCAGTGCTTGTGACCTGATGCCAGCCAAGAACTATAGGTTCATCTCTTGTTATGCTTGTATAGCCTGCATCTTCTTTTTCTCTGTCAAAGCTGTACTTTTTGTGTTCGATATTATCTGTATCAAGATCAGAGGTCTTGATATATCCCGTCACACCATCCTCGGTAAACACTCTGGTATAGTCATTTCCTGTGCCTTCAAGAAGATATACCTTTTCTTCCTCTTTTAATTCCTTTAGGATAGGCTCTTTTTTGTCCCCTGCTTCTCTGAGTGCAGTGTCACTTTTTACACCTGTATACTCATATTCAGCGTTATTTTCATCAAAGATAACTACCCTTCCCGGATTTTCATAGACATCTGCCTTCATATCGTGCCATTTTTCTATAAAATCCAGAGAAACATAGAGATTGCCTCCGTCTTCTATAAAGCTTGGCACGTCTTCCGTCTCATCTTTACCATTTACCTGATATTCTTTGTCTCCTGCCGTATAGACGTATTTTTCAGTAGCAGTCGTATATACCACTACGTCATCTAGGGCATCATAAAATATCCTTGGCATCATCTTTTGTGCGGCAGAGTAAGGCAGATAGGTCTTTCCATCCTTTAGTATGGCATTTTCATCTGACTTAATAAGGTCAACTACAAGCCTTGCCTCACCCTCAGGGAGCTTATAGTAATCTGTTAGTGATATTTCCGTATTGTTTGAGCCGCTAAAATCAAGCTTTTTCCCTAATACAAGGATAACAGCAGATATAATTGCTATTACAACTACCGGAATAATAATCATAATAGGATTTAATTTTTTAATCATTGGTACCTCCAATAAATAAGTTTCCTAATTATGATACCACTACTATAGAGATTTGTCATTTATTTTTGTACCTACAATAAAAACACCGGACTCCCTGCATAAGAAAGTCCGGCGTCATTCAATAAGTAAACCTTGTGATGTAACTACTCCTTTTTATTCCAGTAGGCAGCAGCTTCTTTCCATTCTTCGTCTTTACCGGCAAGCGTCCTTTCCCGCCTCTCTCTTTCACTTTCAAGTGATTTGTCAATGTGCATGTCATACGTGTAGCCTGATAGATTGTTTGTTATCTTCTTTGGGCTTAGCAGCTTTGCGGCTCTTTTATTCACAGGATAATTAACCTTGTGTCTGTCAGACTGCTTTCCTATAGTGAGGTAGAGCTTCGCTCCCTCAAACAATTTGATATCGGAAAGTGCACTTTCTAGGGATTATTATTTCTTCTTCGCAAAGTGCCAGATAAAACCAAAGACTTTTTCTTTAGACTTGTTAAAGTCCATTATCTTTTTCAGATACTACAGTATAGTTACGTCCGTCAGCCAAAGACAGCCTGACATCCGCATAATCTCCTACCTTTAGGAGTTCAGGCAGCAGGATATCTGAGTATTCACATATAAACTCATTTTCTCCCAACTCAGTTTTCCTGCCTACAGGCAAAGCAAGCTCATTTCCTGTCTCAGACATTGCGTTTCCTGCAGCTTCTTTGTAGTTCCATTTCACTCTCTGAAACCACGGTCTCGTCCACCGTTTCTTTTCTCAGGTAAAATATTAACCTCTGCCTGTTCTACATTAATGTTTCTTATCTGACGGTCTGTTTAACAGCATAAATGCCGATATTGCAGTTACTGAAACCACAAGCAATATAAAAATAAATACCACCAGCTTCTTTCTTCTGCCAACTCTTTCAAAATCATCATCAGATAATAGTTTTGCTTCTTCCTTACTAATAAACATAAATCCTCCTCTTATTATATCCTCTCTCTTCCTATTCCTTTGCATCCGGGCTTTATCTTAAGTCCGTTAAGAATCTTCCTTGTCTCTCTAAGACTTGCCTCATCCGACAAATTATCAATTATAAGCCAATCCTTTTCTCCGATATCGTCTCTATGTGTGGTTAAGAATGCCACCGACTTACTTCCCTTAATAAGGTTGTTTTGTATGACGATTATTTTTTTCATCACAGCTGTAGAACAACAGAGAAAAACTCATCCACTCTGCCAAAGTCAATGACAATGCTGTCAAAGCCTTTTTTTAGAATAAAGCCACATCTTCACAAGACACTTGGTTATAAATCCTGATGTTTTTTAAGCCTGTCATGCAGTTAAGATTAGTCTCATCATCTTCTTCATCCCTAATTAAAGATAGAAATGCAACCTTTCTTCCCTTTGCAGCCAACTCCTTCGCCGTAAGCAGGGCAATATGAGTGGTGCCTATCCACTCTCTGCCCCACAAACGGCTATCATCTTCGAGGCGGTATCCCTCACTATGCCTCTTTGCAGATTCTTTTGCGTGGCAAACGGTGCTTCTTTACAGAGTTTTTTTACAAGCTTTTCAACATCCTTTATATCAGGGCGTTCATCAGGACCTTCTTTTAGACAAAGGCTTGATAACCTAAGTAATTTGTCCCTGATGCTCTTTTTAAACAGGCTGGTTTTCTTTCTGTTCTTTTCTGCCAAGTATCTTACTAATGAACCAAAACCATAGATGTCCGTTGCCCTTCCTAAAGCACCCCCTTTTATGAGCTCGGGAGCTGCAAAGCCACTTGTTGCAAGAGGCGTAAAACCATCATTTCCTTCTGTATAAATTACTGAACCGAAATCTACTACCTTAAGTCCGTTTTTTGTAAGAATTATATTGCCGGGTTTCCAATCGATGTAAAGCACAGATTCTTCCAAAGAGTTAATAAATTGCAGAAAGTCTAAAAGTCCTTTTACTACATATGAAAGTTCCTTCTCATCAAGACAGTTTTGCAAGAATTCTTCTGATGCAAGACCAACTCCTTCAACGTACTCTTCAACCAGATACAGGTTTTTCGCCATCTTCCTCAACATCATATAGCTTAGGTATAAAATCAGAACTATACCTAGACAGAAACTTAGCCTCCGTCTTTAGCTGATTAAAAAAATGGATTGGTTTTTGATATTTTGATTACACGATATTCTTTAAGCTTCACATGTGAAGCAAGGAACACGTGCGGATTAGGATTTAGGGAATCCAGAATAGAGAGAATATGGTATTTACCTAACCATAGGTTAATCCATATCAACTCCTTTCACTTTAGGAAATTTCCAAAACTAACATTAATGTACCCCTATTGTACCTGTTTTCTCCGAAGATTTCAACGGCATTTTCACCAAAATTTCGAGGATTTTTCGGCATAATTACCAAAGCCTTGAGCAGTGGCTGAAAGTCAAAGGAAAAAGTAAGTCACTACTAAAGATTGACAATATTTCTCTTTTTATCCTATACTAATCTTTTAGAAAGTCCTAACAATCAATAGGCAGAAAGGTCAGTTTATGAAAAATAGAAAAAAACTTAATGAAAATCAGCTTAAGATAACCTTGGCGCCTGAGGACCTAAGTATAAGGGGACTTGCTCTAAACGAGCTCTCTTACGGTTCTCCAAAGACCAAGGAATTATATAATGAACTTGTTGATCAGGCTCTTACTGAGTTTGGCTTTGAAAGCGAGGATGGTGCGCTGGTTATAGAAGCTATCCCTACTTCCAAAGGAAATCTCGTCATCTTCATCACTAAGAATCAGACTGCGGATGACCTCGATACCAGATTCTCAAGATTCTCTCCTGATATTCTGGATGAGGTAGAGGAAAAATGAGTTTGTACCCCTTACCGATATGCTAAAGTTTTCGGGGCTTAATGATAAGAATACTAAAGCATCTGATAGGGGCCTCGGTGAGAAGGTATCAAAAAAAGACGGAAATGCCAAAATCTTTGTATTCAATACACTTGATGCGGTTACTGAGCTCTGCGTACACATAAAGGATATATTTATTGGTAAAAGCTCTCTGTTTAAGAGCAACCAAAGCAAGTTGTATTTTCTAATACTTGAGAAGAATCTATCAGACAAGGAAACCTTTGGGAAGATATGCAATATTGCGTCTGAGTTCTCTACTCAGGGCAGAAGCAATTATGCTACTACCTCTGTAATAAATGAGCATTGTGAGAAGATAATCGGCTCAGATGCCGTTACCATACTTGCGGCTATTAATTAGATTAGAAGCCATAGGCTGTATCAAAGGCCTCAGACCGTAGTACTGTCCAAAACTCTTTATTAAATATCGTTGATTAGCAAAAAAAGAACTGTAGCGGATATCGTTACAGTTCTTTTTAGATAAATCACATTAAGCTACAAACTCATTAAGAAGCTCACAAAGCTCATCAGCATCGATTCCGTGAACCTCCGCCGCCTCCTCCAGTGTCTCTCCCAGAGATGATGGGCATCCTACACAGTGCATACCTGCGTTTAAAAGTACCGGAATAAGGTTCTCATCTACCTTAAGAATATCAGCTATTATCATATCCTTTGTTATTTTCTGTTCTGCCATAGTTTTACCTCTTTCAAACCTGATTTTACTGTAAAATGTGTCTACATAGCGACAAACACATATACCATTATAAGCTACGAAGCCTCCTTAGTCAAGAAGTGGTTATGGTGTTTCTGCCGTACCATCCGAGTTCTCTGTTGCACCTTCCGTCTGTCCGTTGTCGGTATTATTATCTTCAGCACCACCTGTGTTGTCAGAGTCATCATTTGAAGGATTCCCTTCGTCTACCGTTCCTTCTTCAGGATTTTCCCCTTCATCTATAGTGGTTTCATCCTGTTTCTTGGTATCTGTATTAGTATTTTTCTTCTCTTCTTCGGCCTTCTTCTCTTCCTCAAGCTTCTTTTCTTCCTCTTCCTTAGCCTTATCCTCCTCTTCCTGCTGCTCTTCTTTAGTCTCTTCGTCAGTCTCCTCAGTATCTTCTTTTGTAGGAGCTACAGTTATCTTGTAGTCGTCAAGCTTTGCCACAGGAAGTCCATTATTAATGCTATCCATATATGTTTTCCATATGCCAAGAGGTGTAGCAGTATAGGTTAGTCCCGCGAGGCTTCTTGGTATGTCATAGCCCACCCACACGCTGGTGGTGTAGTACTTGGTAAAGCCAACGAACCACAGGTCCTTACTATCGTTAGTCGTTCCTGTCTTACCTGCACAAGGCATGGTGGCAAGCTTTCCACCTACACCTGTTCCCTTGGTCATAACTGCTTCCATACAGGTTATCATCATCTTACAGGCATTTTCATCATAGATGTACTTGCTTGTTCCCTTTTGATAGAAACCGTCAGCAACTATATCATTGCCTGAAGAATCAGTCATCTTCATTATGCAGGTTGGCTCCCTGAACTCTCCTCCATTTTCAATAGCTGCGTATGCAGATGCCATTTCGACAGCATTTACACCCTTGGTGAAGCCTCCAAGCGCAGCAGATGGATAGTAATCAGTGTCTGCTATGGCGGAAAATCCCATATCAAGGAGCTTACCGATGCCCTATTGCAGGGGAAATCTCCGTAAAGAGCTTCCAGGCAACTGTGTTCTTAGACTTGGCAAGCGCATCAAGTATGGTCATATTCCCACTAAAGACTCCGTCCGCATTTACAGGACCGCCCTCTATCTTCTCGTCCTTTACCATGCTTTCCGGTGTATAGCCCTGTTCAAATGCAGGGGTATATACAATGAGAGGCTTGATTGTACTTCCAGGCTGTCTAAAGCTCTGAAATGCCCTGTTTAGTGTGCTTCCCTTTAGCTTCTGGCTTCTTCCTCCAACTATGGCTACCACTCTTCCACTACTGTTGTCTATGGTTACTGCAGCTCCCTGTAAGCTGTAGATGCCAGCCTTGCTCTTTTCACTAGAGACACTTAGACCATTATCAACTGTATCCTGAAGGAGCTTTTGCTTCTCAGGATCAATGGAGGTATATATCCTGTAGCCTCCAGAATACAGCCTTGTCTGGCAGCTTGAATATACTTCACTGTAGTTCTCGTTATAGGCTTTTCTCTCTTCGTCTGAATTAAATGAGTATCTGAAATTAAAGCCTTCAGACTTCATCAGTGCCTTAACCGCCCTATCAAGTGCAAAGGTAAGGGCGTAGCTGCTCTTTTCTACTTTAGGCGCCTTTAACTTAATTTCCTCAGACTTAGCTTTAGATGCCTGTGCCTCGGTAATCTTGCCATCAAGCACCATTTGGTCAAGAATACGGTCCCTCCTTGCAAGGGTTCCCTCGATATTTTTCATAAGGGTTATACCTCGTAGGACTGTTAGGGATGCTTAAGAGGAAGGTAATCTGCGAAAGTGACAGCGAATTCACTCCCTTTCCAAAGTAGCCAAGGCTTGCAGACTGGATTCCGTAGTATCCGTTTGCAAAGTAAATGTTGTTTAGATAGAACTCCATTATTTCTTTCTTTGTATACTTCTTTTCAAGCTCTATGGCAATGAATATCTCCCTTGCCTTTCTCTGCCAGCTCTCTTCAAAGGATAGGAATATATTCCTTGCTAGCTGCTGGGTAATGGTACTTCCACCCTGGGTAATCACTCCCTTATTCTTGATATAAGCAAAGCCTGCCCTGATTATGGCTTTCAGGTCATAGCCTTTATGCTTAAAAAAGTTCTTATCCTCGATGCTGGTTATGGCATCCACAGCCACCTGTGGGATGTCACTGTACTTTATGTAATATACGTCCTTTTCGCCCTTTAGCTTGGACATTATATTACCATTTGCATCATAGATTATGCTGGTTTCATTTTGCCTAAAGGTCTCCATAGTACTCTTTGACACTATCTTCTTAGCATCACTCTCCATAGCAATGAGCTTCTTCCCATATTTCATATATATAAGAACTCCGCCTATGACAACTATGGCAAGCAAGAGGGCTATGATAATCTTAAGCACTATTCCTATAGCTCTTTCAACAGGATTTTTCTGTCTTTTTTTGTTTTTACTTTTTTTAGCCAAATCTCGGTCCTCCTTATCAGTTCATTGTAGCACAAGCTATTTAAAAATTAAAAATTATTAATCCTTAGATTTACTAATCTATGATTATACCACAAATTTTTTTGTCAAAATTTTTGCCCTTGAAAAATATTTTTGCCTGTACTATACTAAGAAACCGAGTGTTAAAAACCTTCCCACTCGTATAAAAAAACTAAAGGAGAATAAAATAATGGAAGAATTAAAAGCAATACGCGTTCAGGGTATGTCACGTACCCTCGTTATCACACAGGCGGCTATAATAGTTGCTCTCTACACTGTGCTTACCATACTTGCCTCACTCCTCGGCCTTTCCAGCGGAGCAATTCAGGTAAGATTCTCAGAAGCACTCACCATCCTCCCTTTCTTTAGCTTTGCAGGCGTTCCAGGTGTGACCATCGGCTGTCTTGTATCAAACATCGTCACAGGCAGCGATATCTTTGACATCATCTTCGGAACCCTTGCTACCCTCATAGGAGCAATTGGAACCTGGTATATAGGAATACTCTTTAGGAAGACTGAGAAAAACCTCCTCAAATTCCTTTCCCCGCTTCCTCCAATCATAGCAAATACGATAATAGTGCCTTTCGTACTTACCTATGCTTACCATATGCAGGATGGTATACCTTTCCTTATGCTTACTGTAGGTGCAGGCGAGGTGATTTCCTGTGGAATACTTGGTTTGATTTTGCTTACAGCACTTTATCCAATTAGAAATAAGGTTTTTAGAGCATAAGAAACTATACTTTGTTTCATTTGAATGGTTGCTAAAAGCTGATTTGAATATTTAGCTAAAGAAATGAGACCACTGTTTAATACCTGTATTTAGAGACTTTTATAGTTTTAAATAAAGTGTATAGGCTGCCACATTAAGACAAGTTTACATAATATGTAGTAAATTTTATCTTTGTGTGACAGCCTTTTTTTACTAAGTTTTTTTATTTCATTTTTCTCTGCAAACACAGCGGCGCCAATGGCACCTGCGTACATTGCAGCCTCGTGAGTTTCTACCTTTCTGCCAAGCTTATTTGATAGAGATTCTAAGATATAAGGACAGCCGCAAAGCCCTCCTGTCAGAAAGACCTTGAAGTCCTCAGGTACATTCCTGCACTGAGACACTACCTTTTCAGTGATAGATTCGACTATGCCGAAGGCTATGTCCTCCTTAGGAGTACCTGCACCGGCAAGCCCTATAACCTCTGACTCTGCAAATACCGTACACATTGAGCTTATCTTCACTCCCTTTCCCTTCCTTGCAAGCTCGCAAAGGGATGCAGGGTCATAGCCCATTGCATTTGCCATTACCTCTAAGAATCTTCCCGTACCGGCAGAACATTTGTCATTCATAATGAAGTCCTTAACCTGACCGTCCTCAAGCACGATAATCTTCGTATCCTGCCCTCCTATGTCGATGATAGCAACTTCCCTTTCGTTAAAGAGATATTCTGCGCCTTTAGCGTGACAGGTAATCTCCGTAATATTCTTATTTGCATAGTCAACGCTTACCCGTCCGTAGCCTGTGGATACACAGCGGAAATCATCAAAAGAAAAACCGTTTTTGATAAGGTCCTCCTTCACGTTATAAGAAGCCTCCTTGCTGCTCCAGCCTGTAGGAAGCCTGTGCTTATAGAGTATCTTACCGTCCTGCATAGCCACGTATTTTGTACTTGTAGAGCCTAAATCAAGGCCAAAACTTATCCTTGCCATAACATCTCCTTAACTTCTAACAGAATTTATTTCTTCCTGCATTTATCTGACATTCTGTTTCAACTATGTCAACATAGGCCGCCTTATTCTCCCTTATGCAGTCTCTTACTCCCTCTATGTCCTCTTCATTTACAAGAAGGCTCATCCCACAGGGAACTGAGCCCTGTATAGTCCTTGGAGTAGGGGATATCCTCGCTTTATGACCGTTTGCCTTTAGTATGTCCTGCAACAAGAGCCCCTCTGTATAATTGGCGAATAAGATATAATAATTTTTCATTTTAACCCAACATTTCTATAAATGCACCGATACGAGTCTTTAACTGCTCTGCATCTGCATCTGTATAATCAGTTTCGATTCCAAGCACAGGAATTCCCTTTTCCTTAAGTGTACGCTCAAGAAGGAAGCCCTCTGTATCGTAAAGGTTACAGAACTTCAGGCTTACATCTATAACTCCGTCAACCTTGTATTCATCAACCATACGGAGGATGTCATCAAACCTCGCTGTATTAGGTGTGAAGCAGGCACAGTTAGTCTTCATATAGCGTCTTGCAAGTGCCATGTACTGTGCCTCAAGCGTAGGTAGGTCTTCTTCTACGATATTTTCAAAATATCTGGTTCCTGTACACATTTCTTCGCAAACCACGATAGCACCGCTGGTCTCAATGATGTGGTGGAGCTTCCAGTTAGGGATGGCAAGAGGTGTACCTGTAACGAGGATTCTCTTGGTTCCCTCCGGACAGACTGAAACTCCGTCTTCTATCCTTTTTTCAAGCTCATCTGCCAGCTTGTTACACATCTCAGCACAGCGCACAGGATCGTCAAAGAAAGCTATCTGCATCATAAGAAGAGCATCTTTACCGCTAATAGGTGACTTAAGAGCCTTTCTGCAGTTAAATACCCTGCCAAGAGCCCTTCTCTTGTTATTTACTATTTTAATAGCTTCGTTGAGATTTTCAACTGTTATTTTATTGCCTGTAAAATCCTCAACTACCTTTTTAAATTCCTCTATCTCTCCTGCCCATTTCACTATGTCCTTTTCACGCTTCATCTGAGGTACGTCCATTATGTGCATAGGGCACATCTTCGCCTAGTATCTCCCAAGCCTTCTTCTTGCCGTCACAGGTAGTCTCACCCACGTACATATCTGCAATCCTAAAGAACGGACAGGTCTTGTCAAGCCTTGCGCCTACAGAAGCCTTGATAAGAGGACAGGTACTCTTTGGAAGCACCTTCTCTCCACCCGGTACCCAGAACTGTGAGCCACCGCAAAGTCCTGTGACTATTCCCTTGGCTGCAATAACCACCTCATCAGGTACATACACACAGAAGGTACCAAATACCTTCTGACCATTCTTTTGAGCCTCGATAAGCTCGGCAGGCCTGATGCCGTGAATACCTGATACAACAAAGTCCCAAAAACCCATACCTTCAGGCCTGTTCTCCTGTGAGAGATAAACATCGCCAAAGGCTGTTGGCAGCACCTGGCAGAGCTGGTCGTGAAGCTCCATGTTCATCCCCAGTTCTTCCCACATTTTCTCATAATCCGCCATAAATAAACCCTCCTATAAATATGTTGTTGCTAGAGTCTCCTGCTAAGAGATATCCCCGTATCACTGAATTGAAAGCTATCGTAACATCCACAGATGTATAATTATTCACGAGTGGATTGCTCAGAAGACTGTGTATTACACTTTTGTCACTTGTGCCTTAATATGCAGTATTTGATGAATATATCTACAATTTAGAGACTACATTAGCTTCTAAATATAATTATATGGGAATTTCAACAATATTCAACCCGGATTAAAGAGATTCTTTATGGAAATATTCTATATTTTTATGGTATTTATTTGATTTTTTTCTATGATTAGTTTTGTCTAACATGCACAAGCTAAAGAAATCCTACTTATAGGATTCACCGCCTGCAATGGGAGGGGTAAGCGGTATCTACATATATACCGAGGAGCGGTATCTTGGAAAGTTTTTAATATATAGAAAATCAGGTTAAACTTTCTATTAATTAAAAATACCCGGCTCATCTACCTCTGAACTTTAGAGATGATGGGCCAGGTACGATTATCTATTCATTCTCAAATTACAGTTCGCAGTTGCCTACTGTTCTTGGGAAAGGAATTACGTCACGGATGTTGCTCATTCCTGTAAGGTACATTACACATCTTTCAAAGCCAAGGCCAAAGCCTGCGTGTCTTGCTGATCCGTATCTTCTAAGGTCAAGGTAGAAATCATAGTCTGCCTCATTAAGACCAAGCTCCTTCATACGCTTTGTAAGCAGCTCCAGATTCTCTTCTCTCTGGCTGCCTCCTATAATCTCACCAATGCCGGGAACAAGGCAGTCCATGGCTGCAACAGTCTTGCCGTCATCATTTAGCTTCATATAGAAAGCTTTGATTTCCTTTGGATAATCTGTTACAAATACAGGACGCTTGAAGATTTTCTCTGTAAGGTAACGCTCATGCTCTGTCTGTAGGTCACAGCCCCAGCTAACCTTGTAGTCAAACTCGTCATTGTGCTCTTTTAGAAGCTCAATAGCCTCTGTATAAGTTACACGGCCAAAGTCAGAGCCCGCCACACCCTTAAGCCTCTCGATAAGATCTTTGTCGATAAACTGGTTGAAGAAGGCCATCTCTTCAGGAGCATTTTCAAGTACGTAGTTGATGATGTACTTAAGCATGGATTCAGCTAAGTCCATGTCATCATCAAGGTCTGCAAAGGCTATCTCAGGCTCTATCATCCAGAACTCCGCTGCGTGTCTTGTGGTATTGGAGTTCTCTGCTCTAAAGGTAGGGCCGAAGGTGTAGATATTCTTAAATGCCATAGCAAAGGTCTCACCGTTTAACTGTCCGCTTACAGTAAGGTTGGTAGCCTTACCGAAAGAAAGTCCCTTGCTGTCATCCACCTTCCCGTCCTCGCCAAGAGGCAGGTCGTTAAGGTCGAGGGTAGTCACTCTAAACATCTCTCCTGCACCCTCTGCATCTGATCCTGTGATGATTGGTGTATGTACATATACAAAGTCTCTCTCCTGGAAAAACTTGTGTATGGCATAGGCTATGAGGGAGCGCACTCTAAATACAGCCTGGAAGGTGTTGGTTCTTGGACGAAGATGTGAGATAGTCCTAAGATATTCCATGCTGTGGCGTTTTTTCTGAAGAGGATAATCGCTGGTAGACTTTCCTTCCACAATTACCTCGCTAGCCTGTATTTCAAATGGCTGTTTTGCATCAGGAGTAAGCACCAGCTCCCCCTTTACGATGACTGCAGAGCCAACATTTAGCTTGCTTACTTCCGCAAAATTCTCCATATTATCGTGATAAACGACCTGTAAGGTCTCAAAATATGTACCATCGCTAAGTACTATGAAGCCAAAGGTCTTAGAATCTCTGACACTTCTTATCCATCCACCTACGGTCACTTCTTTTCCCGCGAATTTTTCTTTTTCTTTGAAAAGCTCTCTGACTGAAATAAGTTCCATAATGTCCTCCCAAATTATTAACTTCTAGTATCTTTATAGTATACCACATTTTTTTATGCATGCTACCAGTATATATTTTTGCGGAGATTAGGTAAGCCTTATCCCCTTACTCTGTCAAAGCTTACCGCTTTTTTGAAGTTACTTTCGATGTAGTCCCAAGTCCTGTCCTTTTTAGCGAGTATCCACATAAGCTTGGTTAAGGCCGCCTCCAAGGTCATATCCGCTGCTTCAAGGTATTTGTATTTTTTAAGTTTAACTCCTACCTCGTAGATATCTGTATCGCTGCCCCTCATTTTTGTACCTGAGTAGTTATGACGAGTACCTTGTCTTTTGCTTCGTATTTTTTTCAAGGTTGTCGAATATTGCTTTTTTTGTATGCTGTCAGGAACACCACCTGTACCGAAGCTCTCTAGAATTATTCCATCATAGTTTTCAAATATGGTAGGTAAGAGGCTGTCAGAAATGCCCGGTATCAGCTTTACCACATATACTTTTTCGTTTAGTTCGTGGTAAAAGACGGGCTTCATTTTTGTTTTATCCTGAACGATGTATCTGATAATCTTGCCATCGTATAGTTCAGCTATAAATGGATAGTTGATACTTGAAAATGCTTCAAAGCTAAAGGTTCTGGTCTTCTTGGCACGTGTCCCCAGGATGACCTTGCCGCTAAATACTATCTGAACTCCACATGAGAGCTCGTCAGCAGCATATAGTATACTGTCACGAAGATTAGACTTTGCATCTGTTATCTCTGTTCCTATTGGCTTTTGTGCTCCTGTTAGCACTATTGGCTTAGGGGAGTTTTGAATAAGGTATGAAAGGGCTGAGGCTGTATAGGCCATGGTGTCTGTACCGTGGCAGATAACGAAGCCATCATAGTTGTTGTATTCGCTTTCAATTGCATTTGCAATCAGTTTCCAATGCTCTGGTTTTGTATTTGTGCTGTCAATGCTGTAAAGTTCTCTTGTTTCTATATTAATATTTTTCTTCCAGTTTTTGGCAGGTAAGAGAGCAGCTCCTTTGAGCTAAGTGTGGGAATGAGGCCATAGGGGGTAGTTACAGAGGCAATAGTTCCTCCTGTAGTTAGCATTAGTATGTTTTTCATAGGTATTGCCTTTCTAATGGTTTTTGTTCACTGTCTTTTTGGATACTGACTATTTTATCATATTCTGCCTGATTATGATACATTTTTACAGTCTTATTTATCGCGCTCAAGGATAATGGTTTTGGTTTGCAGTCTTAGTCACGCCCAGAATAATAAATTTTAGACTCGATTTGGCATTCTCTTCATTGCCTCTTATACTTACGCTTTGAATAATGATTTTTGAGTTTGCCACCCTAGTAACGCTTAGAATAATAAATTTCAGACTCGCTCCACGTCTGCTTCTTTACCTCTGATATTTTGCTTTGATTAATGTTTTTTTGTGGTTGCCATCCTAGTCACGCATAGAATAATAAATTTCAGACTCGATTTGGCATTCTCTTCATTGCCTCTTATACTTACGCTTTGAATAATGATTTTTGAGTTCGCCACTCTAGTCACGCCTAGAATAATAAATTTCAGACTCGCTACGGCATCCGCTTCGCTTCGCCTGATGCGCTCGCTTAGAATTTATTATTCTATGCTGTGAGTTGAAAGAGTTTAGGTTTAAGTTTTAGATTTATTCTTACCTAAGTCTTCTATTTTTGTTATATGTGTACACTCTGCACTTTCTTTTTTTAGCTATTTTGTACACTTTTTCTCTGAAACTTTGTGCATTCTGCCGTTGTTTTTTTATTTGGGATTTCGTTTATAATACTTCTTGTCGTGGTGAGTTACAATAGTCACTAAGTAGTATTTCTTATGCCACTAAGCGTTATTTCTTAGCCACTAGCAGTATTCCTTATCCTTTATGATTTGCACGAAATATGTATTCGATATCTGATATATGTGATATGTGGTCGATATCTGTATTTACTGATTTCTGCCTTTTCTCCCAAATAATCACTGCAAAAAGTGTTCAGTTCTCCGATATCTAACATTAAGCAGTTCTGATTATTGTAACCACCTTAGACATTACCATTTCCTGAGTATCTAAGTCTTACTTAGCAGGAAAATCTATTTAACATTTTAACTTCATCTGCTATAATGTCTATAAGGGTATTATAGCAAACCCAATGAAAGAAAGGACTATATGCCTACAAAGAAAGAACGAGATGAGTATTTAAGGGATTAAACCCTGATTGATGATCTTATGTTTCGCAAAATGGCTGAACATAAGGAGTTCTGTGAAGAAATCCTAAGAGTTATCTTAGATGATCAGAAACTGGTTGTTACCGATAACATGCAACAGTTTGACCTTAAGAATCTACAAGGTCGCTCTGTTGTGCTAGACGCTAAATGTATAACAGGCGATGGACGTTATATCAACATCGAAGTCCAAAAAGCTAATGATGACAACCATCTAAAGAGGGTGCGCTATAATGCTTCGGTTTTGACTGCTAATGTAACTGAGACTGGAAAGCAGTTTGAGTTTGTGCCTGATATCTGTATTATATTTATTTCAGCCTTTGATTTATTTAAGGGTAATCTTCCGCTCTACCATGTGGTAAAGACGGTTAAAGAAACTGGGCAGGTAATTGAAGATGGGCTTACTGAAATATATGTAAATGCAGCTGTGGATGATGGTTCCAAGCTGGCAAAACTTATGAAAGTGTTTACTACAAATGATGCTTATGATGAAGCCGATTTCCCTGTAACCAGTGAAATCAAGGCCAGGTTTAAAAAGGATGAAGGAGGTACCGTAAAGATGGATGCAACTTTACAGAAATGGATGCAAGAAAGTGAAGAGATAGGTGAGAAACGCGGTGAGAAACGTGGCAGAGAGGAAGGTGCTAAAATAATTGCAAAAACAATGATTGAAGAAGGACTTCCTACCGAGCTTATAATGAGGTATACAGGGCTTTCTGAAGATGTTGTTGTCGCTTTACAGGGCTAAGTCTAAGCTTTGATTAAGTTGTAATGACCTCCACAATTGCTTTATGATATGTCATTTAATTAAGGTTGTTACTGGTTTTTATATTCGCTTTAAAATCCCATAATGCAACGTTTTTTTCCATGCTTTTAGCAAGTTGTTCAAGGTATGGTTTGGAGTACTGTTTTATGGGATTTATTTATACCTTGGCACACATAGAATTATAATTTTTCAGTTTGCCATCCTAGTTGCGCTTTGTATATGAGTTTGCCACCCTAGTCACGCATAGAATAATAAATTTCAGACTCGCTCCGGCATCCGCTTCGCTTCGCCTGATGCGCTCGCTTAGAATTTATTATTCTATGCTATGTGGTGAAGAGTTTAGGTTTAAGTTTAGATTTATTCTTACCTAAGTCTTCTATTTTTTTGTTGCAAGTGTACACTCTACGCTTTATTTTTTTGGTCATTTTGTACACTTTTTTTCAGAACTTTGTGCATTCTGCCGTTGTTTTTTTATTTAGATTTCATATATAATACCTCTTGTCGGGGTGAGTTACAATAGTCACTAAGTAGTATTTCTTATACCACTAAGCGGTATTTCTTAGCCACTAAGCAGTATTTCTTAACCTTTATGATTTGCACGAAATATGTATTCGATATCTGATATATGTGATATGTGGTCGATATCTGTATTTAATGATTTCTGCCTTTTTCTCCCAAATAATCACTGCAAAAGTGTTCTGTTCTCCGATGTCTAGCATTAAACAGTTCTGATTATTGTAACCACCTTTAGACATTACCATATCCTGAGTATCTAAGTCTTACTTAGCAGGAAAATCTATTTAACATTTTAACTACATCTGCTATAATGTCTATAACGGCATTATAGCAAACCCAATGAAAGAAAGGACTATATGCCAGATAAAAAGAATTTTGAAAAGTATGCAAAGCTGCTTAATCCCATTGATGATTTGATGTTTTGCAAAATGGCGGAACACAAAGATTTCTGCGAAGAGATTTTAAGAGTCATTCTTGAAGATGATAGGCTTACCGTCCTAGAGGCGATACCTCAGTGGCAGGGAAAAGAATCTTACAGGGCGTTCTGTTGTGCTAGACGCTAAATGTGTAACAGGTGATGGAAGGCAGATTAATATTGAGGTTCAAAAGGCCGATGATGATAATCATCTAAAGAGAGCTCGTTACAATGCAGCTATCTTAACAACGAATATAAGCAAAACGGGAACTAAGTTTGAGTTTATACCGGATGTCTGCATTGTATTTATATCGAAGTTTGATATATTTGAAGGTGGTCTTCCCTCTACCACATAGACAAGGTAGTTAGGGAAACCGGGCAGGTTATAGAGGATGGTCTTACTGAGATATTTGTAAATACCGTAAATTATGATGGTTCTAAGCCTTCAAGGCTAATGAAGCTATTTACTGAGAATGATGCTTATAGTAATGATGAGTTTCCTGTGACCAGTGAACTAAAGTCAAGATTAAAATCAAGTGAAGGAGGTAGTAGGGCTATGAATGAGATCCTTGAGAAGCTAATTAGTGATGAAAAGAGGGAAAGTGAGAAACGCGGTAGAGAGGAAGGTATTATGCTCGGTAAAGAGGAAGGCATGATGCTCGGTAAAGAGGAAGGTGCTAAAATGATTGCAAAGACAATGATTGAAGAGGGTCTTCCTACAGAACTTATAATGAGGGTATACTGGGCTTTTCTGAGGAGGCTGTTGCTGCTTTGCAAGGCTAATGTTCACAACATATCAAGTTTCTGTTAAAAAGCCTTATATATGATATTATTTTGTCGATTATAAAGGTTTGTTGTAATTGTGTTTTTGTTATTATTCCCATAATACAGGTTTTTCTTTCTATACTTTGGTACTGTTACCACCGAGGTATGGCTTAGATTATCTGTTTTATGGGATTTTTGATTTATTGGATACGCTTGCTTATTGTTTTTGATTGCAAAACCTAGTCGCGCTTATAATAATGTTTTTGTGGTTTCCGCCCTAGTCACGCCTAGAATAATAAATTTCAGACTCGCTACGGCATCCGCTTTCGCTACGCCTGATGCGCTCGCTTAGAATTTATTATTCTATGCTGTGGGGTGAAGAGTTTAGGTTTAAGTTTAGATTTATTCTTACATAAGTCTTCTATTTTTGTTATATGTGTACACTCCGAACTTGTGCTTTGGTTATTTTGTACACCTTTTCTCTGAAACTTTGTGCATTTTGCCGTTGTTTTTTATTTGGATTTCGTTTATAATACTTCTTGTCGGGGTGAGTTACAATAGTCACTAAGTAGTATTTCTTAAGCCACTAAGCGGTATTTCTTGGCCACTAAGCAGTATTTCTTAGCTATTATGATTTGCGTGATATGTGTATTGTATATCTGATTATATGTGATATGGAGTTCGATATCTGTCTTTACTGATTGCTATCTTTTCACACTAATAATCATTGCAAAAAGTGTTCTGTTCTCCCTAAATAACCGCTGCAAAGAGTGTTCAGTTCTCCGATATCTAACATTAAGCAGTTCTGATTATTGTAACCACCTTAGACATTACCATATCCTGATTATCTAAGTCTTATTTAGCAGGAAAATCTATTTAACATTTTTACTTCATCTGCTATAATATCCTTAAGGGCATTATAGCAAAACCAATGAAAGAAAGGACTATATGCCGACTGATAAGAAATTTGAAAAGTATGCAAAGCTACTCAATCCTATCGATGATTTGATGTTTTGCAAGATGGCGGAACACAAGGAGTTCTGCGAGGAGATTTTAAGAGTTATACTTGAAGATGAGGGGCTTACTGTCATAGAGGCGATACCGCAGTGAGCATGGGAAAAACCTAAGTGGCCGCTCTGTGGTGCTAGACGCTAAGTGTGTAACAGGTGATGGACGGCAGATTAATATCGAGGTTCAAAAGGCCGATGACGATAATCATCTCAAGAGAGCTCGTTATAATGCTGCTGTGTTGACCACGAATATATCTGAAAACAGGTAAAAAGGTTTGAGTTCATACCTGATGTGTGTATTGTGTTTATATCGAAGTTTGATATATTTGATGGAGGGCTTCCTCTCTACCATATAGACAAGGTGGTTAGAGAAACCGGTCAGGTGATTGAGGATGGTTTAACTGAGATATTTGTAAATACTGTTAATTATGATGGTTCTAAGCCTGCAAGACTAATGAAACTGTTTACTGAGAATGATGCGTATAGTAATGATGAGTTCCCTGTGACTAGTGAACTAAAGTCCAGATTAAAAGTCAAGTGAAGGAGGTAGTAGGGCTATGAATGAGATCCTTGAGAAGCTAATTAGTGATGAAAAGAGGGAAAGTGAAAAGCTAGGTAGAAAGGAAGGCAAAATTGAAGGCAAAATTGAAGGCAAAATTGAAGGCGCAAACGAGGAAAAAGCTTAGAATTGCCAAGGATATGAAAGCAAGTGGACTCGGGTTTGATTTTATTGCTAGGTTTACCGGGCTTTCTGAGGAGGCTGTTGCTGCTTTGCAAGGCTAATGTTCACAACATATCAAGTTTCTGGTAAAAGCCTTATATATGATATTATATGTCGATTATAAAGGTTTGTTGTAATTGTGTTTTGCTTTTATATCCCATAATACAGGTTTTCTTTCTATACTTTGGTACTGTTACCACCAAGGTATGGCTTAGATTATCTGTTTTATGGGATTTTTTTAATTTTTATGCACTCTTGCTTATTGTTTTGATTGCAAACCCTAGTCGTGCTTTTAATAATGATTTTTGAGTTTGCCACTCTAGTCACGCCTAGAATAATAAATTTCAGACTCGCTACGGCATCCGCTTCGCTCCGCCTAATGCGCTCGCTTAGAATTTATTATTCTAAGCTGTGTGGTTCGGTACTCTATTACCGCACCAAATATGCTCCGCTGCTTTTGCTGGCTTAGTTGCAGGTTTTTCTATCATAGCACAAATATCCACCGCTGCTCTTCCTGGACTTAGTTGCAGGTTATCTCTAGTAGCTCACAAATATGTACCGCTGCTCTTGCTTCTCCTGATTCACTAGCTTTGAATAACGTTATTTGTGATTGCCTCCTAGTCACGCTTAGAATAATAAATTTCAGACTCGCTACGGCATCCGCTTCTGCTTCTGCCTGATGCGCTCGCTTAGAATTTATTATTCTATGCTGTGGGATGAAGAGTTTAGGTTTAAGTTTAGATTTATTCTTACCTAAGTCTTCTATTTTTGTTATATGTGTACACTCTACACTTGCTTTTTGGTTATTTTTGTACATTTTTCTTCGAAACTTTGTACATTTTGCCGTTGTTTTTTTATTTGGTTTTCATATATAATACTCTTGTCGGGGTGAGTTACAATAGTCACTAAGTAGTATTTCTCGAGTCGCTAAGCAGCATTTCTTAGTCACCAAGCAGTATTTCTTAGCTATTATGATTTGCGTGATATATGTATTCAATATGTGATTATATGTGATATGGAGTTCGATGTCTGTCTTTACTGATTGCTATCTTTTCACACTGATAATCATTGCAAAAAGTGTTCAGTTCTTCCTAATAATCACTACAATGAGTACTCAGTTCTCCTTAATAATCACTGCAAAGAGTGTTCTGTTCTCCCTAAATAACCACTGCAAATAGTATTCAGTTCTCCGATATCTGACATTAAGCAGTTCTGATTATTGTAACCACCTTTGACTTTAGCGTATCCTGGGTATCTAAGTCTTACTTAGCAGGAAAATCTATTTAACATTTTAACTTCATCTGCTATAATGTCTTTAAGGGCATTATAGCAAACCCAATGAAAGAAAGGACTATATGCCTACAAAAAAAGAACGTGATGAGTATTTAAGAGGATTGAACCCGATTGATGATCTTATGTTTCGCAAGATGGCTGAACATAAGGAATTCTGCGAAGAAATCCTAAGAGTTATCTTAGGCGATCAGAAACTGGTTGTTACCGATAACATGCAGCAGTTTGACCTTAAGAATCTACAAGGTCGCTCTGTTGTACTAGATGCCAAATGTATAACCGGAGATGGACGGTATATCAATATCGAAGTCCAAAAAGCGAATGATGACAACCATCTAAAGAGAGTGCGTTACAATGCTTCGGTGTTGACTGCCAATGTAACAGAGACCGGAAAAACAGTTTGAATTTGTACCTGATATCTGTATTATATTTATATCAGCCTTTGATTTATTTAAGGGTAATCTTCCGCTCTACCATCATAAAGAAGGTTGTTGTGGAAACTGATCAGATAATAGATGACGGTCTTACTGAAATATACGTAAATGCAGCTGTGGATGACGGCTCAAAGCTTGCAAAAGCTAATGAAAGTGTTTACTAAGAATGATGTTTATGATGAAGCCGATTTCCCGGTTACCAGTGAAATCAAGGCTAGGTTTTAAAAAGGATGAAGGAGGTACCGTAAAGATGGATGCAACTTTACAGAAATGGATGCAAGAAAGTGAAGAGATAGGGGAGAAACGTGGTGAGAAACGTGGTGAGAAACGTGGCAGAGAGGAAGGTGCTAAAATGATTGCAAAGACAATGATTGAAGAAGGCCTTCCTACCGAACTTATAATGAGGTATACCGGGCTTTCTGAGGATGTAATTACAACTCTACTGGGCTAATGTTACGCACCCTATCAGTTTCTTGTAATACCTTATGTGCGATATTAGGGGGCACTTATAAGGGTTTGTTACAATTGTGTGTTGTTATTAATCCCATAATGCAGATTTTCTTTTTATTCTTCGACATGGTTCTGTCGAAGTATGGATTAGATTGTTTGTTTTATGGGATTTTTCTATTGACTGGATACTCTTGCTTATTTTTAGAAATGTCATCTTAGGTTCGTTTTTGGTAATGGGGTTAGGTTGCCACCCTAGTCACGCTTAGAATAATAAATTTTAGACTCGCTACGGCATTCTCTTAATTGCCTCTTATACTTTCACTTTGAATAATGATTTTCAAGTTTCTCATCCTAGCCACGCATAGAATAATAAATTTCAGACTCGCTCCGGCATCCGCTACGCTCCGCCTAACGCGCTGCTTAGAATTTATTATTCTAAGCTGTGGGGTTCAGTACTCTATTACCGCACCAAATATGCTCCGCTGTTCTTGCCGGCTTAGTTGCAGTTTAGCTCTAGTATCTCACAAATATCCACCGCTGCTTTTTGCTTCTCCTGATTACTAGCTTTGAATAATGTTATTTGTGGTTGCCACCTTAGTCACGCCCTAGAATAATAAATTTCAGACTCGCTACAGCATCCGCTTCTGCTCCGCCTGATGCGCTCGCTTAGAATTTATTATTCTATGCTGTGGGGTGAAGAGTTTAGGTTTAAGTTTAGATTTATTCTTACCTAAGTCTTCTATTTTTGTTGCAAGTGTACACTCTACGCTTGATTTTTTTGGTCATTTTGTACACTTTTCTTTCAGAACTTTGTGCATTTTGCCGTTGTTTTTTTATTAAAAATTTCGTATATAATACTTCTTGTCGGGGTGAGTTACAATAGTCACTAAGTAGTATTTCTTATACCACTAAGCGGTATTTCTTAGCCACTAAGCAGTATTTCTTAACCTTTATGATTTGCACGAAATATGTATTCGATATCTGATATATGTGATATGTGGTCGATATCTGTGTTTAATGATTTCTGCCTTTTTCTCCCAAATAATCACTGCAAAAGTGTTCTGTTCTCCGATGTCTAGCATTAAACAGTTCTGATTATTGTAACCACCTTAGACTTTACCATATCCTGATTTTCTAAGTCTTACTTAGCAGGAAAATTCTATTTAACATTTTAACCTCATCTGCTATAATGTCTTTAAGGGCATTATAGCAAACCCAATGAAAGAAAGGACTATATGCCAGATAAAAAGAATTTTGAAAAGTATGCAAAGCTGCTTAATCCCATTGATGATTTGATGTTTTGCAAGATGGCGGAACATAAGGAGTTCTGCGAAGAGATTTTAAGAGTTATTCTTGATGATGATGGGCTTACTGTCGTAGAGGCGATACCGCAGTGGCAGGGGAAGAACCTAAGTGGTCGATCTGTGGTGCTAGACGCTAAGTGTGTAACAGGTGATGGACGGCAGATTAATATCGAGGTTCAAAAGGCCGATGACGATAATCATCTCAAGAGAGCTCGTTATAATGCTGCTGTGTTGACAACGAATATATCTGAAACAGGTAAAAGGTTTGAGTTCATACCTGATGTGTGTATTGTGTTTATATCGAAGTTTGATATATTTGACAGTGGGCTTCCTCTCTACCATATAGATAAGGTGGTTAGGGAAAACCGGTCAGGTGATTGAGGATGGTCTTACTGAGATATTTGTAAATACCGTAAATTATGATGGTTCTAAGCCTTCAAGGCTAATGAAGCTATTTACTGAGAATGATGCTTATAGTAATGATGAGTTTCCTGTGACCAGTGAACTAAAGTCAAGATTAAAATCAAGTGAAGGAGGTAGTAGGGCTATGAATGAGATCCTTGAGAAGCTAATTAGTGATGAAAAGAGGGAAAGTGAGAAACGCGGTAGAGAGGAAGGTATTATGCTCGGTAAAGAGGAAGGTGCTAAAATGATTGCAAAGACAATGATTGAAGAGGGTCTTCCTACAGAACTTATAATGAGGTATACTGGGCTTTCTGAGGAGGCTGTTGCTGCTTTGCAGGGCTAATTTTCACGCTATATCAGCTTCTGTTAAAAGCTTTATATACGATATTAGATTTCGCTTATAAAGGTTTATTGCAATTTTGTTTTGTTATTATTCCCATAATACAGGTTTTCTTTCTATACTTTGGAACTGTTACCACCGAGGTATCGCTTAGATTATCTGTTTTATGGGATTTTTGATTTATTGGATACGCTTGCTTATTGTTTTGATTGCAAACCTAGTCGCGCTTATAATAATGTTATTTGTGATTTCCTCCCTAGTCACGCCTAGAATAATAAATTTCAGACTCGCTCCGGCATCCGCTTCTGCCTAAGCGAGAGCTTAGAATTTATTATTCTATGCTGTGTAGTGAAAAAGTTTAGGGTGATTTTTATTCTTTTTCTTGTCTCAGTCTTCTATTTTTGTTGTATATGTACACTTCACACTTGCTTTTTTTGGTTATTTTGTACACTTTTTTTCTTCTAAACTTTGTGCATTCTGCCGTTGTTTTTATTTAGATTTCATATATAATACTTCTTGTCGGGGTGAGTTACAATAGTCACTAAGTAGTATTTCTTATGCCACTAAGCGTTATTTCTTAGCCACTAGCGGTATTCCTTAGCCTTTATGATTTGCACTGAAATATGTATTCGATATCTGATATATGTGATATGTGGTCGATATCTGTATTTACTGATTTCTGCCTTTTTCTCCCAAATAATCACTGCAAAAAGTGTTCAGTTCTCCGATGTCTAGCATTAAACAGTTCTGATTATTGTAACCACCTTAGACATTACCATATCCTGAGTATCTAAGTCTTACTTAGCAGGAAAATCTATTTAACATTTTAACTACATCTGCTATAATGTCTTTAAGGGCATTATAGCAAACCCCTATGAAAGAAAGGACTATATGCCTACAAAGAAAGAACGTGATGAGTATTTAAGGGATTAAACCCGATTGATGATCTTATGTTTCGCAAAATGGCTGAACATAAGGAGTTCTGTGAGGAAATCCTAAGGGTTATCTTAGGTGATAATGAACTGATTGTTACCGATAACATGCAACAGTTTGACCTTAAGAATCTACAGGGGCGTTCCGTGATCTTGGACGCCAAATGTATAACCGGAGATGGACGATATATCAATATCGAAGTCCAAAAAGCAAATGATGACAACCATCTAAAAAGAGTCCGTTACAATGCTTCTGTATTGACTGCCAATGTAACAGAGGCTGGAAAACAGTTCGAGTTTGTACCTGATGTCTGCATCATATTTATCTCAGCCTTTGATTTATTCAAGGGTAATCTTCCACTTTATCATGTAAAGAAGGTTGTTATGGAAACCGAGCAGATAATAGATGACGGTCTTACTGAGATATATGTAAATGCTGCTGTAGATGATGGCTCTAAGCTGGCAACACTTATGAAGGTGTTTACTAAAAATGATGCTTATGATGATGCCGATTTTCCTGTAACGAGTGAAATCAAGGCTAGGTTTAAAAAGGATAAAGGAGGTACCGTAAAGATGGATGCAACTTTACAGAAATGGATGCAAGAAAGTGAGGAGATTGGTGAGAAAACGCGGTAGAAAGGAAGGCGTAAAGGAAGGTAAAATTAAAGGTGCTAATGAGGAAAAAGCTTAGAATTGCCAAGGATATGAAAGCAAGTGGACTCGGGCTTGATCTAATTGCTAGGTTTACCGGGCTTTCTGAGGAGGCTGTTGCTGCTTTGCAAGGCTAATGTTCACAACATATCAAGTTTCTGTTAAAAGCCTTATATATGATATTATTTGTCGATTATAAAGGTTTGTTGTAATTGTGTTTTGTTATTATTCCCATAATACAGGTTTTCCTTTCTATACTTTGGTACTGTTACCACCGAGGTATGGCTTAGATTATCTGTTTTATGGGATTTTTTTGATTTATTGGATACGCTTGCTTATTGTTTTGATTGCAAACCTAGTCGCGCTTATAATAATGTTTTTTTGTGGTTTCGCCCTAGTCACGCCTATTATAATAAATTTCAGACTCGCTACGGCATCCGCTTCTGCTCCGCCTAATGCGCTCGCTTAGAATTTATTATTCTATGCTATGTGGTGAAAGTTTAGGGTGATTTTTATTCTTTTTCTTTTCTCAGTCTTCTATTTTTGTTATATGTACACTCCGGACTTGTGCTTTGGTTATTTTGTACACCTTTTCTCTGAAACTTTGTGCATTTTGCCGTTGTTTTTTATTCGGATTTCGTTTATAATATTTCTTGTCGGGGTGAGTTACAATAGTCACTAAGTAGTATTTCTTATGCCACTAAGCGGTATTTCTTAGCCACTAGCAGTATTCCTTAGCCTTTATGATTTGCACGAAATATGTATTCGATATCTGATATATGTGATATGTGGTTGATATCTGTATTTACTGATTTCTGCCTTTTCTCCCAAATAATCACTGCAAAAAGTGTTCAGCTCTCCGATATCTAACATTAAGCAGTTCTGATTATTGTAACCACCTTAGACTTTACCGTATCCTGATTATCTAAGTCTTACTTAGCAGGAAAATCTATTTAACATTTTAATTTCATCTGCTATAATGTCTATAAGGGTATTATAGCAAGCCCAATGAAAGAAAGGACTATATGCCTACAAAGAAAGAACGAGATGAGTATTTAAGGGATTAAAACCCGATTGATGATCTTATGTTTCGCAAAATGGCTGAACATAAGGAGTTCTGTGAAGAAATCCTAAGAGTTATCTTAGGCGATCAGAAACTGGTTGTTACCGATAACATGCAACAGTTTGACCTTAAGAATCTACAAGGGCGTTCTGTTGTACTAGATGCTAAATGTATAACAGGCGATGGACGTTATATCAACATCGAAGTCCAAAAAGCTAATGATGACAACCATCTAAAGAGAGTGCGTTACAATGCTTCGGTATTGACTGCCAATGTAACAGAGACTGGAAAGCAGTTTGAGTTTGTGCCTGATATCTGTATTATATTTATTTCAGCCTTTGATTTATTTAAGGGCAATCTTCCGCTCTACCATGTAAAGAAGGTTGTTATGGAAACTGATCAGATAATAGATGACGGTCTTACTGAGATATATGTAAATGCTGCTGTGGACGATGGGTCTAAGCTTGCAAAGCTAATGAAAGTGTTTACTAAGAATGATGTCTATGATGAAGCCGATTTCCCTGTCACTAGTGAAATCAAGGCTAGGTTTAAAAAGGATGAAGGAGGTACCGTAAAAATGGATGCAACTTTACAGAAATGGATGCAAGAAAGTGAAGAGATGGGCGAGAAACGTGGTAGAGAGGAAGGCAGAGAAGAAGGTAGAGAAGAAGGTAGAGAGGAAGGTGCAAAATATATCGCAAAGACAATGATTGAAGACGGCTACCTATCGAGCTTATAATGAGGTATACCGGTCTGTCTGAAGATATAGTTGCCGCTTTACAGAGCTAAGACTGAGGGTGCTTATGTTATGGTAGGCTATTAATTTACTTTTTATCAGTTTTGAAATAGTGTTGTTACATTTTTTGTATTCACTTTTATATCCCATGAGTATGTGAAACTTTTTCTGTAAATAGCTATTAAACAATAGGTCTTCTATGATAAAATATAAATCATAGGAGGCCTTTTATTATGGCAAAAAGAGAAAAGAAACCGGCACACAAGGTTGTAATGACTGAAGGTAAAAGAAACATTATTCAGCAGCTGCTTCAGGAGTATGATATTGAAACAGCTGAAGACATTCAGGATGCACTTAAAGATCTGTTGGGTGGAACCATTAAAGAGATGATGGAAGCAGAAATGGATGAACATCTTGGATATGGTAAATCTGAGAGACATGACAGTGATGACTACAGAAACGGCTATAAGTCTAAGATGGTTAACAGCAGCTATGGGCAGGTCGGAATTGAGGTTCCCCAGGATCGCAAGTCTACTTTCGATCCTCAGATTGTTAAAAAACGTCAGAAAGACATTTCAGACATTGACCAGAAGATTATATCTATGTATGCAAAAGGAATGACAACAAGGCAGATTTCAGAGACGATAGAGGACATATATGGTTTTGAAACGTCTGAAGGTTTCATTTCAGATGTAACAGATAAAATCCTGCCTCAGATTGAAGACTGGCAGAACAGGCCATTAGATGAAGTTTATCCAATCCTTTATATTGATGCTATCCACTATTCTGTCCGTGATAACGGCGTAATAAGGAAGCTTGCAGCCTATGTCATCTTAGGTATCAATACTGAAGGAAAGAAAGAAGTGCTTACAATACAGGTAGGTGACAACGAAAGTTCAAAATACTGGCTATCCGTACTAAATGAGCTTAAAAACAGAGGAGTAAGGGACATCCTTGTCATTTGTGCTGATGGACTTACAGGAATAAAGGAAGCCATTGGAGCAGCCTTTCCTAAAAACAGAGTATCAAAGATGTATTGTTCATCAGGTAAGAAACACATTGAAATATGTACCTGATAAAGACAGGAAAGCATTTGCGACAGATTTGAAGACCATTTACCAGGCTTCTGATGAAAAGAAAGCTCTAGTGGCTTTGGAACAGGTGACTGAAAAATGGACACCAAAATATCCTAACGCAATGAAACGCTGGAAAGATAACTGGGATGTTATTTCCCTATTTTTCAAGTTTTTCTTCCGTTGTTAGAAAGGTTATTTATACAACTAACGCTATAGAATCGCTTAATTCTACATACCGTAAACTAAACCGCCAAAGAAGCGTATTCCCAAGCGATACAGCCCTCCTAAGGCCTTGTATTTAGCCACATTTGAAGCAACTAAAAAAATGGACTACAACAATACGGAACTGGGCACAGGTCTACGGTGAGTTAAGCATTATGTATGAAGGACGACTGCCTGAATAGAATACAGTGGTAAAATACGTGGGTGGCTTAGCCACCCTATATTGACAACCCCTTTTTAGCTGTTATATATATAACAAGGGTGAAAATCCTATTTAAGAGATTTCCACCCTTTATTATCATAGAAGATTTTTTTATTTACAGACTTATCTTCATAGTCTCTAAATTTCAGACTCGCCACGCTATCTGCTTTATTACCTATGATACCTTCAATTTGAATAATGATTTTTAATTTGCCATCTTAGTCACGCATAGAATAATAAATTTCAGACTCGCTCCGGCATCCGCTTCGCTTCGCCTAACGCGCTCGCTTAGAATTTATTATTCTATGCTGTGTGAATTCTAAAGTTAACCCTCATACAAGGCTTCATTTAGCTTAGAGATTAGCCCTGATATCCTTGCATTTGTCGCTTCTTTTTCTGCTTCCTAGCCGATTAGGAACTCCCTTCTTTTTGCGTTACAAGTGTTTTTCGCTTGATTTTTGGTTATTTTGTACACTTTTTCTTTAAAAACTTTGTGCACTTTGCCGTTGTTTTTTTATTTGGATTTCATATAATACTCTTGTCGGGGTGAGTTACAATAGTCACTAAGTAGTATTTCTCGAGTCGCTAAGCAGCATTCCTTAGTTACCAAGCAGTATTTCTTAGCTATTATGATTTGCGTGATATATGTATTCAATATGTGATTATATGTGATATGGAGTTCGATGTCTGTCTTTACTGATTGCTATCTTTTCACACTGATAATCATTGCAAAAAGTTTTCAGTTCTTCCTAATAATCACTACAATGAGTACTAAGTTCTCTTTAATAATCACTGCAAAGAGTGTTCTGTTCTCCTAAATAACCGCTGCGAATAGTGTTCTGTTCTCAGATATCTAACATTAATCAGTTCTGATTATTGTAACCACCTTTGACTTTAGCGTATCCTGAGTATCTAAGTCTTACTTAGCAGGAAAATCTATTTAACATTTTAACTTCATCTGCTATAATGTCTATAAGGCATTATAGCAAACCCAATGAAAGAAAGGACTATATGCCTACAAAAAAGAACGTGATGAGTATTTAAGAGGATTGAACCCAATTGATGACCTTATGTTTCGCAAGATGGCTGAACATAAGGAATTCTGCGAAGAAATCCTGAGAGTTATCTTTGGATGATTACAAACTTGTTGTTACTGATAACATGAGCAGTTTGACATTAAGAATCTGCAGGGGCGCTCTGTAGTATTGGATGCCAAATGTATCACCGGAGATGGACGTTATATCAATATCGAAGTCCAAAAAGCGAATGATGACAATCATCTAAAAAGAGTGCGTTACAATGCTTCGGTATTGACTGCCAATGTAACAGAGACCGGAAAACAGTTTGAATTTGTACCTGATATCTGTATTATATTTATATCAGCCTTTGATTTATTTAAGGGTAATCTTCCGCTCTACCATGTAAAGAAGGTTGTTGTGAAACTGATCAGATAATAGATGACGGTCTTACTGAAATATACGTAAATGCAGCTGTGGATGACGGCTCAAAGCTTGCAAAGCTAATGAAAGTGTTTACTAAGAATGATGTTTATGATAAAGCCGATTTCCCGGTTACCAGCGAAATCAAGGCTAGGTTTAAAAAGGATGAAGGAGGTACCGTAAAGATGGATGCAACTTTACAGAAATGGATGCAAGAAAGTGAAGAGATAGGGTGAGAAACGTGGTAGAGAGGAAGGTATTATGCTCGGTAAAGAGGAAGGCATGATGCTCGGTAAAGAGGAAGGCATGATGCTCGGTAAAGAGGAAGGTATTATGCTCGGTAAAGAGGAAGGTGCTAAAATTATTGCAAAGACAATGATTGAAGAAGGCCTTCCTACAGAGCTTATAATGAGGTATACCGGGCTTTCTGAGGATGTAATTATAGCCTTACAGGAATAAGACCGGGAAGACTTGGTTGGCTTATGTTGTGGTAAGCTATTGGTTTTCTTTATTTTCAGTTTTTTTAAAGAGTGCTGTTACTGCTTTTTGTATTTGCTTTTTGTATTTGCTTTTTGTATTTGATTTTTATATCCCATAATGCAGATTTTCTTTTTTTATTCTTCAGGATGGTTCTGTCGAAGTATGGATTAGATTATTTGTTTTATGGGATTTTTCTATTGACTGGATACTCTTGCTTATTTTTTTAGTAATTTCTTCTATGTTCGTTTTTGGGTAATGGGGTTAGGTTGTCACCCTAGTCACGCCTAGAATAATAAATTTCAGACTCGCTCCGGCATCCGCTTCGCCTAACGCGCTCGCTTAGAATTTATTATTCTATGCTGTGGGGTTTTGGTATCTTCCTCAAATTCACTTTCTTTTTAGCTTCTGGCATTTCTTTGCACCTTCGCCTTTGCCTAATCTTTCCTAGCTCCAAGTGGATTGTATGCTGCAACTGTAAGAAATATGCTCTGCTAGGTGCAAAACTCTCTGCTATGGCTTTGTTTTTATAATTATAGTTCTAGTCACACTTAGAGTAGTAAATTTCAAACTCGTTACACATCTTCATTACCTATGATACTTTCACTTTTTAATAATGATTTTCAAGTTTGCAATCCTATTTTTTTACCTCTAATACTTTCACTTTGTACAATGATTTTTCAAGTTTCCACCCTAGTCACGCATATAATAATAAATTTCAGACTCGCTACGACATCCGCTTCGCTTCGCCTGATGCGCCCGCTTAGAATTTATTATTCTATGCTGTAGGGGTGCATTGCTGCAACTCACAGCACTGTATTTTTGGTTATCGTATACTGTCCTCTCACAGCTCTGTACGTTCTCTTCTCGTATACTGCCCTCTCACTGCTCTGTATGTTTTGGTTCTCGTATACTGCCCTCCTCACAGCTATGTACGTTTGGTTCTTGTATACTGCTATATCTCTGCACTACGTTCCCTTCTCACAGCTCTGTACGTTTCCCTTCTCGTATACTGCACTATCAATAGTTGATGTGTACAGGCTGATATGCTTTGGCTAAATCATAAAGCCACTGATTATCAGTCTTTTTTTGGTGTGCTGCTAGGCACTAAAAAAGCACCACCGTACCTATGTTGCCATAAATACAGTGGTGCCAATTATTGCTTATTTGAAACTACTAATGTAATCTCTTTTCGATTGACTCAAAGTTTACGTTAATTATTTAACCTTAACATCGCCTTCAAAATACAACCTTAGATTTTACCAAATACAACCTTGATTGTTATAACATCATCCTTCTTAAGACCAGTTGCGATTGAAGCTGAAGTAAATCCATTATTTGTAGCTTTAACTCCCTCTGGAAGATTGCTGAATGTGATGAAAAGATCTGTATTGTTTACACTTGTGCTGTAATCTTTACCATACTGATCTTCAAGATCAAACAATGCTTTCACAGCTGCGTTATCAACAGGTGCTGCTGAATTAATCTCTGCTCCATCTTTAAGCTTAGCTGTTGTAAGAACCTTATCTGCTTTGCTGTACTCATATTCTTTGGTGATAAGCTGACCTGAACCCTTAAGAATTACAGATACCTTTAGCCTTACCGATTGTATCAACCTTGTCAAGTGTACCATCACTTGGAACTACATCGGTTCCGGAAACAATCTCATAATCCTTACCTAGAACAAGTGTTACCTTCTTACCATCAACAACTCCTGTAACCTCAGGCACTACTTTATTAGCTGTGGCAGCACCAGCGTTGGCCTGTTGAAGATCAAGATCTTCAATCATTGCATTCTTAACTTCGCTTAAGCCAACAGATGAAATGTTGAATGTGTAAGCACTACCAGCAACATCCTCATAAGTTGTAGTTCCAGAGTTAACCTTCTTTGCAATTAATGAAAGTGTAACAGAAACAGATCCAGGAGTAACAGCTGAAGCAGATACTACTTTTGTGTCACCATCAAATGGATTTGTAGCATTACCAAATCCTGCAACAGCACTAAATGATGCTACTTTTGCACTTGTAGTAGCAGTTGTAGCTGCACCATAATCACTGAAAGCATCATTGCTTTCTGGAAAGCTTACTTTAAGTGCAAAATTACCCTTTAAGCTATCTAAGCTGATATCTTCACCATACTGATCCTTAAATACTATCTTGCTTGCAGGTATTGTAAGACCATTACCAAGTGTAGCACTTGTAGCAGTGTCCTTCTTAAGTCCGCTAATCTTAGTAGGAACTCTCATAGGATTTACAGTTACAGTTGCGTTACCAACATTGTTTGTCTTAGTAACATATGAAATATACTCGAGCTGCGCTCTGTCAATTGTAGTAGGTGCAGCAGGTGTGTAGAGAAGAACTACCTTTCCTGCTCTCTTTGCGAATCTTACACCCTTACCATCTTTTCCACCTGTAAGAGCTACTCTCTTAAGTACTTCATAGTCTGTTACAGGCTTACCATCTGCATCTACTGCTGAGTATGAAAGCTCAGCATCTTCACCAGCTACGATAGTCTTAGGACCGTTTCCGATAGAAAGAGTCTTAACCTCTGTAGAAGCTATTACGTTAATCTTAGCAGGTGCTGACTGCTTACCACTCTCAAGTGAGAATGCCTGAACAGTAGCCTCACCAGCCATAAGCTTGTCCTGTGTAAACTTTGAAAGACCAACTGTCATGTACTCAACACCGTCAACCTTAACCTGTGCTGTAGAACCAGTCTTAACCTGAAGACCAGTTGAACCAGCGATGGTTACCTGAAGCTTATCGGCTTTGTTAAGTGTACGGCCATACTGATCCTTACCCTCGAAAAAGAAGTACAAAGTCATTGAGGTCAGCCCTCTCGCCAAGAGTCTTAACAATCTTCTTCTCCTTTCTTGTCATATAATCCCTTGAATGAAGCCTCTGAAAGTACAGACTCTCTGCTTACTGTAAGAACAGCATTAGCTGTCTTTTCCTGAGTTCTGGTCTACAAGTGTAAGACCAAATGTGCTGCCAAGGATGAATGCGCTGTTATGTTTGTGAACTCAACTTCACCCTTCTTTGTTACAGGCTTACCGTTTGCATAGATGTTAGCGCCAAGTGGCTGCTCTGTTACATTCTCACCAAAGTTGTCAAGTACCTTGTAATATGCATAAGCTGTCTTATTGTCAGGATCGTTGATACCCTTTAAGATGAGCTTGTCAGCTGGCTCGATAACGATCTTCTCTACTACCTGCTTAACTGCTGTAAACTCAACTGGATCTTCCTTCTCGAAAGTAACTGTGTATAATCCAGCAGGAATCTGACCAACTACTGACTCAAGAGTAGCTACTGTACCAGCCTCGTTAACTTCTACGTTGTCCTTTAAGTTAAGAACGATACCGTTGGTGTTCTTTACTACGTAAGCAGCTGCCTTTGTAGAAAGGTTAGTACCAACTACAGAAATCTTGTTAGCTCTTACCTGCTTAGCATCGAACTTGCCGTTTACCTTAACGTCAAACTTCTCTGTAAGCTTATATTTTACTTTTTTAGCATTTTCAAGTTTATAAACCTGAGCTGAATAAACAGTGATTGATACAGGAGTAGCTGACTTAGCAACACCCTCTACTACAATCTTGTTATTGCCTTCTACATAAGCCTTTGCTACCTTCTCATCTGAAGACTCAACAAAAAGCTTGTAAGTTGTTGCCTTGCCGCCAGCTGCCTTAATCTTCTTTGAGATCTCGTAGTTTACGCCGACTGTTGACTTCTCGCCTTCCTTAACAACTACTGCTGAAGGAGTAAGAGTCATCTTAGATGCTCTTGTTCTAGCGTCGATTGTCATCTTAACGGTAACAGACTTAGTCTTCTTTGTAGCCTTTGTCTTGAAAGAAATGGTAACCCTACCATTCTTACGAGCCTTTACCTTACCGTTCTTGTCAACAGATGCGATCTTAGAGTCGCTTGACTTCCAAGTACCCTTAGAATCCTTAACAACTTTTCCCTTAACTACAGCATCGAAATCTACAACCTGTCCGCCGATGTAGATATTCTTTCTCTTAACAGCACTCTTGCTGTTCTTCTCTACAATCTTGTTCTTTGTAGCTGCCTCTGCTCCCTGTGGTGCGTAAAGGGATGTTACCACCATAGCGGTAGCCATTACGAATGAGAGTTTCTTACTGAAATTCTTCATCTTTTTTTCTTCCTCCTTAAATTTGGGTTTCCTTATGTCCTGCTTCAAAAGCCTTACTTTCAGTCGCATAGCCGGTACTAAGCGGTGCTTCTTACTGCAAGATTCTTGATTCAGGATATAATCTTTTCCAATAACACAACGATTATAACAATAATTTCGCTAAAAGGTCAAGCATTCTTGTCTTAAGTTTTTATTAAATTATAATCTTATGTTAAAAAGATTACTGACTAAATATTGTTTACAACTCGGATTATAGACCCTGTTTGTGGCAAGTCTATGTCAATATTGTATTTTTGGCTTATTTTAATATTTTTTTCTTTTACAAGGGCTTTCATTTCATCTTTTGGCGCAGATGTCTTTGTGGATGACTTTAGCATTCTCTATCTCACCGGCCGCCCTCAGGGAGTTTCTTTCCTGATAGTCTTTCAAGTTCTCTTATTTTGTCCCATTCTGAGGTAAAGCCATCAACTTTGTCATATTCCAGTGCTGTTAGTACGCTTCCTGCGAATTTGAATGGGCTTGCTGTGGAGGCTATGAGAATCTTGTTATGTGAAGTATTCTTATTTCTATATTCATTTGCCACAAATGCCGCAACTGCTGTATGGGTATCTATGACATAGCCTGTCTTGTCATATACTTCTTTAATTGTATGAAGTGTATCTTCTTCTGCGGCAAATCCCTGCTTCAAAAGTCAGTAAGCTTTATCTGCTATGAGCTTTGTCTATGGTGTATTTGCCTTCGTTTACCAGTTCACTCATAAACTTAGCGTTTTTTTAGCAGCATCGCAGTCGCAGAGTCTGTATATCAGCCTCTCAAGGTTGCTTGATATGAGGATGTCCATACTTGGAGATATGGTGAGGGTAAACTCCCTGTCTCTATCGTAGGTGCCTGTCTTAAAGAAGTCAAAGAGTACCTTGTTGGTGTTAGAGGCGCAGATGAGCTTGCCAAGTGGAAGTCCAAGCTCTTTAGCAAAGCTTGCCGCGAGGATGTTACCGAAGTTGCCTGTAGGCACGCAGACATCAAGGAGTTCACCATCACTTAGCTTCCCCTCATTAAGCAGCTTTCACGTAGGCATATACATAGTAGACTATCTGAGGCACAAGTCTTCCTATATTTATGGAGTTTGCTGAAGAGAATACATAGCCCTTTTCTTTTAGCTCTGCAGCGAGGGCTTTGTCGGAGAAGATGGCCTTTACGCCGTTTTGCGCATCATCGAAGTTGCCCTCTATGGCTACTACTGAGGTATTCTTTCCTTTTTCAGTAACCATCTGCTGTCTCTGGAAGGGGCTTACTCCGTCTTTTGGGTAAAATACTATGATGCCTGTGCCCTCCACATCTGCAAAGCCTGCAAGGGCAGCCTTTCCTGTGTCGCCTGAGGTGGCTGTGAGGATGATGATTTTCTCTTTTAGATTGTTTTTCTTTGCTGAGGTAACCATAAGATATGGAAGTATGGAGAGTGCCATATCCTTAAAGGCTAAGGTAGGTCCATGGAACAGCTCCAGATAGGTAAGTCCGTCTGCTTCTTTCATAGGAACTATTTCTTCTGTATCGAATTTACTGTCATAGGCTGAGGCTATACAGCTCTTTTAGTTCATCCTCGGTAAAGTCCGTAAGGAAGAGCTTCATCACTTCATAGGCTATCTCTCTATAGTTAAGTCCTTTAAGCTCTTCAAGGCTCTTATCAAGCTTTTGGGAAGGTCTCAGGTACATATAGACCGCCATCAGGTGCTATTCCACTGAGTATTGCCTGTGAGGCTGTGACCTTTTCATTATCTCCTCTGGTGCTAACGTATTTGATATCCATGTTCTACCTCCTTATTTTGTCTTGTATGATAGCATTTATGAGGGGAATTGGCAAGATAGATATGGAATAATCCTGATATTATTTTGTTATAATGAGATAGGAATATATATGACAAAATCGAACGTATGTGTTATAATGTAATCGTTGCCTCCCACTAGGCATAGAAGGGAGGTGAACTTGTGGATAATTTAATATCTTTTTATAATCTCTGTCATAGGGCAGGTATAGTTGCAAACTATATCTGCAAATGGCTGGACAGAGAGCATAACAAAGGCAGCCAGCCTCAAAAAGGACTAAGCCACCTTTATAAAAATGGAATAGAAAAACTCGAAGCTGCAGACTTCGAGTTTTTTTCGTTTTTTTGAACCTCATGGAACACTTAATAATCTTTTTATGTTCACAATTATAACCTATTAAGGCTAAGAAGTCAAATCATTATCTCATGTGACAAAATCGAACATATGTGTTATAATATAGCCGTTGCCTCTCCCACTAGGCATAGAAGGGAGGTGAATTTCATTGGAAATCGTTACATCATTTTTAATCTCTGTCATAGCGAGTATAGTAGCCAACTATATAAGCAAATGGCTGGACAGAGAACAGGAAAAAGGCGACCAGCCTAAAAAGGACTAAGCCACCTTGACGGAATAGAACACCCTAGAGTTGCCGCTCTAGGGTGTTCGCTTTTTGAATTTCATTGGGTTCGTTACAACTCTAATGCACACATATTATAACTCATAACTGTCCTTAAAGTCAAGTATTGCTAATATCAAGGATTAGAACACCCTAGAGTTGCAGCTCTAGGGTGTTCGCGTCTTATTGGATACATATTTTCTTTTTGCCTATGTCTATTATATCTCACAGCAATGCAAAAAGTCAAGTGTTGTTATTATAACGGAATAGAACCCCCTACTTATAATTTACAATCTTGCCAAAGTCAGCCTTAAGGCTTGCGCCGCCTACGAGCGCTCCATCAATGTTTGGCTTTGGTAAAGAGCTCTGCTGCATTGCCTGCATTTACCGAACCACCGTACTGGATACGTACCTTCTCGGCTGTAGCATCATCATACATCTCTCTAATGCAGTCACGAACTGCCTTACAGATTTCTTCAGCCTGGTCGCTTGTAGCAGTCTTTCCTGTACCTATAGCCCAGATAGGCTCGTAAGCTATCACAAGCTTAGCTACATCAGCAGCTGCCACATCCTTTAAGTCTGACTTTATCTGAAGTCTGATAAAGTCAACAGCTATACCCATTTCTCTCTGCTCAAGAGTCTCACCGCAGCAAAGAATAGGAGTAATGCCTGCCTCGATAGCCTTCTTTACCTTTTTGTTAAGGAGGACATCATCTTCCTTAAAGTAGTCTCTTCTCTCGCTGTGACCGATGATTACATATTCTACGCCTGCATCCTTAAGCATGGCTGCTGATATCTCTCCAGTGTAAGCACCGCTCTCCTCAAAGTACATGTTCTCAGCACCAACCTTGACATTGGTGCCCTTCACTGCCTCTACTACAGGAATGATGTCGATAGCAGGTACGCAGTACACTACATCTACCCTCGTCATTTTTTAACTAAGTCTTTTAATTCATTAACTAATGCAACTGCCCTCACTAGGAGTCTTGTTCATCTTCCAGTTGCCCGCTATTATTTTTCTTCTCATTGTATTAACCTTTCAAAAACATATTTATTTATCGTTAGCAGCTGCCACGCCCGGAAGCTCCTTGCCCTCAAGGAACTCGAGGGAAGCACCGCCACCTGTGGATATATGGCTCATCTTGTCGCCAAATCCCATCTGGTTAACTGCTGCCGCAGAATCTCCACCACCGATGATGGTAGTTGCATCTGTCTCTGCAAGTGCCTTTGCCACTGCAAGTGTTCCCGCTGCAAGTGTAGGGTTCTCAAATACTCCCATAGGTCCATTCCATACTACTGTCTTAGCTGTCTTTACTTCATTTGCAAAAAGTTCAGCACTCTTAGGTCCGATGTCGCAGCCTTCTCTGTCAGCAGGAAGGTGGTCTGAATCATACACTTCTACCTCTACAGGTGCGTCTATAGGATTAGGGAAGTCCTTTATGGTAACTGAGTCAACAGGGAGAAGGAGCTTCTTGCCGAGCTTTTCAGCCTTTGCAAGCATTTCCTTACAGTAGTCTATCTTCTCGTTGTCAACCAGTGAAAGTCCAATCTCCTTGCCCTGAGCCTTGAGGAAGGTATAAGCCATACCGCCTCCGATGATGAGGGTATCACACTTCTCGAGGAGGTTGTTGATTACGTTGAGCTTATCTGCTACCTTTGCACCGCCGAGTATAGCTACAAATGGGCGCTTTGGATTCTCCACTGCATTGCCGAGGAATTCGATTTCCTTGTTCATAAGATAGCCAACAACGCAGGTGTCGATGTACTTGGTTACCCCTACATTTGAGCAGTGTGCTCTGTGGGCTGTACCAAAGGCATCATTTACAAATACATCTGCAAGTGAAGCAAGTTCCTTGGAGAATTCTTCGCCGTTCTTGGTCTCTTCTGCTCTATATCTGGTGTTCTGAAGGAGAACAACATCTCCGTCCTTCATAGCCTCTACTGCCGCCTTAGCGTTAGGACCAACTACTTCGTTGTCAGCAGCGAACTTGACAGGCTGTCCGAGAAGCTCGGAGAGTCTAACTGCTACAGGAGCAAGTGAAAGCTCAGGCTTTGGCTCTCCCTTTGGTTTGCCAAGGTGTGAGCAGAGTATAACCTTGCCTCCGTCAGCTATGAGCTTCTTGATAGTAGGAAGTGCTGCTACAAGACGGTTCTCGTCTGTTATCTTTCCATCTTTAAGTGGTACGTTGAAGTCGCAACGAACCAATACTCTTTTGCCCTTTACATTGATATCGTCAACGCTTTTCTTATTTAATCCCGCCATTGTTTTTCTCCTTATGTAGTTATTATAAAAAAGCCACCGAGAGCCATTGCCCCCGGCGGCTTAACCGCGTGTTTATTGTATCATTACTTTACAAACTTCTCGAAGTACTTAATTGTTCTTACCATCTGTGATGTGTATGAATTCTCGTTGTCATACCAAGCAACAACCTGTACAAGGTAAAGTCCGTCACCAGCCTTTGATACCATAGTCTGAGTAGCGTCAAAGAGTGAGCCGTAGGTCATACCTACGATATCAGAAGAAACTATCTCATCCTCGTTGTATCCGAAGGTCTCAGGGTCTGATGCCTTCTTCATAGCTGCATTGATGTCTTCCTTTGTAAGTTCCTTGTCGCTCTTTACTACTGCATAAAGAAGAGTTGTTGAACCTGTAGGAACAGGTACTCTCTGTGCAGAACCGATGAGCTTGCCGTTAAGCTCAGGGATAACAAGACCGATAGCCTTAGCTGCACCTGTGCTGTTAGGAACGATGTTAACCGCTGCTGCTCTTGCTCTTCTTAAGTCTCCCTTTGGATGAGGGCCGTCAAGTGTCATCTGGTCACCTGTGTAAGCGTGGATAGTTGACATGATACCGCTCTGGATAGGAAGGAAGTCGTTAAGTGCCTTTGCCATAGGTGCAAGGCAGTTTGTTGTACAAGAAGCTGCTGAAATGATGTCATCATCAGCCTTAAGGCTCTCGTGGTTAACATTATATACGATAGTAGGAAGATCGTTGCCTGCAGGAGCTGAAATAACTACTTTCTTAGCACCGGCATTGATGTGTGCCTGTGACTTCTCTTTGCTTGTGTAGAAACCTGTACACTCGAGTACAACGTCTACTCCGAGCTCTTTCCAAGGAAGGTTGTTTGCGTCCTTCTCTTTGTATATCTTGATTGTCTTGCCATCTACAGTGATGCTGTCTTCACCTGCTGTAACCTTATCAGCAAGTGCATACTTACCCTGTGATGAATCGTATTTGAGAAGGTGAGCGAGCATCTTAGGATCTGTAAGATCGTTGATAGCTACGATTTCAGAACCTTCATGCCCGAACATCTGTCTGAATGCAAGACGACCGATACGACCAAAACCATTGATTGCAACTTTAACTGCTATTTTAAATCCTCCTAATTTATATGTTTATGTTTGTACACCAAACTACTCTCTTATTCTAACTTGAACAGAAAAAAATATCAAGTGTCATTTCGCTATATTTTTGGCACTTTTTTATCAAAGTTTTGTGAAATTTTATAGTAAACAACGAAACATGCGCCTGACAGGATTCGAACCTGCGGCACCCGGCTTCGGAAGCCGGTGCTCTATCCGGCTGAGCTACAAGCGCATACTTAGTTTTTATAACACAGTTATAATTCTTTTGTAAAGTCATTATGCTATTTACTATAAGGTATAATAGCAAGGCAATTTGCTACTGTAGCTCAGTTGGTGGAGCAGCTGATTCGTAATCAGCAGGCCGTCGGTTCGAGTCCGATCAGTAGCCTTTTTTAACAGCCTATAACAATGCCGCCTTCTGACGCATAGAGTGTGGCTATGCCGCCTGTTTCTACTATGTCTATTCTATCAAACTTATGTTTCTCGGTTATCATATCTCTTATCTTCTCGGCTCTTTCCCCAGCAGTTACAATGGGATATCACAAGGGCTCTGCTTCCTGACTTATCTGCCTGCTTTGCAGTTAGTTCGGCTATCACGCTGCAGGCCTTGTTTATTCCTCTTGCCTGGTCGGCTTTTATGATATTTCCTTCTTTGTCCGCCATCATAACAGGCTTTATATTAAGAGCCTCCGCATAAATGCCTTTATCCCGGTGAGTCTCCTGTTTTTTTCTGAGATTTTCAAGGCTTTCAAGCACGAAGAGAGTATCTTTTGCTGCATTAAATACTTCTATTTCCTTTACTATCTCATCGAAACTTCTTCCTGTTTCTTTAAGTTCAATTAGTTTATTTGCAAGGAGAGTCTGGGATGCAGACGCACCTTTTGAATCTATTAGATATACCTTGCTTTTTCCATTTTCTTCACGGTACATATCTGTTGCTATCTTTGCAGAGTTGTACGAAGCTGAGAGCTTGGAGGAAAGGGTAATTATGTATACCTCATCTGCCTTGTTAAAATGCTTAAGATACTCTTCAGGGGAAGGGCAGGCTGACTTTGGAGTGTCAGGGTAGTTTTTCATCTTCTGAAGGAAGTCCATAGTATCAAGGTTATCATCATCTATAAAGTTCTCATCTCCGAGAGTTAAGGTCAATGGCACTTTGATTACTTCTTCTCTTGCCTTTAATTCAGGGGTTAAATCAGTTCCGCTATCACATAAAATTACGTATGACATTGCTATCTCCTAACATGTAGTTTTCATTACTACATATCATAGCATAGAAAGCCACATATTTAAAGCAGATTTTTATCTTTTCCCCTAAATGATAAAGCCCCTGAGAGTTCGCACCTCTCAGGGGTTATGTTATCATGACATTATTCCTTTATCGAAGTCAATTGTACAACAAATCTGCAGTCGTTGCAAGCCACAACTTTATACAAATTTATTAAGTCTTTCATCATACTCGTAGTCTATCTTTCTAAGCGTATCAACTATATAGCCTCTCTCAACCCCTGCTGCCTTACAGAATTCATCAAGGCTTGGGTAAAAGTCTCTAAGCTTGGTGTTTACAAAGCTTAAGAGCATGGCTGCATCTTTTGGTAATTCCATATTACACTCCTATTCCTCTAATCGTTTTACATACATCATCTTATCATTACGACCTGCCACTGTAAATCCACATTTTTCAAGCAAAGACCTGGCAGGCATATTTTCATAGTCTGTAATCGCTATAAGTTCTGAGGCTGACAGCTTATTCTCTCGCATAGTTTATCTACCATTTCTATAGCTTCCGTGGCAAAACCCCTGTCCCGAGCCTTTCTTTTTCTGATGAAAAACCCCTGTTTCATACCGGGCTTCTTCGGCATCGGCCAGGAAATCAAGACTGATAAGGCCTATCAGGCTGCCATCTGCTCTATCAAATATTCCCCAGATACCATAGTCATAGAAGCTGTATATATTATCAATGTAAGCAAGGAGCTTCTCTTTTTGCTCTTCTTCAGGCACTCTGCCATCTTCTACGAACTTTAGTATATGCTCTTCTCTGCTTATTTTAATAACTTCATTGATATCTTTTTTTCACAAAGTTCCCTGAGAACAGTCCTCTTAGTTTCTGCAATCTTATAGGGAATTTTTATTTTTTATGCTTAAAGAGCCTTATGAGGAAGTCAGTATCAATATCTTCAAAGCTCTCTACTATCAGGTCAATGCCATATGGGCAAACTGTTTCCAAGGTTTTTGTCATAAACAACAGTAGTTAAGCCTGAGGCAAGCAGGCTCTCATTAAAGTTGGCTGCTGAAGTTATAATTAAGCCGTCTTGAGGTTTATATTGGGCATTTTTCATTGTAAAAATGTATACTGCCAATCTCGGAAGCCATATTTTGGCTTATCTACAGAGTCTGTAGATATTTTTCAAGCTCAGGCGGACTATCCAAATAGCTTTTTTATCTCATCATAAGGGTTTATTGGACTTTTACAGGATAATTCACATCTAAGGTTTCATCCTTACAGATTTAATACCCATTTTTCCTGAAATCATCCAGTATTTTCCTGACAAAGTCCTTTCTCCTTTTCAGGCAAGCCTCTGGTACAGGCAAGTACAAACTTTAGGTTTATCTCCCATTTTAGTATCCTGCTAGCATTTTTTTCTGATAAAATACAGCACAAGCAAATGCACCGGATAGAAAAAGTAAAAATACATACTTAGGTATTTTGTAATCTCCCTTTTACCGTTATACATCCAGATAAGAATAACTGCCGGAAATCCCATCAGCTCACTAATGCGCCCAATTTTTGTAATCATAATACGAAATCCAGAAAAGAACCGTTAAGCCTGCAAATATAAATTTAGCTTTATTTGAATCAAATCTTCCATCAAATCTTTTAGCAAAACTGGTATTTTTTTCAAAAATAATAAATCATTACAATTAAATCCAGCCCTCATACACCATAATCTGATTTTAAATAATTTATCCCTATTGTCATTATAATTATTATAAAAAAACTGCAAAACTAATGTTTGTTACTTTGAGTGCATATCCAAGATAAGCTCTCTGTTTTTCACTTATGCTCTTCATAAACTTATTCACATTGTCAAGCAAAAATAATTGTAAATAAGCCTGTTGCAAGTGTAAAAAAATACATTTTGATTATCGTATTCCAGTTTAAAAACCTGATTCTGAAAATATAGCATCAAAATGGCAATTCAGATATAATCGCAAGTAATAATAAGCTCCCTAGATATCTACTCTTATCACGAGTATGATAATACCCCTCCACTATCATAAAGCAAAATAGAGGAAATGCGGTTCTGCCTATCATTCTGCCAATCTTATACAAATCATACCATTCATTAGGAATAAAGGGATCAAGGACAATCGATGTATGATCAATAAGCATGCATATAATCGCAATTACCTTTAACACAAACGAATTAACCTGCATTTTACTTACCTCCTGCATTTTACTTACCTCCTGCATTTTACTTACCTCCTGCATTTTACTTTACCTCCTGCATTTATCTTCTCATTAAGTTCCGTAAGATAAAGCCACCTTTCTTCTTTATACTCAAGTTCTTCTTCCAGCTTCTCTTTTTCCGCCATCAGCTCACCCAGTTTTCCATACCTTGAAGCATTTTCTGCTATTTCCACATCGAGCTTTGCAAGGCTGTCGTTCAGCTTTTTCAATATCTTCATCTATCGTGTCAAATTCCTTCTGTTCGGCGTAGGTAAACTTAAGCTTAGGCGTCTTGTTTGCCTTCCAGTCCTTCTTTGCATCGCTTTCCTTTTTCTCTGACTTAGCCTCTTCTTCCTGTGGCAGAGCCTTTTAAGAGATAGTCACTATATCCCTCCCTCATATATCTTAATATGACCATTTTCAAAGGAGAATATCCTGTTTGCTACCCTGTCAAGGAAGTATCTGTCGTGCGAAACCGTTATAACCACTCCATCAAAGCCATCCAGATAGTCCTCTAAGATAGAGAGAGTGGTTATATCAAGGTCATTGGTAGGCTCGTCTAGGATAAGTATATTTGGTGCAGAAATAAGGGTATGCAAGAGGGCAAGCCTTCTTCTTTCACCACCTGAAAGCTTCACAATTTTTGTATACTGCATTGCACCTTCAAAGAGGAATCGTTCAAGCATCTTGCTAGCCGATATGGTGCCATCCTTTGTCTGCACATACTCTGCTATGTCTTTTGCTGACTCTATTACAGTCTGACTTGGGTCAAGCTCTCCTGAATCCTGTGAGAAATAGCCTATCTTAGCTGTCTGTCCGATGATAATGTTCCCACTGTCAGGCTTTACTTCTCCTAAAATAGTCTTAAGAAGGGTCGACTTGCCTGAGCCGTTTTTACCGATAATCCCTATTCTGTCAATTCTTCTAAAAAGATATATAAAATCAGTAAACAAAGCCTTGTCTCCGTAGGCCTTCGAGATATTTTCAATCTCAATTATCTGCTTACCGAGGCGGCTTGATACCGAATCAACCACAATTTCTTTATCCACTATAATCTTATCTCTGTTTTTAAGCTCTTCAAAACGCTCTATGTGAGCCTTCTGCTTGGTTGAACGGGCTCTTGCACCCCTCATCATCCAAGCGAGGTCTTTCTAAAAAGCGCTGCATTCTTCCTTTCGGTGGCTATCTCCATTTCCTCGCGCTCAGCCTTTAGCTCAAGGTACTTTTAGGTAGCCTCCCACATAGGAATAAAAGCTTCCATGGGTTAGCTCCACTATTTTGTTTGTCACCTGGTCAAGGAAATATCTGTCGTGGGTTGCGATGAGTAGAGCCTGTTTCATTTTCTTAAGATAGTCCTCAAGCCACTCAGACATGGCTGTATCCAGGTGGTTGGTAGGCTCATCAGGATGAGGATTTCTGCATCATCAAGGAGGGTGCGCACAAGGGCCGCCCTCTTTTTCTGACCGCCTGAAAGCGTGCCTACTTTCGCTTCTACATCCTCTATTTCAAATTTTGCAAGCAGGCTCCTTGCCTCTCCCTCGATGTCCCAGAATTCATTTTTAGCCTTTTTCCCCTTTATTACCTCCGAAATAACGCTTTCATCCTCGTCAAACTCAGGATTCTGCGGGAGATAGGCTATGCGGACGGCATTGCCCTTGGTGAGTTTGCCGCTATCTGCCCTCTTCTTCTCCTGCAAGTATCTTTTAAGAAGGGTAGACTTGCCTGTTCCATTTATGCCTATGAGCCCTATTTTTGTCGCTTCTGTTTATGCCCAAAGAAACATTATCAAAAAGTATCTTATCTGTGTTGTAGCTTTTCGACAAATTTTCTGCTGTAAGTAGATTCATATTATCTCCTAAATCTGTATCTAATTATTACGCATCTCCTCTGAAACACCCTATCCTCTAAGCAGTCCATAGCAGTCCCATATATCCAGAGTGCGTGAATTTCTGTCCTATAATATCATACATCAAACTTTGTTGTAAATATAGTATTCATAAGTTTGCCTTTTAGCCAACTATATCTCCTAAGTGGCCAGATTCAGCCTTATTAAAGTTCAATAATCTATAAATTACCGTTTTATCAAAGTCTAAATTCTGTTTTATTACCGTTCTGGCAAAAGTCTAAATATCATTTTATTACCGTTCTGGCAAAGTCTAATTTGTAAGTCTCAAACACATCGGGCTAGTTGACGCTACTGAATGATAACATTTCAGACTCGCTCCGGCATCCGCTTCTGCTCCGCCTAATGCGCTCGCTTAGAATTTATCATTCGTAGCTGGCACCTTAAATCAATACACATAATAACTCAAATACCAAATGAAAGACAGCTACCCCTGCCTGCCCCCCTTGTGGCTGATGTGTTTGTTTTTGTCGACTTATCAATTAAACAGCCTGAACTAATAATGCCTAAGCGAGCGCATTAGGTTTTTCGTAAGTTTTGTAATTATAGTATAGCCACTACCAGAAAAACCGGAGCGAGTCTGGACATTTATTAGTGAAGGCGTAACTTAGTCAATAAACCCATCAGCCCGACAACTTAGAATTTTTCAGCATTTTGTCCCTTATGCAGGCGCTAAAAAGCCATACAGGACTGTATATCAAGCACCTGTATGGCTATATTCTAAGCCTTAAATCTGTCAAGCAACGGCCTGGAGAATTTTCTGTTAAAGAAGTCTATAAGCGGTCCCATAAAGAAGGCAGTAACCAAGGTTCCAAGCCCCGGAAGCAAGCCGCATAAGGCTCCTATGATAACACAAATTAAGTCACAGCCTATACGCATAAACTTAAATGGTTTTCCTGTTCTCTTTGATATGATAATAGGAATGGCATCATAGACCGAAACCCCAAGGTCAGAGGTCATATAAAGTGACGATGCAAAGCAAAGCACGACCACACCTACAATCAGCATAACCGCTCTTACCGCAAGGCTTGGGCCTGGGATGGCCTCCGCTATGTATTTATTGGCAAAATCCACTATATGACCTGAAAAGAACAAGTTCAATATGGTTGCAATTCCAATATAGTGCTTTATCTAAAAAGCAGGACTACAACAAGCATTATTAAGCTTACAAACCATGTAGTATATTCCATAAGCAACCCCTGAAAAAGAGTCTCGCGTGAGACCCTTTGCGCAAAGCTTTGGAAAGGGTCTATACCGAATAGAGAATTCTTAAAAATCCAACAGCTATCGCGCATATTATGACACCAAAGACTGTCATTATAAGCCTTGGCAGAAATTTTTTTCAGGCAGTCTTATATTCATTATGCCTCCACCTGCTTCTTAGCCTCAGAGGCGACCTCTGTAATACCGCTTACGAGCCCTGCAAGTCCCTGTATCTCAGAAGGGATGATAATCTTGGTTGCCTTACCGTCTGCTGCCCTGCCAAAAGCCTCAAGTCCTTTGAGCTTGATTACCTCTCCTGAAGGAGCTGATTCATTGAGGAGCTTGATACCGTCTGCATTAGCCTTCTGCACCGCAAGTATAGCCTGTGCCTGACCTTCAGCCTCACGGATGGTAGCTTCCTTTTTAGCTTCAGCACGGAGAATCTGAGCTGCCTTTTCAGCCTCTGCTTCAAGTATGGTAGACTCTTTCTTACCTTCCGCAACGAGGATGGCTGCCTTCTTCTCACCTTCTGCACTGGTAACCGCAGCACGTCTCTCACGCTCTGCCTTTGCCTGCTTTTCCATCGCACCCTGAATATCAGGAGGACACATTATGTTCTTAAGCTCTACTCTGTTTACCTTGATTCCCCAAGGGTCGGTAGCTACGTCAAGTGTAGAACGCATCTGTGTATTGATAGTCTCACGGGATGTAAGTGTCTCATCCAGTTCAAGATCACCGATGATGTTACGAAGTGTAGTAGCTGTAAGGTTCTCAAGAGCTGAGATAGGATTCTCAACACCATATGCATAAAGCTTTGGATCTGTTATCTGGTAGAAGATAACTGTATCTATTCTGATTGAAACGTTATCCTTTGTGATAACCGGCTGTGGAGGGAAGTCCGCAACCTGTTCCTTAAGCGTTACCCTCTTTGCTACTCTGTCGATGAAAGGTAACTTCACATGAATACCAACGTGCCAGGTATCCTGATATCCGCCAAGTCTTTCAATGACTAGGGCTGTTGCCTGTGGCACTATCTTGATGCAGGAAGCAAAAATCAAGATGATTACAATAGCGAGGAACGCCATTGCCAAAAATGATCCGCTTATAAGTCCTCCGGTAGCCACCATTGGTTTAGCTAAGTACAATAATCCTCCCATAATATACCTCTTTTCTTTTTATTATCTGTAAAGGGATAATCCCTAGTACATACAGCATCAATCAAAATTTTCCTGTAAGCCTTCTACAGGAGCCATTCTCTGGGCTTCCTCTGTAATCAACGGTTCAACTATTAGTTTTACGCCCTGTACCTCCATTACCTTCACTATGGTGTCCTCTTCAATGACACCTCCTATTAAGGTTGACCTGGCAGACCAGTCGATACCGTTTAGCAAGACTCTTCCTGTCTCGTTTAGATTGTCAATCCTTTCAATAACCTTGGCTTCTCTGCCTATAAGGTCGTCAACATTGGTCTTTGTCCTTCTTGAATTGACGTATTTAACAGCAAGAGGTCTGTATACAACAAGGACAACCAGGGAAACAACTAAGAATAGCACAATTTGGAGCCAAACTGCTGCCCCAAAGAGACTCTGCAAAAATGATACAAGAGCACCTATTGCAAACCATATAGTAGTGAGTCCCATAGTAAGGAATTCCATCACAACCAGTATTATAAATGCCATAAGCCAAAAATTGAAAAATCCATAATCTGCCTCCTTGTAAAATATTATGTCAATTTGACGGCTGTAAATCCATAGAGAACCTCTTTTTATAATACTATTATAGCTTATTTTTAAAATTAGTGTTTACTTTTTCAAAACAATTTCTTAAGGAAAAATAAATATAGAGCCAATCGGATTTTTATGCTTCCCACACTTATGTCATACTTTCTAAGCTACAGGAAATAAGGCTCTATAATATATCTGTTTTTACAGACATGTCTTATATATCTCTATTATATCCTCTTTGGTTAAAGGTACATAGGCATTCTTAAGGTCTGCTTCTGCCTCAAGGTGGTCTGCCATTTTGCCAAAGTATTCTCCGTAATATTAAGCTCAGTAAGGTTTGATGCAATACCTGACTCCTTAAAAGAAGGACTCCAGCGCATATATTCCCTTAAGAGCAAAGCACCTCTTCACTTCCTCCTGAAAGCCCCCAGACATTCTTTGCAAAGCGCACAAACCTGTCTGTGGTTGATGGATCTTTTTAAGTATATGCCTCATCCATCTAGGTGTAAGGATAGCTAGTCCCTACACCGTGGGTGATATCATAAAATGCTGAAAGCTCGTGCTCTAAGCCGTGCAAGGCCAGCCTGTGCCTAATCTTTCCATACTCCGGTATGCCGGAACAGGCCACTGATGAAGCCATCATAAGATTACCCCTTGCAGTGTAGTTATCAGGCTCTCTAAGAGCTAGAGGGAGGTTCTTAATGACAGTCTTTAGCACAGTTTCAGCAATTCCATCTGATATATCGCAGTCATCAGTTCTTGAGAAATACCCCTCCATGATGTGACTCATGATATCTGCTGAACCCGCTGCTGTCTGGTACTTTTGATACGCTAAACGTATAGGTAGGGTCACAGATGGATACTGCGGATAGTGAACATTGCGCCCTATCTTTTTCATCTGTTGCCATATTGCTTATAACGCCTGCTCTGTCAAACTCTGAGCCTGTTGCGCTAAGGGTAAGGATATCCACCAGAGGAAGGGCTTTTTTAGCTTCCACCAGACTTAACCATCTTCCACAGGTCGTCACCTTCAGTACACTCCACAGGCTATGGCCTTAGAGCAGTCTAGCGTACTTCCGCCGCTCTACCGAAAGTACAACGTCTATGTTGTTTTCCTGCAGAGTTTAACTCCCTTAATAACTGATTCTATTCTTGGATTAGCTCTCATGCCGTCACATTCAACTACTGTAAATCCGCCTTCTAAGAGTATCTTCATTACTTCATCATAGAGCCCCATCTTCTTGATGGAGCCCTCCATGGGTAAGAAGTACTCTTTTACCAAAATCTGTTAAGAGCATCCCCTAAGCTTAGCTATCTGTCCTTTACCAAAATAAAGCTCTGTAGGTATTGAGTGTACGAAGTTTTCCATAATTGCCTCCTTTAGCTGTGGCTTATTGTGAGGAGATAATGCTTTCTCCTGTAATCAAGCCGTTGATAGAATTTTTATTTACTGATGTGGGTGTCAGGGTATTTGACGCCCATTGATGCTTGTACCTGCTTTGTTTCATTATACTATATTTTGGTTTGAATGTAACTGGTAATTTGTCTTTATAATCTGTAATTTTTCTATACAACATTCACGTTGTTTTAGATTTGGTTAGAACTTTTACTTATATCACACCCATATATATAAATTTAAAATATTATATTTATATCGACAATAGTCATTTTAAAGACTATAATAAGATTAGGAACAAATAATTAGTTTTTGATGAGTACCGGCTTGATACGGAGGAGGTTACAGTATGAAGATGAATTCTGATGGAAACATGCTTTCTCTGGCTGATGTATGTAGGGAATTATCCATTTCAGAGGCAACTGCAAAGAACTGGGTAAAGCTTGGTAAGCTCATCCCTGCAGAATCAGGTACGACGTATTTCTCGATAGAATATGTTCAAAGTCTTAAATTTGATATCGCAATGGAGATAATTCTGCTCTGAAAAGCAGAAGAAACAAGTCCTTTGTATCCGGAATCAGCCTATATGACCTCGTATATACTGGGGATTCTAAGAATTTGCTGCCTGTTCAAAGCATCTTGAATGTGGTCAATAATAATGAGATTGAGGTTACCAACGATATATTGTTGTCCCTCCTTGCAGACTGTGCCCTAAAGCTTATGGTCTCGAGGCTTGGTATTAAAGCAGATTCTAATATTCTTGGGGCATTTTTAAGCAAAAAGCTCTCTATTTCACCTTATGCCTTCTTGATAGATGACCTTATAGAAGATGTTGAGGGAATAGATGACATAGTGGATGACTATCCCGAGCTCTTTGAGACTGACTACGTGTATGAGGAAGCTGTTGATGTAATAGGTCTTTTGTACATTTCACTTAAAAGCTCCAGGGACAGGAAGTTTCAGGGCTGCTATTACACCCCTTCAAAGGTAGCAAAAAGGCTTTGTGACAACCTTAAGCTAACTGGCAAAATGGAACGCAGAAAGATAATGGATCCTTGTTGTGGAACAGGTAACTTTATATTACAGATTCCTGGCTGCTTTGACTACAATAATGTCTACGCCAACGATATAGATAGCGTGAGCGTAAAACTTGCCCGCATAAACTATGCCCCTAAGGTACAAGATAAGTGATGCTAGTTTATTTTACAGCCACATTACCGAGGCTGATTATCTGTACTTCCCAAGGAATAAAAAGTTTGACTACATCATAGGCAATCCGCCTTGGGGTTATCGTTATTCACACGAGGAGAAGTTAAAGCTTCGTGACAAGTTTGAATGTGCGACTACTCTATCTATAGAGTCCTACGACATATTTATTGAACAGGCACTAATGAACCTAAAAACCAACGGAATCCTTTTCATTCATCCTTCCACAGGCGATACTAAATGTTAAATCGCATACTCCTATAAGAAAGCTGATACTGGAAAGATGCTCGTTTGATTATATTGAATTCTTAGCAAAACCTTTGGCAATGTACACTGTCCGAGCGTGATATTGCAGATGAAATATACTGATTCTCCGTTTTCAGCCTTAGGAATGAGGGTTATAGAGGAAAAAGGAATATACCATAGATATCGAGAGAGTACTTAATGCGGACTATTGTACTTTCAATACAACTGACGAGGAGTATCTTATAATCAAAAAAATAGAAGCTACTCCCGGACATACTACACTGGCAGGGCAGTCCACCTTTGCACTTGGTATAATTACTGGGGATAACAAGAGATTTATAACTGATGAGAAGACAGATAAAAATGAGCAGATACTTAGCGGAAGCAATGTATTTAAGTTCAAGTCCAAAAACTCAGGCAGATATATAGAGTTTAAGCCTGAACTTTATCAACAGGTGGCGCCAACAGAGCACTATAGAGTCAGGGAAAAGCTTATATACAGGTTTATCTGCAACCAGATAGTGATGGCTTATGATAATAAAAACACCCTCACTCTAAATAGCTGTAATGTGCTTATACCACAGATTCCGGGGCTTTTTATCAAGTATGTGATGGGTATATTAAACTCGAGGATAGCTCAGCTACTTTTAGGAAGATGTTTGACTCGGTGAAGGTTCTTAGGTCACATATTGAGAGGATTCCAATACCTGTGGTGAGCGTGGAGGAGCAGGAAAAATATAATCGAGGTTGCGTGATAAAAATATTGGGCTTGGAGTTAAGGCTGATGCCTTTAGGACGATTAAGCTTTTATAACGAATTAGACCACAGAGCAGCAAAAGCTTTTATGACTTAAAATGAAAATGGAATACAGCATAATACTTAAAAAGATGGATAAAGACAACCTATTTTTACCTTAGATACCTACAAATCCTCCTATATTAAGAGCTGTGTGCGTTTGCACACAGCTCTTTTTATTAAATATGAGATTGGGGCATACATTTATTTGGCAAATGCCAATTTGCTTTTTAGTGTAAGAACCCTTCCTTTTTAAGGACAGGCCTAAGTGCAAGATAAAGAACAGTTGCAAATACAACTGAAGCCACAGCATTTACAGAGGTTGTAAGAGCTGAAATCTTGGCAAATGTTTCTGGATATTTCCTGTGGAAGCCCAAGCACATACTGTTTGTAGAAATATCCACAAGAGGATCTGCTAATATGTTAAAAAGCAAAACCGCAGGATGCTGAACAAACTGTAGCAAGTACGAGCTTCTTCTTCTCGACTATTTCATTAATCTTAACTTTATGTGCTACAAGCCCTGCCAACAAGACCGATGAGAAGCTTTAGTATAAAGGTCTTTGGTGCACTTGTAGCGTAACCGCTAGTTAGGTCCGCTATGGTAAGTCCGACTGCTCCGGCTGAGCCACCCAAGGCCCCTCCTATGAAGAGCGCGCCAAGTGCCACAAAGGTATTACCAAGGTGAAATGCGGTCTTCTGTACCTACAGGTATATCAAATCTAAATACCTGAAAACCCATATAGGATAAGGCCGCAAAAGTGCAGCCAAGGCGAGCTTTTATCCTGTCATCTGTTCCTGTTTTTAACGATTTCTTTTGCTCATCATTCATATCAAAACTCCTTTCTTCCCCTAAAGCGTAAGTCTCTTTAGTGGTTATATGATAAAAGGATTTTTGCATGTAATAAATATCCAGTTTTTAACTTTTTATAGTGCCAGTTGTGTGTTTTTCTCATAGAGCTTTAAGAACTCTCTTCTTGATAACTCAAGCAGTTCCGCTCTTGATTCCTTAGAGAGCTCGTGAATATAAATTGGTTCTCCGTATTCTATAGTCATCCGGTTACTCTTATCCAAGGCAGGTGGTCCTCAAATACCTTGTCAGAATCTGGTTATGGCAACAGGAACTATAGGGCAGCCCGCCTTTTTCAGCCATTTTAAGGCTGCCCTGGCTTAAACGGAAGCAGTCCCTCTGCGCTGTTTCTTGTTCCCTCAGGAGAAATAAACATCGAGGTCCCCTTTGATATTCTCAATACCTTTTGAGTATTGCCTTTATACCCTCTCTCTGGATTCCTCTCTGTCTAGGAACACACATTTGATATTTCTCATCCAAACCCTAAGTCCCGAACCTCGCTATTTCCTCTTTGAAACAAAAGCTTGCTAGCACAGGCACTGTATAGTAGGCGAGGATTATATCAAAGAAGCCTCTGTGGTTAAAGATAAAGAGAACCGACTCATCTCTTGGCACTCTCTCAAGTCCTATGACATTCTTCTTAATTCCAGAGATGAAGAGTATCTTTCCAAAGGCTGATTTTACTATGCTTTGGCTTATCTTTTGCTTTAATCCTCATTGAACTTGCTCTACAAGCCAAAAGAAAACGGCAGGGCAAATAGGCTAAACACCCCAAATATAACTAAGTACAAACTACTATTATCGTCCTCATCCTGTCTCCTATTTAAGCTCTGTAGCATGTTTGTTGGTCTGAAGAGCATTGTTGTAATCATCTAAAAGCTTTTTCTTTGCATCCCATAGCCTCTGAGTCAAATCAACGTGTACCTCGTGTGGATTGACAAGACGTCTGGTCTCATCCCAAAGTGTATTTAATTCCTTCTTACAATATTCTCTAATCTCCATTACGCTAGGAGAGGTATATACACACTGTCCCTTGATAAACACCGGCTTAAGAAGCTCTCTTACCTTGAATTCACCCGGCATCAAACGGGTCTTCTTCCAGGTCTCTATAGGGTCAAACATCATATATTCTTCATCTTCTGATATTTTCTCATCTGAAAATGCTATGAGGTCTCCCTTAATCTTGCCTTCCAGGTCGTATATTCTAAATATGGTCTTGTCGCCGGGGTTGGTTATCTTCCAGGTATTCTCTGAAAGCTTAATCTTTGGCTCAAAGGTACCATCTTCATTCTGCATAGCCGCAAGCTTATACACTCCACCAAAGGCAGGACAGTCCGCACTTGTGATAAGCTTGGTTCCAACTCCCCAAGAGTCTATGCTTGCCTTTTGCAGCTTAAGTGAAGATATAAGGTTCTCATCAAGATCAGAGGATGCAACCATGCTTGCATCACTAAATCCCGCCTCATCAAGCATCTTTCTTGCCTTTCTGATATGTAGGCAAGGTCTCCACCGTGTCAAGCCTGATACCGTATTTTTCCAAACTTTACTCCTGCTTCCTTCATTTCGGTAAATACCTTAATTGCATTAGGTACTCTCGAGCTGAAGAGTCATCATAGGTATCAGCCAAAAAGGATTGCACTGCCTGGATAAAGTGTGGCATATTCCTTAAATGCGGTGTATTCGTCAGGAAGCTCATTATCCAGCTGTGTGATAGTTCCAAGGACAGGAACCCAAACTTCTTGGCGCAGATTACATTACTTGTGCCTGCACAGCCGCCTATAACAGCAGCCCTTGCTCCAAGTGTGCCTGCATCAGGTCCCTGTGCACGTCTTAAGCCAAACTCCATAACAAAGTCACCCTCTGCAGCGTAGCATACTCTGGCAGCCTTGGTAGCTATAAGACTCTGATGATTGATAAGGTTAAGTATGACTGTCTCTACAAGCTGAGCTCAGATGATAGGTGCAACCACCTTAACAAGCGGCTCCATAGGGAATACTACGGTTCCCTCAGGTACCGCATACTATATATCTCCAGCAAAATGAAAGCTCTGAAAGATAATCCAGAAAAATCCTCGTCAAACATTCCAAGTGAGCGGAGATATTCCACATCTTCATAGTTGAAATTAAGGTTTTTGATAACATCTATAACCTGTTCAAGACCTGCTGCATAGCAAAAACCATTGTCCGAAGGATTTTGCCTGTAAAACATATCAAAACCACCACAGGGTCTTTTCTATTCTTAAAAATATCCTCTGCATCATTGTAAGTTCATAAAAAGTCTGTAAGTAAAGCAAGATTACCAACCATTTTAACCTCTTTTCTCTCTGTTATTATTGTTTATTTGTTCAACTTTAGCTATCTCTTTCCTCAGTTTCAGGCATCTTATCATCTGCACCCTGCTTCCAGAGGTTTTATCCTCTTTATTCTTATTCATCATTTTCGAAAATTTCTCCGAAAGGTCGGGGAATCATATCTAAAAAGCCTTGTTATTGTATCCCGGTTCTGATATTAACAAGCCTTACATTCCCATTTTTGATAACCAGGACTGAGCTAGGTGTAATCTTGCCGGACATAGCACCCACCCCATTATCCTTTTTTCTTGGATTCGCTTGCAAATGCCCCTGCCCTGCTCCAAAAAGATACATCCACAAGTGGCAGGATGGTCGTACCTGTCTCTCAAATTTAATTGCATCTCCTACCACTGTCTTGCTGGTTATAAAACCATCCATTCCCTTAAACAATGCAGCCATTGTTTCATCAAAAATTATTACTGGCCATCACTTCCTCCTTTAACCCTTGGCAAAGCTCTTTTTGCATCTGTTGAAATTCCTTAATAATGCCTTTAACCTTCTTACTAAATAGCAGCTTTAATCCTATTAAAGTATAGCAAACATTCTTATCTCTCCCTGAAAAATGAAGCATCAACCTCTATCACTTCTTCCCTCCCAGTCAGGAATAATGTCAAACTTTCCTGCATACAAAGGATATACAAAGCTAAAGGTAAGTAAGATACTGCCCTTCTGGTGTATACATCTCCTGTCCCAAATCTGAGCCAGCCCTTTATCTTTTTCGGCAGTATCATTTTAATAAGTATTTTTAGACTGAGTCAGAAGATAAAATATCCCAGCTACCGTGCCTTCTGCATTTATAAACTTAAGCACTGCTTCCTTTTTATTGTTAAGGCTAAGAAAAGTCTTCCTTAAATGCAGTCCACTTAGCCTCAATCTTTTTCTTTTTATTTCTATTTTTAGCAAAGATATTTAATTTTTTCTTGGTTTTTTACTTTTTTGCTTTTTTAGCCTCTTTTCTTTTTGCCTTTTGCCCGCCTTATTTTCTCTGTTTACTTGTTCACATACCGCTTGTTTACAGTCTACCCTGTGTTCCAGCTGCTGTTGTTTTTAGGTTTGTATCCTCTCGCTCTGACATCTGCGGCTTTTACTTTTCTTTATGTGCCTCTTTGCCGTCCTCTTCATCTCTACCGGCTTTTTCACTTGATATCAGCGTAAAAATGCCGCCTTGCCTCATAGCATAGCTCGTCTTTATAGGCGGCCCCTTGCCCTTATCAATCTAAATAAAAACTAACCTCCTTCTGCTTCCGCTGCTTACCTACGTATTTTTACTCTTATTTTATACACAAAAAGGAACAAATAAAAACAGCAGTATTATAATGAGAAGCAAGCCTAGTATACTCAGTAATATAATGCCCAAGACTTTTAATATGGTAAGCAAAACACCAATAATCTCCCATTATACTCACCTCTTTCGCTTTTTTCTTTTCTTAAGCCAAAGTCCCTCGCGACAAGCATAATTGCTTTTTCTTTGAGCCTGTTAGTCCAATAAGCTTATAACAACCCTTTTGGTAGGACCCTTCCTGAACTCATTAAGAGAAATAATCTATATAGGTTGTGAGGATTCTGGGGTTCAAAGACCTGAATGCACTCAATAGGCGAAAACTTCCCTTCCTAAGGGCACCAATAACCTGTTCCCTTATCAAGTCAGACTTCATCAGTCCCTTCCACAATGAAAGTTTCGCCTATTATTATCATTATATCACCATTTATTCATATGATGATTTCAGTAACTGCGTTGATAGTTCCCACGAGTTCTTCCCCTGCTGTTGCAAGAAGCAAGTGATGACCTTATATAGTCCATAACCTCGGTTCTATTCTCGAAGTAAACAGGTACACTTCCTATCACCTGCGCTATTATCCCACGTCTTACGCTTCTGTCAACTTCTTCTAAAAGATTCTTTCAAACTCTGCCTTTAACTTCTTTAAGCGCCTCCAAATCAGCAATCTCAACAACCCGGCCTCTTCATGTCGGTAAGGTCTGCAAAAAGGCTGCCCTTGTTTTTAAGATGCTGCATTTATGCAGGTCTTCTGTACTTGTCAACTAAGCCAAACTCTGAGGTCTCCTTAGCAAAATCTGTTTAGTACATCAAAAAGTGTACCTTCAAAAGCTGTGAAGCTCATCATATAGCTTTCAAGTTTACCCTCGCTGTGAGAAAATCTTGCCATCTTCACATCAAATTCATCGAGGCTCATATCTTCATTTTGCAAAGCTTTTCATTGGTAAACTTTATCATATCAATTTCAAGTCCTGCGGCTTCCATATATCGATATTATCCCAGTTAAGCAGTACTGCATAGAGGTCATTTACAACCTCCATAACCAGGATACCGTCATCTGTAAGGTCTGAACACCTTGCTATAACCGCATTTAACTTAGCACTCTCAGCGAGAAGCTTCTTTTGCTGTGGCCTTATCAAATTCATAATTTTATAATACTCAAAACTCATCAGCAATATCAGGGTAGAGCTTCTGCATCTTGTCAAGGTCGTAAATCATACCTGCCTGCTCAACCATATAGGCAAACGCCTTTAGAGCCTTCTTCTGACCACCTGTGAGCGGTCTCACTGAGTTCTCGATGATATCGAAGAACTTGCCCCTTAGTGTATCTGATAGGAAGTTCAGATATCACTCTCTGAATCTTGGAATTGATAGCGATATTGTCATCATCTTCAAAGATATAAGCAAGGGATTTTTTTCTTGCTTCTGTCATCTGTGTCAAATTCTTTTCCGTCGTATTCTTTTGTTTGGGAGCTTTCTTGAAAGCACGTAGTTAAAGTTCTCAAAGGCACTTAAGAAGGCAGTTGCTGCATCTACCCCTTCTTTTAACCTCTTCCCTTATTTTTCGGCTTCCTCTATGCTCTCCTTAGAAAAAAATCTCCATCCACTATAACAGACTTTATGAGAGCATTTATTTTCTTCTTTGCTCCATCAAAGCTCCTATCGGTTTCCTTTTTCCTTTGTATTTACAAAATAGTTTGCATAGTTCATTGAGAGATTAAGAATTGCCGCTTTCCCATAAACTGCGGATAGCTCGTCTGCAAATGCAGGAGGCTTCTTTCAAGGTTCCTTCCCTTCTTAATATCCAACATAGCGCTTGTTTTCTTACTCATTATAATGTCCTCACTTATATTTTTATTAAAGAAAATTCTATTGCTTTTTTTATATGCTGATGTAAATAAATGCTCGTTGCAGTATTCATAGTTTCCATCACATTTTCGAACAAAATCTGAATTCCAGGTTAGGATTGTCAAGCTCCGTCCTACCGCAAATTGCACATTTATGTCTTGCAATCCCCTGATTCTGTGCGGGAAAGCTTCTCTCGCCGGCCTTATTCCCTTGATTCGAACTTCATCCTCCGCATCCTGTTATTAAGTTTCTGCCTGTAGTTCTTGGTTGAAAAGTAAAACCATATAAAGTTAAGCATAGCAACAACTATTGCAATCGCAAACATGAAGTTGCCTGCAGCCGCGTTCTGCACCATCTGAAGGACTACAAGGCACCGTAGAAGATACCGAGGTACTTCATCTTGATAGGAAGAACAAAACATGAGGAGTACCTGATAATCAGGGATACATCGCACAATACGCAAGAAGAAGGGATTCGTTGATGTAATTAAGTCCGAAGTACATTCCCGATAGTCCGTCTCCCTGTCACTGCGTATGTGATAATTGCAGCGATTATATTAAAAATGATTCCCGAAAGATAGTAAACATTGAATCTAAAAAGTGCCCCAGGCATATTCCAGGTTCGTTCCCAGTATCCAGTAAAAATAAAGTGTTATACAAAAAAAGATGACTGAAGTTCCACCACTCACGCTCGCCATAGGCTCCAGTATAAAGGTAACAAGCCTCCACACCTGCCCCTGCATAATCTTTTCTATATTTAAGGAAAGATAGGAAATATAAAATAGAGGATTGACCACCGATATCAGGGCACCAACTATGTATACTCCTATTATATAGAGCATGAGATTCTTAATAGCAAATCTCCCAAACTTCCTTTCCATTTTATCCAGAAAATTATTCATCGTATTCTCCTGTTCTTTATATGCCAAAGAATAATAAGCTAAGTAGCACTCAAGCCTATCCCAAAATTATATATCTTTTGACACTTATATCCTTATGATGTGGGTGTCAAAGATAATAAATTTCTTTGCAAGCAAGCTTGCATCGAATTTTATACTTTTTGACACTTGTATCATCCTTTATAGGATATACCATACTATTATAAATTTTATTAAAACCCTTGTCAACAAATTACTAAATATGTATGAAAGATAGAATAATACAGTTTTGTGTTAATTCTGTATTATAACCTATTTCGTGAATATTTGAGGGAAAATGTATCTAATTAAACACATTTTTTTGTAAAATTTTTCTACTGTCCTTTCGTTGTGGTATAATATCGTGGATTCAAACTAATTGTGTCAAATATATTTCAATGAAGCTAAGGCTTATATATGCCTTGTCTTCGTTTAGAATGGAGAATATTTTATGTCAGAAACAAAGTATCGCCTAGGTATAGACATAGGCTCTACTACAGTTAAGGTTGCCCTTATAGACGATAATCTGAAAGTACTCTTTTCGGACTATCAAAGGCACTACGCCAATATCCAGGAGACTCTTGCTTCTCTTTTGCACGATGCAATAAAGACCTGTGGCAATGTGGATGTGTATGCGATGATAACAGGTTCAGTGGTCTTACCCTCTCAAAACATCTTGACATCCCATTTTGTTCAAGAGGTTATTGCGGTGGCAACAGCCCTTAAGACCTTTGCACCTCAGACTGATGTGGCAATAGAGCTAGGTGGTGAGGATGCCAAAATCATCTACTTTACCGGTGGAATCGAGCAGAGAATGAACGGTATCTGTGCAGGTGGTACAGGCTCCTTCATCGACCAGATGGCAAGTCTCCTAAAGACTGATGCAGCTGGCCTTAATGAATATGCAAAGAGCTATCAGTCCATCTATCCGATAGCCGCACGTTGTGGAGTATTTGCAAAGTCGGATATACAGCCTCTTATAAATGATGGAGCTACGAAGCCTGACCTTGCTGCATCCATCTTTCAGGCTGTTGTAAATCAGACCATAAGCGGTCTTGCCTGTGGTAAGCCAATCAGAGGAAATGTCGCTTTCCTTGGAGGACCTTTGCACTTCCTTACTGAGCTGCAGGCTGCCTTTGTAAGAACCCCTTGAATTAGGACCTGAAAACATAGTTGCTCCTGAGGGCTCACATCTTTTTGCTGCTATGGGTGCTGCGATGAGCTCCAAGTACGAGAAGGCTACGACTCTTTCCCAGCTTCACAATACCCTGCACAACAAGGTTAGTATGGATTTTGAGGTAGCTAGGCTTGAGCCTCTCTTTAACAGCGAGGAAGAATACGAGGCTTTTAAGGCTGAACATAAGAAGGCTGAGGTAAAGAAAGGAAATCTTGCAGATTACCACGGAAAATGCTTTCTTGGTATAGATGCAGGTTCTACCACCACCAAGGTAGCTGTTGTAGCTGAGGATGGCACCCTTCTCTATTCATTCTACAGCAGTAATAACGGAAGTCCTCTTAAGACCTCCATTAAAGCATTTAACGAAATACATGAACTCCTGCCAAAGGACTGCAAGATAGCAAGAAGCTGTTCTACAGGCTACGGCGAGGCATTGCTTAAGGCAGCCTTCCTTCTTGATGAGGGTGAGGTTGAGACTGTTGCTCACTATACTGCCGCTTCCTTCTTCAATCCGAAGGTAGACTGTATCCTCGACATCGGTGGTCAGGATATGAAGTGTATAAAGATAAAAAGATGGCACAGTTGACGGCATTCAGCTTAACGAAGCCTGTTCATCGGCTGTGGCTCATTTATAGAAAACCTCTGCTAAAGTCTCTTAACTACGAGGTTGCTGACTTTGCTAAGGTTGCCTCTTCTTGCGAAAGAATCCCATTGACCTGGGTTCACGTTGTACGGTGTTTATGAACTCCAAGGTTAAACAGGCGCAAAAAGAGGGTGCAAGTGTAGCAGACATTTCTGCCGGTCTTGCTTATTCGGTTATTAAAAATGCCCTTCTAAAGGTTATTAAGCTCACAGACCCTAAGGATTTGGGCGAAAATATAGTAGTTCAGGGTGGAACCTTCTACAATGACGCTGTGCTAAGGAGCTTTTGAGAAGGTATCAGGCACCAAGGCTATAAGGCCTGACATTGCAGGTATAATGGGTGCTTTCGGTGCTGCCCTTATAGCAAGAAAGCACTACAGGCAGGGTGATGAGACCACCACTCTTTCCTACGAGCAGATTAAAAATCTTAGCTATGAGACAAATATGGAGAGATGCCAAAAGTGTAATAACCACTGTATGCTTACTGTCAATACATTTACAGGTGGAAGACACTATATCTCAGGTAACAGATGTGAAAGAGGTCTCGGTCTTGAAAAGAACAAGGACAATATACCTAATCTTTTTGAGTATAAGATGCAGAGAACTTTCGGTTACAAGGCTCTCACTGAGAAAGAAGCCACAAGAGGAACTATTGGTATTCCAAGAGTGCTTAACATGTATGAAAATTATCCTCTTTGGTTTACCTTTTTACAAAGCTTGGTTTTAGAGTTGTGCTTTCTCCACGTTCAAGCAGGAGTATATACGAGCTTGGTATTGAGTCAATTCCAAGTGAGTCTGAGTGCTATCCTGCTAAGATTGCACACGGACACGTTATGTGGCTTCTCAAAAAGGGAGTGAAGCATATATTCTACCCTTGTGTAATATACGAGCGCAATGAGACACCTGACTCAAATAACCACTACAATTGCCCTATTGTTACCTCTTATGGTGAGAATATTAAGAACAATATGGAAGAACTTAACGACCCTTCCATTACCTTTGAGAACCTTTCTTTCACTTGAGTCTGAGAAGATACTTGCTGGACAGGCTTGTAAAGGTGTTTGAGGGAAGAACCTAAAGGCTGAGATAAAAAGGCTGCTGTGAAGGAAGCCTGGAATGAGCTCCTTCAGACCAAGAAGGATGTAGAAAAAAGGGTGAGGAAGTAATTGCTCACCTTTAAGGGAGACAGGCAAGAAGGGCATAGTTCTTGCGGGAAGGCCATACCACATTGACCCTGAGATAAATCACGGTATACCTGAACTTATCACCTCCCTTTGGTGTTGCTGTTCCTACTGAGGATTCGGTGGCACATCTCGGACAGGTTGAGCGTCCTCTCGTGGTAATGGATCAGTGGATGTACCATTCAAGACTTTATAAGGCTGCCTGCTATGTAAAGACCAATCCTGCCCCTTGATTTGATTCAGCTTAACTCCTTTGGCTGCGGTCTGATGCGGTAACTACAGATCAGGTAAGTGATATCCTGAGCGTGCAGGCAAGATATACACTGTACTTAAGATAGATGAGGTAAATAACCTCGGTGCGGCTGAGAATCAGAATCCGCTCTCTCCTTTCTGCAGTAGCGACAGGGAAGCTAATCCTATGCAGAACTTTGATATCTCCTCTGCTACTGACAGGGCTGTATTTGAGAAGGAAATGAAGGATTATACCCATTCTTTGTCCTCAGATGTCGCTCTATTCACTTGAGATGCTTAAAACTGCACATCGAGTGGGTGGCTACCATATAGAGCTCCTTGCGGATGAACATTCCGTAATCGATACGGGCTTAAATATGTAAACAATGATGCCTGCTACCCTTCTCCTATAGTCGTAGGTCAGATTATGAGTGCACAAAGTCAGGCAAATACGATGTAAACAAACTTGCAATCTTTTATAAGCCAGACCGGCGGAGGGTGCCGTGCATCCAACTACATAGGTTTCATCCGTAGGGCGCTTTAGAAGGAAGGGCTTGCTCACATCCCCTGTTATTTCTCTTCCGTTCAGGGACTTGAGAAGAACCCGGGCTTTAGTGCTACCCTCCTATCCTGCTCTGCTGCCTGCAGGCTCATGTGCAGTGACCTTTTCATGAGGGTGTTGCATGCAACTCAGGCCTATAGAGCTTGTAAAAGGCTCTGCAGATCGAGCTTCACAGGAAGTGGGAGAAAAAGTGTATAGAAAGTCTTAAAAGGCTTCTGATGATAACCTTTAACAGAAACTGCAAGCAGATTGTAGAGGACTTTGATACTCTGCCTCGTGTGAAGGACTTACGAAGACCAAGGTAGGTATCGTAGGAGAAATCCTTGTTACAATTCCTTCCAAGTGCTAATAACGGTGCTGTAGAGCCCTTGAAAAATGAGGGTGCTGAGGCAGTAGTCTCTGACCTTATAGACTTCCTTCTCACAGTGCTTACAATACTAATTTTTAAGGCTGAAACCCTTGGCAAGAGCTAAGAGAAATGCTTTTATAAGCAATAGGGCACTGGACCTTATCGAGTTCTTTTAGAAAGCTCTGCAAGAAAGGCTCTTAGAAAGAGTAAGCATTTTGTAGAGCAAAGTTATATAACTGAGCTTTGCAGAATTATGCTGAGCCGATAGTTTCTCTCGGCAATCTGACCGGTGAAGGTTGGTTCCTTACAGGTGAGATGATTGAGCCTCATTAAGTCAGGTGCAACCAACATCATCTGGTACCCAGCCTTTTGGCTGCCTCCCCAACCATGTAGTAGGAAAAGGACGCACAAAGCAGTTAAGGCTTAAGTATCCGGGTACTAATATAGTTGTTGTTGACTCATGATCCGGGTGCAAGTGAGGTAAACCAGCTTAACCGTATTAAGCTTATGCTCGCAAACTGCATGGGAGAACGAGCTTCTAGAAGCTAAGATTGGATATATGTGTTTAAAGACAGTACTTGCTAAAATCTTTTTAATTTTTGGTTATTTTGTACACTCTTTCTAAACTTTCGTGCACTTTGCTGTTGTCACGTGGATTTTCATAGGGTAATGATGCTTACAGTAGTGATGAGTTCCCTATAACAAGTGAACTAAAGTCTAGATTAAAGTCAAGTGAAGGAGGTAGTAGGACGATGAACGGATTCTTGAGAAGCTTATTAGTGATGAAAAGAGGAAAGGAGTTGCGTGGTGAAGAACGCGGTGAGAAAACGGGCCGAAAAGAAGGTAAAAATTGAGGTAAACGAGGAAAAACTTAGGATTGAAAAGATATGAGCCAGTGGCTTGGTGTTTGATTTTATTGCTAGGTTTAAGGTCTTGCATTGAAGATGCTGTTGCTGGCTCTACAGAGCTAAAAATCTGTCTCCACCTATACTGTGCAGGTATTAGTCCTCTATAAAATGAAAAATGGTTACAAATTTGTAAGGTCGTCTCTTTTGTTTATTTTGTACATTTTGTAAACTGTTTTTACGTGTTTGCAGCAGCTGTCTAAAATTATACTATAATGAGTCTAGTAAATATTGTTTGTAACACGTTATTCCTCACGATTTTCTAAACACTGTATGATTACACTTATAATAGAGAAACTCAATGATATGGAGGGACAAATTAAAGAAAAGATTATGAAGGAGGTGCTGATAGATTGATAATATTTGCTACGGATGTATGCTTAAAAGCGATGAGATTAAAGAAAGAATATGCTCTTATTATATAGATTGTTTTAGTAAGATAGTAACGTATTACAAAAAATATTTCTAAAATATATTTTTGTAAAGGAGGTATTTAGTGAAAAGCAGGACCTTAAAAGAAAATTGGATAAACTGGTAGAATCACTCTTCCATCAGATTTTAGAAAAAGCCTTAGCTGGCTGATTGGGAGGAGCTTGAAGCGGTAAGCGACGGTACTAGTATCATCCTTAGGAAGCAAGTCTACCCGGGATGTGTTTGGAAAATATTGCTCACGATGATTTTTACTTTGAATCTGAGGTAGCAAGGTACGGAAGATCAATTATTGAATTATCAGAAAGAGTGGGAATCATCTAATCTTAGTTTAGATATCGTCAGAAAGATTTAGCTGAGCCTATATTTAAGCTCCGCTATTTGTCTCGAAACCAAATACTGTCTTTAAAATCAAAAGTCACCTTTTCATTGCTCTTTTAGTATACCTGTCATCTCAGCAATGGCCATACCATAGTTGACTATTGGGACCTGCACTTACAGCCTCACTCTATCCACTCTTCATAGCAGTCCTGTTTAAGCATACAGCCCATGAGTGGACTATAAGCTACAAGAGGTTAGGGTCATCGGGATAGGTCCCCTGAGGTAAATTCAAATGAGGGGAGGCACTGAATACTCCCTTTATCCATCCTGGGAGCTTACTGCACTACCATATCTTCACACCTGCCTGTGATGAGTACAGCCCTCACTTATTAGAACCCTTGTCTCCGTTCTTTAGTTTAGATAGCATATCTGCACCTCTAACATTTTGGCTAGGCCCTCTCTGTATCTGGCAAAGAGAATCGAAAAAGAGGTTAGTCTGATATCCCTCAGCACAATTTCACTCACTTTTAGTTATCTGCGAGTCTGTAATTACCAGGCTTGGAGGAAATTTTAATTTTGAAAAGGCTCTCCTTTTAGCTCACCATCCTGTACACACAGAGTATAATCAACCTATTTCGCTCAATTCTCTAAGATCTCCTGCTGAGGCAGGATTATCTCCCTTTAGGTGCAGATTCACTCTAGGCATTACAAGAATTACTATATCTCCTATTTGGCCAAGTCCTTTAATATATACTCTCTTTCATCCTTGCCAGGAATAAGTCCCGCAAGTCTTTCAGCTTTAAGATATTAGTCTTTGCACTGGACTAAACTTCATCATCCTTGCTTTTTCTGTGTGTGGAGCAAGGTCTCAGCCTTATTAAGCACAATAATGAACGGTAATTTCTTCTTCTTAAAGGTGTAGGGCCAGCTCTTTCTCGGGCTCTGTAAGCTTCCTCTCTGTCAGCTCCCAGTCACAAGCTACAGCTACATCTGCAAATATCAAGTGATTTTCGCCTTTTTGAATCTGAGCACCGCCAAGCTCCCTCATCATCAATCCCCTGCAGCATCTATAATAACTACAGGTCCCGAGAAGGAGCCCATAGCCTTTTAACCGATCTGTAGTGGTTCTCACGTCTGAGACCACACTTAGCTCCTGCCCGTTACCGCATTTACAAGATCGCTCTTTTCCTACATTTCTCAGTCCGAAAAAGGCAATATGTACTTTTCAGCCGAAACTGTCTGCTGTTTAATCCCATACTAAGCCTCTGAATCTGAAATCTCTGCGGTTAGAAGTCTTGATGTCTGTTTATGTTGTTTATTGCTATTTCTCTCTTCATTAGGATCTTTAGACAGTTCTCTTCAATCATTTCAAAGCCTCTGTTTCCCTCGCTTGCATAGTCCATAAGAAACTCGGTGAGTAGCGTATATGTGCATTTGATGACAGCAATTAAGCATCTGCCCTGTTTTGCAAAGAGCTATGAACCTGTCTCCGGTCTCTGCCTTCTCTGTAGCAAGCTGTACAGAATGAAGGAATATGCCCATTGTCCATAAGCCAGCCCGACTACCCCATCAAGGGTTCTGGTATCTGAAACCTCAAACTGCTCGCCGTCATGCACTCTTTCTTCCTTTTCATAACCTCCTACGGAAGTCCTTGAGGTCTCCACTAATCTGAGAAATACCGAGGTTTAGAAGCCTTCCTCTAACTTTCAGATTCTCTGTAGAAACTATCATTCCGTATATGAACTGCAAGTCTTATACAGGCTGTAATCTTTGCAAATATATCGTCTGAAATAGAGTTATCAAAGGCACTTTTGATCTCATGTCATCTGCCTTTTGATTCTGAGGTACGCCCATAGTATGAGGTCCAAACCCTCATGAACTGCCCTCAAGATGCCTTTGTCACAGCATGCATAAGAAGGCCTGCAAACTCATACCCATAGCCCCTCAAGTCCAAATAGCACCCAAGCGCATCATCATGCACCTCCATCGCCCCTGTCCATGTACTTCTGTATGATAGCAGGAAATATGTCAGTCCTGTTGGATGCAGCGCCCGTAGCTTCTTGTTGTAAGTTTCTGAAACAGTATATAGGTTCCGATTCTGTCAGTGTTTTTGTAGTTTTCATGCAGTTGTAGCAGCGATATTTACATTTAACCCTTCTTATCGCTCCTGTTCTTGTGATTCACACTGTAAATAGTCTTGATACTGTCAAGAATATATTCGATAGGGCGTTAAATGGATCTTTCCCTGCCTCTATCTGCAAGTCTCTTATGTCCCATATCCTGAAGCGCAATTACCTGTTCCTTCACCTCTTCCTGAGTCAGCTTCTTTCTTGCTATTGTTTTATTTTTAAGATGATAAGGGTAGTATACACGCCATTTATACAATAATTTGATAAATATAAAGGTCAAACATAACTATTCTATTGCCGTAGAAAGCAAGTTTGATTTCCCTGCAATTTTATTGATTTTCTTCATTTATTTCAGGATCTCACAGGCAAGAAGTATAGATGCCTCCCCTATGGGAGAGTCCATTACAGACATAGCTCTGATCTTTCTTTACGGGCTTAGCCTTCTAAGATTGTTCGGAATAAGTTCCAGATTGTTTTTGTTTTCCTGCATAAGCAAGAGTTTCAAGTATTTTCGTTATTGATAAACTCCTTCAGCTTTAAGCGATTTTTACATCATATTTGTACACTATAATTCCCCTTTCTTAAGGTCAGTTAATCTTCCCTTTAGATGTGTTGATGTCGCCCTCTCGGTTTACTATCTCAAATCCGATGGCAGACATCCCTTCTTCAACTGTACGCCCTCTGCTGCCTCTTACTTCCTGTACATAGCTTTCTGTCATAAAGGGCGTATTTCAACTTCCGCAGCGAAAGATTAGGCATAATGACATTTGCCCCCTGCAAGTATCCCTTTTTCTCTTCCATAGCTGCAATAGTGACCAGTAGCTGTGGTCGAAGGCAAGAGAACAGGCGGGTGTATCAGCTTCATGGATGGACAGCAGGTAGCAGGTAAAAACTCGCACTCTGTTTTGCATATCCTGAAAAGGAGTATCCTTTGCGAAACAAATGGCCCGATGCCACATTTCAGGCCTTAGCTCCTCGATGAACTTTAAGTCCTTGCGATGGTTTTTAAGTCTGATAGGGTGAGCTCACCATGAAGCCACAGCCCACATAAAACCCGCCTCCCTAAGATCTGTAATGCAGTCCATCCTATTAGACAAGGTAAGTTCAGGCGGATGAAGCTTAGAATAGCAAGGAGTCTGTAGTCTCGTGGCGGAGCAGATATTCATCGCCCTGCAGCCCTAGTTTCAGGTAGCTTTTCTCACTTCTCTCCTAACGAGAGTGTGATGGCAATCCAGGATATTTTCCCTTTACCTTGGTAATCACCTCTACCAGAAATTCATCAGTAGTGCAGAATCCTCACCTCCTGCATATCACCGCGAGCAAGCTCATAGCCAGCATCCACGCATCTAAGGATTTTCATCCGCTGTGGCTTTATATCTGTCAACTGCACCATGTTATGTCTTATACCGCAGTACAGCAGTCGTTCTTACAAATATTTACTTACCTCTATCAAACCTCTTATAAAAATCTTGTTACCATAGTGAGCTCTTCGCCCTTATCAGCATATTTCCTCAGTATTTCAGCATTTTCTTCATTAAAGTACAAGTGTCTCATATTCTGAAACGCTTAAAACTATGGTTCTTCCCTAACCTCTCTATTAACTTACTAACATCATTCATCATTGAAATCACGCCTGAAAAAGAAGTCTTTAACATTGACCCCAAGCTTTCCTATCTTCCCTGCTAATTCTGATGTAGTATCCTGAGGTGCATCCATAGCAATGTTGATAATATTAATCTCACGCTTCTTGTAAGGAATACCCATCCTTCCGATAATGAACTCCCCATACTGTGTAAAAGAGCATTCAGCTTCTCAGCAGAATCCTTCTCATCCACAATAATACTTAAAAGTGCCACTCTTTTCCATACCCAACATCCTCCTGAAATAAAAAGAACAAACCTTATAATAATTATACAAAGTTTGTTCCCGAATTTCAACAATATTAGCCAAAACTAACAGTCTTTTCATCCCCCTGCTTAAGCCCTATTTTTAGTATCAGTTGTAAGTTTTCATTTCTCTCGCAGAATTTATCACATTTTCTGTGACTGCAACTCCACCTAAAATCCTTGCAAGCTCGCTAACCTCTTCAGCCTCATCAGCTCTTCTTATCTCTGTAGCAGTATGGTTTTCATCAGCCTTTTTCTCGATTAGATAACGATTATCCGCATAGCCGCTATTCGCAAGATGAGTAATAGCTATAATCTGCCTCTGGCTGAAAGAAGAGCCATCTTCTCAGCTACCATCTGAGCCGTTCTGCCACTATAGCCTGTATCCACCTCATCAAAAATCATAGTAGGTATCTCATCTGTATCCAGCATAACCGACTTGAGCGCAAGCATTATTCTGAAAGCTCACCGCCTGAGGCAACTTCTGTGTATATCGACCCCATAGGCTCACCCGGATTGGTGGATATCTTTAAATATAATCTCGTCATTTCCTTGGAAGCAAAATCTTTGACTTGGTAAATCCTCACATCAAACTCCACCTCAGTGAAGTTGAGGTCTATAAGGACTGCTTCACAAGCTTTCTGAAAGCTTTAAGCGCACCCTCTTTCGCACCTTTATAGCTCATCACATCTCAGATAGAATAACCTTCTTTAGCTTTTTCTACTTCCATAAAAAGTTTTCTTTATACTCTGAGGCATGTTCAAGCTTTTCATCTGCGCAAGAGAAGCATCAAGTAGTCAATCGTAGTCCTACATGAGCACTCATGTTTACATATATACCTCTTATTTTTATCAAGCCTGCCTCAGACCGGTTAAAATCTGCTCTGTCAAATACATTGTCATCAGCATAATCAGAGAGGGAGCGTTCAAAGTCATTTAAGAGGCTTTCTATTTCTGCTATCTGATTCAACAATTCTACAGAAGTCTCATCCACATCAGACAGCCTTGACATAGCCCTTACTATACTTCCAATACTGTCATCCGCCCCACCATTGTCGTGAAAAGATTCTTCCTTGCTCTTCTATAAGGCTTACTATCTTGCTTGAAGAAGAGTACTTACGAACCTTTTTATCAAGCTCCTCTTCCTCGTCTTTTACTAACTTCGCTGACTCTATCTCTTTGCATTCGTATTTAAGGAAATCAAGTTCCCTTGAAATGGAAGCTTCATCAGCACTATATTCAAGAAGCTCATTTTCCTTATTTCTATACTCAGTTACAAGGTCTTTCAGCCTTTTTTTATAAGGCTTAACTTCCTCTTTGCAGTATTTGTCAAGCAATTCCAGATGATTCTTAGAAAGCCGCAGGGTCTGATTCTCTGTCTGTCCATGGATATCAAGGAGGAGGGCTGCTGCCTCTTTTACCTCTGAGAGGGTAACCGTCTCCCATTGATTTTACTTTACACTTCTCTCCTGTAAACTTCCTGGTGATTACCACCAGTCCGTCTTCGGCATGATATCAAGCTTCCTTAGCTTATCCCCAACATCATTATTTACGGAAGATATGAGTTTTCACAAAGCCTGACTCCTTGCCTGCCCTAGTCCAGATTCTTACCTGCTTTGGCACCCAGCGCCAGGTTGATGATCTATTACTACTGATTTTCCTGCACCCTGTCTCTCCTGTAAGGATGTTTAGTCCCTCCAAAAAGAGACTTCAGCCTCATCTATAATTACCAGATTTTTAATATGAAGTCCCTCCAGCATATATCCCCCTATTTTATGTTCTTTACTACTAATCTACAACGAAGTACTGCACCGTTCACCCTTGCAAGTATGTAGGTTGTTCCGGCTTTTTTGGCGGTAACAACACCACCCGCAACAGTCGCTATATCAGGATTCTCTGAATCCCAGGATACATTCTTTACATCTCCAAGTACCGATAATGAATAGGTGTCGTACTGTTCAAGGTCAAGTCTGTAGAAGTTAAGTCCTACAACAGTTACAGAAACCTGAGCAGTTCTTCCGCTTGTTGTGGAAGCAGTGATTATGGCTGTTCCAGGTGCAACCGCAGTTATCAGTCCCTTTTTATTTACCCTGCTACAGCCTTATTGTTTGTAGCCCACTTAACCTTATCATCTGTTCCACTTGGACTGATTGAATAAACGGTACTCTGCTTGTCGCCCACACCCATTGTGAGTGTTGTATTGGACAAAGTAAGCCCTGTAGCAGGCACATACTCTCTTACCTGTACTACGACTACCTGTTTCTTCTTACTGCTATCCTTTGCAGCAACAGTTATCTTCGCCTTTCCTGCGGCAAGGGCTGTCACCCTACCCTTTGAGTCCAATTATATAAACATCAGTATTGTCAGATATGTACTTAGCTGTCTTGTAGGTGGCATTCTTAGGTGTTATTTTGACCTTTATCGCCTTCTTCTTCCAACTATCATAGAAAGGAAGGACGGATTGGCGCTTATGGAGCCTACCTCCTTACTACCCTTATCCTTGCAGTGGCTACCGCACCGCTTCCATCAGTGGCCTTTACTTTAATTGTAGCATATCCCGGCTTTTTACCGTATATCATACCTGACTTATTGACAGAAACCACACTGCTCTTACTGCTTGTCCATTTTAACTTTTTATTCGTAGCAGAATTGGTCTTTAGCTTTGCCTTAAGCAAAAAGCTCTTGTGATAGCCCAGATTATAGGCTGTTTTATTAAGTGTAATCTGAGATACAGGCTCTTCAACCGTAACCACACAGTTAGCCTGCATACCGTTCTCATCAGCTGTTACGGTAATGATGGCAACTCCGCCCTTCTTACCCTTAACAACACCGTTTTTATCTACACTTGCTACTGATGACTTGGATGATTTCCACTTTACTTTTTGATTGGTAACATCCTCAGAGTCAAAGGTCACTTCAAGTTCAAGCTCATCTCCCATAGCAAGGTCATATTCTGTATAATTAAGCTCAATGCTTCCAACAGGCTGATTGACCTTAACCGTACATATTGCAGTGAGTCCGTTGCTGCTCTTTGCTGTAATTATTGTGTCTCCTGCTGATACCGCAGTTACCTTACCCTTGGCATCTACCTTTGCTACGGACTTATCTGCCACTGACCAGAGCACCTTGGTATCTGTAGTTGTCTTTGGATTAAATGTAGCTTCAAGAGTATAGCTCTCACCCACATCAAGGATAAGCGAAGCCGCTGAGAGCTTCATTCCGGTAGCCTGCTGTGTTACCTTAACAGTCATGGTAACACTTACCTTTCCATCAGGAGTAGAAACTATAATATAAGCCACACCCGCCTGCTTCGCAGTAATAAGTCCTGTCTTGCTTACATCTGCAATCTTAGGATCCATTGACTTATACTCAAGGTTCTGGTTAGATGCATCACTTGGAGTAAGTGTTGAAGATACCTTATATGTCTCTCCTACTGCAAGAGAAATCTCGTTCTTATCAAGCTTGATTCCCCTACTGATTTGATTATGGTCAAACTCACAGGTTGACATAACCTGTGGGTTAGTATCTGATGAAGCTATAATGCTACATGTCCTGGGTTGACTTGAAGGTGCACAAGACCTGAGGCATCTACCGTTGCTACCTTTTCACCACTTTGACCTCCAGTTAATCTGCACTTGTAGCCTCCCTTTGGAGTGACTGTAGCTGACAGCTGGAAAGTCTTGTCACTAAGTGGCTTTTCTGCTACGCTCTGTGAAAGTATGATGCCTGTAACTGCTGTATTTACAGTAACCTTAGCAGAACCAAGCACCACATTGTCCTTATTAAGTGCCATAATGATGGCTATACCCGGAGATACACCGGTTACGGAAGCTACAGCAGAATGATTGTTTTCATCATCTATCTTCACTATCTCAGGGTTAGAACTTCTCCAGTACAGATAAGTTCCTGCTGAAGTCTTAGGTGTAATGTCAGCCCTGATAGAAGCTATTTTATCTACTTCTAACTCCGTCTCTTCAGGTGTAAGAGTAATCTTGGTCACAGCTGCGGTTACAATTATCTTACAGGAAACCCTCTTAGTGATTCCTCCGACTGTATGTTCAACTGTAACTGTAGTCTCGCCTGCTGCCACACCCTTTACTACTGCACTTACTCCATCACCTGCCACTGTAGCAATGCTTGTATTATCAGATGTCCACTGCCAGGAATCGCTTGTGGATACATCTGTTGCCTCACAACTGCAGTCAACAGAGCCGCCTACAGGAGATAGTGAGGTTGCTTGCACTAAGTGCAATGGTATCAATTACTATTACCGTTACCACAAAGCTGCTGCTTCCATTGCTTACTGTAACAGTTCCGTTCCTGTCTTAAGGGCTGTAATGACAGATGTAGTTATTTACCTTTACCGCACCGCTTCCATCTGCTACAGAAGGTAAATTCCTTTGATGCTTCCGATATTTGAATTGTTGTATATCATAGGTATCTCCCACATTCATATATACAGTTGCATTGGAGGTCATAAGAGGCACAATCACCTTAAATGAAACCTTTGCATAATTAAGGTTTTTATAGTCATTTTTAACATTTTTAAGCCTTGCCGTTACCTCGTAAGTACCTGCTCTCTTGCCCTCTATCAGGAAGTTGGCAGCAGAATCATTAGTCTTTGTTCTCGTATTGGTAAATGAAAGGATGTCTTTAACAACTTTCCCGTCTTTCTTTACTTCCCACTCTATGTCGTTTGGATCCATTACATTGGTGTAAAATGGCCTTCTTGCCGCCGTCAAGAGTGATTACATCATTACTGCCAATTGGATTAAAGTTTGTATACACTCCTCCTGCCGCATTGGCAAGCGAAAGCTTAAAAGGAACTATAACTCTTGTAGAAGTTTCCTTAACTTTACCTGTAGGATCTTCTCCTGCTGCTACAGCCACCTCGGCCACACCGGCACCCACAGCTTTTACTACACCATTGCTCTGGTCTACTTCAAGCTACTGAAGTATCGTTATTCTTTTCCATTTACAGATACTGACCAATTGAGTATTGAGCCTCTATAATCAAGATAGCCATCGGCAGTAGAGGTCTTATAGCCTTTAGCTTAATCTGATAGCTGTCATTTACCACAGGGATTACAAGGGTGCTAGGCCCTTTATCTGTAGAAAATACAGTCTCGTATTTTTGGCTTATTGACATCTGTTGTGGTATTGGTCTTGTCTATCTCAAGGTCTACCTTAACAAAGAAGCTGAAGTTGTAGTTTGTTCCAGCAATCTGAACACTACCTGATATCTGCTTGCTTCCTGCTCTCTTTTAGTAAACTTTATGCCCGTACTGTCTCCGTTTGCTGCGTGAAGTTACCTCAGCCTTAACCACATTTTCAGAGGTATCGTTTAAGAATTATCTTAGCACCGCTTACAGCCTGTGTTGTCTTTGGCGGGTTCTTTAATACACTTGTGAGCACCAGAGTATTGGTATCCTGAATAAGTGTATAAGGGTCCCTTGAGCCACCGTTTGCAAGATTTACTTCAAAGTTACCTTCTTTAAGCAGGTAATCCCTATCATCAGCTGCAAGTACGCTGTTTATGCTGTTACCGGCAATTCTCTGAATATTTGATCAGAAAGCTTAGTAAAGTCTGGAATCAAGCCCTCTCCCGCATTTTTCAGGCAGGGGCGAGATTAAGCACCATAAGCAAGGCTAAGAACAAGGCTGTCTTACCTTTTGATTTTTAAATAGTTTCACGCGATTATCCTTCATGGATTTCCTCCTCTATTAGCACTAAACAATGTTTTAATGCTGTCCCAATCCTTTGGCAGTTATGTGTCACTAAAAACCCATATCACTTACTTGCAGCAAACGATATGGTTGTATACTTATTCATCCCAGTTGTGAAATACATTCTGCACATCATCTTCTACATCTAATAAATCGAAGATTTTGTTGATTTTCTTAATATCTTCTTCATCAGAAAGTGTAACATAATTCTGAGGAATCATCTTTACTTCTGCCTCAGCCATTGGTACACTCCCTAGCTTTTTCAAGCTTTTCCCTGACCTCTGACAAATGCTTCAGGTGCGGTTAATACTTCAAAGCTGTCATCATTGTCAATGAAGTCCTCAGCACCTGCATCTATTACAGTCATCATAAATTCATCAGGGTCAGCATCATATCCTCTTTATCTATAAGAATCTGTCCCTTTTCATCAAACATATAAGATACAGCAGCCCGGAGTTCCTGACATTGCCGCCACCCTTTGTAAAGGCATTTCTTACATTGGCTGCTGTACGGTTCTTGTTGTCTGTAAGAGTTTCAACTATAATGAAGGTTCCGCTTTGGTCCATAGCCCCTCATATACAGCCCTCTCATAGTTTACTGAGTTAGCGTCTCCTGCTGCCTTCTTAATGCCTCTGTCAATTGTGTCATTTGGCATGTTGTTAGCCTTGGCTTTGGCAATTACATCACGAAGCCTTGAATTGTTGGCAGGATCTGCGCTCCCTCCTTTACAGCTACTGCAATTTCTCTCCAATAATGGTAAATATCTTACCCTTTGCTGCATCATTCTTTCTCTTTTTTGTGTTTGATATTGGCAAATTTTGAATGTCCTGACATCTTTTTATCCTCATTTCATTTATATAATGTGGCTGTCAAGCACCTTTGACAACCACATCTTGTCATTTTATCACTAAAGAAGCTATCTGTAAAGGTTAAACTCGATATTTAACAAGTCATTTAATGACTCAGTTATGGTTGCGGGTATAAATCTGATCCCCTAGGCTCATAGCTTATACCCTCATTCATGGCAAGAGTAAAGGGTTGATTACTTTCATGTGTGCCTCTACTCCAAAAGATTGGCTCGAGGATTTTTACCTGTTTTTCATCTATGAGTACCTTAAAAGTCCTGTCTGATTGCTCTAAAAATCTTTGCCTTAGGAATCGCTTTCATTACAGGGAGTTTGGCGTTATAGGATGCTCAGCTGCCTTAGCTTCCATCTCATTCATATCTACTTTGGCAAGGGATGGCACTACAAATACATTGAAAGGGAATGTGTTTTCTTTCTTTCAGGTTGTACTTTCCATCGTTAAATAGCACACTCTTTATGATTCTAAAGTCATCAAGTGAGAGATAGGTAAACTGCAGTCCCCCGTGTACATCACCCAGAGCGTAAATGTTTGGCACATTGGTTTCAAGCATGTCATTTACAGGATTTCTCCCTCTCTCCTACCTTTTACTCCTGCTTTTGTCAAGGGATAATTCTTGGGTATCAGGTCTCCTTCCTGTTGCCACAAGGACAGCAGAAAACTTTTTCACTTCCTCCTTACCCTCTGCATTTTCAAAGTAGACATTTACTCCATCAGAAACTTCTTCAAACCCTAGTCACCTTGTGCCAAGTAAAAATGCAGCGCCTGAGCCTTAAGCTCATCCATTACAAGACCTGCGATATCCTCATCATCCCTTGAAGAAACTTTTGGATTGTCACCAACACTGTAACCTTGCTTCCAAAGAGCGAGTAGGTGCTGGTAAATTCAAGTCCAATACTAGCTTTCCCATGATTCCAAGGCTTTTCCGGGAAGACTTCTAAGTCCATAATGGTTTCACTGGTATGGATCGTTCAGATAATTTAAGTCCCTCTATCTTAGGCACTACAGGTACCAGTCCTGTATTTATAAATATTCTCTCAGCCTGAATCTCTAAATTTCCCTCAGCTGATTTAACTTCTACTGTATTAGCGCTAACAAAGGATGCGGTTCCATCAATTACCTTTACATTAGGAACTCCGCCACCCTTATCGTAGTTCGCCTTATTAAGCTTTGCTATAAGATCTTTCTTTTAGCCTCTACAGCCTGCTTGTAGTAGGTCTCGTTATCAAGAGATGACACCTTTCTAAAGTGTAGCCTTATTGATAAAAACTTAGATGGTATACAGCCCTACATTGATACAGGTACCACCATACATCTCTTTTATCCTTTCTCTACCAAAATCACGCTTTCTCCCTTGCTCCCAAGGAAGCCTGCAAGTGTCTTTCCCTGCCTTGCCGAATCCAATGATTAAATTCTTAACTGTCTCCATAATCAACTCCCTTTTCTATGTTGTTTAGTGTTTCAAGAACAATAATGCACAATTACGGGTAATATCAGTTTTCTTTTTGTTAGTTTCTTTAACTCATTAATTACGTCTGTAGTTGTGCTGCTTTTCAGATACTGCTAATAAAATGGTATCATCCCTGCTATGCAGCCTACAATCTCATTTATTTCCAAGCGCATCTATGGCTGTAGCCACCGCCATTGCCATACCGACTACAGTCCTTAGCACTACGAGATTGCCCGATGGCAGCATCGATACAAAAGCCATCCTTAGTACTCTTACATATTTTTCACTTACACCTTCGTCATTTTGGATGACTGCGTATTTCTGCCTGTTTCCTACATTTACCTTGCGTTAAGTTCAACTCCCTGATATCCCTGGAGATAGTAGCCTGGGTCACATCAAATCCACTTTTTAAGTAAACCAACAACTCCTCTTGTGTTGCTATCTCTCTGGTTTTGATAAAATCAATTATTGCATTATGCCTTTTTGTTTTTCATAACTCCTCACTCATTTAAGATAATAATACTAAACTTACTTTAGCTTAAGAACTTCTTCCTGTAGCTTTCAAAGAAATTGAAATCATTTATCCTAAGGAATGGCACTGTAAGTTCTGACTTCATTATTTTGAACCTTGTCCCCAGGCATAAGCCTTATCCCTTATTGCCATCAAAGCTCACTATGGCCTCTCATCAGGCTCACTCCTCTTGTTCCATTCAACATCTATGTCAATCTTTTGATGCAGAAGAAGCAATCACCCTCTGGAGTTTAAGCTGTGAGGCAGATAGGATGGATGCCAAAGACCTCCTGCGTCAGGCAAAATTATGGTTCCTCCTGCTGAGAGGTTGTAGCCTGTTGAGCCTGTAGGCGTCGTCACTATGATGCCGTCCTCCGTGAAGTGAACTCACCTGATTACCATCTATGTATACAGTGGCAGAAATGGCCCGCACGAGATTCCCCTTGCCACCACTATATCATGTTAAGTGCATTGGCATCATAGACTATCTTACCGTCCTTAATCACCCTGCCCTTTAGCATAAATCTTTTTTCAAGCTTATACTTTCCTGCCATTACAGCGTCGATAGCCTTGTAAATATATGCAAGCTCCACCTCAGCGAGGAAACCTACAGTACCAAGGTTTACTCCCAGTATAGGGACATTTCCCTGTTGCGCAAGCTCTCTGGCTGCCTGAATGATGGTTCCATCCCGCCAAGAACCATAACACAGGCCGCATCCTTAGGAAGGCCTGTTATATCAGTAAAGTTCTCCATAAGCTCGGCACTTCCTTTCTTTACCTTAAGCCTATGAAAGCTCCCTCCCTTTTCTTCAATATAGGCACATACCTTATCTATGCTCATGCCTCAGCTGCCCTTGTCAGAATGGTTAACTATAATTCCTATCTTTTGTCATTATTCCTCCCCTTATTCAAAGGGTATTTTTCAGCTTCTTTAACTACTTTTTACTTTTTTAAAATATCTGATATACAGCCATCTTCCTGCATTTTCTTGCTTTTTCTATGTATAAAAAGATATTCAATATTCCCCTCAGGCCCTTTAACAGGCGAAAAATGTAAGCCCCTTTGATGATGAAATTAAGCTCTCCTGCAAAATCTAATTACCTTCTCGATTACTTCTTCTGTGCACCCCAAAGTCCCTTACTACGCCCTTCTTGCTAACCTTTTTCCTGCCTGCCTCAAACTGGGGCTTTATAAGGCAGACCATCTTAGCTCCCGGTTTAAGGAGGTTAATGCAGCAGGCAGAACCTTGTAAGAGAGATAAAAGGACACGTCCACAGAAGCGAAGTCAGCCCTTTTCAGGCAAATCATCCTCTGTAACATAGCGTATATTAGTCTTTTTCCATAGAGACTACCCTAGGGTCTTCTCTTAGTTTCCAGGCAAGCTGGTTGGTACCAACATCTATTGCATACACCTTTGCAGCTCCATTTTGGAGCATGCAGTCAGTAAAGCCTCCTGTAGATGAGCCGATGTCTATACATACCTTTCCTTCAAGAATAGGGTTGTATACCTCTATAGCCTTTTCAAGCTTAAGTCCTCCCCTGCTCACGTATTTTAAGGTCTTACCCTTTTACTTCTATCTCTACTTCCCTGTCAAACTTACTCCCCGCCTTATCTTCTCTCTGACCGTTAACAAAGACCTCTCCCGCCATAATGACGGCCTTTGCCTTTTCTCTGGATTCAAAGAATCCTCTTTCGGTAAGAAGTATATCCAGTCTTTCTTTCATTATCAACTACCTTCTAAATAGCTCATCATCAAGCTTAGTCAGAGCCTCTTCTTTTATTTTTTCTGCTATAGCCTCAGCATTAAATCCGTATCTATCCCATAGCTCATCTACACTTCCCTGTTCTGTGAAGCTGTCCGGAAGGGTTACGGGTACGAAGTGATAACCTAGTCCAAGCCCCGCCGACTCTGCCATAAGCCTCTCAGTATAGCTCCCTGTTCTTACACTTTCCTCAACCACAGCTACAACCCAGTGGTCGTCTTTAAGTTCTTTAAGGAGTCTTGCATCTGCCTTGTCTAGGAAGCGGACATTTACCACAGTAGGAAGAATTTTACTTTCTTTAAGGATTTTTGCTTATATCCAGGGCTAGACAACTGTCTTTTCCTGTAGCAAGAACAGCTACATTCTCACTTTTTCAAGGACCTCATTTTTCATAGGCTTTTATAGGCTTAAATTCTATGTTCATGAAACTCATCCGCCGTTCCTCTCGGGTAACGGACAGCCACCGGCTTATTAAGGGCTATAAGCATAGATTAACATCTTCCCTAAGCTCTCTTCCATCTTTGGACTAAGAACCATTAGACCCGGGATTGAAGAGAGATAGCTTGTATCAAAGATGCCCTGATGGGTTTCTCCGTCACTACCAACAAGTCCTGCTCTGTCTACTGCAAATACTACAGGCAGTTCCTGAAGACAGACGTCATGTATAATCTGGTCATAAGCTCTTTGTAAAAATGTGGAGTAGATAGCCACCACAGGCCTAAGTCCTGAAGCTGCCATCCCTCCTGCAGAGGTAACTGCGTGTTCCTCTGCTATGCCTACATCAAAAATCTATTAGGGTACACCTGATTAAAGTTGTAAAGTCCTGTGCCAAAAGGCATTGCAGCTGTTATCGTAACAAGCTTATCATCCTTTGCCGCAAGCTCCAGGACAGTGTCTGAGAAAATGGAAGTATAGCTCCTTCCTGTCTTTACGCTGAGGCTCTCTCCTGTCTTTATGTCAAAAGGATCCACTCCGTGGAACTTAGCAGGATGCTCTTCAGCCTTTTTATATCCTAGGCCCTTCCTGGTGATGACATGGACAATGACTGCACCCTCTACTCTCCCTGCATTTTTCAAGGGCAGCCCTCAAGCTCCTTCATATTATGTCCGTTTACGGGGCCAAGGTAGGTAAGTCCATGTCTTCAAAACATCCCTGCAGCAAACAGCCGCTTAATTACGTCTTTTCGAGACCTTTAGCTTCTCAAAGAGCCTGTTGCCAATGTTTGAACCCTTTAAGGTCTCTTTTACACCGCTTTTTAGCTTGAGATATTTTCTGTTTGTCCTTATTCCATCAAGGTATTTTGCTACTCCACCCACATTCTTTGATATGGAGCATTCATTGTCATTAAAAGTATAATTATAAGATTGGACTTAGTGTGCCGCATTGTTAAGTGCCTCATGCCATACCGCCTGTCATGGCGCCATCCCCAATAACTGCAACCACCTTTTCATCCCTCTAAATGTCTCTTGAGGCTGCAAAGCCCAGAGCCGCAGAGAGATAGAGGTTAGGCGTGTCCTGCTCAAAGGCATCGCAGTCACTCTCGTTTTCTTTTTGGGAAAGCTTGACAGTCCGTCAATCTTCCTAAGCCTGTTAAGCCCTTCTTTTCTTCCTGTAAGAATCTTGTGGACATATGACTGATGCCCCACATCCCAGATTAGCTTGTCTTTGAAAATCATGTGAGCGGTGCAGTTTATGTAAGCTCCACTATACCGAGGTTTGAGGCAAGATGCCTCCATTTGTGGAGACGGTCTATAAGGTATCTCCTTATTTCCCTGCCAAGTTCATAAAGCTTATCCTCCGGTATATTCTTTTATATCGTTAGGCTCATTTATATTGTCAAGTAAAGGCATAACTCCACCCCATTTGTCTAGCTTTCTCTGCTTTTAAATACTCTAAAATTCAAGTATAAAGCCGTCATAACTACAGTTTTTGTAGAGATATTTTCTAAGTTTTTGTAAATACTTTTTATTATTAGCTTCCATTATCTCCAAGGCCTTAGCTTTCGCCTAAGAGCTTTTAGATAAGTGAGCTTGTTGTTTCTCTTTCGTCACTGTGAAGAGGCTTGCCAAGCTTTGCCTCATCTCCCTTTATGTCTAAGAGGTCATCCTGGAGCTGGAATACCAGTCCAAGTGAAGCACCTGTGCTTCCATAGCACTATATATCTTCTTTGCTTCCTCCTGCGAGGATAGCTCTCCCTATCACAAAGGCCGCCTTTATGAGTCCCCCTGTTTTTAGGTCATACATAGTCAGGAAGAAGTCCTCATTCTTTTCTTTCTTGTCTCTTCTGAAAGCATATCAAGAATCTGTCCTCCTGATCATGCCATCTGCACCTGAATAGGAAAAACAGGGCAGGAGACAGCCATTCCCACTCTTTTGTATTCTTCTGATAGTTTCACAGTAGTCAAATGCTTTACCCGCTGTCTCTGCGGCAAGATTTAACAGCCCGTCTCCTGCAAGTATGGCTACTGCTTCTCCGTATACCTTGTGGTTAGTAGGCTTTCCTCTTCTTAGGTCATCATTATCCATAGCCGGCAGGTCATCATGAATCAAAGAATAAGTATGTATCATCTCAAGTGCCGCTGCAAAAGGGCGCACCAGTTCTTCCTTACTGCCGCTAAAAAGCCTGTAGGTTTCAAGCATTAAAAGAGGCCTAAGCCTTTTACCTCCTGCAAGGAGGCTGTAATTCATGGCTTCATAAAGGAGATTATCCTCTGTCCTAAGCTTTGGAGAATACTCTCTTACCACAGCCTCAACCTCTGCAATTTTTATATTAAGCCTATCAGTAAATCCGCTATTCATTGGCACTTCCCTGCTCTTCTAATATCACTATCTGTTTCTCTACATCTGCAAGCTGTTTCTTGCACTTTTCAACCAACTCCACTCCTCTTTATAAAGCTTAAAATGATTCTTCAAGCTTTATAGAGGAGTCACTCATGAGGTTATTTATCTCATTTAGCCTCGCCATATTTTCTTCAATAGTTTTACTATTTTCTTTAGTTTTATTCTTTTTTCTCAGCCATTTTTCTTATTTATCTCCTCTACCTTAGCCTTTACAGAGCCGTCTGCAAGCACAAGATTAAGCCTCTCTCCTGCTTTAGCCCCTTTACACTGCGGATATTCTCCCCGGCTTCATTCTCCACATAAGAGTATCCTCCCATAAGCCTCTTCATAGGAGATTTTTCCTTCATCTCTGCAGTAATTGATATAAACCTTTGTTAAATGTCTCATAGGCTGCCCTCATAAGGCGGTCAAGCTGCTGTTTGCTACCTGTTATTACTCTATCATAATTATCAAGCTTAGCACTTAGTAGGCGATTATAACTTAGAGAATAATTCTCTATCTGCCTTCTCACTTCCTTTAGTTTCATCTGAGGGCTCTGCCTTCTTATGGCATATTCAAACTTGTCGATAGAAGACTTCATCCTGTCAATTCTAGCTGGAATTTGTTCTGTAATGCTGTCCTTAAAGGCATCCAGTTCATTAAAGGCAAGTGTGAGGCTTGGCACTGCATTCATGGCAGCCGCTGTAGGAGTGGCTACACTTAAGTCAGAGACCTCATCAACCAGCGTCCTGTCAGTCTGGTGCCCCACCGCTGAAATCACAGGTATTCTACATTTGTAGACAGCTCTTGCAAGCTTCTCATCATTAAAACACCATAAATCCTCGGTAGAGGCCGCCTCCCCTGCCTATGATAATTGTATCCACGCCTTCTGCTTGGAATCGTTTAATCCCCTTTATAAGTGTGGCTGCGGCATCTGCGCCCTGCACTATTGCAGGATAGAGGATTAGCTGTACATAAGGATTTGCTTCCCTTGCTGTCCTCTTGATATCCTCTATGACAGCACCTGTTCTTGAGGTAATTATGCCTATTTTCTTAGGATACCTGGGGATAGGCTTCTATGAGACTCATCAAAGAGCCCCTCAGCTCTTAATTTAAGTTTAAGTTTCTCGAGCTCTTCAAAGAGCCTTCCTACTCCCTCTTTTTCTATTTTATCAGCATAAAGCCTGTAATCTCCCCATCTTTCATAGACTCCTATATTGCCTGTGACTACAATGTGCTGACCCTTTTCAAGCTCAAAATCAAGTCCTGCACTCCTCTTTGAAGACCACATGGCGCAGCTCATAACGGCTGCATCGTCCTTGATGGTGAAGTATATATGCCCCTTTTTGTCTTCTTTATAGTCAGAAACCTCACCATTATCCTGACATTTCTCAGGACCAAAGTCTCCCTCCAGCTTGCTTTTTATATATCTGGTTATTTCAATGACAGAAAATACTTTCTTTCAGCCATATTATTTCTCTTCTCCGGACTTGTCCTCTGTCATAAATTTAGTAAGCACTCCGTTTATAAATGCAGGAGATTCGTCACCGCCATAGATTTTTAGCCAGTTCAACGGCCTCATTTACCGATACCTTATCAGAATCTCCGCGTCAAACTTTATCTCGTATACAGCCACATGAAGCAGCATAAGGTCGAGTCTTTGAAATCCTGCTTATTCTCCACTTTTGCTGGCTCCATCTATAAAGCTGTCTATCTCAGCCCTTTTTCTCCTCTACAGCTCAAAACCCTCTTCCACAGGTTCTCTCTCTTCTTTCTTTTTATTTCCGCGTAGTCAGCATAAGCCTCAAACTGTTCTTTCCATTCGTCTTCAGGATAAAACCTCAAAGACAAAAGGTAAGTATGGCCGTATGTTCTCTAAATTCTCTTCTTGTCATATAAAACCTTTCATTATTTCAATGCTAAGAATCTCCTTCAAGAAAACACGCTAAAGGAGATTCTTAATAATCAACTAGGTAAAGATTTGCCACTTACAAATACAGGCTATACTGCATCCGGTGCAACCACAACCTTTACATTAACTTCTTTACAGGTTAAGCCTATCATATTCGAAAGTGCTGTAATTACCTTTTTCCTGTATCTGTCTGGTAACCTTAGGTATGCTATAGCCATCTTGATGCTCAACAGACATATCCACATAGACAAAGGCACCAACTACCTGAACTTTTACCTTCTTATATGCATTTTTGGACTTGAAATTCTCTGAAGGCTTGCCCGCAACAGCCTTTACGCCCTCTACTTCAAGAGCTGCAAGCCCTGCAATCGCAGAAACCACCTCGTCTGCTATGTAAATCTCACCAATATTTTTAATTTCCTTTTGTATTCATACTAACCTCCTTAAGTAACGACATGGTGTTTTGCCCTTTAGCAGATTCCAGTCGCAACTCCATAGTTTTTTCTCTCCATATTATAACCATTTATGAATATTTTTGCAATGTATTAGGGAAAAAACCCTTAATCGCTAGTCTATGCTGTCACTTTTAAAAGCAAAGACCTCTGGCCTAAGTAATTAAAGCCTGTAAGAACACCATTCCCACCAACATCGCAATATTGGTTTGAATTTTTCCTCCTGGCCTGAGGAATTAAAACTGTAACGAGGCTTAGCTATCCATAGGCAAGGAGGTAACAAAAAGGCTATATTTGAGCAAATTCACCACCTGTAAAAATGATTTTCTTTATTCTTAAGGTAAAATGTTTGTTGAGGTAATAGCTTTAAAATGCTCACCAAAATGTAATTGCTGGCAGTTGATATCCAATAATTTATACCTAATAAATTATACATTCCAAACATTATTGCGGTTCCTATTACAGTGTTAATAACTCCAACAATAATGAACCTATCATACTCCCATCAAACAAAGATAATATTTTTCATAGCTTGATATCCTTTATATTTGCTGTCTGAACAAATAAAAATAGGTCTTTTCTTTACTTCTAAATAAACCTTTGAAAGGTAAATTCGAGGATACTATACAAATCAACTGAACTCCTCCTATTAGCAGGATAATGGATATCATGAGAGGCCAACCCGCTACAGGATCTCCAAAAATAGCAGCCCTTATCACAACAAGACCAATCCGATAAAAAGAAAGGAAGAATATAATCCCAAAAACACCGAAATGCTGGGGAAGGGTTGAAAAAGCAACTATTCCTTCTATGCTGTAAAGAAGAAGTTTCCAAAAGCTCCACTTAGTCTCCCCCGCGGCTCTTTCCACATTTTCATAATCTATCCACTTGGTCTTAAAGCCTACCCAGCCGAAAAGTCCTTTCGAAAATCTGCTATATTCACTCATTCTAAGTAGAGAATCTACAAGTTTCTACTCATTAACCTATAATCTCTTGCTCCGTCCACAATATCTGTTTTTGATATTTTATTCATTATTTTGTAGAATTGTCTGGCAAAAATGACCTTATCGGAGGTCTCCTTCCTTGTCATCCTTCTTGTTGCAACCGAATCATACCCTTCTTCTGTCGCAATCCTTAACATCTCTATCAAGGTTTTCAGGAGGATCCTGTAAATCTGCATCCATTAGTACCTATAATCACCATTTTTGAATTTTTAAGTCCTGCGTACCTGGATTCTTTACCAAAGTTTTCTTGAGAATGATATAAACTTGACTCTATTGTCTTTAGGGCGATTCTTTTCAAAAATACCAAGGGTACCGATCCTTTGATCCATCATTTACAAAAATAAGTTCAAAGTCATAGATCTGTTAGTAATTTCCGTAACTGTTCATTTCTTCACTAATAAAGTCTGATTACAGCCTCTTCGTTATAACAAGGCACTACTACTGATACCAACACTCTTCCTTTTTCCTCCAATCTAATACAAGCATCACTCCAAGGATGATAAAGTGATGCTACTGAAGCTGCAATTGAGGATTAGTGGCCCTGATTGTGCGATATTTCAGCTCAATGTTAAAGTCTCCTCTTCCAAGAGACAGCTAAACTATATAGTTTCCCTAAGTATTGGCACTTCTTCCCATTTACATAGGCTTTCCACCCTTTTCATATGGAATGCTCATAGCCAATATTTTAGGCTTATCCAAGCTAATCTCTCGGAAATTTCATCTATTCCAAACCTTACATTTTGTAGGTGGTTTTCCTTTAACTTGTTTATTTTAGCGTAGATTCCTCCATCAGAAACTGAGAAAACTCTCATATCAGCAAGTGGATATTTTATCTGAAAATATAATTTCCCCATTTTTCTTCTTACCCTGCATTCCCTAAGTTAAATAAAAATTGCTTTCTCCCGAAATAAGATGTATGTCTCTTCACTGTACAATATCCTTTTTATTTAATTTTATATGAACAGATGCCAATTTTAGAAGTAGAAAAACGCTCATTCAAAAAGAGCGATTCAAAATAAAGGTAAGTTCTTTCTTCTTATCATCATCAAACAAAACCTTTAAGTATTTGCCGGATGAGTTAACTTTTTATTCTCTTTCCCATCTTCACTTTTTATTATCATAAGAAAAATCTATATATTTATTAGGTTTATACCTAACTCTGTTTCCAACTTCCACCTTATAAAGGAATTTCGCTGTAATATAGGTACGCCTTGCTCTATATCAGAATTTTCTCCTCCAGATAAACCATATCAAGCATATTTGCCTCTTTATCCAAAGAAAAAGCATCATAATTTCATCATAAGTTGTGTACTCTGTCATAGGTATAGCCAAATAGTCAGAAAATACTTATTCTCATATATCTTATGCCTGTCCCTGCGATTTTAAGGTATAACCATAGAACCCTCCTTTGTACTTTCCTTTAGCGAAAAGTACTTGTGTAGAAACCAAATTACCTGCAACAGCTCTGCCATCCATACCCGCAAAAAGATTTTGTTCCTATGGTCAGCAATCTCTAGTTCATCAAAGAATTCTCTATGCGTGATTGATAATGCTAAAAATATCAGGTAGCTGTTCAAAATCCCGCTATCATCCCAAGATTCTGTGTAGCTGCTTCCATCTGTTCTAAAAATACTCTTCCTTAGAAACATACTCTGAGTTCTTAAAAATACTTCCCACTATTTTTCATATCTTGAGAAATTATCATACTTTCTATACTTTTCAATAAAAACCTGTGTCATAATAAGTCATAATTCCAACAACACAGACATTCGCAGGTATCAGCAGAACAACAATCATTAAACTTCCCATTTGCTACTGATGAATGAGAGTTTTTCTCAATATAATCATTCAAAAATATACAGGAAAAACACGCAATATCTACTAGGAGTTAAACCAATCAATTGATATTTATCGCCATCTATAATATAAAAACAAAGCATAGAACATTTAAAATGCCAAGAATTTTGATAATAAAAAGCCTTATGCTTTCTTTCCATCAATTCTTCCATTGTATCTACAAACAAATATGAAAAGAAGCAGCCCTGTACCAAACATCCAGCGGTTTGTAGCATAAAGAAAACCATTCATTATCCTGCCTGCAAATGGCATCCCAAGACAAATTATAGACAAACCCGTCAAAAACAGAAGGGGTTTTCTACTTTTTGTATACTTAAAAATGCAATAATTAAAAGTAAAAATACCAGTGGTGATATAGTAAGCCATAATTTTGAGCTTTTGCATAAAAGTGACAGCATAAATTTTAAGTATTTTTAAATCAAAAAGCCATAATAATCTTCTATATTTTGCACTCGATTACTGTCTAAAAGGCCATGATATGTGGCAGATAATACTATAGCTTCTAGGAAATTCCTCAATATGTACATTGCAAATACCATAAAAAGCTCCATACATACTCTTTTTTATGTTCAGAGCATTTATATAGTTCCATAAACCTTACATTCGCATATAAAAACAGCATTATAGTCATCATATAAAAGGAAATAGAAACCACTTTTTCAACGCAGATAAAGAAATGCCAAATATAAATATATAAGGTTTCGTTTTTACGCAGTATAAGGTCAAGTCCAACCACTAAAACAGGAAGATAAATCATAGGATTTAAGAAAAAGGGTGCTTAATTCCCCAAAAACACATAAGATGTACTAAATATATACCAAAGCACCGATTACAGAATATAACCTTCTTTTACCGAAATAACGGCACATAAAAAATAAAGCTAAGCCCTGAAAGGTAGACTCCTAAGGCAACTAAAAAGCTATATAAATAATCTGTGTACTTGAAGGTACAAGTATGGATAGCTGGTTAATGGGATAAAAAAACCAGTAAGTCAAAGTTGTAAAACTACCAATCCCAATTAAATCTTGGAAGCTACTGAATGTGTTTTCTAATGTGGGCTTTCGTCAAACCATACTTTAGTATAAAACTAAAAACAAGCAGAAATAAAAATGTATAAATGGTTATATAAAGATGTTTTTGGTTTCAAATGTCATCTTTGATGTTTCAAATCTTGCCAATCAATTATATTAATCACACTTCTGGATTTTATATATGTTTATCATTTTCAAAATAGTCAAATAAGTTTTGTCAGTATAATTTCTTTTTATTCTGGTGGCG
>BNJV01002889.1_pt1 | contig 166230 bp, 259 predicted proteins | sample 8540591 | NCBI WGS metagenome assembly BNJV01 (sample SAMD00202457, study PRJDB9452) | human saliva metagenome | host: Homo sapiens
GGGTTACGTATTGGTTCCCGCGCCGGGCCTCATCCACCATCATGACCGTGGAAATTCGCGGACAGCAGGTAATCGGCGTTTTCGGCATCCGCCACTGGATGCCCTCGCTCGGCCGCCTCGTCCAGCATCAATTCGCTTCAGCGCCAGCGCAATGCAGGCACTGCGCAGCGGCTGCGGGTTTCAGGAAAGGCATCGGCTGCCACCTCATCAATGGCGATCTCCACCATTGACCTTGATCGACACGCAAACCCCTCCCGAGATTGGGGCCACGGAAGTCGTCCTCCGTGGCCTGATGTCCGGCCCGCCTGATGATATCGGACGGCCGATCATGATGAAAGCATCCGCTGCCGGACGCATCCGCAAGCGTGACGACAGCTTCAGCTCATGCTGGCGCACCAGCCGCCAGGGCACGACCCAGGTAGGCTGCTGAGGCAGCTGCTCCAGACATGCACAGTCATGAACGTGGGGAAACAGGATGAACAAAGCGTCATGCCCGCGAAATAGGTGCAGCTTGAAGATGACGCTGACATCGGCAATCAGCGACGCCGCGTCCGACTGAACGACGACAAAGGCCCAGGTCATCAGCCGACCATCTCGGCACTGTCCATGTGGCCGTGGCCGACACACGCCGATGGTCGTCGACCCAGCAGCAGTGAGTAGGCGGATCCGATCATCGCGCACCTGTCACCCAGGAGTGACGGCACGGATGCGCGGGCTGGTCAGACGCCGATGGCAGCAGCGACAGCCCGATCAGGTGCGCCATCGTGCCCATGATCCCGCCGGCCGTCAGCGGCTACCACCTGCTTGGAAGTGGTGAGTCACCCCAGCATGTCCCAGATATTACGGGCGTGAGCAGACCCACCAGGTGGCTGAAGAACAGTCTCAGAATGACGTGGAACAGGATGTTGGCTGTACGTTAAGATGGCCGCGGTATGTTCTCGCGAGCTGCCTGCGTTTCTTCCAGGCTGTACTGCTGCGCTCGAGCACCCAGGCTGCCCAGCAGGAAGATGCTGAGCGCGATGTACGGATAGATCCCGAAGAAGAATGCGCGCAGCTCATGACTTCCCTCAGCGATAGAATCCTCACTGGTTCGCACCATGCCGTTGTCCGCTTGAGCAGGGGTTCCGAACCGTCATTGCCCGGTCCGATGGTGTCGAGCGGCGTGTCCATAGTCACGTGCCGGCGCATCCTCCATATTGCGCTCATTTCATGACATATTTCCGCAGGACCGTGAACACGGCGGTGCATACGTTTCGCGTCGGTCAGGCGATCGCCCACCAGCGCGATCACGTGCACCGCATCGCCCAGGCAGGCGCGCAGCCTCCTCGGGCGGACGCTGCCGCGACAGGAACCCAGGAACAGCGGCAGATAACCAAGCGTCTCGCGCGGGCTGCCCACCTCGTCACAGGGCTCGAAACCGTGGCTCTGGTATTCGCGCAGCAGATCCAGCAAGGCATCGCCCCGCCTGCGGCTCTCGCGCCGAATGTGCTCGAACAGGTACAGCGATCGACGACGCGACCGATCGAACTCCGCCACGTACTCCTCCTGCGCCGAATCAGCTTGCCGCGCAGATGCCCGACGAGTTGGCCCCAGCTGCGCGCGGATGCGTGGCGTGGGCGCCAGGGCTGCCCTCATCCGGGCAGCGCGTCGATCAGCCCGCCCGTAGCTCAACACGCCGAAAGCACTGATAGACGATCATCACGACCCTGTTCAGTTTCCTGCGCGCGGGGCCGCTTCAGCTGCAGGTGAATGACATCCACCTTGTTCCGGGCTTGCCAAAGAGCGACTTCCATTGAATAACCTGACGAGCAGCCATTGCCGAAGCTGAAACCGCTGCCGGTATCGCTGAAGGTGAGGCCCACCGCGGCCTTGCGCGAGGTGGAATGACGAAGCGGTCCCTGTAGCTGGCGATGGCCGCGGTCTGACAAGGTCCTCCACCATCTCGGCGTGAGACCCACGCGCTTGATGACCTCGAGCGAACCCTTGCCGTTGATCATCTCGCCGCGCTTGAACGTATCGCATGGCAATCATCCGCCCAGCGCCCTTGATGATCGGCTCGTCGCCCGCCGCCGCAGGCGTTGGCCAGGTAACGCACCGGAATGCAGGCTCTTCACGTCGGGGATGACGCTTCAACTGTCTCGTGCGTAATTGCTTGCTCGGCTGCGCTCTGATCGGTTATGCGGCGGATGTACCACACCATCGGTAAAGTCCGGTATTCCGGTAGTGGAAGCGCCATCACCCCAGTCCACCGCCATCCGGTACAATCGGTGACTGCAGGGGCGCCGCCAGCCACGTCTCGGGATTTTCCCTTGCGGGCAGCCCTCGATCATCACGTCCGGGACCGTTCGGATCCAGGAAGCACTCCAGCTGGGCCTGTACAGCTGCTCGCCCGCATGGGGCGGCAGCCTCGGATGCGGTCGGCGATCATACAGCATCACGCCCAGATAGCGGATACGGCCCACGCAGGTCTCGGAACAGACCGTGGGCTGGCCCGCCTCGATCCGCGGATAGCAGAACAGGCACTTCTCGGCCTCGCCCGACTGCCAGTTGAAGTGAGAGATCTTCTTGTACGGGCAGCGCGAGATGCACATCCGCGCCCGCGGCGCTGTCCCTGGTCCATCAGCTCTGATGCCGTCCTCTTCGCGCTTGTACACCGGGCCCGACGGGCACAGCGAGGCCACGCGCAGGTCGGGTTCAGACACCGCTCGCACAGGCGCTGGCGGCATCATGACGGTATTCTCGAAGGTGGAGTACATCCGCTTCGCACACTCGAACAGTCGAGTCCTGGCTGCGCTTTGCTGAACTCGCCGGGCCAGATCGTCCTCGCCAGTTCGGGCTCCGATCTTGTCCATCTTCTCGCCGGTCAGCACCGTACACGGCCGTGCGGTCGGCGGCGTCTTCATCCGCGGCGCCGACTGCAGGTGCTGGTAGTCGGTAGGTGAACGGCTCGTAGTAGTCGTCGATCGACGTGCAGGTTCGCGTTGGCAAACAGGTTCGCCAGAATGCGCAGCTTGCTGTGGCGCGGCTCGGAGCTGCTGCCGCGGGAGGTGCGCGCAGCCTCGTTCCACTTCTTCTGGTTCTCCCAGTGCGTTTGGGACAGCCGATGCTACCGGGCTTGAGTCTCGACGTTGTTGAGACCAGGCGTATTCCACGCCATCACGTGCGGTCCAGACGTTCTTGCGGGTCACCGCGAGCAGGTGTGGCAGCGGATGCACTTGTCTCAGATTCAGCACCATTCCAATCTGTGTATCGAACTTTCATCAGACTTCTCCTGTGCTGTTTCGCGTTCACCGGCCCATCCATCCAATCGACCTTCGACATCTTGCGCAGCAGCACGAATTCGTCGCGGTTGCTGCCGATGGTTCCGCAGTAGTTGAAACCCATAGGCCAGCTGCGCGTAGCCCCCGATCATGTGTGCGGGGCTTGAGCACCGTGCGCGTGACCGAGTTGTGGATACCGCTGCGCTGCCTCAGCCCGATCCTGGGGCGTTCACGATCTTCCTGCGCGGATACATCAGGCACTATGCGCGCGGGATCCGCTGGCTGACGATCACCCGCGAGGTCACCGTTGGTGTTGGCGACCTCGATCCAGTCGTTAGCCTTCACGTTGGCACGCTTGGCATCATCTTCCGAGATCCACACGTGCGGGCCACCCCGGCTCAGCGACAGCATCCGCAGGTTGTCGGAATACGTGCTGTCGATGCCCCACTTCTGGTGCGGCGTGAGGAAGTTGAGCGCGATTTCCGGGTTGCCGTTGGGACGTGCGCCGAACATGCTGGCCGTGGACTTGGTGTCGATGGCCGGCTTGTGCACGCAGAAGCCCTCGCCGAAGTCCAGCATCCAGCGGTGATCCCAGAACTGCTGGCGACCCGTGATGGTACGCCAGGAATCAGCTCGTGCACGTTGGTGTAGCCGGCGTTGTAGCTCACCTCTTCCGACTCCAGGCCCGACCAGGTGGGCGCCGAGATGATCTTCCTCGGCTGCGCCTGGATGTCACGGAAATGGATCTTGTCGTGCTCACGGCCCACCGCCAGGTGCGTATGGTCGCGCCCGGTGATCTTGCCCAGCGCCTCCCAGGCCTTCACCGACACATGACCGTTGGTCTCGGGCGCCAGCGTGAGGATCATCTCCGCCGCATCGATGGCCGTATCCAGCCGCGGCCGGCCCTTGCTCACGCCCTCTTCCTGCACGGCCTTGCTGAAAGCCGACCAGGTCGGATCTCGTGCTCGGTGTTCCAGTTGATGCCCCTTGCCGCCGCTGCCCCAGCTTGTCCAGCAACGGACCGATGGACGTGTACTTGCGGTGAATGTCGCCAGTAGGTGCTCGACCACCACCATGCTGGGCGTCTGTTCGTGGAATCAGTCGCATTCGCCCTGCTTCCAGTCCTTCGGCTCGAAGGGCTGCCCCAGCTCTCCCGGAGTGTCGTGCATGCGCGGAACCAGCACGATGTCCTTGCGTGTGCCCAGATACGGGCCACCGATCTCGCTGAAGCGCTTGGCGATCAGCTTGTAGATCTCCCAGTCGGTCTTGCTTTTCCACAGCGGCGTCACCGCCTCGGACAGCGGGTGGATGAACGCGTATGTCGGACGTGTTCAGGTCGTCCTTTCGTACCAGGTGGCCGTGCAGCACGATGTCGCTACAGACAGGTCGTGCTCATCCGGAAATCCAGGACCGTCACCAGATCCAGCTTGCCCTCCTCGGGCATCTGCTCGGGCGTGCGAACCCGGTCGGACGCACCGTGTCGCTGGCATCGCAGAACACCGAATTCTGCGCCCCCAGCAGGTACTTCAGGAAGTACTCATGCCCCTTGCCGCTGGAACCCAGGATGTTCCGAACGCCAGACGAACAGGTTGCGCGGGAAGTTCTTCGGATTCTCGGGATCATCACAGCTCATGCGCTGAGCCGTCGCTGCAGGCACGCACCAGATACTTCACCGGATCCTCACCGGCCTTCTCGGCGGCATCGACGATTTCCAGCGGGTTGTTCTCCAGCTGCGGTGCCGACGGCAGCCAGCCCATGCGCTCGGCGCGGGCATTGAAGTCGATCAGCGCCAGCGGCTCCATCGCCTTCTTGTCGGCCGTCGGTGCGAGGATCTCGCCCACGCGCAGCTGCTCGTGCCGGTACTGGCCCGTGTGTGCATAGAAGAAGCTCGTGCCGTTCATCTGGCGCGGCGGACGCGACCAGTCCAGGCCGAAGGCCAGCGGTGCCCAGCCGAACTGCGGACGCAGTTTCTCCTGGCCCACATAGTGCGACCAGCCGCCACCGCTCTGTCCCACGCAGCCGCACATCATCAGCAGGTTGATGATGCCGCGGTAGGACATGTCGGTATGGAACCAGTGGTTCAGACCCGCACCGACGATCACCATGCTGCGGCCACGCGTGTCGTGCGCGTTCTGCGCGAACTCGCGTGCCACCTGCGTCACCAGCTCGGGACGCACGCCTGTGTGCTTCTGCTGCCATGCCGGCGTGCAGGGAACATCATCCTCATAGGGACTTGGCCACGTTCTCGCCACCCAGCCCTGGTCCACGCCATAGTTGGCCATCTGCAGGTCGTAGACAGTAGCCACCAGGCCCTCGCTGCCATCGGCCAGCTTCACGCGCTTGACCGGCACGTTGCGCGGCAGCAGGTCGTCCTTCTCGCCACCGAAGTAGCTGAAGCATACGGCCTTCACGTCGTCGTGCATGCCCTTCAGGCTCAGCACCGGATCGATCTCCGGCCGCTGCCGCCGTCGCGTTCTCCAGGTTCCAGCGACCCACTTGCCCGGTGCCGCCTTGTCCTCGCCCCAGCGGAAGCCGACCGAGCCGTTGGGCGCCACCATGTCGCCGGTCAGCGCATCCACCAGCACCGTCTTCCACTCGGGGTTGTTGGTCTCGCCCAGGTTCTCAGGCAGGTGCGAGGCACGCAGGAAGTAGTCCGGCACCAACTTGCCGTCGTGTTCCTTCAGCGTCACCAGCATCGGCATGTCGGTGTACTGCTTCGGGTAATCCACGAAGTACTGCGACGGATTGTCGCGGTGGAACTCGGTCAGCACGACGTGGCCCATGGCCAGCTGCCAGCGCAGCGTCCGTGCCCTGGCGCGGGGCCAGCCACACGTCGCTGAACTTCACCATCTCGCCGTAGTCGGACGAGACCGCCACCGTCTTGGTGCCCTTTGTGGCGCACCTCGGTGTAGAAGTGGGCATCCGGCGTGCGGGTCATCGGCACGTTCGAGCCCCACACCACCAGGTAGCCGGAGTTGTACGCAGTCGGCCGACTCGGGCACGTCGGTCTGCTCGCCCCACACCTGCAGGCTGGACGGCGGCAGGTCGCAGTACCAGTCATAGAAGCTCAGGCAGGTACCCCCGATCAGGCTCAGGTAGCGGGCCCCGAGGCATAGCTGATCGTCGACATCGCCGGAATGGGCGAGAAGCCCATCACCCGGTCAGGACCATACTTCGATGGTCAGCGCGTTGGCCGCCGCAATGATCTCGGTGGCCGTGTCCCGGTCGGCGCGCACGAAGCCGCCCAGGCCGCGCACGCTCTTGTAGCGGCGCGACTCACCGGATCCTGGCTGATCGACTCCCCAGGCCGAGATCGGATCCATCGTCTTGCGGGCCTCGCGCCACATCTCCATCAGCTCGCCCCGGATCATCGGGTGCTTGACGCGCTGCGCCGAGTAGACGTACCCAGCTGTAGGAGGCGCCCGCGGACAGCCGCGCGGCTCATGGTTGGGCAGGGTCCGGGCGCGTGCGCGGGTAGTCGGTCTGCTGGGTTTCCCAGGTGATCAGCCCGCCCTTCACGTAGATCTTCCAGCTGCACGAGCCCGTACAGTTGACCCCGTGGGTGGAGCGCGCAATCTTGTCGTGCTGCCAGCGGGAACGGTGGGCGTTCTCCAGGCCCGGTCTTCCTTCACCACGGCACCGTGGCCTTCGGAGAAGGACGAACGCACCCGGGAAAGGAATTTCAGCCGATCCAGAAAATGACTCATCGTCGATACCTTTTGTTTAGAGCAGCCGGCTTGCGCCGGCCATGTTCAGAAACCACTCAGCAGGGGGTGCAGGCACCCTTGCGGGCATAGAACCACCAGGTCACCACCATGCAGCTGAGGTAGAAGGCGATGAATGCGTACAACGCCATGTCCACCGAGCCGGTCGCCTCCAGCGAGGTGCCGAAGCTCTTCGGAATGAAGAAGCCGCCATAGGCGCCCACCGCTCCGGAGAAGCCCAGAACGGCGGAAGCCTCCTTGTTGCCCTGAACCACAGCCTGGCGCTGGGCCTCAGGCGTCTTCTCGGCTTCCTGCGTGCGGGCCGTCAGGAAAATGACGGGAATCATGCGGAAGGTGGAGCCGTTGCCGATGCCCGAGAGGGCGAACAGCAGGATGAACATGCCCAGGAAGGCCGGGAAGTTGCCTGCATGCCCTTCCGAGGGCAGCGTGAACAGCACGCCCACCACGGCCAGCACCATCAGCAGGAAGGTGTAGAGCGTCACCGTTGCACCGGCCTTCAGCCGGTCGGAGATCCAGCCGCCCACCGGTCGCGTCAGCGTCACCCACCAGCGGCTCCCCAGGAACGCATACTGCGTGGGGTTCACGTCCGGGAACTGCGACTGGTCAGCAGCGCCAGTCCGGCCGAGAAGCCGATGAAGGAACCGAAAAGTGCCGACGTAGAGCCAGCACATCAGCCAGTTGTGCTTGCGCCCGGAAGATGATGGCCTGATCCTTGAACGAAGCCTTGGCATCGGCGATGTCATTCATGCCGAACCAGGCCAGGATGGCCGAGATCACGATGAACGGTACCCAGACAAAGCCGGCGTTCTGCAGCCACAGCGTTTTCTCGACACCCTTCTCCACATAGTGCAGGCCCTCACCCGTGAAGCTGCCCACCATGGCGCTGGAGATCACCAGCGGCACCACGAACTGCGCCAGGCTCACCCCCAGGTTGCCAATGCCCGCGTTGAGGCCCGTGGCCGTGCCTTTCTTCGCCTTCGGGTGAAGAAGCTGATGTTAGCCATGCTGGAGCTGAAGTTGCCGCCCCCCAGACCACACAGCGCGGCCAGGATCAGCAGCGTGCTGTAGCTGGTGCTGTTGTCCTGCAGCGCAATGCCCATGCCCACGGCCGGCAGCAGCAGGCTCAGCGTGGAGATCACCGTCCAGCGGCGCCCGCCGAAGATGGGCACCATGAAGCTGTAGAACACCCGCAGCGTGGCCCCTGAAAGTGCCGGCACTGCAGTCAGCCAGAACAGCTGGTTGCTGGTGAACCGAAAGCCCACCTTGTCGAGGTTGACCGTCACCACGCTCCACAGCACCCAGATGGAGAAGGAGATCGTCAGCGAGATGATCGAGATCCAGAGGTTGCGCTTCGCGATGCGTGCGCCGGTCTTTTCCCAGAACTCGGATTCTCCGGATCCCAGTGGTGAAGGACATGGCCCTTCACGGTGGCGTCATTGGATGTTGGCATGATGATCTCCGTGTCTCCTTGACTTGTTATTGGGCAGCAGCCTTGCCCTGCGCGCCCTCAGCTTCCTCGCGCGGGTGCTGAACATCACTGTAGCGGCTGAAGTGCATCCAGATCAGGCTGACCGAGACCGTGCCGAACAACAGCATGAAGCAGCTGGAGCGGATGCCCGTCAGGTCGAGCGCGATGCCGAACAGCACCGGCAGCAGGAAGCCGCCCAGGCCGCCAGCCAGACCCACCACGCCCGAGACGGCGCCGATGTTGTGGGAGAAGTCATCGGAGATGAACTTGAAGACCGAAGCCTTGCCGATGGCGGTGGCAATGCCCATCAGGAACAGCAGGAAGGTGAACACCCACGGGTTGTGACCGATGTGGAAGCTCATCGGGCCGTTGACGGTGCTGATGGTCAGGTCGGTCTGCGGATAGCTGAGGAAGAAGAAGCAGACCCACATGATCCACAGCACGTACCAGGTGGTGCGATAGGCGCCGGCCCGGTCCGAGATCCAGCCTCCGATGGCACGCAGCACGCCGCCAGGCAGCGAGAAGCAGGCAGCCAGGAAGGCGGCCAGCTGGATGCTGAAGCCGAACTCGTTGATGTAGTACTTGGTCAGCCAGAGCGCCAGCGCCACATAGCCGCCGAAGACCACCGAGTAGTACTGGCGGTAGCGCCAGACACGCGGGTCACGCAGCACCTTCAGCTGCGTACGCAGCGAGGTGGCGGAGGGAACGTTGTGCGCCGGGTTGGTGCGCGAGAAGACCCAGAAGATCAGTGCCGTCACCAGCATGCCCACCGAATAGACCTTGGGCACGATGGTCCAGGCGCCGCCGGCTGCAGCCATCAGCGGGGAGCAATGAACTTGGTCATGGCCGAACCGGGTTTCCGGCGCCAAACACGCCCATGGCCAGACCTTGACGGTCCTTCGGGAACCAGCGCGCCACATAGGGGCGTGCCCACCGAAGAACCACCGGCCGGACCGACGAACAGCGACAGCAACAGGAACTGCCGGTATTCGGTGGCATAGGGCCATCAGCCAGATGGCCCGGCACGGTGGACAGCATCAGCAGGAACAGCACGATGCGGCCACCGAAGCGGTCGATCCAGATGCCCAGCGGCACCCGCACAGCGAGCCCGTCAGCACCGGCATGGCGGTCAACAGACCGAACTGAGTCTCGTTCAGACCCAGCTGCGCCTTGATGGGAATACCCAGCACGCAAACATCATCACGCAGCGAAGCAGACCGTGAATGCGAAGGTGCTGGAAGCCAGCACCGAATAGGCGCCGGGGGGAACGGGACTGTGCTGGATCTTGTCGACCATGACAGAAATAGCCTCTTTTCATTCTTGTAAGGGGCCTGCCCCGGGGGCTTTCGCCGCGACAGTCAAAAATGGCACTGACCGTCTGGATCCTCCGGAGACCCATGCGCCAGAATGTAGAACTTGTTCACATCGTTCACCATTCCTCATAGGGGGAATACCCCCACCTACCCCGGGACTAGTTCCAAAGAACTATATTCAGCAAACCACTGATTTCACGGGAAAAACATGCAATGACCCGCAAGATTTCATGCGTCGCACAACCATTCCCGACCGCATTCATGAACTTCATGAATGGAAAGGACGCAGAAAAACCGCCGGGTCGGCAGACAGTGCCAGCCGGCAAATCCGTAAAAGACCCTGCCGGATAATATTGATCGTTATTGAAAACGATTATCCATACACATCCGCTTCATGGTCCGACCCAAATTCGGGTCTGCACCGTGCAAAGACCTCCTCGGTCGTAGAATCTCCTCCATGCAGTCTTTTCCGGCCCGCGCCTCACGATCGCCCCATGAGCGCGTCCCGGTGCGTCGGGCATGCCGCTCTCTGTCATGAGCCGTCCGCCTCGCCGACCCGCCATGCCGCCGGGCCTGTCTCACCATCTCTCCTGAAAAGCATCCTTCCCATGGACAAAGACATCCAGACCTCCTGTCCCGCCGCCGACCCTCAGCCGGTCGTGCAATCAGCCGGCATGCAGCCGCCATCTTCATCGTGCTGTCCCTGGCTGACGGCGACGAAGCCGCCGACACCGCGCGCGACGCCCCTGGGCGAAGTGCCGGCCATGCTGCGCACCTGAACCCTGCGCCTGCCCGGCGCCGACCTCAGCTGCGTGATCGGCATCGGCCACGACGCCTGGCCCCGGCTCTTCCCCGACCACCCCCTGCCCAGGGGCTGCACCCCATGAAAAGCCCCTTCAAGGGCGCCGACACACCGCCCCGGCCACCCGGGGACCTGCTGCTGCACATCCGCGCCACGCGCACCGACGCCTGCTTCAGAACTGGCCATGCGCATCCGCGAACAGCTGGGCGACGCCGTCGTGCCCGGTGGACGGGTCCATGGCTTCCGGTACCTGGATGCCCGCAGCATGGTGGGCTTCGTCGATCGGCACCGAGAACCCGCAGGGCCAGGAGGCCGTCGAGGCCACGCTGATCGGCAACGAGGATCCGGCCTACGCCGGCGGCAGCTACGTCATCGTGCGAAGTACATCCACGACATGGCAGCCTGGAACGCGCTGCCGGTGGCCCGAGCGGAGAAGGTCATCGGCCGGACCAGTATGACGACATCGAGATGGACGACGAGGTGAAGCCCACCAACTCGCACATCGCGCTGAACGTGATCGAGGACGAGGACGGCAACGAGCAGGCCATCCTGCGCGGCAACCTGCCCTTCGGCAACCCGTCGCGCAACGAGTACGGCACTTTCTTCATCGGCTATGCGGGACCTGGAGATCATCGAGCAGATGCTCACCAACATGTTCATCGGCCGTCCGGAAGGGAACTACGACCGCCTGCTGGACTACAGCCGCGCCGTGACCGGTACCGCCTTCTTCGTGCCGTCCGCTTCCTTCCTGGAAGAAGCGCTGGGCGGCGACTGAACCCGAACGGCGCCGGCGCACTGCCCGGGTCAGACGACGCCCGGGTCGGATCTTCCCGAAGCATCAGGTCGGTGCCGTTCGTAGCAAGAGGCCGTCCGTTGGGCGCATGGCCCCCCGCCAACTGATGCAAGCGGCCACGGGGCGCGGCACACTCATGGGCCAGGCAGGGTCCGGGAATGGATCCTTCCCGGCTTTTCCTGATCCATGAGGGTAGGTTGCCCGTGTCCGCAAATCTTCCACCGCAAGCAAAGAACGAACGTGCCGACAAGGCCGATGCCGTGCAGCTGCCCGGCATTGCCCGCGTGCTGATCCAGCACCAGCTGCTGTCGCCCGAGCAGGCGCGGAAGCCCATGCCAGGCCCAGGCTGCCGAGAACGGCAACTTCCTCGACGAGGCTCGTCATCAACAGCAAAGGTGCTGAACCCGCTGCGGCTGGCCACGCTTCCTGGCCGAGACCTTCGGCATGCCGCTGATGGATCTGGCCAGCCTGGACTTCAGCACCCTGCCCCTGGACCAGATCGACCGCAAGCTGCTGGCCGAGACCCGCGTCATCCCGCTGATCAAGCGCGGCAACCGCCTGGCCGTGCTGCTGTCCGACCCGACCGACAACCAGGCCATCGAACGCGTCAAGTTCCAGCAGCAGGCCATCATCGACCCCCATCGTCGTCGAGCACTCCAAGCTGGTCAAGCTGATCCAGAACCTGGACCAGAGCACCGCCGACAAGCTGGCCGACCTGATCGGTGACGTGGAAGAAGAGTCCGCTATGCGCCGATGGCGCCGTGGCGCTGGAAGACAACGCCGACGTGGACGACGCGCCGATCGTGCGCTTCCTGCAGAAGGTGCTGATGGATGCGATCCGGGGCGGCGCCTCCGGACATCCACTTCGAGCCCTACGAAGTTCTACCGGATCCGCTTTCGGGTGGACGGCGAGCTGCGTGAGATCACGCAGCCGCCCCTGGTCATCAGGACAAGCTCGCCTCGCGCATCAAAGGTCATCTCCCGGCTGGACATCTCGGAGAAGCGGGTGCCGCAGGACGGCCGGATGAAGCTGGTCATCTCCAACAACCGCGCCATCGACTTCCGGGTCTCCACGCTGCCCACGCTGTTCGGCGAGGAAGATCGTGATGCGTATTCCTGGACCCCTCTTCCCGCGAGCTGAGGATCGATGCGCTGGGCTATGACGAGCGAAGAGCGCGCTGACCGAGGCCATCGCCCGTCCTACGGCATGGTGCTGGTCACCGCCCCCACCGGTTCGAGGCAAGACCGTGTCGCTCTACACCTGCCTAACATCCTGAACCAGCCGGGCGTCAACATCGCCACCGCCGAGGACGGCCGAGATCTAAACCTGCCCGCATCAGCCAGGTCAACGTCAACGACAAGAGCGGGCCCTGACCTTCGCAGCACCGCAAATCCTTCCTGCGTCAGGATCCGGACATCATCATGGTGGGTGAGATCGCGACCTGGGAAACCCGCCGACATCGCCATCAAGGCCACCAGACCGGCCACATGGTGATGTCCACGCTACACCAACGACGCCCCCACCACGCTCACCGTCTGATGAACATGGGCGTGGCGCCTTCAACATCGCCTCGTCAGTGATCCTGATCACCGCGCAGCGTCTGGCGCCGGCTGTGCCCAGTGCGAAGCAACCCGCGGACCTGGACGATGACGCCCTGCTGACCGCCGGCTTCACCGAGGAACGGCCTGGACGGCGGCTGGCGTCTAGGCCGTGGGCTGCGAGCGCTGCAACGGCTCCGGGCTACAAGGGCCGGGTGGGCATCTACCAGGTCATGCCGATCTCCGAAGATCCAGCGCATCATCCTCAATTCCGGCAACGCCATGGAGTGCCGCCCAGGCCAAGCGCGAGGGGCGTCGGCGACCTGCGCACCTCGGGGCTGATCAAGGTCAAACGGGGCCTGACCACCATCGAGGAAGTGCTGGGCGTCGCAACGATGACCCCCTGTCCGGCTGGCTCACCCCAGCCTCCCCACCGCTTTCCGAAAGAACCGAAAACTCCGGAGTGACGCAACAACGGCAGCCAAGGCAATGAGCCGCATCGGGCGCAAAGAGCGCCACCTCGCGGCCCAAGGAATTCAACTTCGTCTGGGAAGGGCGCGACCGCGCCGGCAAGACGCTGCGCGGTGAAACCCGGGCCAGCGGCGAGACCATCGTCGTCAACACCCTGCGCCGGCAGAGCATCGTCGTCACGCGCATCAGAAGCAGCGCCTACGAGGCGGCGCGCGGCAAGATCCAGGACAAGGACATCACACTGTTCACGCGCCAGCTGGCCACCATGATGAAGGCCGGCGTACCGCTGCTGCAGGCCTTCGACATCGTGGCCAAGGGGACCGACAACGGCGCAGTGGCCAAGCTCTTCACCGACATCAAGGCCGATGTGGAAACCGGTACCGCGCTGTCGCAGGCCTTCCGCAAGTATCCTGTGCGTCGACAACCTCTTCTGCAACCTGGTGGGCGCGGGTGAACGAGCCAGGTATTTCTGGACGACCTGCTGGACCGGCTGGCCATGTACAAGGAGAAGATGGAGGCCATCGTAAGGCCAAGATCAAATCCGCCCTCTTCTACCCCACGGCCGTGATGGTGGTAGCCTTCATCGTGGTGGCGGTGATCATGCTGTTCGTGGTGCCGCCTTCAGAGCGTGTTCGAGAGCTTCGGTGCCGACCTGCCCGCTCCCACGCTGTTCGTGATGGCGCTGTCGGACTACTTCGTCCAGAACTGGTACATCATCTTCGGTGGCATTGGCCTGGGCATCTACTTCTTCCTGCAGGCCTGGAAGCGCTCCCCCAAGATGCAGATGTTCATGGACCGGCTGTTCCTGAAACTGCCCATCTTCGGGCCGGTCATCCGCAAGGCCACCATTGCGCGCTGGCTGCGCACGCTGTCCACCATGTTCGCCGCCGGCGTGCCGCTGGTCGAAGCCCTGGATTCGGTGGGTGGTGCCGCAGGCAACATCGTCTACCTGCAGGCCACCAAGAAGATCCAGCAGGAGGTCTCCACCGGTACCAGCCTGACGGTGGCCATGAACAACGCCAACGTCTTCCCCAACATGGTGCTGCAGATGGCCTCCATCGGCGAGGAATCCGGTTCGCTGGACTCCATGCTGGGCAAGTCCGCCGACGTGTATGAGCGCGAGGTGGACGATGCGGTGGAAAGCCTCTCCTCCCTGATGGAACCGCTGATCATGGTGGTGCTGGGCACGCTGATCGGTGGTCGTGGTAACCATGTATCTGCCCATCTTCAAGCTGGGTCGGGTGGTGTAATACTTCCATCGCCACCTCGGGAAGACGCGGACGGCAGCACACCGCCCTTCCCCGGAAACCGGGGCAGCCATGCCCGCATGGTCGCCCTTTCACATTCAGGGCCGGACAGACTCGCTGACCACCCTCGCGGCCGCATGGACCGCAGGGAATGAGACCCGCGTCTGCCCGGCTTCGCCGGCGTTTCAAGAGAAACAAGCATGGGCATCGAGGCATCTGCTGGATCACGCCGGAATTCTCCGTGATCGTCGCCGGCGTGGTGGGTCTGCTGGTGGGCAGCTTCCTCAACGTGGTCATCACCGGCTGCCGCTGATGATGCAGGCCCAGTGGGAAGCCGAACTGGAAGAAGCGCTGGCACAACAGAACCCCGCAGCCGCAGAAGCTGCCCCCAGTCGAGAAGAAGCTTCAGACCTGCTGGTACCGCGCTCGCGCTGCCCGCACTGCAGGCCACAGATCACCGCCCCTGGAAAACATCCCGGTACTGTCGTGGCTCTTCCTGCGCGGTGCCTGCCGCGAATACGCAAGCCCATTGCCCGTGCTACCCGCTGGTGGAACTGTGACCGGCGTGCTGGCCGCCGCCGGCGTCTGGCACCTGGGCTGCGGCGTCAGCAGCATCGCCGCCATCTTTCTGCGTGCTGGTGGCCCTCACCTTCATCGACTACGACACCCAGCTGCTGCCCGACAGCCTGACTGCTGCCGCTGCTGTGGGGCGGGCTGCTGCTCAACCCTACCTCGCACGGCATGGCCCCGCTGCCCGATGCCGTCATCGGCGCCATGACCGGCTATCTGTCACGTGGAGCGTCTACTGGCTCTTCAAGCTGCTCACCGGCAAGGAAGGCATGGGCTACGGCGACTTCAAGCTGCTGGCCGCCCTGGGCGCGTGGTTCGGCTGGCAGGCCCTGCCCGCCATCATCCTGATGTCCTCGGTCATCGGCGCCGTCGTGGGCGTTGGCCTCATCCTCTTCCAGGGCCACGGCCGCAGCCAGCCCATCCCCTTCGGCCCCTACCTGGCCGGCGCAGGCCTGGCCATGCTGTTCCTGGGCGGCCAGGTCGCGCACCTGGATGGCCTGGGCGTGCAGCCCTCGGTCATCATCGGGCCCTGAGCTGCGATTCCGACAGGAAGCGGCTGACCTGCCATGCGGCCGCTGCACGGGTCTGTCGCAAGCAATCTCGACGACCAACGAGGGGCATCACAGGTAAAAACAAGGGGCGAGAAAGCCTGCGACGCCTCAGCTGCGACACATCTCCCCATTCGTTGCACAATGCTGTCATCCAGCCAACGATGATAGGACCGCGCTGCTGCCCTGAGTTGGATGTACGGAAAAATGAACCCCGGATAGCCGCCGAAAAGCCGGCGGAGGCGGCACGATAGCTCGCTCGAAGAGAACGTCAGCGCGATGCGGTCTCCGGATGCTGCCGCACTGCATCCATTCCGATAAATCCACAGAACCGTCCTTCTCCCCGTAATGGGATGATGTGATTGGCCGAAACCTTCCGTACAGGCAATGCATCCGGCAGTGGTGACGTGGGCAGCCCTAATGCTTGCAACATGCATAGCTCGGCCAAGGAGACCCCCGTCCCTTGCTCCACGATAAAGTGCGAGACCCCCGAGCCGCCGATACGCGCACCTATCTCGATCACATAGGGTAGTCCTTCAGCATCAAGACGCATCTCCACATGCGCGGCTCCCATGGTGATACCTAGCGCCTTGACACCGGCACAAGCAGCCTCACGCAGTGCCATGACCTGAACGCTGTCCAAGTCCTCTCGCAAACGATAGATGGTTTCCTCAAACCAGGGCCCCTGTGGGTGTCCCTTGTCACCTACCGCCATGACATGCACACCATCACCGTCAACGAAGCACTCGGCAACAAACTCCTTGCCAGGCAGGTACTGCTCCACCACCAGTCCCGGGGTATCAGTCTTCTCGTAGAACCGGGAGAGATCCCGCTCCTGCATGGCCCAGACGGTCCTTATCCTCTCATGAAGCTCCTCAACAGACCGCGCCAGCATCACCCCTGCGCTTCCCCATCCAGCTAAAGGCTTGATAACCAACGGAAAGCCGAGTGACTCAACACTCGAAATGTCCCCCGGATCATTGATATGGGCGAAGGTCGGAGTGCGTAGCCCCGCCTGGGCAAGCGCCTGTCGCATCCTGTACTTGTTACGGACCAGTGCGGCCACTGACGGCGGAATGCCAGGTGTGCCAAGACGTCTCGCAGCCTCAGCGGTCCAGATGATGGCCTCCTCGCGCAAGGTCATGACACCGCCTAGACCTCGTGTCCCCCGCACCATCAACGAACTCCTTCAATGCAGCATCGGGATCTTCGAAAACGGGCAATCGCCAATAGCCCACCACCGGGAAGTCCATGCGGCGGTTCGCTCTCGAAGAATCATAAATCAGCACCAGTCGAATGCCGGCGGTCGCGCCGCCTCAAACACAAATGACATTCGATGATTCCTGTGACAGACCAAGAGCCAATACTGCATCACCATCAATCATTTACCCGCCCCTTTCAACCAACAAAACAACCATCAGACTACAGGATCCCTTTCCCGCCACGATCACCACGGAACACGCGATCACCCCTGAAAGCATCAACATACGGGAGAAAAATCCCCAACATGGTCACCATCATCCAAATCAACCTCCCCCATCCATGGCACATCCTCCCCAGCGCCCACTCACTTGCCACAACCACACAAGGGGCCAGCAAACCTACAGAATTGGCATAGACAACCCCTCCAACAGAAAGCACCTTTTGATATAAAAACGTACACTGGAGCTGAAAGCAGGCCGCCCAAAAACAAACAATTTAACAACATTATTCCATGAAAGACCCGCAACGAATCACAGATGGACCAGCGAAAAGGAAGAAAAGAAACAAACGACATCAACGTAATCCATGAAACGGATACGATAATCGAGTCACGCCCTAACCATGCCCTGGAAAGAAGCCCATAAACCGAGTAAGACAATGCACCAAGAAACGCAAACGCAATTCCCCGGATCCCGCCAAAACTCACACCAGGACCCATATTGAACATGACACCACCAAGCGTCACCACAAGAACCTCAAAGAACTTCAACCAAGAAAACTCAAAAACTCCAAATAACACCCCAAGAACATACGTGAAGCCGGGAATAGAGGAAAGAAGCATGGTCAACTCACTCGCCTTCAGGACCTTGAGCGCCTCGAAAGTTGAGATGAAAGTAGGCAGAAAAACCCAAAAATCGACAGGATCGCAAACCTGACGGCGAACACTCTCCTCAAATAAAACGAGCCCTGCCGCCCTTCAGAACAGAACACCCATAGCCACAAAACCATTGTTGTAAATAACAGCCTTACGCCAGTCGCAAGAACAGGCGAAACACTTCCGACCACCTCTTTTGACAGAACCCAGCTACCCGAGAAAAGAATCAATATGACTACCGTCAACAATACAAATACGCCTTACGCACCTTGACCCTCTCACACTTCCCGGTCGCAGGCGACACACAGTAGGTCGTGCCCCTCGCCAAAAATAAACATACACCCTAGAACGTGGCAAAGCATATAACCTGACCTCTGACGAACGCCCCAACCTTCAAAACATTGACACCCACCATAAAACCAGTAACGTTAACGCGTTAAAAATTATTCAACACAACAGGGCAATTACCCTGTTCGGGACTTCCCTAAGCCCACATCTCGGTGAAATGGCGATTCATGATCGATATGGCGATCACGCTTGCCAGAAATCCTCGACCCCACCTCACAATGCTCTATATCATTCTGTTTCATATAAGGAATTTTCTATCCGGAGGTCTCGTCGCGTGAGCTCAGTCTTTACCATCGGCCTGACCGGCGGCATCGGCAGCGGAAAGAGCAAGGTGGCGGACCTGTTTGTCGAACGCGGCGCTGCGCTGGTCGATACCGACGAGATCGCCCATCGGCTGACGGCTCCGGGGCGCCGCCATTCCGGCCATCCGCACGGCCTTCGGCAACGAGGTGATTGCCCCGGACGGCCGGATGGACCGCGCCGCAATGCGCGCCCTGGTCTTTGCTGCCCCGGCACGACGCAAGGCGCTGGAAGGCATCCTGCATCCCCTGATCCAGGCCACCGTGCGCGATGAACTATCCCGGCTTGCCAAGGGCGACTCGGTCTCCCGACCGCCCTACATTCTGATCGCGGTGCCGCTGCTGGTTGAATCCGGCCACTGGCTGCACCGTGTGGATCGCGTGCTGGTGGTGGACTGCCCCGAAGAGGGTTCAGGTGGCACGCGTGATGGCCCTGTTCGGGTCTATCCGAGGCGCAGGTGCGCAGCATCATGGCAGCGCAGGCCAGCCGGGCCCAGCGGCTGGCAGTGGCCCATGCCGTCATCGACAACGGCGGCAGCCTGGCAGACACGGCTGCCCAGGTGGACCGGCTGCATGCACGCTTCCTGGCCGAGGCGGCACAGGCCTGAAAGCCACCATTCAGCGGCCCGCACACCACGGTTGCCCGGCTCCCGCAGGCTCTGGCAGGGTGCCGGCAGTGTCGACAGGGTTATCATCAGGTACAGCGCAGGCCGCGCTGCCCTTGCCCTATTTCGGGCATTCCGGCCTCCTCACGGTTTCATCCGGCTGACTCCATCATCCGGCCCACCCCTGCATGCACCCATGATCATCTACCTGCATCCCTTCAACGAGCGTGTCCGCACCATGCTTCGGCTCGATGAGCTGTACCGCCGCTTCGAGCGCCTGGTATCGCGCAACGACTCGCTCTCGCACCACGCGGCGCTGGGTACGCTGTTCGAGATCGTGGAACTGTCGTCACGTGCCGAAGTGCGCGCCGACCTGCTGCACGAGCTGGAGCGTCAGCGCCAGACGCTGGCTTCGTTCAAGAATGACCCCGATGTAGCCATCGACGCCCTGTCGTCGATCCTGGGCGAGATCGAGGATGCCGCGGCCGCCCTGCAGCAAAGCGCCGGCAAGGCCGGCCAGGCACTGCGCGAGAACGACTGGCTGATGAACATCCGCAGCCGCAGCGTGATGGCCGGCTGCAGCTTCCAGGTGGACCTTCCTTCTACCATGCCTGGCAGCACCGCCCGCCCGAAGAACGGCGTGAAGCCATCATCGAATGGGCTCGTCCCTTCGGTGCCGTGCGCGAATGTCTGACCATCGTGCTGCGCCTGCTGCGTGAATCCGGCCAGAAAAGCCGCGTGACCTCGCAGAACGGCAGCTACCAGCAGCAACTGGGCGGCAAGACCTATCAGCTGGCCGAGATCCACCCTGGACGAGACGCTGGGCGCCATTCCCGAGTTCTCGGCCAACAAGTACATGCTGTGGATCCGCTTCGGCCGCCTGGACCGCGAGTTCAAGACCCGCCCCTACGAAGGCAGCGTCGATTTTCGAGCTGAGCCTGTGCAATCTCTGATGAAACCCGCCGACGCTCCGCCCCCTCTCGCCGCATCACCGTCAACTGCCCCACCTGCCAGGGGCCCGTCCCTGTTGCCCCGGAAAACCGCTGGCGGCCATTCTGCTCCGAGCGCTGCCGGATGATTGACCTGGGCGCCTGGGCCAACGATGAATATGTGGTGCCCGGCCAGCCCGTCGAAGCTGACGACGACATCCCGCCTCCCGGCCCCCGGCACTGACGGACACCCCGCGCATCGCGCCGGGCGCGACGACAACCCCGGTGCGGATGCCATCCCCACGCTGCACACTCACAACGCAGCGTATCTCTCGCGCCATAACACCGGGCCATCGATCCCCTGTCCGTTTCCTTCGATCGATTCCGCCCCGGCACACTGCGCTCCGCTCCTTCGCAGACCCTATCCTTCAGATTGGCAACGAGCCCTTTTCCACGCCGCCCTGTGGAACAGGGCCCATGCCACTCTCGATGACCGGCCACTCCGGCCGATCGCTCTGGCGAGGATATGTGACGCGATGCACAAGCAGGTTTCCCGATCGTTCTCTCAGGCCCTGGCATTGCGCCCGGAAAGCATGGCCACGCCGCCGTGCCACCACGGTGCAGCATTCACCCGTTTCCGCCCCACGCTTCCAGCCGCAGCCCTGCTGGCAGCCCTGTGGAGCGCACCAACCCGCCGCCCTCAACGCTGTCAACTACACGGTGGAATCTGACGGTACGCCGGGATGGGACGCCACGGATGGCCCCGGTCTCGACACGGGTCCGAACAACCAGCGGGTACGCACCCATGACGAAGTCACCTACCAGGTGGCCATCTCGTATTCCGGCGGCACCAGGATGCAAAGGTCGAACTGACGCTTCCAAAAAGAGGCGATGGAAAGCCGCTTGCCGAGTGGCCCGCGACCCCCGCCGATTGCGTGGCAAAAGGCTCACGTGTTTCGAGCGATCGGCAGACGCTTGTCTGCGCCCTGCCGGACTACACCGGCTCCGGCACGAACTCCGGCAGGTTCAGGGCCCACGTCCTGGGCTCCAACGCCAACGGCACCCCGATGCCGCCCCCACCCCTGAAGGTCAGCTCGCTCAATACACCCACCATTGCCCCGGCCACGCTGCCGCCGGCACTGACCATCACGGCTGCCCCGTTCTACGACGTGGTGGTCATGGACACCTATCCGGCAACCCTATGGCCTACGGATTCCAGGCTGGGGCGGCCCTCAACAAGGAAGACGGCTTTCACCATCGCATGATGGTGGGCCTGATAGCCCACGCAATCCCAGCGGCAACGGCAAGAAAGGGTCGAACAGCTTGATCCCGCCAAACCCATCGAGATCAGTCTCAATGTTGCCGGCTACCCGCAATCGGTACGTCTGGACAACTGGCGCACTCGTGCCAACACTGAAGCCGCCGACCTGCCCAGCGGCAGCTTTTGCCGACGGCTGCGGCAGCATCTGGCAGGGTGCTCCCAGCCAGCTGGCCGACCGCGGCATCAACGCCTACCAGAGGGTCGGTGACATGAGGGGGCCAAGCAAGGAAAACTGGATGGTTGCCAACGGCGGCGACTGTGAAGCCTTGCCTACCGCCAACGGTCTGCCCGGGACAACAACATCGTCAGGATCCGCCTGACCGGCGTCGACACCAGCCTTGCCCGTACGCCAACCCAGATGCGGGGCGGAAGCTCCATTCCGCCCGACGAACACTGGGTCGCCAGCAAGGCCCTGGTTTTCTGGACGAACCTTATGACTACCGCCCCAGCAGACCATTCAGCACACGCTGAGACTGGCTGATATCAAGGCGACCTCCATCAGCAATCAGGCCGCCCAGAACACCCGAACCAGCAATGATTCGTTTACGTACGAACTGATCAACCAAGCCGACGGTTCGCCAGCAAGATCTATACACCCGACGCCGCCTAGCGTCTCCGATCGGTACCGTACGCGATCCGTTCATACCGGAGATGACTTCGTCGACTACATGGCCCATGGCCAGATCGTCAGGGCGCGTGTCGTGTTCACCAACAAAGGCAGCGTCGCCTTCCGGAACCTGTCGATGTGCGAAATCATTGACAGGACCGCGTCTCGACCTGGCGGATCCCATTTCGGCGCCACCTTCACGCCCCAGAGCGGTGAGGGTGCCGTGCAGTATGGCGTCCGTTCCGGTGGCCGTTACTTTGCCAGCACCGACAGCGCCCTCTCCCCCCGCCTGTCCGCCGCATCCGTCACCGGAGCGTCGGAGTACTCCAGGGCCAACTGCACAGACCCCTCCATCACCTGGTATCGCAAGTGGCAGGATGCAGAAGCGGCCGGCGGCGTCACCTATGTGAAGGGTACCGGCAACCTGCCGGGAGGCAAGAGTGCCTACCTGTACATCTCGGGACTGAAACTGCGCGAGACCTGGGCCGAGACCATCACTGTTCAGACCCCGACCCCTTCGGTACGCCAGAAAGGCACCGAGATTGCGGAAGGCACCATCATCCGTAACCGCGGAACACGGCGGCTGACAACATACCCGAAGCCCTGGTGCAGAGGTTTTCAGCCTTCGCTGCGTGACCACCTGCAGGTCAGCAAGGCGCGCACCACCACCCGCATCACCAAGAAGATCATCGAACCGTCCAACGCCACCCAGCCCGTGGCAGCCGGCACCACACTCACCTTCCAGCTGCAGCCGCGCTACTCACCGTGCCGCCCTACCCGGCACCGTCACCGTCACCGACGCTGCTGCCGCGCGGCATGCGCTATGTGCCCACCAGCGGCCGCCAGGGCGGCCGGGCCCGTCGAGCCCCGGGTGGAAGAGGACACCCCTCGCAGGGTCTCACCCGCCTGACCTGGACCTACACGGACGTCACCCCGCACGTGGGCGGTGACATGGAAGGCGGTGCCTTCTGCCCTGACATCACCTTCCGTGCACGCCTGGCGCTGACACTGCCCAACGGCGCATCCCTGCGCAACCAGGCCGTGGTCAGCGGCGGCGCCATCGATGCCGACGAGGACTGCGAGTTCGACACCGCCACTGGCGGCTTCAAGGCCTGCGCCAAGTCGGCCGAGGCTTCCGTCACCCTCGACACACCTCCCGGCTTCGTGCTGCAAAAGACCGTCTCCAGGGAGGAGATCGAGCCGGGCGAGGCCTTCCATTACGACATCGCCTTCTATGCGATGGGCCAGACGCTGCGGCAGATCGACATCCCTGACGTGATCGACATCCTGCCTTCGTGGGCGATGGCACGGCCGATGTCGCGCGCTCGTTCAATGGCCGCAACCCGGCCTTGCGCTTCGATGCCGGCGCCTATCGGCTTCAGGCCGTCGAGCCGCCTGCCATCGACCCGGGCATGCGCATCTACTACACCAACCGTGCACCTGCCGAGATCCACAACGACGCGCGTGACGCCAGCAACGCCATGCCCGGCGGCAGCATCCCCGCTGGTGCCAGGCCTCCGAGTTCGGCCAGGCCGGCTGCCCGGCCAGCATCGGCAGACCACGGCCATCCGCACAGTCCACGCTCACGCGTCTGGGCTCGGGCGAGCCCTACGAGATCCCAGCGTCCGGATGACGAGCGATCCGCTCATCGCCCAGCCCGCGGCGACATCTTTGCCAACCACGCCGGGGCCCGCCCTCAATCCGAGCAGCCACCTGCTCTACACCTATTCCGGCACCGACCTGAACGTGCGCATCCGCACGCGCAGCCGCTCAACAGCCTGGCCGGCAGGCTCTACATCGACGGTCACCAGGACGGCACGCTTCAACCATGACGATGCCGCCCTGCTCCAACCAGTGCGTGAGCCTGCGAGGGTCAGGACGCCCAGGGGTCGGGGCCGTCACGCTCTCGACCCGAACCAATGCCCAGGGCGAGTACGGCTTTTGCCATGGGCGCGGCCAACACCGTGTTTGCCAATGCCGACTGCAGCAGCACGGCGCTCGTGCGCTTTGCCGGGGTGCCCGGCGGCACCCTACACGCTCCTCGGCGTGTCACGGCCAACAGTGCAGACAGCCTGCCGGGTGCGGCGCATGCCGGCGAACAGTGGGGCGGTCAGCCCACCACCGACGGCCGCAGCACTTGCCAGCGTCACGCTCACACGGCAACCAGAATGCCACCGGCTACGACTTCACCGAAGCACGCCAGAAACCCCGGCTCTCGCTGCAGGCCAGCATCGACAACACCCATGGCGGCAAGGCCCAGCTGGGCGAGATCGCGCTGACGGCCAGGGACTGAGCAACCCGGCGCTCACGCTCAGGGGCCAGCGGCAGCGCCCCGGTCACCCGCACGGACGTCGTACCGGCACCTACGCCCTGTCCTCCCCGGCCCTGACGGGCTACGCCATCAGCGCCTGGCAGTGCGTGGTCACTGGCCAGGCCCCGGTCGATGGCGCCAGCGTCGCGCTCACCTGGGGCGATGAGGCCACCTGTTCCGTGCGCTATGCCGGTCGGGCCGAGCCGCAGCTCACGCTGGTGGGTCAGGTGACCAACAACCACGGAGCAAGCTGGGCGTGCATGACGTGCGCCTGTCGGCCCCAGCACGACAAGCGACACCGACCCCAGCATCCACGGCGTCAGCGGGCGAGGCTGCCATTTCCCAGGCCAACGTCGCGCCCGGCACCGATGCGCTGGCGGCGCCGGAGCTGCCCAACTACCGCCATGGCGACTGGCGCTGTGACATCACCACCGGGCACGGTGCGGCTGCGTGACCACGACCACCACGGGTGCCACCCTGGCGCTGGACTACGACCAGAAGGCCACCTGCACCCTGGCCTACGAGGATCTGCCGCGGGCCAAGGAATCGCGCCTCACACTGGTGAGCGTGGTCAACAACCGCCACGGCGGCACGGCCACGGCAGACAGCGTCCCGCTGTCGGCCAGCCACTTTGAGGCGGCCACCTCCCGCACGGTCACCGTCTCGGGCAACAGCGGCAGCAGCGCCGTCACCCAGGCCGATGTCGTGACCGGGACTGGACGCCTCTCGGCCCCCACCCTGCCCCAGTACTGGCAGCACGGTGACTGGCAGTGCAGCATCGACGGTGCACGTGCCATCCGCATCGCCAACGGGGCCGGCAAGGCCGGTGTGGCCAGCAGCCTGAACCTGCAAAAGGGCCAGGCCGCCGTCTGCACCATCGTCTACGAGGACAGCGCACCGGCGCGGCTCACGCTCGCTCAACACCGTCACCAACGTCCTGAGCGGCACCGCCCAGGCCGAGGACTTCCGCTCTCGGCCGATGGTCGCATCTCGTGGATGGCCTGCAGCGGCCAGCTCCCGGGTGACCGGGTGGAAGTGCCGGCCGGCGCCTACACGCTGGCAGCCAGCACCTGCCCGGCTACTCGGCCAGCACCTGGAGCTGCATGAACGCCAGCGGCCAGGCGGTGAACCTCGCCAACAGCAAGCTCGCTGCAAAGCCATGACGATGTCACCTGCCGCGTGCATCACGTGGACCAGCCGGTGAGCCTGACGCTGGCGCTGGACATCACCAACAGCCATGGCGGCACGGCCACGCCGGCCAGCATGCGATGCTCGGCCAGCGGCCCGAGCAACATCCAGGGTGTCACCGGCAGCCGGCCCGTGACGCTGGCCGGGGTGCGCCCGGCGTCTACGAGCTGCAGGCGCTGGCACTGCCCGGCTACCAGACGGGCAAGTGCGGGTCTGCAACGGCGGCTCGCTCAGCGGCAACACCCTGACGCTGGCCAACCAGCAGAACGTCACCTGCCGGCTGGAGCTGAAGGACATTCCCGCCCGCTGAAGCTGGCAAGGCCGCTCGACGGCAGCGCTTCGCCTGGTGGCCGGCACCGCCAACGAGTATGACGTGGCCTACACCTCACCGTGGCCGCGGCATCGCCGGCGTCTGACGACTCGTCGACGCCCCGGCCTTCGACAGCGATGTGGAAATCGTCGGCACCACCATCCCGCGCAACGACCAGACCCTGAACGTGACGCCTTCGGCTGTCACAGGTGCGGGCGCTGCCCAGGCTCGCCAGCACTGGCCGCTGGCCAGCCAGCGTCGCCGGCCATCGGTGCCTCGATGTGTCCGCAGACTTCCGTGTACGCGTGCCCTTCGAGGGCAGCACGCACAACGACCGCCGCCAGGCGGCCGGTGACGGCTCGGGGCTGCACTCTTCAACGCCGCCACCCTCACCCGCCAGCGGGGCGGACAGGCCAGCGGCGAGCCGCTCGGCCCAGCCCGCCTCGGCACGCCCGAGCCGGTGCTGGCCGCGACGCTCTCCATCGACAAGACCAGCACCAGCCGCTCGGTCGAGATGGGCGATCTCATCACCCTATCAGCTGCAGCATCCGCAACAACGGCAAGCGCCCCTGCCCTGTCGCCGATGGTGGTCGATCGTCTGCCGCGCGGTTTCCGCTTCGAGCCCGGCTCGGTGCGCATCGCCAACGCCCGCGCCACCCAGGTGCAGATGCAGGGCGATCGGGAGCTGCACATCACGCTGGACCGCGTGGCCGCTGCCGGCACCGCCCAGGCCGCCGGCCAGGTGCCAGCAGCAGTGATGTGACGATCACCTATCGTCCTGCGCGCCGGGGTGACTCGCAACAGGGCGACGGCATCAACCGCGCCCACGTGCAGTGCTCGTCGTGATGGCGCAGCCGCGAGCCCGTGCTCGAACGAGTCCCGCTGGCAGGTGCGTGTCACCGGCGGCATCTTCTCGACGAGGCCTGCCTGGCTGGCCAGATCTGCGTGGACTGCAACGGCAACAGCGTCAAGGACCGCGAGGCTGCGGGCATTCCGGGCGTGCGCCTGTACCTGGAGAACGGCACCTGGATCGTCTCCCGGACGAACAGGGCATACAGCCACTGCGGTCTGCGCCCGCGCACCACGTGCTCGGTCGATGCGCGCACCTTGCCCCGCAAGCCGGGCCTCGTGACCAGCAGCGCCCAGGAACGTGGGCGATGCACACAGCCTCTTCATCGATGCGAAGAAGGGCATGCTGCATCGCGCCGACTTTCGATCGAGGGCTCGTGCAGCGCCACCGTCATCGAGCAGGTCAAGGCTCGCCAGGCCCAGGGCGCCACCCGTGAGCGTGCAGACCGAACCGGAGCAGCCGGGCCTGAGCTTTTGACAGCAAGCGCGGCATTCCGGCGCGGCCGCGCCAGCAAGGCACCGATGGAGCCGACCAGCCGATGGCGAAGACGCGGCACTGAGACGCGAGGCTGAGCCATGACACACCAGCTCGACCCGCGAGTCTGTCGCATACCGATCCGGGGAGATTTCCCGGATCCCCAGGGATGTCTCAACGGCACAATAGTTCCATCCCACCCATCCCCCTGCCCATCCTCACTGATCGACTGCCGCCCGTTTTCCATCGGCAGCCAGCTCAGCGGCGAATATCCTTCATCTGATGAACTGGTCCGCCTTCCTGCCCAGCACGAAAGACGGACGCCTGTTTTCATGACCGACCACCCTGCCGGATCTCCGGCAAAGGACATCGCGACGCATCATGCGCAGACCGTCTATTCCACTTTCGCTTCGCCACCTGGCCCGCCTGCTGGCAGGAATGACCCGGCATCGTTCGCTCTGCCGGTGAGTGCCGGTATCGCGGAGGTGAAGTACAGCACGCACTTCGATGGCACCTTTCATCTCGACAGTGCAGACGGCCCTGGCCTGGACAGCGGCCCCAGAAACGACGTCGTGCGAACACATGATGAGTTCCAGTACCTGGTGCAGCTGGCCACCGATGATGCGGAAAAGGACCTGCGCATCCAGCTCGTGATGCCACAGCATGCCGGCAAAGCGGGTAGCTGTCTGGAGCTACCTACCAGACAGCCTGCAAGCGAGGATCCACACTGTCGACCGACAAACGGACCATCGATTGCCGTCTGGGCGACGTTGCCAGCGCCGGAACGTTGGCCGTCTATTTTCAGGGGGTCGTGCTGGGCAGTTCCGGCAATGGTGACAAGATCACCCCTCCCTCCCTGGAAGTCAGTGCCAATGGCCAGGTCCAACCCGGGCCTGCTTCCCTGCCCAATACCCTGACAGTCAGTGCCGCCCCCTTCTATGACGTGGTCGTCCAGCAGTCCGTGGGCGGACCACAAGGCTACCGGCGCGGCAGTGGCCCCGGCGGCAAGGATGGCTTCTACCACCAGATGCTGATCGGCCTGACGGCACGCAACCCCCACGGGACATGGTCTGAAAGGCGTTGAACAGCTGGCCCCGCTTCCCCCATCGAAGTCGACCTGATGTAGGAGGCTAGCCCACCCTCGCGTTGCTGGCCAACTGGCATGCCAATCTGCCCGCCAACACCGGCAATCGCCCCACCGGCAGCTTTGCCGATGGCTGCGGCAGCCCCAGCAACGGCCGCCCCAGCCCGCTGATCAGCAACGGTTTCGGTATGTATTACCGCGTGATGGATCAGGGCCCCACACCCAGCACCGCCAACAACTACGTAGCTAATGGCGGTGACTGCCGCACGGTCACCAGCGATCGCAACCACGTCCAGCTGGCCTCTCGACGGCGTGGACACTCACGCTGCGGCATATCCCTACCATCGCTTCTCCCGATGGTCGCAACCACCCACCAACCAGGAAGCCTGGGTGGCCAACAAAAGCGCTACTTCTGTGGACATCGTTGATGACTACCCGCTGAACCAGGCCGTGACCACACCATGACGTTGCGAAGCGTCAGTGGTCTTTCAATCACGGGGCACCTGTCATCGGCGACCAGGAAAGCAACAATAAGGAATCGTACAAGCTGACAAATGAAGCTGCAGGCAGCACCGCCAAGCAGTTTTCAGCCAGACGAAAAGCCTGCCAATGCCCTACAGAACGGTACGGGACCCGATCATGACATCTGGCAACATCGTCAACCAGATGTCCCACGGACAGACTGTAGCAACACGGCTTGGATACTCTGCTTTCGGATCAATCACGCACGAGAATGTCATTCTGTGCGACATCAGTGATCGTACCGCGTTCGACATCGGCCAGAATTTCACAGCCGTGATTACGGCAAATGTGCCCGCGCCCGACATCAGCTATCAGTATGGTGTACCAGCCAGCGGCTCGCCCTACTTCGCGTCCACCGATAGTGCTTATTCCGAGTACGAAGGTCAGGCCAACATCCCTCGCTCGGTAAGCGGAACCTCGGAGTATTCCCGCGCCAGCTGCATGGATCCAGGCATTCGCTGGTATTCCACTCCGCAGCAAGCCGAAGCAGCCGGCGGCCTTGTCTAGGTACGCGGCAACATCAGGAACCTGCTCGCGGCCAACGACTCCTCCATGCGTATTGAGGACATCTCGCGCGAAACCTGGGCATCCACCATTGAAGTGCAGACGCCCACGCGCAGCATCCGTCGGGGCCGGCACGCCTATCGCTGGCGGCACCATCATCCGTAACCGTGCAGAGCTGCGTTCCGACACGCTACCCAACGGCAAAGTCTCGTCGCCAACTGGGACCACCTGCGCGTGGTGAACCGCCAGACCACAACACGTCCCACCAAAAGGTGATTGCCCCGCCATGCCACCACTGCACCAGTGCCCGCAGGCACCGTCATCACCTATCAGATCACCCCGTATTACGCCACGGTCAACAAGCCCGTACCTGGTACCATCACAGTGACGGACGTACTGCCAACCGGGCTGAAGTACGTGGCCGACGGTGCCCGTTTCGACGGCCAGCAACTCGAGCCCACCATTCTGAACGACAAGCCGGCGCAGGGGCTCACCACGCTCACCTGGAAGCTGGAGAACCGCACGCCATTCCTGGGCGTACACTCTGACGCCGCTGCACAGCCTCCTCTCACCTACCAGGGCACGCACGAGCCAGACACTGCTGGATGGCACAAAAACTTCGCGAACGACGTGGCCTACCAGCGGTGGTGAGTACGATGCAGCATCCGACTGTACCTACGAAGTGGGCAAGGGCTTTGGAAAGTGCGTCAAATCCGCCTTTGCCGAAGTGATGTACAGACCCACCTGGTTTTGATGCTGAGAAGACCTCTTCCCAGACCAGCATCACGCCGGGCGACGATTTCGACTACAGCATCAGCTTCGCCTCCATCGGCCAGGACACCACGGCGCCGAACCTGCCGGACCTCATCGACATTCTGCCCCTTCGTGGGGAGACAGCGAGGACAACCTCTGCCCTGAGTTTTCGGTGGTCGAAACCCTGCATCCAGCTTCGAACCCGGGGCCTACACGCTGAAATCCGTTGTTCCATCCAGTCTGGACCCCAACGCACGCATCTACATTACGAAGCGCCCTCCGCACGAGATTCACAACGACCCGCGTGACGACAGCAACCGCCTTGTCGGAGGCTCAACCCGCTGGTGCCAGGCTGCCGAGCTGGGCACCAGTGGCTGCCCGCAGACCATCGGCGAAAGCACGGCCATCCGTGTCAGCCCCTCGCTGACCAACCTGCGGCGCACACGCCCTACACCATCCAGCTGATTCTCAGCTCCCCACCCGGTACTTGCCTACCCCGGCAACGTCTTTGCCAACCGGGCCGGCTCCCGGCCCGTGGACCCCGCCAGCTCACTGCTGTTCGTGGCCTCGCAATCGAACATGCAGGTTCGCGTCCGCGATAACATGAGCCGCCTGGCAGGCCGCGTGTTCGCCGATCTGGACCAGAACCACGTACATGGACACTCGCCGACCGGGCGCTGGCCAACCGTTGCATCACGCTGCGGGGCACGACCAGCCGCGACGCGAGGCCATGAGCGTTCTCGATGCGCACCGACGCGCGACGGCCGCTATGAATTTGCCGAGGGCGCGCGCAACAAGATCCACAACGCCGACTGCGGCGGCACGCCGCTGTCCTCACTTCGCGGTCTGCTGGCGAGCACCACACCGTTTCAAGCCGGCAGCCAGTGGTGCGCTCAGCAACGCCGGGCCTTCCTGGGCAACCAGGCAGGCAGCACCACACCCAACGGGACCGTGCGGGAAAACCGGATTGCCCAGATCACCGTGGTCCGCGGCACGGCCTTCAGGACTATGACTTCACCGAGGTTCCCGTACGGCCTCAGCTGACCCTGGTGACCTCGAGTGCAGAACAACCATGGCGCCACGGCGACTGCCGACAGCGATGCAACGACGGGCCACCGGGACCGACACCGCAGCCGGCACCATCGTGCAGAGGCAGCGGCGGCAAGCCCTGTCACCAGACTACCGTGCCTACGGGCAACCACACCTCTCTGCCCAGGGGAGCTTTCGACTACAACCCAGCCAGCTGGCAGGGTGCGTGATCAACGGTCAGACCCCCGTGGCAGGCACCAACCTGACACTGGCCTGGGGTGATCGAGCCACCTGTACAGCGAGCTACGAGGACCAGCCGAAACCGGCCCACCTGACCCTGGTGGGCCAGGTGACCAACAATCATGGTGGCAAGGCCTCGGCGATCGACATGACGCCTCGGCCAGCCACACCGACAACGGCAACACCGACGGTGAGTGGCGCCAGCGGTGCCAGCGCCATCACCCGCTTCCGAGGCGGCCAACGGGACCTGGACACCGGCCAGCACGGCCCCTGGCGCGCGCACCCATGGCGAGATGGCAATGCGCCATCGATGGCGCCCCTGCCAGCGGCAACACGCGACACCGCAGCGCGGCCAGATGCCGTCTGCACGATCAACTATGAAGACCAGCCCCCCTCGCCGCAGAAGAAAGCTGACCTATCTGACGCTGGTCAGGCGAGATCGGCAACCGTCACGGCGCGTGTATCGAAGACAACAGCCGACCCTGACGCTGGGCGCCAGCTACCGATGACACCGGCGCCACCACTGCGCTGGGCGCCAGCGGCAAAGCCGTCCATCACGCGCGGAGGTGCCGACCGGGGCCTGGACGCCAGTCCAGTGCCGAACCGGGTGGCTACCAGCGTGGAGAATGGTCGCGCACCATCACGCCGCGCCGATAGCACCGACAAAGCCGTGAAACAGAGCAGCGCAATGCGTTGAGCCTGGCCGAAGGCGATGAGGCCGTCTGCACGGTGCGCTACGAGGACGTGGGCCCCCGCCTGACGCTGGGTTGGTGAGGTGAGCAACCGCCATGGCGGCAGGGGCCTCGGCCAGCGACGTGACGCTGCAGGCCAGCCAGACCATGCTGGCGGAACATCCACGACCGTGAGCGGCATCAGCGGCGGCAAGACCGTGACGCAGGTGGAAAGTGGCCCATGGTGACTGGACGCTTTCTCCAGCGCCCTCGACCGGCTATCGGCACGGCGACTGGCAATGTGCCATGATGGCGGAACGCGCCAGGACCGGCAACAGCGTGACCCTGACACATGGCCAGCAGGGCTGTCTGCGATCCGCCATGAGGACATGCCGGCACAGCTCACCCCTGGTCAACATCGTCACCAAACCAGATAGGGCTACACGGCGCAAGGCCGACTTGCGCCGTCAGCAAGGTCCGACACCGCTGAACGGACAGAGCGGTTCCGCCAGCGTCACCGTCGGCGTGCCGCCAGGTGCCTACACCCCCTGCGCGCCGATGCCCTGCCCGAGTATGGTTCCACGCCATGGTCGTGCAACGGCGGACAGCTGGCCGACAGCGTGCCTCACCATCCGCAGCGGCGAGCACATCACCCTGCACCATCGACACATCGACCAGCCGGTGAGCCTGACGCTGGACCTGGACGTGGTGAACGAACACGGTGGCACGGCCTCGAAGGAAGACATCGCCCTGTCGGCCACCAACGTCACCAACCCCGATGACTCCATCTCCGGCATCTCGAAGACGGCGGCCGTGACCGCGCGCCAGGTGAAACCCGGCGTGTTCGAGCTGCAGGTCCCCAACCTGCCCCGCGGCTATCGCGTCAGCAATGGTATGTACCGGCGGGCACGCTGCAGGACAACATCCTGACGCTGGCCAACCGTGACTCGCCAAGTGCCGCGTGGAACTGAAGGACATTCCCGCCTCGCTGAAGCTGGCTAAGGCCGTCGACGGCAGCGCTCGCCTGTGGGCCGGCACCGCCAACGAGTATGACGGGCCTCACACTCACCGTCAGCCATGAGGGCGGCATCGCCGGCGCTCTACGACCTGGTTGACGCCCCGGCCTTCGACCGCGACGTGGAGATCGTCAGCACCACCCCATCCTGCGCAACGACCAGGCCCTGAACGTGACGCCTTCGGCTGTCACGGGCGTCGGGTGCGCACGGGCTCGCGGCTACTAGGCCCCCTGGCCAGCCAGCAGTCGCTGGCCATCGGCGCCCTCGATGTGTACCCGCATGACGTTCCGTGTGCGCGTGCCCTTCGACGGCAGCACCGCCAACGACCGCTGCCAGGCAGCCGGTGACGGCTCGGGCCACGGCTTTCTTCAATACCGCCACCCTCACCCGCCAGCAGGGCGGACGGGCCAGCGGCGAGCCCTCCGGCCCAGGCCTGCCTCGACACGCCTGGAGCCGGTGCTGGCTGCCACGCTCTCCATCTGACAGAGACCAGCACCAGCCGCTCGGTCGAGATGGGTGACCTCATCACCTCATCAGCTGCGCATCCGCAACAACGGCAAGGCCCCCGCCCTGTCGCCGATGGTGGTCGATCGTCTGCCGCGCTTCCGTTTCGAGCCCGACTCGGTGCGCATCGCCAACGCCCGCGCCACCCAGGTGCAGATGCAGGCGATCGGGAGCTGCACATCACGCTGGATCGCGTGACGCTGCCGGCACCGCCCAGGCCGCCGGCCGGGTGCCAGCAGCAGTGATGGACGATCACTCTACCGTCTGCGCGCCGGGGTGGGCTCGTCCCAGGGTGACGGCATCAACCGTGCCCACATGCACGGTGTCTGGGCCGTGATGGCACAAGCTTTCGCAGCCAGTGCTCGAACGAGTCCCGCTGAGGTGCGCGTCACCGGCGGCATCTTCTCCGACGAGGCCCGCCTGGCTGGCCAGATCTACGTGGACCGGCAACGGCAACAGCGTCGAGCGACCGCGAGGAGCTGGGCATTCCGGCGTGCGCCTGTACTCTGAAAACGGCACCTGGATCGTCTCCGACGAACAGGCAAGTACAGCCACTCGCGGTCTGCGCCCACGCACCCACGTGCTCAAGGTCGATGCGCGCACCCTGCCCCGCAAGAGCCGGCTCGTGACCAGCAGCGCCCAGAACGTGGGCGATGCGCACAGTCTCTTCATCGATGCGAAGAAAGGCATGCTGCACCGCGCCGACTTCATCGAGGGCTCGTGCAGCGCCACCGTCATCGAGCAGGTCAAGGCTCGTCAGGCCCAGGGCGCCAACGTGAGCGTGCAGACCGAACCGGAGCAGCCCGCGCTGAAGTTCGAGAGCAAGTACGGGGCACAGGCCAGGCCCCGACAGCAAGGCACCGATGGTGCCAATCAGCCGATGGCCAGGGACGCGGCACTGCGTCGCGTCTACCACCCCCGCGCTGCATGGCCACGCCCTGGGCGCCCGCCTGACGGGCATCGTCCAGGTGCGGCGGGGTTCAGGCCGCCCAGCGCATACATCGGGAACAGGGGTCTGCTCGATCATCCGGGTCAGCCCTCCATCCCAGCCCTGCCCCTGCCAGGGTGACTCTGCGTGGCAGCACCGGCCCCACACGGCCAGGTCCAGCTTTCAGCAACCCGGCCAGCCGCAGGGTCTTTCGGCACTGTGGCACGACGCTGCCACCATCGGATAGTTGACCCGCAGATATTCGATGGCTGTGCGAGGGTCACGTGCTGAGGTGGTGCAGGTCGTCCCCGGTCAGTGAATGCCACCCGGGTCTTCTCGGCTGCCAGCTGCGGCAGAGCTTTCGGGGTGACGACTGCTGACCATCAGCCGCACAGGGAGCCGTCGCACGCGCTCCAGCACCCTGCTGAACAGCCGGTCGAAACTGGCCGGCCCCATGTCGAGCTCGCGCAGCAGCAACAGCCGTGAAGGCGCGGCACATGAGCCTCCTGCGCTTTCCAGCCCCCTTCCCTCCAGCCAGCGCTCCAGACACTGCAGCCATTCATCGATGCCCCGTGCCGAAGCATCCGAAATGGCGATAGACCGCTGGCAGCGACAGCCAGCGGATGGGATCCAGCGAGCCGGCAACAAGGGTTCGACATCAATGGCATCCAGCGCCCGCCAGGCCAGCTGCTGCCCCTCCGGCCACCCGCGGCTCACCTTCCCAGGCCGTCACCCGGCGGAAGTGCAACCGCACGTGAGCGTGCTCGTAAACGTGCTCCCGCACCACCCACGGCTGCGAGGCCAGCACGTGGATGTCCAGCTCCTCTTCCAGCTCGCGCACGGCCGCCTGTGCGAGCATCTTCACCGGGTTCGAACTTGCCGCCCGGGAACTCCCACCAGTCTTCATAGGGCTTGCCGGCCGGACGCAGGCCCAGCAGGACCTGCCCATCCGGACGCATCAGGATACCGACGGCGACATTGACGATCTTGGGAGCGGACATGGGAATCGGCATGCCCTGGCCTGCCGCATGTCATGCATGACAGACCAGAGCCTTGCTGCTGAGAACGACAAAGGAAAAACAGCCTGCAGAGCCCCTATGGTACGGGACACCACCTCCTGATGTGCTGTCTGCCTGGGCCCTCAGGGCGCAGGATTCAATCACTGTCCGTGACGCCCCTGCCCAGTCACGGGCAAACTGCCAGGCCACGCGACCGGAACGGGAACCCCTGCCCAGCGCCCAGCGCAGCGCATCGGCCCGGCGGCCTCCACCGCGGCATCATCGGCCCCGGAAATGACGCAGCCAGTGTGCCACCACCGCCAGATAGTCATCCTGCCGGAACGGATAGAACGCGATCCACGAGTCCGAAGCGCCGGACAGCGACACCTTCTCTTCCGGAGGTCTCGCTCGGATGGATCTCGCCGTCAGCCTGATGGCTGGCCTGCAGGTTCTCGGACAGCATCTCGGCATCAGGTGCCGACGGTTGGAAGTGGCATAGACCAGCACGTTGTCGGCCCGCCGGACAAGGATCCGTCCAGCACCGTCTTCAGCGCCTTGTAGGCCCCTCCCCTGTTCGAAGGACAGATCGTCACAATAGACGATGAAGCGTTCGGGCCGCTCCTGCAACTGCTCGACGATCTCGGCAGATCGGTCAGCTGCGCCTTGTCCACCTCCACCAGCCGCAGACCTTCATCGCGGAACGTGGGCAGACAGGCCTTGACCAGGGATGACTTGCCCGGTACCCCGCGCACCGGTCAGCAGCACATTGTTGGCCGGCAACCCACGCACGAACTGGCGGGTATTGGCCTCCACCAGACGCTTCTGCTCATCGACATTCTGCAGGTCTTCCAGCCGCAGCGTGGCGGGGCGTGCATCGGACCGCAGCTCGCCCACACTGCCGAAGCGCGTTCGCTGACGCTGCCAGCGGAAGGCGCTGGCCGACCAGTCGGGCTCACGTGCTACGGGCGCTGCCTGCGCAGCTGGCCCAGCAGGGGTTCAACGGTGTCGAGCAAAGCGACCGAGGCGTTGCGGACAATGCCGCAGCTCGTGGCACGCAGCTCCTGATCAGGCAGCCCGCTCATGACCGGTAATCCGCATTGATCGTCACATAGTCATGTGACAGGTCACAGGTCCAGACGGTGGTGCTGACCTTGCCGCGGTCCAGACGCACCCGCACGGTGAACTCGGCCTGCTTCAGCACGCGCTGGCCGTCTTCCTCCCGGTAGTCCGGATCGCGCCCGCCCTGGCTGGCCACGCGCACGTCGTCCAGCCACACTTCCAGCTGGCCACGTCCAGGTCATCGATGCCAGCATAGCCGATGGCTGCCAGGATGCGCCCCAGGTTGGGGTCGGACGCGAAGAAGGCGGTCTTGACCAGCGGAGAATGGGCGATGGCGTAGGCCACGGCCGCAGCCTCGTCGTCATTGCCGGCACCTTCCACCTGGATGGTGACGAACTTGGTGGCGCCTTCGCCATCGCGCACGATGGACTGGGCCAGCTGCACGGCGGTCTCGACCAGCGCCTGCAGCAGTTCGGCTGCCCCCGGATCGTCATCACGGGCGATGCTCACCACCCCCTGGCCGGTACTGGAGCAGCAGGAAGGTGTCATTGGTGGACGTAGTCGCCATCCACCGTGATGCGGTTGAAGCTGGCGTCAGCCACGCGACGCACCCAGGTCTGCAGCAGGTCGGGGGCAATCCTTGCATCGGTGGCAATCATGCCCAGCATGGTGGCCATGTTGGGACGGATCATGCCGCCGCGCTCGGAAATGCCGGTCATCACCACCTCGCCACCCTGCAGCTTCACGCGGCGCGACACCGCCTTGGGCAGCATGTCGGTGGTCATGATGGCCTCGGCCGCCTCCACCCAGTGTGTGGGTGCCAGATCGGCCACGGCATCCGGCACGCCGGCCGCGATGCGCTCGACAGGAATGTGCTCCAGGATCACGCCAGTGGACATCGGCAGCACAGTATCGGCCGGCACGCCCAGTGCGGCAGCCACGGCCTGACAGACCTGCTGTGCGTTGCGCTGCCCTTCGGCACCGGTGCCGGCATTGGCCACGCCGGTATTCACGACCAGCGCCCGCATCTGTCCCTGCGAAGCCGCCAGATGCTGGCGCGACACCACCACAGGGGCTGCACAGAAGCGGTTGCGGGTAAAGACCCCCGCCACCTGGGTACCTCGGCCAGACGCACCACCAGCAGGTCGCGCCTGCCCGGTTTGCGGATGCCTGCACGGGCGGTGACCCAGTTCCACGCCGGCTACGGGCAACAGGCTGGCGGCATCGGGAGCGGCAGATTGACGGGCATGGGGTCATCCTCGTTGTTGGTTCCAGACCTGCACAGCAGAAACGGGGTCTCCGCTGCCCAGGCTCACGGCATCGCACCTGACTCCACGGCCTCCAGCGTGGAGCCTGCCTTGGGTCGTCCGCGAGTACCACATGGGAAAGGCCAATGATAAAACGCCCACCGGATCAGGGAGATCCCGGTGGGCGTCGAGGTCCCCTCAGGACGGGGACATGACACATGACTGAAGCACCGTGTCCATCAGGGCGGACACGGCCTGCACGTCGGCATCAGGCCAGCTTGCCGTGGCAGTGCTTGTACTTCTTGCCCGAGCCGCAGGGGCACGGATCGTTGCGACCCACATGGTGGCCGTTGACGATGGGACGCTGGGCCGGGTTGGCCGACGCCACCTCCTGCAAGCGCAGGGCCACGGCTTCCGGATCCTCGTCCATGCCACCCAGCTCGGAAGAGTCGGCATGCATCATGCGTGCGCCGCCTGCGGTCTGCTCGGCACGATCCTCCAGCTGATCAGCCACCTGCTCGGCCTCGGCCGCCGACTGGATCTGCACGTTCATCAGCACGCGGCTGACCTCGGTGCGGATGATGCCCAGAAGGTTCTCGAACAGCTCGAAAGCCTCACGCGTATTCCTGCTTGGGATTCTTCTGCGCATAGCCACGCAGGTGAATGCCCCTGACGCAGGTGCTCCAGCGCCGACAGGTGCTCACGCCAGTGCTGATCGATGGACTGCAGCATGATCGAGCGCTCGAAGTTGCCGAAGGCCTCTGCGCCCACCCGCTCGATCTTGGCGTGATAGCGCTTGTCGGCCTCCTCGACGATACGCGCCAGGATGGCCTCGTCGCCCAGGTCCTCGTTCTCCTTGAGCCACTGCGACACGGGCACCGGCAGCTGCCAGTCGTTCTGCAGCTCCTTCTCCAGACCGTTGATGTCCCACTGCTCTTCCACCGTGCCTTCGGGCACGTGACGGCGGAACACCTCTTCCAGCGCGCCCCTGGCGCAGGGTTGGTGATCACCTCCGAGACATCGGCAGTATCCAGCAGCTCGTTGCGATGCGCATAGATGACCTTGCGCTGCTCGTTGGCCACGTCGTCATAGTCCAGCAGCTGCTTGCGGATGTCGAAGTTGCGGGCCTCGACCTTGCGCTGTGCGGACTCGATGGCGCGCGATACCAGGCCGGACTCGATGGCCTCACCCTCGGGCAGCTTCAGTCGGTCCATGATGGCCTTGAGACGGTCGCCAGCGAAGATCTTGAGCAGCGGATCTTCCATGGACAGGTAGAAGCGCGACGAACCCTTGTCGCCCTGGCGGCCGGCACGGCCACGCAGCTGGTTGTCGATACGACGGGATTCGTGGCGCTCGGTGCCGATGATGTGCAGGCCGCCCTTCTCGAGCACTTCCTCGTGGACCTTCTGCCATTCCTCCTGGAAGCGGGCAATCTCGGCCTTCTTGGCCTCGGGGTCCAGGTCCTCGCGCATCTCGATGGCGTTGATGACGCTGGAACGGCTGCCACCCAGCTCGATGTCGGTACCCCGGCCCGCCATGTTGGTGGCGATGGTGATCTGGTGCGGCCGGCCGGCCTGCGCCACGATCTCGGCCTCGCGATCGTGCTGCTTGGCGTTGAGCACGTTGTGCGGCAACCCGGCCTTCTTCAGCAGGTTGGACACCAGCTCGAGTTCTCGATGGAGGTGGTGCCAGCCAGCACCGGCTGACCACGTTCGTGGCGGTCGCGGATGTCAGCCAGGATGGCGTCGTACTTTTTCCGGCGGTACGGTAGACCAGATCCCTGCATGTCGTTGCGCACCATGCGGGGCGGTGCGTGGGCACCACCACGGTCTCCAGGTTGTAGATTTCCTGGAACTCGTAGGCCTCGGTGTCGGCCGTACCGGTCATGCCGGCCAGCTTCTCGTACATCCGGAAATAATTCTGGAAGGTAATCGAGGCCAGCGTCTGGTTCTCGGCCTGGATCTTCACGCCTTCCTTGGCTTCCACCGCCTGGTGCAGGCCATCGGACCAGCGCCGGCCTCGCCATCAGGCGACCGGTGAACTCGTCGACGATGACAACCTCGTCGTTCTGCACCACATAGTGCTGGTCACGCAGGAACAGCGTGTGCGCCCGCAGCGCCACCATCAGGTGATGCACCAGCGAGATGTTGGCTGCATCGTACAGGCTGGCGCCCTCGGGCAGCAGGCCCAGCTGCGTCAGGATCTGTTCGGCGTGCTCGTGGCCGGCTTCGGACAGGTAGGCCTGATGCGCCTGTGATCCACCCGTAGTCGCCCGGAGGATCTTCCTCGCCCTGCTTGGGCTCGCTCTCCATCGGCGTGAGCATGGGGGCACGGCGTTCATCCGCACGTACAGCTCGGCGTTCTCCTCGGCCGGACCGGAGATGATCAGCGGCGTGCGCGCTTCGTCGATCAGGATCGAGTCCACCTCGTCGACGATGGCGTAGAACAGCTTGCGCTGCATGCGCGACGCAGCGTCATACACCATGTTGTCGCGCAGGTAGTCGAAGCCGTACTCGTTGTTGGTACCGTAGGTGATGTCGGCCTGATAGGCAGCCCGCTTCTCGTCGGACGGCTGCTGGGCCACGATGACGCCCACCGTCAGGCCCAGGAAGTTGTAGAGCCGTCCCATCCAGGCCGCGTCACGCTGGGCCAGATAGTCGTTGACCGTGACCACGTGCACGCCCCGGCCGGCCAGCGCATTCAGATAGACCGCCAGCGTGGCCGTCAGCGTCTTGCCCTCACCGGTACGCATCTCGGCGATCTTGCCGGCATTCAGCACCATGGCACCCAGCATCTGCACGTCGAAGTGACGCATGCCCAGGATGCGCTTCGAACCCTCGCGACAGACCGCAAAGGCCTCGGGCAGGATGGCGTCCAGCACGTCGTTCACCGGCTTGCCGGCTGCCACCTCTTCCTGGATGCGCGTCTGGAACTCGCGGGTCTTTCCGCGCAGCTCGTCGTCGGACAGCGCCTCCATCTGTGGCTCCAGCGCATTGATGCGCGCCACGCGACGGCGGTATTGTTTCAGGAGCCGCGAATTGCGGCTGCCGAAGATGCTGGTCAGTAGTGTCTGGAACATTGGCAGGAGGGTTCTGCAGGCGATAATGGGAGCCACGGCGACATGCCGGGACCATCATGACCTTGGCAAAGTAAGCTGAAAAATGGTATCACGCGACCCGGAATTCAACGGCCAATCCCCATTGAGGCCCCCTCAGGCCGACCGACGCCCTCCCGGGCGGGGTCTGGCGGCAAGGCCGTGGGCAGCGCGCAACAAGGCAGCGGCCGGCGGCGCACGCTGCGCGAGCGCGACCGCGAGGGCCGCCCCATGCTGGAGCACATGAAGGCCCGAACGCCCGAACTGTGGCAGACCTGGCAGCGTCTGGACCGCCTGGGAAGGGACCTGCACACCATCCTGCCCTCCGTGCGCCTCATCCCCATCAAGCTGGATCGCCAGGTGCTGCTGGTCACGGCTCCTCCAGCGCCATGGCGGCACGCCTGCGTCAGTACGAGCCGCGCCTGGTCGACGGTCTGCAGGCCCGAGGCTGGCTGGTCAACCGTGTGAAGTTTCGACCCAACACCGTCTTCATTCCCGTGCCCCGCCGCCGCGGGCCAAACAGCCCGTACCGCCCCGCGCCGTCGAATCGGTGGCCGCCCTGGCGGCCTCCGGACACGATCACACCCGAGCTGCGCGCTGCCCTGGAGGCCTTCGTGCGGCGGCAGCGGGGATACCTGCAGAGCCATGAACGAAAAAGCAGCTCGCAGGGCGCATGTCCGCGCTTTCCGTTCAGCAAATCAGCAAGGGATATTCTCAACCCCAATCCAGCGAGAACGTCGGCAGGTTGCGGCGCTGGGTGAAGGTGACGATCTCGTGGCTTTCGGGATCATCCAGCACGGCGCGCACCAGCAGGTTGTTCATGTGGTGGCCGGACTTGCGGGCGTGGTAGGCCCCCAGGATGGGATGCCCAATGAGGTGAGGTCGCCGATGGCATCAAGCGCCTTGTGCTTGGCGAACTCGTCGCGGTAGCGCAGGCCGTCGGGTTCAGCACGCGGGCATCGTCGACGACGATGGCGTTGTCCAGACTGCCCCGAGGGCCAAGCCATGCTTGCGCAGCAGCTCACTCGCTGGCCATCACGAAGGTGCGGGCGCGGGCGATTTCCTGGACGTAGGGATGTGGTGGCGAAGTCGATCTCGATACGCTGACCGGTGGCGTCGATGGCCGCCTGACCGAAAGCGATCTCGAAGCTGAACTTCATGCCTTCATGGGGCTCCAGTCGCACCCACTTGTCGCCGTCGACGATCTCGACCGGCTTGAGGATGCGGATGAAACGCTTGGGAGCAGCCTGCTCTTCCAGGCCGGCCGATTGCAGCAGATAGACGAAGGAGCCCGCCGAGCCATCCAGGATGGGCACTTCGCTGGCGGTGATGTCGATTCAGTGCGTTGTCGATGCCCAGCCCGGCCAGGGCGGACATCAGGTGTTCGATGGTGTGGACGCTGACCCTGCAGTCCGGGCCTTCTACATCCGCCGACAGCGTGGTATTGAGCCGCGTATCGGTGATGCGATGGGCAAGCGCCGGCAACTCGACGACCGGATCAAGGTCCACCCGACGAAAGACGATACCGGAGTCGATCGGACCAGGCTTGATGTTGAGGGAAACCCGTTGCCCCGAATGCGGGCCGATACCGATGGCCTGCACCGGTCCACGCAGGGTTCGCTGTCTCAGCATCTTCCAACTCCGTCAGTGTTGGGGCCCGGCATCATGGCCCGAAGGGATTCAGGGTCAGGCATTCATGGCCATGGGCTCGTGGCCGTTCATCCATGGGCGACACGGACACGATCACCCCGCCATGACAGCGGCTGGGCGAGGCCCGTGGCCTGGCGTGCCGGGCAGGTTCTCGGAGCGCTGCGAACACCGGGCACTGCCCATGACGGCAGATGCCCCGGATCCACGCGACGCTTTCCGGACTGCGCCGGCCGCCGATCAGGGGCCAGGACGGGCGATCAGTCGGCCTGGCGACGCAGGAAGGCAGGAATGTCCAGACGCTCGACGCCCTTCTGGGACATGGCGTTGACACGCTCGGCCGCCTGGCTGCGGGGTTGCGGAACACGTTCGGCTCGTCCAGACCACCGATGGCATCCACCGTGTCCAGGGCCAGGTCGTCGGTACCGGTCTTGACGGCCGGCTGCGAGACCAGCTGGGGCTTGCGGACCACCTTGCCGATGCCGGTTGCCACGACGGTGACGCGCAGCGAGTCTTCCATGTCCTCGTCGTAGACGGTACCGTGGATGATGGTGGCGTCTTCGGCGCAGAACTGCTTGATGGTGTTGATGACCTCGTTGGTCTCACGCAGTTTCAGCGAGCGGCTGGCGGTGATGTTGACGATCACGCCACGGGCACCATGCAGGTCGACGCCGTCACAGCGGCGCGAGGACACGGCCTGTTCGGCAGCCAGACGGGCGCGGTCCAGGCCCGAAGCCTCGCCGATACCCATCATCGCCTTGCCCTGCTCACCCATGATGGTCTTCACGTCAGCGAAGTCGACGTTCACCAGGCCGGGCACGTTGATGATCTCGGCAATGCCTGCCACGGCGTTGTGCAGCACGTCGTCGGCGCGCTTGAAGGCGTCTTCCAGGGTGGCATCCTCGTCCATCACCTCGAAGAGCTTCTCGTTGAGCACCACGATCAGCGAATCCACCTGGCCGATCAGGTTCTCGATGCCTTCGTCGGCCACGCGCTGCTTGCGGCTGCCTTCGTAGTTGAAGGGCTTGGTGACCACGCCCACCGTCAGGATGCCGAGTTCCTTGGCACTCTTCGGCGACCACGGGCGAAGCGCCGGTACCGGTGCCCTTGCCCATGCCGGCGGTGATGAACACCATGTTGGCGCGCTTCCAGGGGCAGCGCGGATGTTGCCACGCTCGGCCTGGGCAGCAGCACGGCCCTGCCTCGGGATTGGCACCGGCGCCCAGACCGGCATCACCCAGCTGGATGGTGCGGCCGGCCAGCGAACGGGCCAGCGCCTGGCGGTCGGTGTTCACGGCGATGAACTCGACGCCCCTGCACGCCACGGTTGACCATGTGGTTGACGGCATTGCCACCGCCACCACCGACGCCCACCACCTTGATGACGGCGCCATCGACATCTGTTTCCAACATCTTGAACGTCATAGCTGAAAAACCTCCTGTTTTGAATGAACGGTCGTCAGGCGCGCCGCTATGGCATGAGCCTCCGGACTGGCGGGTGCGGTACCGGGCAAGGATACCGTTCCCTGTCGGCCGCCCTTCCGGGCGACCCGGCGATCATTCGGGATCGAACGTGATTCTGTCTCAGAAACTCCCGAAAAACCATTCTTTCATGCGGCGAATCGTGTCCCGGAAGCGACCCCGACTGCTCCGCGACCTTGCGACCCTTCAGGCGCTGCTGGCGTCTTCCTCCAGCAGGCCCATGGCCGTGGCGTACCTGGGTGTGCGAACGACATCGGAGAGGCTGCTGCTGTAGGCGGGAGCCCCCACGCGCACGGGCTTGAGGAAGATGTCCTCGGCCAGCTCGGCCATGCCCGGCAGCAGGCTGGACCCGCCGGTGAGCACGATGCCGGACGACAGCGACTCTTCGTAGCCCGATTCGCGGATGGTCTGCTGAACCATCTGGAACAGCTCTTCCACGCGCGGCTCGATGACCGATGCCAGGCCCTGCTTGGACAGCGAGCGCGGCCCTGCGGTCCCCGATGCCGGGCACCTCGATCTTTCGCCCGGGTTGGCCAGCGTGGGCTTTGGCCGGGCCGTGGCGCAGCTTGATCTCCTCGGCATCGGCCGTGGGCGTGCGCAGCGCCATGGCAATGTCGTTGGTGATCTGGTCGCCCGCCACCGGAATGACGGCCGAATGGCGGATGGAGCCGCCGACGAACACGGCGATGTCGGTCGCCGCCGCCGATGTCCACCAGTGCCACGCCCAGTTCCTTCTCGTCATGGGTGAGCACCGCGTTGGCCGACGCCAGCGGCTGCAGGATGAGGTCCTGCACGGCCAGCCCGCAGCGACGCACGCACTTGATGATGTTCTGCACCGCCGAGACGGCGCCCGTCACCACGTGAACCTTCACGTCCAGCCGCACGCCGCTCATGCCCACCGGCTCGCGGATGTCCTCCCTGGCCGTCGATGATGAACTCCTGGGGCAGCACTGCAGGATCTGCTGGTCGGTGGGGATAGCCACCGCCTTGGCGGTCTCGATGACGCGCGCCACGTCGGCCTCGGTGACTTCCTCGTCCTGATGGCCACCATGCCGATGGAGTTGAGCTGCGGATGTGGCTGCCGGCGATGCCGGTGACCACCTGCTGGATCTTGTTGCCGGAGTGATCTCGGCCTCTTCCAGGGCAGCCTGGATGGAGGCAACCGTCTTCTCGATGTCGACGACGACACCCTTCTTCAGGCCGTTCGATTCATGCTGGCCGGTGCCGATGACCTCGATCTCGCCATCCGCATGCAGCTCGGCCACGATCGCCACCACTTTCGAGGGTGCCGATGTCCAGGCCTACCAGCAGATCCTTGTTGTCACGTGTCGCGATCCGTTCCGGCACTCAATGAAGGTTGTCACGATGAGGATGACCGTTGCCGTCATGCGGCTCCAGCGCTCCGGGAGCACGCACGGCAAAGCCGTTCGGGTAGCGCAGGTCGATGACCTCGGCACGGCCGTTCAGGCGCGCCTGGATCAGCGGATGCGCCGTGACCCAGCGGGCCACGCGGTCGGCCACGGGCAAGCCTTCGTCACGCCCCATCTTCAGGGTGATGCCACTGTCGAGTCGCGCCGTCCACGACTGGCGGTCGGACAGTTCCAGTTCCACCGGCTGCATCGACAGCGGCAGCAGTTGATGGGCCAGCTCGTCGTAACGGCGGGCGACCAGCGCCTGGCTGCCGTCCGGGCCGGACAGCAGCAGCAGGGTTCTGGTGATTGGCAACTTCGGCAGGATTCACCGAAAACAGTTCCCCATGGGTGTTGACGAAACGACCGCTGTCATCCTTCCAGCGCGCCAGCACCTGGTGCTTCGAGCGCAACGAAAAAGACGGTTGGGCCAGATGCGGCGAACTTCGGCACGGCGTACCCAAGGTACCTGCTCGAAATGCTCACGGACACGATCCAGCCCCACGGTAAAGAAATTTCCTTCCAGACGATTGACGCCCTGGGCATCCATCATCCGTTGATCGACATGATCCAGCGTGCGCCCGTTGACCGGCCCTCACCTCGATGGCCAGCAGATCGAACGTCGATCGCTGGCCGACCCACCAGATGCAGGCAGCAGCAGGCAGCCGAACGCAGCCATTACCATAACGTTGGCAATGGCGTTCAGCGCGCGCGGATCATGCCACAAATTCACGCAATTGCCTCCGATGCAACACGTCGTTGTATTTTCAGCGATGCCTGAGCCGTCAGGCCCAGAACCAGATCCTCATACGAGATGCCTGCGGCACGCGCCGCCATGGGCACCAGCGAGTGGCCGGTCATGCCCGGCGACGTGTTCACTTCCAGCAGCCAGGGGCGCTGAGTGCCGTCGTCCAGCATGATGTCGACACGCCCCCAGCCCTCGCAGCCCACGGCCCGATAGGCCGCCTCAGCCAGCGACGCGATGTCGGCCGCCATGGCCGGCACGAGCGGTGCGAAGGGCACAGGTAGCGCGTGTCGTCGGTGAAATACTTGTTGCGGTAGTCGTAGTTGCCGTTGGGTGCACGGATCTCCACGATGGGCAGCGCACGTGCGGCCGCACCACTGCCGATGACGGCCACCGTCAGCTCGCGCCCCTGCACGAAGCGCTCGGCCAGCACCGGAAAAATCGATGTCGGCAGCACGCTCATAGGCTGCGGGCAGGCGGTCCAGCGAATCGACGCGGGTAAGCCCCAGCGTGGAACCCTCATGCGGCGGCTTGATGATGAGCGGCAGGCCCAGGCGCTCGGCCAGTCCGGCCAGCTGATGCGGCCCCAGCAGCACTTCCCACGGCGGCGTGGGCAGGCGGCCTGCCTGCCACATCTGCTTGGTGCTGATCTTGTCGATGGCCACGGCCGATGCCACGACCCCCGAACCGGTGTAGGGAATGCCCAGCATCTCCAGAACGCCCTGGATGGTGCCGTCCTCGCCGTAGCGGCCATGCAGCGCAATGAAGGCGCGGTCGTAACCGGCCTTTTCCAGGTCGCCCAGCGATCGCTCCGCCGGATCGAAGGCCTCGGCATTGACCCCCTTGGCCTGGAGGGCCTTCAGCACATTGCGGCCGGAATCCAGCGAGACATTGCGCTCGGAAGAATGTCCGCCCATCAGCACCACGACGCGTCCCAGCGCGTCGGGGTCGATCTGCACGGGGAACGGCAGCGGATTCAAGGATTCACTCATGCTCGGCTCCTTGTCGGGAAGGCGTGGTGGCGGACATCCGGGCCACGATCTGCGCAGGGATGGTACCGATGCTGCCCGCGCCCATCGTGATGACGACGTCGCCTGGCTGCACCAGTCCCAGTACCGTCGCCGGCAATTCGGCGACATCGGCGACGAACAACGGATCCCGCTGACTGGCAAGCCGCACGGCGCGCACCAGTGCCCGACCGTCTGCAGCCACGATCGGAGGCTCACCGGCTGCGTATACTTCGGTCAGGATGAGCTGATCGGCCATGCCCAGCACACGGACGAAATCCTCGAAGAGATCGCGCGTGGGGAATAGCGGTGCGGCTGGAAAGCCAGCACCAGCCGCCGCTTCGGAAATGCGCCGCGAACGGCCCGAAGCGTCGCCTCGATCTCGACCGGGTGATGCCCGTAGTCATCGATGAGGGTAAAGGTACCCGATGCGGCTGCCGTTTGGCCAGCCTGTGCGCCCTCGCTCCCTTCGCGCACGGGTACCGGGACCTCACCGTATCGTTCAAAACGTCGTCCAACCCCGCGGAATTCCGCCAATGCCGCCACAATGGCGTCGGCCTTCACTCCCAGTTCGGTGGCGATGGCAATGGCCGCCAGGGCATTACGCACATTGTGCTCGCCGCTCAGCGCCAGCGAGACCTCCAGGGGCGGCTCGTTCTCGCGCAGCACCTGGAAATGCATCCGGTCACCCTCGGCACGCACGTCCACGGCCCGCACCTGGGCATCCTCGCCCAGTCCATACGTGATGGTGGGTTTGGACACGAAGGGGACGATCTCGCGCACGTGCGGATCATCCAGACACAGCACCGCCGATCCGTAGAACGGCAGCCGGTTCAGGAAGTCGACGAAGGCCTGCTTCAGACGGGCCATGTCATGGCCATAGGTGTCCAGTGGTCGGCGTCGATGTTGGTGACGGCCGCGATCATGGGGCAGCAGGTTCAGGAACGAGGCATCGGATTCGTCGGCCTCGACCACGATGTAGTCGCCACTGCCCAGCCGCGCGTTGACGCCAGCGCTGTTCAGGCGCCCGCCGATCACGAAGGTAGGATCCAGGCCCGCCTTGGCCAGGATGGAGGCGACCAGGCTGGTGGTCGTGGTCTTGCCGTGCGTTCCGGCAATGGCCACCCCCTGCTTGAGCTTCATCAGCTCGGCCAGCATCAGCGCACGCGGCACCACCGGCACGCGCCGGGCTCGGGCACGGCGCACCTCCGGATTGTCGGCGCGCACGGCCGTGGAGACCACCACGCAGTCGGCGTCTTCCACATGCTCGGCCTGGTGTCCGACGTGGACCTTGGCACCCAGGCTCTCCAGGCGCTCGAGCACCGCCGAGCGGTTCATGTCCGAACCGCTGACCGAATAGCCCAGGTTGAGGAGCACCTCGGCAATGCCGCTCATGCCGGCGCCGCCGATGCCCACGAAATGAATCTTCCGTACCTTGTGTTTTCATGCTCTTGCCACTGCCTCGCAGGTATCTGCCACGATGGAGGCGGCATCGGGTTTGCCCAGGGCGCGCCTTGGCCGCCATGGCAGCCAGGGCCGGACGGTTGAAATGCGCCAGCAGCGACGACAGCCCCGAGGGCGTCAGCTCCGTCTGGGGAATGAGGATGGCCGCACCGGTTTCGGACAGGAAACGGGCATTACGGTCTGGTGGTCGTCCACCGCGTGCGGATAGGGAATCAGGATCGACGCGACCCCGGCCGCCGCCAGTTCGGACACCGTGGTGGCGCCGGCACGGGCGATCACCAGATCGGCCTCGGAATAGGCTTCGGCCATGTTGTCGATGAACGCGACGGCCTGTGCGTCGACCGCTGCGTTCTTGTAGTTGGTCCGCAGCTCTTCCAGATGCGCACGACCACTCTGATGCAGGATCTCCGGCGCCGCTCGGGCTCGATCAGGCCGAAGGCGTTGGGAATGATGCGATTAAGGCCTGCGCCCCCAGGCTGCCGCCCACCACCAGCACCTTCAGCGGACCACTGCGCTCACGGTAGCGCAGCTCGGGCGCCGGAATGGCGGAAATGGCGCGGTTGACCGGGTTGCCCACCCAGACCGCTCGCGACATGGCCCCCGGAAAGCCACTCAGTACACGCGCCGCAAAGCGCGCCAGGAAGCGGTTGGCCAGTGCCGGCCACCGAATTCTGCTCATGCAGCACCATCGGCACACCCAGCTTGCGCGCCACCAGGCCTCCGGGCACCGTGACATAGCCGCCCATGCCCAGCACCACATGCGGGCGCACCTGCTTGAAGGCCTTCTTCGCCTCGCCACAGGCACGGTGCAGACGCAGCGGCATGCGCAGCTTGGCCATCAGGCCCTTGCCCCGGAAGCCCTGGAAATGCACGTGCTTCATCTCGATGTCGTGCTGGGGCACCAGCAGTGCCTCCATGCCGTCCGGGTTGCCCAGCCAGAAGATCTCCCAGCCGCGCTCGCGCAGCTGTTCAGCCACGGCCAGCCCCGGGAAGATGTGGCCGCCGGTACCGCCGGCCATGATCAGGACGCGCTTGGCGCTCATGCCATTTTCCCCCGCATCAGTCTGCGATTCTCGACATCGATGCGCAGCACGATGGCCATGGCCACGCAATTCATCAGGATGGCGGTGCTCTGAAGCTCATGAAGGGCAGCGTCAGCCCTCGTGGGCAGAAGCCCCAGGTTCACACCCAGGTTGATGAAGACCCTGCAGGCCGATCCAGAGCCCGATGCCCTGCGCGACCAGCCCGTTGAAGAACTCCTCGAAAGCGATGGCCTGGCGGCCGATCTCGAAGCAGCGACGCACCACCCAGAAGAACATCAGGATGACCACCAGCATGCCGACCATGCCCAGCTCCTCGCCGATGGTGGCGAACAGGAAGTCGGTATGCGGTTCGGGCAGGAAGTTGAGCTTGGCCACACCGGCGCCAAGTCCGCTGCCCAGCCATTCACCCTTTCCGATGGCCATCAGCGAATGGGTGAGCTGGTAGCTGCTGCCCTCGGCATTGGCGCGTGCAAACGGATCCAGATAGGAAAAGAAGCGCGCCCGCCGGAAGGGCACCAGCAGGATGAAGGCAGCAAAACACGAAGCCCAGGAAGGCCGCCATGCCGAAGAAGAGCCGGGGGTTCATGCCGCCCAGAAAGAGCACGCCCATTGCCACCAGCAGGATGACGATCAGCGCGCCCAAGTCAGGCTGGCGCATGATCAGCATGCCGATCAGCGACAGGGCCATGGCCATGGGCACGAATGCCCGCCACAGGTGCGGCATCAGGGCCTCGCTTGCGCACGGCATAGTCAGCCACGTACAGCACCACGAAGAGCTTCATCAGCCGGTGGGCTGCACGGTGGCCACGCCCAGCGAAACCCAGCGGTAGGCGCCCCCCGCCCGCTTGCCGATGCCGGGCACGAAGACCAGGATCAGCAGCAGCACGCCGCCGAAGAACAGCGGCCTGGCCAGCTGCTGCCAGCGTGCCGGCGGCACGGCATACGCGAACAGCCCCGCCACCAGCGCCACGCAGATGGCCACGCTCTGGCGGATCAGATAGAAGGTGGACGCATCACCGGACGGGTCGCGCTTTTCCATCAGCGCGATGGAGGCCGAATACACCATCACCAGGCCCAGCCCCAGCAGCAGCGCGGTCATCCACAGCAGCGCCTCGTCAAAACGCTGCACGTTGCTGTTGGCCAGGGTGCGCTGCGTGAGCTCGCGACTGGCGGTCGCCGGCGCACGGCGTCCGCGCGCAGCGGTTGTGGGCTTGCGCGCATCGGCAGCCTCCTCCCAGCCAGGCAAAGCCCGGCAATGCAGCCAGGCGATTCAGCATGGTTGACCTGCCTCCTCGGCCATGGCGCGCACGGCCGCGGCAAAGACCTCGCCCCGGTGGTCGTAGCCCCGGAACATGTCGAAGCTGGCGCAGGCCGGCGACAGCAGCACCACGTCACCCGCCTGAGCAAGGCGTGCACCAGCGCGCACGGCGGCATCCATGTCGGCAGCGTCTTCCAGCGCAATACCGGTGTTCTGCCAGCGCAGCGCGCAGGATCGGTGCGTCACGGCCGATCAGCACCACGGCGCGGGCATGTGCGGCCACCGCCGGTGCCAGCAGCGAGAAATCCTGATCCTGCCCACGCCACCGGCAATCAGCACGGCGCGGCGGCCCAGGCCCTGCAGGGCGGCCACCGTGGCCCCGATGTTGGTGCCCCTTGCTGTCGTCGATGTACTCGATGCCACTGACCACCGTGACCGGTTCGCAGCGGTGGTGATCGGTCACGAAGGCACGCAGCGCATGCAGCATGGCGCGCATCGGCACATCGCAGGCGCGCAGCAGCGCCAGTGCCGCCAGCACGTTGGCATGGTTGTGGGCGCCCTGCACACGCAGCGCGTCGGCCGGCATCAGGCGGTTGAGCACGAACCACGGGCTCGACCTTGCGACGACGACCACCGGGAATCTCTTCCGGCAGGGCTTCGGTCAGCCAGGCCAGACTCGCCCTCGCGCACCAGACCGAAGGCAGGTGCGGAATGTGGGTGTGCAGCGAGAAATCGGTACGCGGTGCCAGCACAGGCACCTCGACCTTGGCCTTGGCGCGCGAACGCCCCTTGGCTGGCTGAGGAACCCGGGTTCGGCAGGCACATCCCACGGCGCGGGCAGGTCCGGATCGGCCAGCGGGTCGTCGAGATTGACGACACGGCGCTCTGCTGCCGGGTAGATGCGCAGCTTGGCAGCCCGATAGTTTTTCCATCGAGCCATGCCAGTCCAGATGGTCTGGCGTGACGTTGAGCACCACGGCCGCCCTGGCAGGCGGGTGGCTGCGACACGGCCAGCTGGAAGCTGGACAGCTCGAGCGCCCACAGCCGCGGCATGGCGGCGGCAGCAGCACTGGGCGGCAGGCCTCGGGCTCTGATTCATCCTCGGGCGCCGATTCCCTGCAGCGGGGCCGGCACGGGCTCGATGGGCAGGTCGCCCAGACGATCCATCAGCGCATCCAGCATGGAGGGGCTGATGTTGCCGGCAGCCACGGCCTCCAGGCCCGCTTCGTTGGCCAGGAAGGCGCAGAGCCGCGTGACGGTGGTTCGCCGTTGGTGCCCGTAATGGCCACCACATCGGTCTTGGCCCCCTGCGCACGCAGCGTGGCGATGGCATCCATGAAGAAATCCAGCTCGCCATGAACAGGAATGCCCCGTTCGCGGGCGGCTGCATGCAGCGCGGCACCGGCACCCGTCTCGCAGGAGACGCCCGGGCTCCAGGCCAGCAGATCGATCTGGCCGGCCGCATCAAGCACACCGGCATCCAGCGTGCGGTGTGGAAGGTTGCCCCGGAACCTGTGCGTGCAAGGCATCCAGGCCCGGCGGCTGGGCGCGATCATCGAAAACCAGCACATCGCTGCCGGAACGCGCCAGCCAGCGCGCCATGGCCAGGCCCGACTGGCCCAGCCCGATGACGGCCGCCCGTTTCCGATTGAGTTCGATCATGCCCATGTCAACGCAGCTTCAGGGAAGACAGGCCAAACAGCACCAGGACCATGGTGACGATCCAGAAGCGGACCACCACCTGCGACTCCTTCACGCCGCCCACCTCGAAGTGATGGTGCAGCGGCGCCATGCGAAAGATCCGCCGGCCAGTGCCATAACGGCGCTTGGTATCTTGAACCAGGACACCTGCAGCATCACGGAGACGGTTTCGGCCACGAAGACCCCACCCATGATGAACAGCATGATTTCCTGGCGGACGATGACGGCGATGCAGCCCAGCGCGGCGCCCAGCGCCAGCGCGACCCACATCGCCCATGAAGACCTGGGCCGGATAGGCGTTGAACCACAGGAAGGCCAGCCCCGCCCCGAAGATGGCGCCGCACAGCACAATCAGCTCGCCAGCGCCCGGCACATAGGAAATGAGCAGGTAGCGCGCGAACACCGCATTGCCGGTGACGTAGGCGAAGATGCCCAGCGCACCGCCCACCAGCACCGCCGGCATGATGGCCAGGCCGTCCGCCCGTCCGTGAGGTTGACGGCGTTGCTGGTGCCGACGATGACGAAATAGGTCAGCGCCACGAAGCCGGCCACGCCCAGCGGGATGTTCCATTCCTTGAAGAAGGGGATCTGCAGGTCGGTGGTCTCGGGCAGCGGCAGCGAGAAGCCGCCGCTCATCCACTGATGAAAGAGCTGGAAGGCCTCGGCCACCGACTGGGTGGAATGGCAAACGCCAGATAGAAGGCTGCCAGCAGGCCCAGTGCGCTCTGCCAGAAGTACTTCTCGCGCGCCGATGCCCTTGGGGTCGTGGTGAACGACCTTGCGGTAGTCATCCACCCAGCCCACCAGGCCGAAGCCCAGCGTGACCAGCAGCACCACCCAGACAAAGCGGTTGGAAAGGTCAGCCCACAGCAGCGTGGACAGGCCCACGGCGATGAGCACCAGCACACCACCCATGGTGGGCGTGCCGGACTTGACCAGGTGGGTCTGTGGGCCGTCCTGCCGGACCGCCTGACCGATCTTCATGGCGGTGAGACGACGAATGACGGCCGGACCGCACAGCAGGCCAATGAAGAGCGCGGTGAGCGTGGCCAGCACGGCACGCAGCGTGATGTGAGTTGAATACCGAGAACACGCGGTATTCGTTGGCCAACCATTGCGTGAGCAGCAACAGCATCAATCAGTTCTCCCTGCGGCGAGGCCGCCTCGGCCCACGCCCGGACAACGCGCTCCATTTTCATGAAGCGCGATCCCTTGACCAGAATGCTGGCGATGTCGGCCGGCGCCTGCGGATGCTCCGCCAGCAGCGCCTCGACCGTCTCCCAGTGCTGCACGCCACCTGACTGGGCTGCAGCTTTCATGTCCTTGCCGACCGCCCAGACCTGCTCGATGGCCCGACTGACGGCGTATTCACCCACTTCGCGGTGGAAGGCCTCGGCCTGTGCCCCGGTCTCGCCCATGTCGCCCATCACCAGCAGGCGCGGCGCCGGCTGGTCAGCCAGCACGTCGATGGCGGCACGCATCGAATCGGGGTTGGCGTTGTAGGTGTCATCGATGAGGGGCACGCCCTGCGCGGTGTGCGTCCGCCGCAAGCGACCATTGACCGGCTCGAAGGCTGCCAGACCGCGCACGATGGTCTCGGCAGGAACTCCCAGCGCCAGCGTGCAGGCTGCGGCGGCCAGTGCATTGCGCACGTTGTGACGACCGGCGATGTTGAGCCGGATGTCCACGATAGTCTCACCCAGGCGCGCGCGGAAATGCTCTGGGACGCGCATCACGGGCCGCGGCCACGGACAGATGAAGGTGCCGGCATCCGGCGTCGATTGCGCGTCAGCCTGCAGCGCTGTCTCATCGGTCACCAGACCGAAGTTCAGCACACGCTGCCCCTGTGCCAGCGCCTGCCAGATGGGCGTGCAGGGGTCATCGCCCGGGAACACGGCCACCCCGCCGGCCGCCAATGCGCCGAACACGGTGCCGTTCTCACGGGCGGTGGCCTCGGGGCCATCCATGAACTCCTGATGTTCACGCTGGGCATTGAGCACCAGCGCCACCAATGGCTGTGTCATGGCCGCCAGGCCGGCGATCTCGCCCGGATGGTTCATGCCCATCTCGACCACACCCATGCGGGTGCGCATCGCTGAGCCGCAGCAGCGTGAGCGGCACGCCGATGTCGTTGTTGAAGTTGCCCCGCGTGGCAAAGGCAGCCTCTGCGCTCAGGTGCGCCACCAGAATGGCGGCAATCATTTCCTTGGCCGTAGTCTTGCCGTTGCTGCCGGTGACGGCAATCAGCGGACACTCGAAGCGACGACGCCAGCCGCCTGCCAGCGCGCCCAGCGCACGACGGGTATCGGGCACCCACAGCGTCGGCACACGAACATGCTCGGGAAACACTTCGGTGAGCACAGCGGGCCGCGCCGGCATCGATGGCGGCATCGATGAAGGTGTGGCCATCGAAGCGATCACCGCGCAGTGCGATGTACAGGTCCCCAGGGCGCACGCTGCGCGAATCGGTGGAAATGCCGGTGAAACGCTCGGCGCCGCTACCGAACATCGTGACGTTGGGCAGCCACTGGTAGACGGTGCGCAGATCAAGCATGGGGCACCTCCCGGGTCTTGAGCGCCCAGTGCGAGGCCAGGGCCTGCGCGGCGATCCCAGGATCAGAGAACGGATGGAAGACGCCAGCAATTTCCTGCGTGGTCTCGCGGCCCCTTGCCGGCAATCAGCACCACATCGGTGGGTGCAGCCTGCGCAATGGCGGTATCGATGGCAACGCGCCGATCAGCCTCGGTGCGCCAGGCCGGCTGCGACAGCCCCTCGCAAACATCGGCAACGATCTGTGCAGGATCCTCGTCACGCGGGTTGTCGCTGGTGACGACGACGCGATCGGCCACCGCTTCGACGGCACGCGCCATCTCGGGGCGCTTGCCCCGGTCACGGTCGCCGCCGGCACCGAAGACGCAGCAGAGCTGCCCACCGCGCTGCCCGGCGATGTCGCGCAGGGCAGCCAGCACGTTGGTGAGCGCGTCAGGCGTATGGGCGTAGTCCACCACCACCAGCGGACATGCCGTCGAGGAGATGGCTGCGGCGGGAGCGGCCTCGCCTGCATCAGACACCTGCGCGGCCGGCAGACCAACAATTTCCCATCCGGCCGGGTACCGGGTGCAGCTGATGCAGTCCTTCGACAATGGCCGGGAAGTTCCAGCCCAACGAACGCCACGCACCGGCCGCGGCCAGTGCGTTTTCCATGTTGAAGCGGCCCAGCACGTTCAGGCGCAGCGTGGCAACGTTGCGGAACATCGCCTGCAGGCGCTGCTGGCGTGCATGGACGGAACCTTCGCCGCCGCTGGAGGCCACCGGGCCGGCCCCCACTTGAGGCAGCTGGAGCAGCGTCTTCACCACGCTGCCGGGGAACATCATCAGCACATGCTGGCTGCTGTCCCGGTCCAGGGCCAGTTCCAGCACTTCGTCGCAGCGCACGGCCAGTTCGTAGAAGCGACGCAGGCGTGCACGGGCGTCATCGTCCATGGCCTGGAAGGCTGCGTCAGCCTGGCCGGCCTGCGGTGCGCCATGGGCATTGTTCACCCAGTAGCCGATGATGCGCGGTGCCGCCGGATGGCGATGCAGCACCTCGATGATCTCGGTTGCCAGCGGGTCGCCCAGGTTGACGACGGCTGCCTGCAGCGTGGGCCACGAGAACAGCCCGACCTTGGCGGCGCCGTAGGCCTGCATCGAACCGTGGTAGTCGAGATGGTCGCGGGTGAGATTGGTGAAGACGGCCGTATGGATGCAGGTACCCTGCATGCGCCCCTGAACCAGTCCGATCGAGGAGGCTTCCATGGCCACCACACCGACCGGCGCTTCGGTGTCTGCGCGGAAGCGCTGGAACAGCGTCTGCAGCGTGAGCGGATCAGGCGTGGTGAGGCCGATGTATTCCAGTGCTCCGGGCGTGCCGACTCCATTGGTACCAATGACGACACCCCGGCCTCGGCTGGGTTGCGTGACGGTATCGGCCTCGCCATCCAGGGCGATGACCAGGCCGGCAAACTCGGCAGGGACGTTGCGTTGAGGCACCGGCGGCGGGACGGCTCGGCGTGTTCGCATCAACAGCCAAGGCGTCGCCGGCACGTGCCAGACGATCGTTCACCCCCTGGGCGATCCAGTGGGTGGTACTGGTCTTGCCATTGGTGCCTGTGACGGCCACCACGTCCAGCACCTGGCTGGGGTGGTCGTAATACTCGTCGGCCAGCGCACCCAGCTGGGTACCCAGGCACGGCACGTAGCAGACGGGCACCTGGATGCCAGCCGGCAGCGTCGGCAGATTCTTGAAGTAGTCGAAATTCCCGCAAGCGGCGTGCTCGGCCTGCGCCACGTCCCCTTCGGCAGCATCTTCTGCCTGGCAGGCCTGCGCCGGGATGGCCACGACAACGGCGGTGCCACCCTGCTGCACCGCCTGCGCGATGAAGGTGTTGCCATCCTGGCGCCGACCATGCAGCGCGAAGAAGGCATCACCCTTGCCAACGCGGCGGCTGTCGGAAACGAGACGCCCGGTGGCAGGAAGATGCTCCCGCAACCAGGCGACCAGTTCCGTCGGCTCGACCAGGCCCCTTGAGGCCGTTCGGGGACTCCGCCATCAGGCGCCTCCCCTTCCACTGCCCGGGCGTTCGTTCTCCTGCCGGACAGCCAGGCGAGGCTTGCCCTCATCGGCCGATGAGGTCTTGGGTCTGCCTTTTGGCCGGCGGGATGAGCGTATGACGCGGCACGCTGACATTCTGGACGCGGCCGACATCACCCGCGCGCGCGGCACGCTGCCAGGCCCCACCACCAGCTCGGGGCTGATCGGGGAGATCATCGTCTCGAACGGGGCATCTGGTTCGACGGCCAGCGTGTGCAGCGCCTCACCCGTGATGCGAGCGAACACCGGTGCGGCAATGTCCGAACCGTAGTATTTGCCGGCGCCCGGCTCATCGATCATGACGGCGACGATGACACGCGGGTTGGACATGGGGCCATGCCGATGAAGGAGCTGACGTATTTCTTGACGTAGCGGCCACCTTCCAGCTTCTTGGTGGTGCCGGTCTTGCCGCCGATGCGATAGCCCGGCACGGCTGCCCGGCTGACGGCATCCTTGTTGCCCGCCGACATTTCCAGGATGTGGCGCATGGTGGCGGCCGTCTGGGGACGGATGACCGGCGTGCCACGCACGGGAGCGTTGAAGCCGGCGCCCAGGGCGGCACCGCCACGATGCGGACACCTGGATGGCACGAACGCGACGCTCTTCTTCGGGAATGATCAGCTGGGCAGGCAGCACCTCACCACCACCCGCGAAGATGGTGTAGGCACGCGCCATCTGCAGCAGCGACACCGACAGGCCATGCCCGTAGGAGATGGTGGCGTGCTCGATGGGCTTCCACTTGGTATAGGGGCGCAGGCGACCTGCGGCAGCACCGGGGAAGCCGATGCGGGCGCCTGACCGATGCCGACGGCATCCAGCATCTTCCAGTGGTCCTCGGCGGCATGCTGAGCGCCATCTTGGCGGTGCCGATGTTGGAGCTCTTCTGGATGACCTGCCGCAGCGTCAGCAGTTCCTTGTTGCGGTGTGCGTCACGGATGACGTCCGGGCCGATCTTCATGAAGCCTTCGCGGGCATCGAAGAGCGACGACGGCGAATAGCGGCCGCTGTCCAGCGCCAGCGCGGCGGTGAACACCTTCAGGGTGGAGCCCGGCTCGTACAGGTCGGTGATGGCGCGGTTGCGCAGGCCGTTGCCGTTGAGGGTGCGGCGGTCAGCCGGGTTGTACGACGGCCAGTTGGCCAGCGCCAGGATCTGGCCATTGCGGGCGTCCAGCACCACGGCAGCACCGGCCTTGGCCTGCTGGGCAGCCACGGCTTCCTTGACGGCCTGGAAGGCCTGGTACTGGATGCGCGAATCGATGGTCAGCTTCAGATCGCGACCGTCCTGCGGTTCCTTGATCTGGTCGATGTCGCTGATGATGCGGCCACTGCCGTCACGCACGACACGACGGCTGCCCGGCTTGCCGGCCAGCGTGGACTGGAAGGCAAGCTCCAGACCCTCCTGGCCGACGTGGGCCAGGTCGGTGAAACCTACCAGGTGTGCTGCGATCTCGCCCTCGGGGTAGTTGCGCTTGTATTCGCTGTCCTGACCGATGCCGTGGATGCGCAGCGCGGCGATCCGCTCGGCGGTGTCCAGATCGACCTGACGCTTGAGGAAGACGAAGCTGCGGTCACCATGGGTGAGCTTGGCCTGCAGATCCTGCGGCTTCATGCCCAGCAGGCGCGCGAGGTCCATCAGGCGCGGGTCGGACAGGTCCACGCGGTCGGCGTAGGCCCAGATGGAACGTGCCGGCAGGCTGGAGGCCAGCACGACGCCGTGACGATCGAGAATGCGGCCGCGGTTGGCCTGCAGTTCGATGGTCTTTTTCGTAGCGCTGGGCACCCTGTGCCTGCAGGAAGGGTTTGGAAGCCGTCTGCAGGTAGAACGCCTTGATGCAGAGCGCCGAGAACGCCACGAACAGCAGGGCGAACATGAAACGCGAGCGCCACAGCTGCAAACGCGCCGCAGCAGGTGCGGGGCGGCGAATTTGACTGATTTGGGCATCAGCGACTTCCTCTCAGGTAAATCGTGCGCTCGGGGGTCAGCGCAATCATCCCCAGGTCCTGTCGGGCACGGGCGTCCAGCAGCGAGGGCTTGGCCAGCCGGGTGATCTCGATCTGCAGCTGGGAAAAGCGCACTTCCAGCTCGCGGGTCTGCCCCTGGGCCTGCTCCATCTCGGTGTTCAGGCGCCGTGCACGGTTCTGGGCCGTGACCAGCAGCAGGGCTGCGATCATCAGCAGGACGGCCAGCACGATATTGATCCGGTTCAGCATCATGTCCGTACGCTCCTCAATGCAGCACCGACGGCAGCCGTTCGGCCACACGCAGGATGGCCGAGCGAGCCCGCGGGTTGGTCGCCACCTCGGTCTCACTGGGCAGGACACGTCCCAGGGACTTGAGCAGCGGCTCGGCCAGCCATGCACCGGTCACGGGTGACGCTCGGCATCACGGCCAGCGTGACGTGCGATGAACTGCTTGACCACGCGGTCCTCGTTGGAATGGAAGCTGATCACGGACAGGCGCCCGCCAGTGGCCAGGCGCCGCAGGGCGACGTTCAGGACCCGCGCGAGCTCGCCGCCTTCGTCATTGGTGTGAATCCGCAGAGCCTGAAAGGTGCGTGTGGCCGGATTTTTTTCGCCGAATTCTTTTGCCGCCGACGGATGACCCCCGCCACGAGATCGGCAAGCTGTCGTGTGTCTGAATGCCCTGGCCGTCGGTCTGGTCGCGGCGAGCAGCAAACTCCTTTGCAATCGGAAAAGCAAAACCGTTCGTCACCATCTCTTTTCAATACCTCGGTAATCTGTTCAACCGTGGCCTGCATCAGCCATTCATGCGCCGACAGGCCCACGGTCGGATCCATGCGCATGTCCAGCGGACCATCGCCGGTGAAACTGAAGCCCCGGCGGGATCGTCGACCTGCGGCGACGAGATGCCCAGGTCCAGCAGCAGCCCGTCGATGTGCGTCAGTCCGTGCGCATCGAGCACCTCGTCCAGCGACGAGAAGCGGGCGTGCACGATCTCGAACCGTGCGTCACCGCTTTCCTGTTTCATGCCCGAGCTGCTGCCACTGCTTCCGGATCCCTCGTCCAACGCCAACAGACGGCCTTTTCGGTCCGAGGGCCCGCAGAATGTGCCGGCTGTGCCCCCCGCGTCCGAACGTGCCGTCCACGTACACCCCATCCGGGCGAATGGCCAGAGCCGCAACCGCCTCGTGCAGCAGCACGGGCAGATGCGCCCCCGACGACAAACCCTCCCGGTCCATGTCCGCACCTCCTTTCATGGTTCAGAGGCCCGGAATGTCGCCCAGTCTTCCGGCAAGCCGGCCGCAGCCTGCTTGTCCAGATAGGCTTCCCAAATCTGCTCATCCCACAGCTCGAAGCGGGTCAGGTCTCCGACCATGACCACCTTGCGATCAAGCTTGCCGGCCCGACGCAGGATCGGGCTGACCAGGATGCGTCCTGCACCATCCATCTCCACGGTTTCAGCCGAGCCGATCAGCAGACGACGGATACGGTCGTCCTTGGAAGTCAGCACGGAGGCGATGTGCTCACGTACCTTCTCCCATTCCGGCAGCGGGTAGATCCGCAGAAGGTCACCGAAGTGCCGGGTCAGCACGAGCTTTGCGCACACCCCTGTTCTTCGAGCACACCGCGCCACTGCGACGGATCGTCAGACGACCCTTCGCATCCAGCGACAGTGGAAGCTCCTTCGAACATTGGCTTACCAACCCGGTTGATGAGTGGGCGGCGGCGATGCCGGCCCGATCCGGACCAGGCTGCGCTGCCACCTCGACGGTGGTGGCGGGCCTGCGAGAGGTACGCCTTCGGTGAATTTTTCCCACCGTGGCCCACCTTTTTCCCACAAATCCCCACCAGATCGAAGAATACGGGGGTTCCGGACAGCGTCAAATCGGGAGAAAGTGTTTTTCCTGCTGTGACAATGACTTACAGAAGATCGCTCATCCTGGAAAAAGCAAACCGTCCGACCACTTTTCACGTACTTAGCGGCGTCACTGAAAGTAAGCCATCAACTAATTGGCAGTTATCTGCAACACTTCTACAACGATTGTGAAAAAACCGGGGGCGATCGGCGGTAATTCCGGCCGACGAACGGTCGTTTGAGCGTTGCCTTCCTGGCTAAAGAATGAGCCGTTCATGCGGCCTGTGGTGGCGCCGCGACCGGTCTCGGCACGAAGACGACAGGGGCGCAGCCTTTTGCCATGCGTCATGACAGCCTTTTTGCCCAGAAAGCAGGCAAGGGTTGACAGGCGACGGGGCTTGCACCATGCCGGACAATGCCACGAAGAGGCGTGGCCCCAGGCCGGGAAAAGAAGGAGTGGAGCGGGTCTGTAGGCCGGATTCTGTCCACCTGGAAAGGTGTGACGGTCATTCATCTGGGCCGACCGTTACCGGCCGGCTCTAGCCATCCACCCGCACGCTCGGGCGGGCGCCCTGTGCAGCCTGTGCTGCGTCGCGTGCCTACATGATGTTGCTCCGGATGGGGTTTGGCATGCCACGCCTGTCACCAGTCGCGCGGTGGGCTCTTACCCCACCTTTTCACCCTTACCCGGCAAACTGGGCTGCCGGGCGGTCTGTTTTCTGTGCCACTGTCCGTCGCTTTGGAGTTAAAGTGGGACGCCGTCCCACTTTGTCCTTATGGCGCCTGGCCGTTAGCCAGCATCCTGCCCGCAGGAGTCCGGACCTTCCTCAGTTGCCCCGGCGACCGTCCGACCCGCTCCGGCCGCGAATGTAACACCAGATGCCCGCACCCGGTGGCTTCGGGGCTTTCAGCCAGCGACACGGCGCACCGGCATTCCGTCACGGCCGGTCGTCGGCACCTGGCCGCCAACGGCAACCCGCCGTGTGCGGCCAACCATTCATCCACTCTGCCTCGACAGGCAAGGACTGAAACCGGATGCTGGCGCGGATCTCCCAATGAGGATCTTGCTGATGAAACGTCTTCTGAAGCGCGCACTGGCTGGCGGCCTGTCGCGCACGATGCTGGCCGCCGTGGCGGGCGCGGGCCTGGCTGCGGCCAGCCTGCCGGCCCAGGCCGTCGAGTACCCGGTCAACTTCGGTGAGCCTGTCGTGCTGTCCGAACGGGGACAGCCGCTGAAGGTGCTGTGCCCTTCGAGGGCACGCCCAACGACCGGGCCTCTGCCGTGGCCTTCCTGGTGGAGAACGCCGAAGTGCCCGATGGCTTCCGTGCCCCCGTTGCCCGCAACTTCGTCATCATGCGGCCGGATGCATCGCCGTACGTGATCTTCCATTCGGAAGAAGACGTGACGGCACCGCAGATCCCGCTGACGGTGAACGTGATGGGCGACCCGAACAGCCCCTATCAGATGCGCCTGAGCATTCCCGAGAACGGGGGCGACCGGACGATGATGGCCATGGGCGGCGACAACGGACGCCAGGGCGCCCGTCGGGGTGCCCGTGGATACAACTCGTTCCGCAAGGTGCCCGCCCCTGATGGCGCGCACTGATCTGCCGCCGAAGTGATCAGCCTTCCAGGGCAACCGGCCGCAGCGGCCTGAAGATCCTCTCGTCCGCATAGAAGGCTGGATCTGCATTGGCCGATCCCAGCCTGGCCAGCCCTGCAGCGGTAACGGAAGCAGCAGAGCCGGTCGCAGGCCTGCTGCCCGGCCAGCTCGCACAGTCGGGCAGCCGTACCCCGGTCCAGGCCATACCGGGGATCCGGGCATGGCAGCAGCTAGCCGTCATGGACTTGTAGGGATGGTGAAGCTTCTCCAGCAAGCCATGCTCAACGATGACGGGTGCCTTTGGCACTGCCCCTGATGCCAGGTTCTGCACCCCACCGGCACGACCATCGTCGCGCAATGTCGGTAATTCAGACACGCCACCCATCAACGCCTGCCGGCTCTCGACGAAGAGGGTGTGCCATTTCCCGCCCTCCAGCATCCGCACTCCATTCTGGCGCGGGCGCCGGCCGTAATGCACCATTCTCGTCCAGCAAGGTCAGGGCGTCGCGCAGAGGCCCCCGGCCCTCGGCGCTCAGGCTGCCCAGCGGATGCACCCGGTATCGCCTGGCCAGAAAGCGCGTCGACTCGCCCAGACTCATCGCCTGCCTGCAGCGCCTCACTTTCCGCCTGCTGACAATGCAGCCAGTTGATGGCTGCCTTCAGACGCGGGAAACGCAGCCAGACCAGAGCGTTGTAAGTCGTGCCGCGCCCCCCAGCCCCAGGGGCTTGCAGGGGAACCCGTCCACTTTCCAGAATGCTGAATTCACAATCCACAGCCCCCACATCGCTGCCGGACACGAAGCGCAGGGGCATGCCTCGACCGAGCGCAGGCCACGCCAGACAGCCAGCCGGTTCATGAAGGGCAGCCAGTGCTCGGCGTCCCCAGGTTGAGGGATCGTCTTCTCAGGAGCGGCATCCCGCCCCTGCTTCCTCGTGCGCCAGCGACAGGACTGCGGCGCGTTCTCCCGCCGCCTCAAGCGCCATGTCACGCAGGCGGCGCAGCAGCGGCCAGTAGGGCGCAAAGCCCGGGTGACGCCAGCCGGGACTGGCCAGCCGTCGAAGCAGGGGCATCGACACTCGTGAACTCTTCATGGTGGGCTTCACACATTGCCTACGCAACCATAACAATTCCACCACAAAGCTGGGTCAACCCGGTACCCCTGACACCCCTGTTTTGTGCGATGTCAGCCCGCCTTCGGCAGGCCTTTCAGGAGCAAGCATGTTCCAGACGGTCTTTGCGCATCGGTTTGGCACGTTGGGCTGCATCACGGTGGCCTCTCTGGCCCTGGCCAGCCTGGCAGCGCCCCAGGCGGCGCACGCCCGCCACACCAAGGCCTTCACGGTCCAGATTTCGGGCCTGTACGCTGGCCCTGCCCCCGACTACCCGCAGCTGGAGCGGCTGACACCGCAGACCAGCGTGAACATCCCTGAGCTGCCTGCCGGACTTCGGCTGGTGCGACGTGGCGGCCAACGGCTTTCGGGGCTGGATGAATGCCCGCAATCTGAGCATCATGGTAGACGGCTATGGCCGGCCAGTCCCCGTGGTGGGTCCGACGGTGGGCGTGCCTGTCAGCCGCTTCGCGCTGGGGCCGTACTGGATGGCACATTATCGCAACCAGCCTTGGTTCGACGATCCGCGCTTTGCGCAGGAACTGAACGCCTACCGTGTCCAGAGCCGGATCGGCAACACCACCATTGAAGTGGAGCGCACCTGGCGCGCCCGGCCGCAATACGAGCCGTATCCGGTCTACGTGGAACCCGGTCCCTCCGTGTACGTGGACCCGCCGGTCATCTATGCACCCGCCCCCGTGTACGAGGCCCCGGTCTGCCAGCGCCCCCGGTCTACCGGCCAGCGCCTGTGTACCGCCCGGCGCCCGTCTACGAGGTGCCTGAATACTATGAAAGTTCCCCGCATGCAGGAGCAGCGTCCACCGCGCGTGAACCCGCTGCGCCTCGCCCAACTTCCCCGACCCAGCGCCGCTGCCCATGGAGCGGTCGGGTGAGCGGTCCCTGCCCGGACAGCAGATCATCACCCCGGGAGGTCGAGCACTGAAATGAACGGCATGCCGATTCCCTTGAGACCCTCGGTCGAAACCATCCAGGCCTATGAACAGACCGACTACCTGGCCGAGGATCAGCCCCCGGTCTGCCTGCGCATCGGTGACAGCGGCCAGCAGCACCGGGCGTGGCTGACCCGGCACGGCGCCACGTCGGCCAGCATCCCTGACGGCCTGGAATCTTTCGGTCAGGAACTGCCCGCGCCGAGAACGACGCCCTGCAAGCCCGGTTGCAGACCACCATCCCGCACAGTAATCTGGCCTGGCTGCCCGCCCGAGGTGAAGACCCCAAAGGCAGCTGGCAGCCGGAACCGGGCTTCTGTGTCTTCGACATGCCCCCCGCCCTGCTGGATGAATGGCTTCAGCTGTTCCGTCAGAATGCGGCGGTGCGGCTGGATGCCAACAAAGGGCTGCCGACTGGTCTGGCACCCCGAGATCGCCCGTATGCTGACCCAGCCATCCTGAGCCGCTTCCTACTTGCGCCGCACTGCCTTTTTGGGCTGTTCGGCCTTCAGGAAGAGCGCCGGATCGACCATGGTGCGGTTCAGGCAGACCGACCAGTGCAGGTGCGGGCCGGTAACCCGCCCGGTCTTGCCCACGGTGCCGATGACATCCCTCGTCCGGACCCGCTGGCCGACACGGGCACGAATGCGGTCCAGGTGGCAGTACATGGTCAGCAATCCGGCGCCATGGTCGACCCAGACGGTGTTTCCGTTGAAGAAATAGTCGCCGGTATCGATGACCACACCGGGGGCAGCCGCCTTCACGGGCGTTCCCCATCGGCGCCGCGATGTCCATGCCACCATGCGGATTGCGCGACTGACCATTGAAGAAGCGGCGCAAGCCGAACGAGCTGGAGCGCACGCCCGGCACCGGCTGGCGCAACTGCAGCGAGGCAGGCACCGGCTCGGTCCAGGTGGCCATGACGCGCGCACTCTGCTTGCGTTCGCGCAGATGGCGGGACAGCACCTCCTTGCTGAGCGTGACCTGCCCCGGCGCCACCTTCAGATGCTGCTCGGCATACTGATGGGGGTGGATGGGTACATCGATCCGTCGCAGCCCGGTCGATGGCACTCTCTGACTGAGCCTTGCCAGCCCCAGCCGTCGCCGTGGTCTCCAGCATCTCGAGCTTTGCCCCTGTCGTGCGCCGAGGCCTGTTTGGCGGCTCGCGGAGCACCGGACGCCGCGTCCTGCACCTCCAGCACCAGCCGATCCTGCAACGTGTGCAGCGGAATGCCCAGCACCGCGAACCACCCGGATGATGACCCTGTGACCAGAACGGGTATTCCGTTCCAGATGGCCTTGGGGCGCTCGCCGCGCAGCCCCCAGCGGCACCACAGGGCCACGCCACCAGGGACCGCTCTCGACATCGGAAAAGGCACATCGCCTGCGACCGGGATACCGTCTTGCGTTCCGAGGATGCGCGCGCGGCCGCCCACACGACGCCGGGACCCGCCGCAAGCGCCCCGCCCCCAGCAGGGCGGCAGCCATGCCCCCAACCAGTGACGACGCCCGGCCTTCAGCCCCTGAACGTCGCACAGGCGGCTTCCATTCCCGCCAGACGGTGGCAACACTTCACATGCTGTATCACCACGACACGGTTTCACGGATACTTCCGCAACGTCGGACATCGATCGATCAGGTACATTCAACGGTTTCACGGCCCTCCCGGCGGATAGGATACGCATGGCGCTTGCCAACCTGCTCACTGTCGACGACATCGCCAGCCTGCTGGACGATGTTGCAGCACTCACGCAAAACCGCCGGTGCCAAGACCGCAGGCGTCCTGGGCGACGACCTGGCCCTGAACGCCCAGCAGGTCACGGGCGTGCGTGTGGACCGTGAACTGCCGGTGGTCTGGGCCGTGTTCCAGGGTTCGCTGCTGAACAAGACCATCCTGGTACCGCTGGCGCTGGCCATCAGCGCCTTCGTCCCCTGGCTGGTGGCGCCGCTGCTGACCCTGGGCGGATTGTTCCTGTGTTTCGAGGGCGCCGAGCTGCTGCACTCCGCGCTGCATCGCAGCACGCCGAGCACTTGCCGCCGATCACGCCCCGACCGAACCGGCTCCCCGCGGCCAGCGGACAGGCGCCGCTGAACGAGAAGGAGCGCGTCAAGGGTGCCATCGCACCGACTTCATCCTGTCGGCCGAGATCATTGCCATCACGCTGGGCATCGTGGCCCACGAGCCGCTGCCCACGCAGATCACCGTCATGGCCATCATCGCCCTGACCATGACCGTGGGCGTCTATGGCATTGTGGCCGCCATCGTGAAGCTGGACGACCTGGGCCTGTACCTGAGCCAGCTTCAAAGACGGCATGCGCCCTGCTGCGCGCCATCGGACGTGGCATCCTGCGTGCAGCCCCTGGCTGATGAAAGGGCTGAGCATCGCCGGCACGATCGCCATGTTCCTGGTCGGTGGCGGCATCGTGACTCACGGCATTCCGGCTGTGCATCATGCCCCTGGAACACGGCCTGGCGCAGGTGGCGCTGCCTGCCCTGGCTGTCCGGCCTGGCACTGCCGGTAGCCCAGGGCGTGGTCGGCCTGCTGGCTGGCCTGGTGCTGGCCATCGTATTCCCTGGGCATCCAGAAGATCCGGGGACGGCCCAGGCGTAAGCCCACGCCTGGGGCAGCGCGGGGCAGGGCCCGAAGGCAGGCATCGTCCATCCCCTGCCTGAAAAAGAGACTCCTGTCGCCCATACACGCCCCACCCGGGCCCACCCACGGCCAACTCACAACCGATCCGGCGGTCTGCTGCCGAAATGGACGAAAACCCTTCTGTCCATATGCGGAAACGGCATGAGGGCGCAGGGCGGATCATAGAATGAGCCGCCCTCCTCCTTCGGGGTTCATCGAACCGCCTTCCCATGGACAAGAAAGACATCATCATCCTCGACGGCGGCATGGGCCGCGAACTGGCCCTGACGTGGTGCGCCGTTCCGTCAGCCCGAATGGTCGGCCCGGCACTGACTGAAGCCCCCGAGGCCGTGGTGCAGACACACCTGGACTTCATCCGGGCCGGCTCGCAGGTCATCACGGCCAACAGCTACGCCGTGGTGCCCTTCCACATCGGCGACCGCTTCGAGCACGAGCCCAGACCCTGGCCGACACAGCGGGCAAGCTGGCTCGCCAGGCCTCCGGTGAAAGCGGCCGCCCGGTGCGCGTGGCTGCTTCGCTGCCGCCGCTCTTCGGCTCTTACCGGCCCGACCTGTTCGACGTGACAAAAAGCACCTGCCCTGGCACAGCCGCTGGTGAGAGGCCTGTCACCTCACGTGGACATCTGGCTGGCCGAAACACAGAGCAGCGTGGCCGAAGCTGCCTTCTGGCGCACGCAACTGCCCCAGGATGGAAAGCCCTTCTGGACATCCTTCACGCTGGAAGACACCCAGCCACATGAGGAACCCGTGCTGCGCTCCGGTGAACGGGTTGCCGACGCCGTGCGCACCATGGCGGCCCCTGGGTGCCGAGGCCGTGCTCTTCAACTGCAGCATGCCGGAAGTGATGGAAGCGGCCGTGCGTGGCCTACCTGAGCCCCTGGGCAACGCCAGCAACCAGGTGCGCCTGGGCGTGTACGCCAACGCCTTCGAAGCCAGCCACGGCGAGATGCGCGCCGCCAATGACGGTCTGGACGAGATCCGCAAGGATACAACGCCCACGAACTATCTGGCCTGGGCCCGCCAGTGGGTGGACGCGGGCGCCAGCATGGTGGGCGGCTGCTGCGGCATCGGACCGGAGCACATCGCCGAGCTGGCCGCACATCTCCAGCCTGCTGCCCGCTGATCCGTTCACACATCGTCGCTGACACCCCAGCAAGCCCACCCCTTCGGCACATCTGCGAAGCACCCCACGTTTCGCGCTGCCTCGGGGCGGGCCATGAATACCGGATAGTTTCAACCTGTCACCATGTCCACCAGATCCCGCATCGGGCTGCTCTCCCTCACGGCGTTGGTCATCAGCTCGATGATCGGCTCCGGCATCTTCAGCCTGCCGCAGAACATGGCTGCCGTGGCAGGATCGAAAGCCCTGCTGATCGGTTGGCTCATCACCGGCGTTGGCATCATCTTTCTGGGACTGTCATTCTCGGCACTGTCGCGCCTGCGGCCCGACCCTGGACGGCGGCATCTACACCTATGCCCACGACGGCTTTGGCGACCTGATGGGCTTTCTCTCAGCCTGGGGCTACTGGCTGTGCACGACCGTGGGCATCGTCGGCTACCTGGTGGTGGCCTTCGAGGCCGCCGGCACTTTCGTCGACACACCGGACGCAGTCATCTTCGGCAAGGGCAACACGTTCATTTCCCTTCATCGGTGCTTCCACCGTAGCCTGGCTGGTATATGCCCCTGTTGCCTCCGGCATCAAGGAGGCCGCCGGCGTGAACCTGGTGGCCACCGTCGTGAAGGTCTTTCCACTGGTGCTGTTCATCGGTCTGGCGGCATGGTTCTTCGATCCCGCCATCTTCATGGCCGACTGGAATGGCGCAGGCATCCAGGCGGATGGCGCCCCAGCAGCGTGATGGATCAGGTGCGCAACACGATGCTGATCACGCTGTGGGTGTTCACCGGCATCGAAGGGGCAGCTGTGCTTTCCAAGCATGCCCGCCGCCGCATCGACATCGGCCGCGCCACGGTGTTCGGCGTCGTGCTGGTACTGGCCATGTATGTGGCCATCACCCTGCTGGCGCAGGGCGTGCTGCCGCGTGCACAGATCGCCGCCATGTCCAACCCCTCCATGGCTGGCGTGCTGCAGCACATGGTGGGCCACTGGGGCAAGGTGCTCATCAGCGTCTGCCTCGTCGTTTCGGTGCTGTCTTCTTACCTGAGCTGGACGCTGTACGCCACCGAAATCCCGCACATGGGTGCCAAGAACGGCGCCTTCCCACCCTCGTTCATCAAGCTCAACCGCAACGAAGTGCCGACGGGATCACTGCTGTTCACCACGCTGACCGTGCAGCTGTGCCTGTTCCTGGTCTGGCAGACCGGCAACAGCTATGAAGCCCCTGCTGATGATCTCCACCTCGATGATCCTGGTGCCCTACCTGCTGATCGGTGCCTACCTGCTGAAGCTGTCGTTCACGCAGCACCTGAACTGGACATACAAGGCCACGGGGCTGATTGCCACCCCCTATGCGCTGTGGATCGTCTATGCCGCCGGCGTGCAGTACCTGCTGTTTTCGGTACTGCTGTACCTGCCGGGAGTTCTGCTGTTCCTGTACTCGCAGAGATGGCACCACGGCACGTGGCGCTTCAGCACCGGCGACAAGGTGGTGTTGGGCGTGCTGGCAGTTCTGGCCGTGCCGGCGTTGAAGCAGTTCTGGCAGGGGATTGCGGGGTAAGTCTCTGGAAACACCCTGCTGCGGATGATCATCCACACCGGGCCCCCCGCGTCATTCGTCAGGCATCACGAAGAACACTGAACGCCTGGAAAAGCCTAGCTGGCAGAGGAACATCCAGCTTCCAGTGAATGCTCATGGGGCGATTGCCTTCGGCCTGCAGCAGGGAGACGGGACCACAGGCACGGTACGGGTCCTTCCGGGTCTGGCGCACGAACAGCTGGAACTGCCAGCCGTTATCCGGGCTTTCCAGATAACGCCGCCCCACCTTCGTATCCGGCCTGCCGAATTCTGGGTCTGCCAGTGAAAGCGCTCTGCGCTGATGGCGTAATCATGGTAGGCAATGCGCTGATGGTAGCCTTCGCGCTTGTCCAGCGTCACGAACAGCAGCTCGGTCCTTCGTTCCGGCAACGCCAGCACCCCCGCCTGAAAAGGCGAGCGCCGTGTATCGGTCAGCCAGCCGACGGCCGTCAGGATCTCGCGAATGCCATAACTGGCATGAAGGCATAGCGGAAGATCTTCCATCCCGGGAATGGAACGAGCCGGCAACACGTTCCGGCTGGACAGCACTTCGGCAAGTTCCCCCAGCTCCAGGAAGGACATCGGGCTTTCCATCAGTCGCGCAAGAAAGGCTGCGCCGGTTTCCTTCTGCTGATGTCCCGCATCGATCTGATAGGCCAGCATCTGCGGCAGACGCCGTTCACGTGCTGAGCCGGCATCCTTCAGAAGAGTGCTTCCCGACGTCGCCACAGGCTCACTTCCGTTTTGATTCGGATGCACTTCCTTCAGTTCATGCGCTGCGCGTGACTGCGTAACCTGCGCCAGAAACGCCAGGCGTTCGACATCATCGACGTGCAAAAGGTCCGCAAAGCGCCTGCCGAAGTACTCTTCTTCCTGCGTGGCCTCCTCAGGCAGCAGGCCTGCCTGTCGCTTCAGGCAGGTCCAGCCGGACCTTCCGCTGCCACGATAGAGACTCTCCAGCTCCACGCCCTGATCATTCAGGAAATCGACCAGCCGGATCGAATCACGTCCCTGAAGCGTCACGTAAGTCTGCAGTTCCGTACGCAACCGCCGCCAGTTCTGCTGAACCAGACGCCGCAGGCTGTCCAGGATCCGCTCACGTGCCTGGCGTTGCAGATGGATGAAACATCCGGAAGGCAGACTCGGGAAGTCGTTCTCGGCCCTCACGCGGCAATTGCGCACGATGCAGGCCCGTCAGGGATGACAGCAGACGGTCGAAGCGGAAATCTTCCCGATACCGTCCCACCAAATCCAGAATCAGGTAGCTTTCCTTGCCGGGATGCAGACGCAGGCCACGGCCAATCTGCTGCTGGAACAGCACCGGACTCTGCGTGGGACGCAACAACAGCAGCGTGTTCACGAAGGAAGGTCCACCCCTTCGTTATAGAGATCGCAGGTGACGATGGCATTGATCTCGCCCCTGCCAGTCTTTTCGGGCGCTGCACGCCGATCCTCTGCCGAACTGTCTCCCCACCACACACTCGGCCGGAATCCTGGCAGCATTGAGCCTGTCTGTCGCGAACCGGGCATGGCCCACCGACACACAGAAGACCAAGGCCCCTGCTCTGGGACAGGCTGCCTGCAAGACGCTGCCATTCATGGATGACCATGCGCGCCCGCATGTCGTTTCCCGTCACGAGCCGGTCGATGGCGGCCGTTTCTCCCCGGCGCGTTCCAGGGCACCGAAGAGAAATCCGTCTCGTCGTCGCAAGCGTAGTACTCGAACGGACACAGCAACTGCAGATCCAGCGCCTGCCATAGCCGAAGCTCGACGGCGGGCGAACCATCCCGACGGTTCTGAAAGTACCCCAGAATGGACTTCCCATCACTGCGCTCGGGCGTGGCCGTCAACCCCAGCAGCAGCGGCAGGCCGTATGGCGTTCGCCAACGCATCGAAGCGGTTGGCTGCCAGGCGATGACATTCATCAATGACCACCACGTTCCAGTAATCGGCACCGAAACGATCGACCAGCCCCCTGGAACTGACACTGTCGATGGTGGCAAACAGATGATCATGGCTATCGGGTTCAGCACCTCCCACCAGCAGGCAGCCGAACGCATGGTCGCGCAGGACTTCCTGATAGGTGCGCCCTGGCCTCGTCGCAGGATCTCTTCCCGATGTGCGACAAAAAGAAGGCGCGGCCTTCCCCTTGTGCAGCACACAGACGCCGGTAATCAAATGCTGCCACCACGGTCTTGCCTGTCCTCGTTGCGGCCACCAGCAGGTTGCGGTGGCGTCCCTGAAGCCGTTCTGCATGCAGCTGATCCAGCATGTCCCTGCTGGTAGCTCTTGGGCTCCAGATCGAAGAAGGTCAGGCGTACAGGAAGCCCATGCCCGGCCTCTCGTGTCAGCGCATTCTCCAGGGCAGTCCGATGCACGGCATTCTCGGGGTCATAGCGCTGGAATTCGCGGTCTTCCCACAGGGTCTCGAAATTGGCACGCGCCCGAGCAAACAGTTCCTCCTGCCCCTGTTCGGTGAACTTCACCGTCCACTCCAGACCGCCCATCATGGCCGCGGCCGACAGGTTGGCACTGCCCACGTAGGCAGATCCGAAGCCACTGTCCCGATGGAAGATCCACGCCTTGGCGTGCAGGCGTGTACGCCTGCCATCCAGCGAAACCCGAACCTCCACGCCCGGCAGCCTGGCCAGCAGGTCCAGCGCCTGCATCTCCGTGGCGCCGGTATAGGTTGTCGTGAGGATGCGCAACCTTGTACCCGGTCTGCCGTGGGCATCGACTGCAGTGATTCTCTGCAGGATGTCCAGCAGTTTCCGAACCCCGGACTGCGTGATGAAGCTGACCAGGATGTCGACCCTGTCGCAGGCGCCCAGTTCGCGTTGCAGCTCGGACAGCAGGGAGGGTGTTCCTCGGCCCGCCGTGAACAGCCAGGGGCATGGCCAGACCGATTTCCGGTCGCAACGGCACAACCCGGTTTCGATGAACGGCCTGCAAAAGGCGCGGCGGGCAGCCTCAGAAGCTCGTGGACACCATCCGCATCAAAGCGTGCCGCTTCACGCTGGGCCAGCTCATGAACATGCTCTGCACCTGCGGCATCCGGATGCGTGGCCCGATGACGCACATACCGCAGCAAGTCATTGACCAGAGCCAGCTGACGCCGCGGCTTCTTCCATCCTCTTCGCCCAGATCTTCAAGGATGCGGGCCAGCGTCGAAGCCAGCACCTCCGCCATGCGCACGGGGCATCCTCCGCAGCCAGATCGGCCACGGTAAAGCCATGCTCACCGATCGATGCCTGGATGAGTTGCTGCAACGAATCGGTCACGACCTGGTCATACAGACCATCTGGCAGAAGCACGGGGGACTTTCTGGGCATGTTCTAGGAACCCTGTGGAGGGCTGATCATGCCATTTCCGAACAGCCCCCAGCACCCGGCGTCAGCTGTCAGCCACAGCCTCCAGTTGCTGCCTGAAGGCTTCGGGGCTCTCCACCTCCAGATAGACGCCCTGAGTCCGTGCCTTTCACTGCGAATTTCAGAACACCACCAGCGGTCTCCCCGGCTGGTTCGGATGCGGCAGGACGGTTGCCTCACGCCATAGACCTGGCGGAGCGTGTCGGGGGTGAGTACCTGGGCAGGCGTCCCACAGGCGGCGACGCGCCCCTGGCCCAGCAGCAGAAGCCGGTCGCAGCAGCCGGCGGCCAGGTTCAGGTCGTGCACGATGACAAGTACCGCCACGTTCTCTTCATGCGCCAGCGTGTGCACGGCAGACAGCAGGTGCAGCTGGTGGCGCGGATCCAGGCTGGCGGTGGGTTCGTCCAGCATCAGCACGCGGTATTCATCGCGCCCCTGACGTGCCAGCAGCAGCTGGTACAGCACGCGGGCCAGGTGCACGCGTTGCTGTTCGCCGCCGGAAAGGCGGCGGTAGCGGCGACCGTACAGGTCCTGCACATCGGCCAGGGCCAGCACGCGCTGCAGGATGCGCTGATCTTCGGCGATCGCGGCCTGGGCCGTATGGCGGCTGTCGGTACGAGGCGCCCCTGTCCGCGTGTGTCGTGCATGCGGATAGGCCCCCATGCCGATGACAGTGGCCACCGGCAGGTCAAACTGCAACGAAGGACTCTGCGGCAGCACGGCTCGGCACCTGGCCAGTTCTGCCGCAGGCCAGGCAGACAGAGCGCGTCCGTTCAGCGTGATGCGGCCGGCGCTGGGGACAGTTCGCCCGCCAGCGCAGCCAGCAGTGTGGATTTGCCGGCACCATTGGCACCCAGCACGCCGATGACTTGGCCAGCCGGCAGGGACAGATCGATGTCGGAAAAGGATCTGACGTTCACCGCGTTGCACGGCAATGCCCTGAGCCTGCAACATCAGCGTGCCTCCCGCTGGATGAGCACGAACAGCACCGGTGCCCCCAGCAAGGAAGTGACGATGCCGATGGGCAATTCGGCCGGGATGACGACGATGCGTGCAACCCAGTCAGCCAGGACAAGAATGAGTGCTCCCGCCAGCAGTGACAGAGGGCAGCAGCGGCCGGTGATCGGCCCCCGCCACCAGGCGGACAAGATGCGGCACGACCAGGCCCCACGAAGCCGATGATGCCGGTGACGGCCACCAGCGGCCCCACCAGCAGCGTCACCAGCAGGATGAGCCGTGCACGCAAACGCTGCAGCTCAAAGCCCAGGTGCAGCGCCTCCCGTTCACCCAGCAGCAGCGCATTGAGTGCACGCCATTGCCACAGCAGCGCCCCCATCAGCGCCAGCGCTCCAGGGCGCCAGCCAGGAGAGCATGGCCCAGTCCGCAGTGGCCAGACTGCCCAGGTTCCAGAAGGTCAGGCTGCGCAGCTGCATATCGTTGGCCAGGTAGGTGAAGACACTGATGAGCGCACCACCAAAGGCATTGATGGCGATGCCGGCCAGCAGGATACCTGCCGCCCCCGGTGCCCGTCGCCCCAGCAGCCAGGCAGCCAGTGTGGCCAACAGGCTGCCGACAAAGGCAGCGCCTGCCAGCACCAGCGGCTGCTGTTCATATCCCAGGACAATGGCACCCACAGCACCAACTGCCCCGCCCACCGAGACGCCGACCAGACCCGGCTCGGCCAGCGGATTGCGAAAAAGCGCCTGCATGACGGCACCGGCCACGGCCAGCGCCGCCCCCCGCCAGCATGCCCAGCAGGATGCGCGGCAGGCGGATGTCCAGCAGCACGCCTTTCCAGAGCCGGTACTCCGGATGGCCAGCCGCGGAAGATGTCGGTACGGAATCGGACGCCACATCCAGCAAGGCCGGCATCGCATCCAGCGGAATGCGCACGGCACCACTCATGGCCGAGCCGACAGCCGCCACGAGCAGCAGCGCCAACAGTACCAGCATTGCAGCCAGCAGCCTGGGCCCGCATCCTCCGAAGCGGCCATTGACCGGGTTCGATACACTGCCGCCGGGTGCACTCTGCGATGCGCCACCCAGCCACTGTGGGTTGTACCGGCAAAGGCCCGGGCAAACTAAAGCAAGGAATCGGTCGTCTTTCATGGGGGCATGGTCCGGAAGGTCATGGGACCGTCATCGGTGCAATGACTGCCCCCGGCAGGACCGATGGTATCTGCACCTGCCGTGGGTTCAAATCCGGACTCTGCCCGTTGTACCACGGGCCGGCGCACACGGGCTTTCCCATCCCGCATGAGGGTGCCAGCCGTGGACAGACCCGTCTACCTGCCCGGCAGCTGTGCGTAGAACTGGATGGTCCAGCGCTGCGCCGAGTTCACGTTCTTCGGATCCTGATAGGACACGCGCTTGAGACGCATGCGGGCGTAGTTGCTGCCCTCGCCACCGCGTATCAGGGCGCCACGCTCAGGGTCTGCCCCAGCACACCAGCCAACGGCGCAAAGCCGGCTGCCTGGGCACGACTTGCATCGGTGTACCTGATGAACCAGCCATGGTCCTCGTCCAGCCCCGCAGGGTGGCGGGCACATTCAACAGCGAGCCGTTGGCGTCAGCCACATAGGCATCGGCTGGCAGGGGCTCGCGGTTGGCCGGGTTCGTGGCCCCATCCTTCCACTGTTCCAGATGGAACCATTTCATCAGGACCTGCTGGATGTTGCCGTTGGCAGCCCGCCGGACATAGACACCACCCTGGCCGGTACCGCTGGAGCCACTGTTGGTGAACAGCATGGGGGCGTCGTCCTGCCGCCCGGTGATCTTCAGGTCCCAGGCATTGCCAAGGCACGTGGGCACCTCGGAACCCGCGTCGAAGTCGAAGCAGGTCGACTGGCCCGCGGCTGGGATGTCGGCCTGCCAGACGACTTCAGTATTGAAGTGTGACGGAAAGGGATCAGGCCCCCGCCGCCTCCACAGCCTGCCAGCGTCAGGGCCAGCAGCGCCATGCCCCATGTCGATCCATCCGGTCTTGCTGTTTTTCTTTCCGGAACCACGATGTCGCCTCGTCGATGTTGAATGCCAGTCTGGCGGATGAAGGCATGAAATATGAAGATTTCATGCCGAAGCCCTCAATCTGCGGCTTCAGATACTACAACGTGCAACAAGACGAAACGGTATACAGCGTCACCACGCGGCGCATTCCGGGCTCGGCGGCCGCTTTCACCTTCCTGACGGCGCGCTTCAAGCGTGCTCCCGGTACGGACAGCAAAAAGGCCGCGCACACCGGAGTGTGGCGGCCTTGTCGGACTGTTCGGCCTGACACCCGTTTCCTAGGCAGGCACAATCATCCTGCAACCTGGGCTTGCTCCCTGTCCGCCCGGTCAACCCGGGCAGAGCACGGCAGCTCAGGTCTCAGGTGCTCACTTGCCGAGCTTCTGCTTGGCGGAGTCCTTGAGTTCCGAGGCTTTTTCCTTGGCGGAGTCCTTGATTTCCGAGGCTTTTTTTCCTTGGTCTTGTCCCACATCGAGCTGTCCGACGAGGAGCTTTCGTTGGTCATGGTCTCGGTGGGCTGAGCAGCCGTCGTGCCATGCTCGTGGTGCATGGAGTCATGCGAGGCGCTTTCCGACGAGCCATGCTTCACGTCCTCGGCTTTCTTTTTCCAGCTTCTCGCCACCGGCCTTGATGTCCTGACCCATGCCGGACATGGTGTTGCAGCCGGCCAGCACGAAGGTGGCACCCACCAGGGCAGCGCTCAGTTTCTTGATCATGTTCTTATCTCCTTGAATCTTGATCTCTGTGTGAAGGTTTCTGGCTCAAGGCCCAGGAACCGCTCTTCACGCCCCTCGGCCTTTCTTTCCAGCTTTTTCGCCACCGGCCTTGATGTCCTTGCCCACGCCGGCCACGGTATTGCAGCCAGCCAGCACGAAAGCGATGCCCAGCAGGGCCACGCTCAACTTCTTGACCATGATCTGTTTCCTTTCCCGGCAATGGGAAGAACAAAGATGAGAGGACTGATTGAAAGGGCCACAACAGGGTGGCACCGAGGGCATCATACCAAAAAGCCCCGACAGTCCCGCATGGAGGAATCAGACGCTCCGGCCCTCGCCCACCACCTGCCAGTGCAGGGGTCTCGCCGACCGCCAGCGGCACGATCTCGGTGCCGGCAAAGGCAGGCTCTCGGGAATGGCCCAGTCCTGGCGCTTCAGGGTGATGGTGCCGGTATTGGGCGCCCTTCCGTAGAAGCGGGCGCCGTGCAGGCTGGCAAAGGCATCCAGCTTGTCCAGTGCGCCGGCAGCCTCGAAGGCCCAGGCATAGAGCTCCAGTGCGTGCGGGCCGGTATAGCAGCCCGCGCAGCCGCTTCCCACTTCCTTCATCGCACGGGCGTGCGGGGCGCTGTCGGTCCCCAGGAAGAAGCGTGGATCGCCACTGGTGGCCACCTCCACCAGTGCCGTGCGGTGGATCTCGCGCTTGAGCACCGGCAGGCAGTACCAGTGCGGACGCAGCCCCGCCCGTGAAGATGGCGTTGCGGTTGTAGAGCAGGTGCTGCGGCGTGATGGTGGCTCCCAGCATGCCGGGCCCGGCAGAATCGGTCTTGATGTATTCGGCCGCCTGGCGGGTGGTGATGTGCTCGAACACGACCTTCAGCTGCGGCAGCCGGGTGCGCAGCGGGATCATCACGCGGTCGATGAAGACGGCTTCACGGTCGAAGACATCCACGTCAGGATCCGTGACCTCGCCGTGCACCAGCAGCGGCATGCCGGCTTCGGGCCATGGCTTCCAGCACCGGAATCACCCGGTCGATGGCGCGCACGCCCGCATCGGAATTGGTGGTAGCGCCGGCCGGATAGAGCTTGACGGCCGTCACCACGTCCCCGGCAGCGGCCTGTCGGATCTCGTCCACCGAGGTCTTCTCGGTGAGATAGAGCGTCATCAGCGGCTGGAAGCTTGCCGCCTGGGCCTGGCTGATCTCGCCTCGCCCCACGGCCTCGTCCAACGCGAGGCGGATGCGGTCACGATAGGCCGTGGCCTCGGCCACCGTAGTGATGGGCGGGCGCAGGTTGGGCATGATGATGGCACGGCCAAACTGGCGTGCACTGGCGGCCACGACCGAATGGAGGGCGGCACCGTCACGCAGATGCAGGTGCCAGTCGTCGGGGTTCTGAGGGTCAGCGTATCCATGGTGCAATGATATGCCGACACGCCATCCATCGGGCCATGGTGGACGAAGCCGTTCGGCTGAATCGGCGCCCCACCGATGATGGCATCATCACGGGCCAATGCTCGCGGCAGGAACCGCCGCCATGCCCCAGGCAGCTGCCTCCCTGGACGCTGCTCGCGGTGCCGCAGCCGTGGCCCGTTCCATCTCTGCTGCTCACTCTGCCCCTGTCCGTTCGCGCCCTCCTTCCTTCTGCACCCTTCTCGTCCCCTTCCCGGAATCTCCATGCGCCACCGCCTTCCTGCCCTGCTGCTTGCCACCACCCCTGCTGACGGGTCTGGTGGGCTGTTCGGCTGACGATCCCAGTCGCGGCGTCAGTGCGCGGACTGCCGGTGAGGCCCCTCTGGCCAAAGGGGCGCCGTCCTGACGTGCCGGCCGAATGGCGTGAACAGGCGGCCACAAGCAAGCGGCGCCAGAAGGGAAGGACAGAAGAACAAGGACAAGCGCACACACGCCCATGCCGGGGCAAGCGCCCGGGCAGCCGGAAGCACGGACAACACTGATCACCCCCAGGGCAGAAAGACACGCCGTCAGACGGACGATGCACCGGGCAGCGCGACCATCGACGATACGAATGGCCTGCGCATCATGACGCTGAATGCCGAGCATCTGATGTCGCCCGCCGTCTTTGCGCGCTGGCGGTCCTTCTGCGAGCCCCTGGGCTGGCGGGACGGGCCTGGCGACCGTCGCCCGGCGGGCCTGCCCTATTGCGACGCCCTGAACGGCCATGACATGCAGGGGCGCCTCACCTTCGGTCCCCAGCACCGACGCCAGGACCTGGATGCCAGTACGCCAGCTGGCCGAGCTGGTCCGGACGGCACGACCCGACATCGTGCTGATGCAGGAGATTACCGATGCCGACGCCGTGCGCCAGGTGCTGGGCAAGGGCTGGACAATCCACACGACGGCCGAACGCTGGAACGGCGGCCCGATCTCGCAGAACCTGGCCGTGGCCTGGCCCACCCACCGCTTCCTGCAGGAGCCCCGGGTGGAAGTGGTGGAAAGTCTGGCACGCAGCAGCCCGGAGGGGCGGCGCACGGCCCGGGCTGGCCGTGTACCTGCCGCTGCCCGTGCCGAGAAGCCATCCGGCACGCCTCCGAAAGCAGCACGACCTGCTCCCCGCTGGCCATCCTGAACGTCCACCTGAAGGCGGGCTGCCGGCAAGGCCGACTGGACCGCAGTCTGAGCCGCCAGCCCACCCGACAATGGCGGCGGCTGTCATCCTGCCAGACGCTGCAGTCACAGGTACCGGCACTGGAAGGCTGGCTGGATCGTCAGATGGCGGCCGGCCATGCGGTGCTCATCAGTGGTGACTTCAACCGCGATCTGCGCCAGGAACTCCGGCAAGGGCTGCCGGCGCGGGGCGACGGAAGCCCGGCCACTGCGCCGATACGCACGTCGGACGAGATGCGACGTGTTGCCAGCGTGCTGCCGGAACTGGATGACGACCAGCCACGCGGTACCCGCCTGACCCTGGTGGCCAGTGGCCCCTACCGCAAGCTGGCTCGCTGCCACCACCACATCGATGTCTTTCTGCTGAGCCACAATCTGGACACCCTGGCTGCGCACACGCTGGAAGACCTGCGTGTGCAGGTGGTGCCCTTCGAAGCGCCCCTGTCGCTGGAGCGCCCCGCCCCAGCGACCACTGCCCGCACGTGCTGCAGCTGCCGCTGTGACCCACCGGGTAACGCCACGTGCCGCCCCGGGCGGCATGCGTTGTCTTGGCCGAACTGTCCGATGCTGCCAGGCAGCATGTCCATCCGCACCATGACCGAGATCCATCGTTCCCCGTCTTCCCGCAACACCTCCCAGAGCGAGCTGCCCAGCGGCCTGCACGCCCGTGCTGGCCATCGTGCCCATGCCGCCCGATGCCAACCCGCATGGCCACGTGTTCGGGGGATGGATCATGTCGCAGATGGATATCGCCGGGGCCGTGGCGGCCGTGCAGCGTGCCCGAGGCCGGGTCAGCACCGTGGCCGTCAACACGCTCACCTTCCTGGCTCCCATCCAGGTTGGCTCACGCACGCTGTTCTCACGCCGATGTGGTGCGCGTGGGCAACACGTCCGTCACCTGCAAGGTGGAGGCCTACACCGAGCACAACATCCATGCGCCCACGGAGGTTCGCAAGGTCTCGGAAGCGCTGTTCACCTACGTGGCCATGGACGAGAACGACCAGCCTCGCCCGGTGGACCAACCCTCTGGCCCGCGCCTGAGCGTGGCTTCAAAGCGATGAACGGCGCGTCCTTCTGAGGGTGCGATCAGCATTTCCAGGTGGGGAATGCCGTCTTCCAGATAGGGGTCCGAGACCGGCATGAAGCCGGCTGACCGATAGAAGTTCGCCAAGTGCGCCTGGGCCGAAATGCGGATGGGCTGGCCGGGGAAGGCCTCGCGGGCGGATTGCAGCGTGTGGGCCAGCAGGGTTCTGCCCAGGCCCCGCTGACGGAAGGGTTGCGCCACGCACAGCCGGCCCATGGAGGGATCGTCGAAGCCGACGCCCGGCGGCAGGATGCGCGCCGTGGCAATCACGTCAAACAGGGTGGCGCCATGATCGCCCGTCGCACCCCAGGGGCGAATGCCGACGACGATCAGCGCATGCTGGTCGAGCCCGTCGATATCCTGGTACAGGCATTCCTGCTCGACGACAAAGATGCTGCTGCGCAATGCGAGGACGCGATAAAGCACCGCCGCATCCAGCGCGCGGAAAGGCAGTGTCACCCATTCGATGCCATTCTTCGTGACCGCACCGGCAGGCTGGCACCCAGGCTCCACGGTTCGTGCTTCATGTTCTCCTTGCTCCGACTGTTACGCCCCAGCAACACAAAAATAGCACAGGAATCCTGTGACAAACATCGAGATCCCACCTGAAACCCCGGGAAACGTAAGCAATTCTGTGCAGACAAGCGACATTCAAAGAACCTGCAACTGCTGCCCGGCCAGCCAGCGACCGCCCGCCGGTACCTCGGCGGGCCGGCCGATACAGGCGGCCTCCACGCACAGCATCCGTCGCCAGTCGTCATCAGGCATGTCGGCCAGGGCCTTTGCGCCCTCGGGGCCGGGATTCCACACCACCGTATCGACAAAGCCGCCAGTCATGCCGATGCGCAGCGCCCCTCCACCGCTGTGCAGCCGCAACGGCCGAGGCACGTCGAAATAGATGTCGTCGATGGCCCCCCGCAGAAGCAGCGGCCCACTCGGGGCGGCTTCCTGACGGTTGGGCTGAACCAGGGTGTCCAGCCGGGTGCTGCCTTCCAGGCCATCCAGCGTGGTGCCCGGCAGCTCGGGAACTGCCAGATAGGTGTGCAGCGCGGCCGTGAAGCGCATGGACTGCGTACCGGTATTGTCCAGCACCAGCTGCATGTCCAGCTGCTGGGGCAGCAGACGGATGCGCAGCTGCAGGCGGAAGGCGTGTTCCCAGCTCTTGTGTGTCTCGGGGCCATCCCCCAGCGCCAGAACCAGGTCGGCAGCATGCAGGCCGGGCACGGCTTCGGTCGCGGTCATTTCGGCCGGCACATGGGTCTCGGGCAGACCACAACCGGCAGGCGCCGGGGCACTGGCCGCCACAGCGCCCGGTTCGGCCCCGGGCATGCCCGGGAACGGGGTGGGAGCAGGCGCGGCCTGGGCCGCCACGTTCGGCGCGATTCGGTACCAGGGCAGCTGGCGGGCAAAGCCATGGCGCGGCAGGGTAAAGTCCGGCCCCCGCTGATTGAATTGCGGAAAGATCACCGGCACGCCGCCGCGCACGGGTTTTCGGTTCCGAAGGCAGACGCGAGGTGCAGTACAGGCGCTCCACGCCATCGGCCGTCATCCACGACAGGATCTGCGCCCCATGCTGCAGGACGACCACCTGGTCCCCCACGGCATTGCGCAGGCAGAACGCCGGCTGTCCGGCCACGGAGATCTCTTCGACCCAGCTCATCGTCTCATCCTTCGTCATCGTGCGTGTCCTCCTGGATACCCTTGTCATGATAGCGTCGCCCACGGTGGGGGATGATGACAATCGACAGGACAGGACGGGCGAACGGGCCCGGATCAGTCGGGCAGCAGCGTCAGGTCCGCCACCACCGGCGCATGATCGGAAAGTCGCGCCCAGCTGAGCCCCCGCAGCACCTGGGCCGTCTCCACGGCAAAGCCGCGAACATAGATGCGGTCCATGCGCAGGCACGGCATCAGCGCCGGGAAGGTGCGGGCGCTGTCCAGCACCTCGTACACGCCCAGCCGCTCCACCAGGAGGCGGCTCAGGGCATCCTGCCAGTCGTTGAAGTCCCCGGCGATCAGCAGCGGGGCACCGGGAGGCACCTCGGCGCGGATCCAGTCGATGAGCGCACCAGCCTGACGGGCCCGGCTGCGGGCGAACAGCCCGAAGTGGATGACGAAGCAATGCACCGCGCGCTCGCCCATCTGCAGCACGCAGTGCAGGACACCGCGCCGCTCGAACACGTGGTCGGAGAAGTCGCGGTTCTCGATGGACAGGATGGGAAACTGCGACAGCAGCGCGTTGCCGTGATGCCCGTGCAGGTACCGGGCATTGAGGCCATAGACGGCCTGGAAACGGCGGGAGGACTCGGGGTCCAGCGCCAGGTACTGGGCCTGCGGATCGGCAGGCCACTGCGCGAAGCGCTTGGCAAAGCGATTGTTCTGACCCTGCACTTCCTGCAGGAACACCACGTCGGCCTGCAGCTCATGCAGGCGCTGGCGCATCTCCTTCACCATGGGACGACGGCGCAGCGAGGGCCCGGGCACGACGCCCTTGTGGATGTTGTAGGTGGCCACCCGCAACCGCAGTGATTTCATGCTGTCTCTCCTGCCTCGCCTGTCGATGCCTTCCAGCCCAGGCGTTTTGCCAGTATCCGGATCGCGTCAGCGTTGCTGGGCGAGAAGCAGCGCCGGGCCGCCTCTTCCCAGGCCAGCCAGGCATGGGCCAGATGCTCGCGGGCGCCAGCTTCACCGGAACCGGGGCCGGCAGCGCCAGCGAAAACACATGCTCGGTATTATGCGTGACCCCCGGTGCATAGCGGTGCCGCCAGTGGGCATAGATCTCGTAGCGATTCTGAATGCCCAGATCTTGCAGCGGGCCAGCGCCCCCTGCCGTCAGCCCGGTCTCTTCCTGCACCTCGCGCCGCGCCGCAGCGCAAGGTGCCTCGTCCGGTGCATCCAGGCTACCGGTCACCGACTGCCAGAAGCCGGGCCGGTCGGCCCGCTCCAGCAGCAGCACTGTCCGTCGGTGGTGTGGATCACCACCAGCACGGACTCGGGGATCTTAGGCGCTGTACCCATCTGCGGCGGACTGACCCGCGGCGGGCTGGCCTGCCACCTGGCCGACAGGGTTGCGCAGGCGGATGTGCAGCTCGCGCAGCTGCTTCTCGTCCACCGGCGACGGCGCCTGCGTGAGCAGATCCTGTGCACGCTGCGTCTTGGGGAAGGCAATCACGTCGCGGATCGACTCGGCACCGGTCATCAGCGTGACCATGCGGTCCAGACCGAAGGCCAGGCCACCGTGCGGGGGCGCACCATAACGCAGCGACGACAGCAGGAAGCCGAACTTGGCTTCTGCCTCTTCAGGTCCGATGGCCAGCGCGCGGAACACCTTGCTCTGCACGTCGTCACGGTGGATACGCACCGAGCCGCCGCCCATTTCCCCAGCCGTTCAGCACCAGGTCGTAGGCCTTGGCAATGCAGGCGCCCGGATCGGATTCCAGCAGGTCCTCGTGGCCGTCCTTGGGCGAGGTGAACGGGTGATGCAGGGCCACCCAGCGCTTCTCGTCCTCGTCGTACTCGAACATCGGGAAGTCCAGCACCCACAGCGGCTGCCAGCCGGCCTCGAACAGGCCGTGGCCCTTGCCGAACTCGGAGTGGCTGATCTTCACGCGCAGCGCGCCGATGGCGTCGTTGACCACCTTGGCACGGTCGGCGCCGAAGAAGATGATGTCGCCGTCCTGGGCGCCAGTGCGCTCCAGGATGGCGGCGATGGCTTCGTCATGCAGGTTCTTGACGATGGGCGACTGCAGGCCCTCGCGGCCGGCCTTCACGTCGTTGACCTTGATCCAGGCCAGGCCCTTGGCCCCGTAGATGCCCACGAACTGCGTGTAGGCGTCGATCTCGCTGCGGCTGATGGACGCGCCACCCGGCACGCGCAGCGCCACCACACGGCCGTCCTTGGCGTTGGCCGGACCGGAGAAGACCTTGAAGTCCACCGTCTTCATCACGTCGGTGAGTTCGGTGAACTGCAGCTTCACGCGCAGGTCGGGCTTGTCCGAACCATACAGGCGCATGGCCTCGGCAAAGCTCATCGTCGGGAACGGATCAGGCAGGTCCACGTTCATGACCTGCTTGAAGACCGTGCGGATCATCGGTTCGAAGATGCCACGGATCTCTTCCTCGGACAGGAAGGAGGTCTCGCAGTCGATCTGCGTGAACTCGGGCTGGCGGTCGGCACGCAGGTCCTCGTCCCGGAAGCACTTGGTGATCTGGTAGTAGCGGTCGAAGCCGGCCACCATCAGCAGCTGCTTGAAGAGCTGCGGCGACTGCGGCAGCGCGTAGAAGTAGCCATCGTGCAGCGCGACGGCACCAGGTAGTCCCTGTGCGCCCTCGGGCGTGGAGCGCGTCAGCATCGGCGTTTCCACATCCACGAAGCCCAGGTCATCCAGATAGCGGCGCACCGCCATCGTGACCCGGTGGCGCAGCATCAGGTTCTTCTGCATGGCCGGGCGGCGCAGGTCCAGCACCCGGTAGGTCAGGCGGGTGTTCTCGGACAGATTCTCGTCGTCGAGCAGGAACGGCGGCGTGACCGACGGGTTCAGCACTTCCAGCTCATGGCACAGTACCTCCACCTGGCCGCTGCGGATACCGTCATTGACGGTGCCTTCCGGACGGCGACGGCACCTTGCCGGTGATGCGGATGCAGTATTCGTTGCGCAGGCTTTCCGCCGTGCGGAAGGTCTCGGCGCGGTCAGGGTCGCAGACGATCTGCGCCAGGCCCTCGCGGTCGCGCAGATCGATGAAGATCACCCCGCCATGATCCCGCCGCCGATGCACCCACCCCATCAGGGTCACTTCCTGATCCAGAAAGGCCTCGGACAATTCACTCGACATAACAGCTACGTTTCACTGATTCTCTCCTGGCAACCGCAGTATGGCGCCCGGCCATGCCGGACACCGGTTTCATGGCCCCGACCCCGGGACCGTCGTTCTATGGATTCCGCCAGCCGGACCGGACGCTTCGCCCGACTCGACCCACGGCCTCATTCATGATTGGTTTCAGCTTCGTTCCGGCCGACCGGGGGTGCCACCACCCCCATCGACACGATGTACTTCAGCGCGGCATCCACACTCATGTCCAGCTCCACCGTCTCCCTCGCGACGCATCATCAGGAAGAAGCCGGAGGTGGGATTGGGCGTGGTGGGCACGAACACGGACACCATCGTATCCTCTTCCTGCCCGGACGACACGCCCATCTTCGCCTGCATTGCGGCCGAGGGCGCCCCGGTCAGGAAGCCCAGCGTCCAGCAGCCACGACGCGGGTACTCCACCAGCAGCGCCTTGCGAAACGCCTGCCCATGCGGTGACAGGATGGTGTCGCTGACCTGCTTGATGCTGGAGTACAGCGTGCGCACCACCGGAATGCGCGACAGGATCCATTCGCCCAGCTGCACCAGCGCCCGGCCGATGAAGTTGGTGGTGAGCAGCCCCGTGACGAAGACGATGAGCACCGTCAGCACCACGCCCACGCCGGGAATGTCGCGCCCCAGCCAGACCTGCGGCTGCCACTGGGCCGGCAGCAGTGCCAGGCTCTTGTCCATGGTGCCGACGATGAGATTCAGCACCCAGACGGTGATCACCAGCGGAACCCACAGCAGCAGGCCGGTCACGAAATAGCGCTTCAGCATGGCAGGGCTCCCTGGGACATCCCGATACGATCAATCACTGCCCGAAGCAGCCCCCTGCACTGCCGGAGGCGCTCCCCGACGACGCCGTGGACCCGGCACCCGATCCGGCATCAGCCGCCCCGGACGAGGCGCCGTTGCCCGCGTCCCCGGACGCATGGCTCTTGCCATGCTTTGGGGTCCCGCCCGGCCGGCTTTGGTACCGTTGTCGCGGAAGTCGGTCACGTACCAGCCCGTACCCTTGAGCTGAAAGGCCGGCGCAGACAGTTGCTTGTGGAAATCCGGCTTGCCGCACGAGGGACAGTCCGTCAGCGGGGCGGCGGAGATTTTCTGCAGCACGTCCTGCTCATATCCGCAGCTGCTGCATCGATAGGCGTAGATCGGCATGATCGAAATGCACAGGAAAAAGCCTTTCATTATAAGGCGGTACCCATGACAGGGGGATGGCCCGCCGAACGGCCCCGGCGCCCTCGGACCGGCGTTGCGGCATCGACACACCCAGCCCATGCAGCAAGCGCCGCACACGGGTATGACCCGCATGACAATCGGGTTGGGCGTATCGTTGCCGGATGCAGAGCACACCTCCTTCCCAGAAACAGAACATGCCTGCCTCCCCCGAGCCGGGAGAAAGGCCCTGACACCCCTGAATCCGGCGCGCCAGCGGCAGCCCCCGCCAGCGAGGAAGACGCCCGCCACTTCGTCTTCGAGATCGCCCGGGGCATGCTGTCCGATGGCCTTCAGACCGGCGAGACCGTGCGCGTGGCCACCGAACTCGGGCAGCGCCTGGGGCAGGAAGTCATTTCTCATGCCGCGCTGGGGCGAACTGATCATGCGCACCCGGCAGCCGAACCACCGGCATGACCTGCTCGACATCGCCCCATGCTCGCCACACGCGGTGGCCATGCACCGCGTGGCCGCCTACATGCACCTGGCGCGCTCCACCCGTCCGGACAATCTCGCGGCTGGCCTCTCTCGCCTGGGCACCATCCAGCGCATGCACGCCACCCCGTTGCTGCTGCACATGCTGGCCTGCATCGGCGGGGCGCTGGGCATGGCCTTCATCTTTGGCGCCCAGCGCCCCGGCGCGATAGGCCTGATGGCCATCAGCGCCGGACTGGGCGCCCTCATCCGTCGCCAGATGGCCCATCTGGGCATCGGCATCGTCTGGCAGGTGGGTGTTGCCGCCTGGCTGGCCGGTGCCATCGGTGCACTGGCCGTGCACTGGGATCTCACCTCTCGGCTGCATCTGGTAGCCCTGTGCCCGGCCATGATCCTGGTGCCCGGCCCCGCCATCCTCAACGGCCTGATGGACCTGTCGGCCACCCGCGCCAGCATGGGCATCGCCCGGCTGGCCTACGCCAGCACCCTGCTGGCGGCCATCTGCACCGGCCTGCTGCTGGGCCTGTCGCTCAACCATGTGGCGCTGCCGCTGCTGCCGGGTGCACGGATTGTTCCGCTCTGGAAGGACGTCCTCTCGGCCGGGCTGGCGGCCTGCAGCTTCGGCCTGCTGTTCTCGATGCCCCTGCGCGCACTGGTCTGGCCCATCTGCGTGGGCATGGCTGCCCACGCGCTGAACTGGCTGTGCAAGACCGAGTTCGGCCTGTCGCCCTGGCGAGGCAGCAGGACTGGCGGCCGTGGCGGCTGGCCTGGTACTGGCGCCCGTTGCCCACCGGCTGGACCTGCCCTTTTGCAGGCATCGGCTTTGCCGCTGTGGTCTCGATGATTCCGGGCAGCTACGTCTTCCGGATGGCCAGCGGTCTTCTGCAGCTGCAGCAGCCCGATGTGGACGCCCCTGCCCACCCTGGTGGCCACCCTCTCACACGGGGTCACCGCCGTGCAGATCGCACTGGCACTGTCCCTGGGCCTGATCATTCCCAAGCGCATGCATGACGAATGGGTGGGCCGCCGCGAACGGCTCAAACGCATGAGCGCGTAGGCGCTGCCAGACCGGACTACGCCTTCCAGAAGCGGCCCCGTGTCCTTTCCCCCATATGACAAGCGCCGCAGATGCGGCGCTTTTTTTCATGGATTGCGATCCTGGGCGGGCGCAGGACGTGTTGCCGATGCGCCCCGGACCGTCAGAACGGGATGTCGTCGTCCATGTCGTCGAAGGTAGGCGCCGGACGGTTGCCGCCCGCCGGAGCGCCACCGCCTGCAGCGCCGCCACTGCGGGCACCACCGCCGGAAGCACCACCATAGCCCCCGGACGAGCCGCCACCGTAGCCGCCGGAACGGCCGCCGCTATCGCCACCGAAGTCTCCGCCGCCATCACGGCCACCGAGCATCTGCATCTGCTCGGCGATGATGTCGGTAGCGTACTTCTCCACGCCGTTGGCATCGGTGTACTTGCGGGTCTTCAGGCGGCCCTCGATGTACACCGAGCGCCCCTTCTTCAGGTATTCACTGGCGATCTCGGCCAGGCGGCCAAAGAAGGTCACGCGGTGCCATTCGGTTTCCTCGCGGCGCTCGCCCGAGTTGCGGTCCTTCCACTGCGAGGTGGTGGCCACCGAGATGTTGGTGATGGCCGAACCTCGGCCGTGTAGCGGACTTCCGGGTCGCGGCCCAGATTGCCCACCAGGATGACTTTTGCTGACGGATGCCATGAGAGAACTCCTGAGATCAGAAACCGGCCGCAGGACCGAGAACAGTGCAACGGCAGGCCGTGATTGTCGATGAAAGAACGATGGGCAGGGCGATGGCCAAAAAGACACGCCGGGCTAGGCCATCCGGCGAGGCCAGCCCTGGGCTGGCTGCCGCAAGCGCCGGACGGGCTCAGCCCCCGGACGCCTCCTGGGCTGCGGCCTCTCGGCGCGCAGGACGCCGCCGACGGCCACCGCCGGGCCGAACGGGCCAGCGCCCACCACAGCACCAGCAGCAGCGCCGACGCCAGGGCACCGCCGTCTCGCCGGCGTACTCAGCACCAGGCCCCGAAGGCGCCGCCCGCAAACACCCCAGCGACTGGCTGGTGCTGTAGACGCCCAGCGCCAGCCCGCGCCCGTTGGGCGGCACCAGCCGCGACACCAGCGAGGGCAGCATGGCTTCCATGAGGTTGAAGCCCGTGAAGAACAGCAGCAGCAACCCCTGCCAGCGGCCACACCCTGGTCGGGCACGAAGGCCAGCCCCAGCTGGCTGAGCGCCAGCAGCAGCACGCCGCCCAGGAAGACCGGCTTCATCCGGTTGCCCCTGCTCGGCTGCCCGCATGGGCCCCAGCATCAGCATGAAGCCCAGCGCCCCGGCCGGCAGGTACATCTGCCAGTGGTCACCCACCGCCATGCCGGCAGCCGAAGCCGCGCCGGCAGCACCACGAAGAGCGCCATCTGCGTGAGATGCAGCAGGAAGATGCCCGCATCCAGCCGCCACAGGTCCGGCCCCAGCACCTCGCGCAGCGGCGGAGCTGCCTGACGCACCGGCGACTGCACCGGGTTGGGCACCAGCCGCCACAGCACGCCAATCGGCCAGCAGCGCCAGCGCCCCGGTGAAGAGGAACATGCCGGACAGCCCGACGCGCTGATACAGCACCGGCCCCACCACCAGCGACACCCGCATAGGACATGGCAATCATCACGCCGATGAGCGCCGCGGCCTTGCTGCGGTTCTCGTCACGTGTGGAATCGGCCACCAGCGCGCTGATGGCCGCCGAAACCGCGCCAGCGCCCTGCAGCGCCCGGCCCAGGCCAGCATCGCCACCGTGTCGGCCATGGCCGCCAGCACGCTGCCGGCTGCCATCACCAGCAGCCCCACCGTGATGACCTGCTTGCGCCCGAATCGGTCGGATGCCGCACCGTAGGAATCTGCAACAGCGCCTGCGTGAGGCCACAGGGCCCTGAAGGCGAAGCCCACCCAGGCCGGATCATCTCCCCGGGCAGCTGCCGGGCATGCAGCGCGAACACCGGCAGGGACCAGGAACAGCCCCAGCATGCGAATGGCATACAGACTGGCGAGCCAGAGGCTGGATCGCAGTTCCTGGCGCGACATGCGCACCGGCCCGCCGTCCTGATCGCCGGCGGGCGCGCCTTACCGTGGGAGTCGTTCATGCTGATGGAAATAGGGAATAGGGTCGTCGTGGCTACCACAATGGTATCAGTGGCTCGCCAGCGCCCCGGCAAAGCGCATGCCGCCTCGCTGCCTCGTCGTCCATGCGCCGACACGGAGGCGCGATTCCGGGCCGGAATCCGCTCCGCTGCCTCATCGTCCAGCGCACCGACACCGCTGACCGGCGTCCGCCATGCAGTGCCCCAGGCAACAGCGGCACTGCACGATCGTCCAATCAATTGGGTATAGTGTCAGGTTCGCCTCATTACGGGATCCGCAGGACGCCCATCCCGACCGCATGACCACCAAGACCCTCCCGCCCGCAGCCTGCCCTCACGCCCATCCGGACATCGACCGACCGATGATCCGCGTACGCGGCGCACGCACCCACAACCTGAAGAACATCTCGCTCGACATCCCGCGCAACCAGCTGGTGGTCATCACCGGGCTGTCGGGGTCTGGCAAGTCGTCCCTGGCCTTCGACACCCTGTACGCCGAAGGGCAGCGCCGGTACGTGGAGTCGCTCTCGGCCTATGCCCGGCAGTTCCTGCAGCTGATGGAAAAGCCCGATGTCGATCTGATCGAGGGCCTGTCGCCCGCCATCGCCATCGAGCAGAAGTCCACCAGTCACAACCCGCGCTCCACGGTGGGCACCGTCACCGAGATCCACGACTACCTGCGGCTGCTGTTCGCCCGCACCGGCACCCCCTACTGCCCGGACCACCCTGACCAGCGGCTGGAGACCCAGACCGTCTCGCAGATGGTGGACGCCATCATGGCCCTGCCCGAGGACACCCGGCTGATGATCCTGGCGCCCGTCGTGCAGAACCGCAAGGGCGAGCATCTGGAGCTCTTCGAGCAGCTGCAGGCCCAGGGCTTCGTGCGCGTGCGCATCCGCAGCGAGGGCAGCGCCGACGGCAGCGAACAGGGCGCGGACAGCGCAGGCCGCATCCACGAGCTGGACCAGGTGCCCGAGCTGAACCGCAGCCAGAAGCACACCATCGACGTCGTGGTCGATCGCCTGAAGGTGAACGACGGCATCCGCCAGCGGCTGGCCGAATCGCTGGAAACGGCGCTGAACCTGGCCAACGGCCGTGTCATCGCCCAGCCCATGGACGAAGGCCCCTGAGCGCGCCATGCTGTTCTCGTCACGCTACGGCTGCCCCATCTGCAACTGGTCGCTGCCCGAGCTGGAGCCGCGCCTCTTCTCGTTCAACAACCCGCTGGGCGCCTGCCCGGAATGCGACGGCCTGGGCCACACGCTGTTCTTCGATCCCGAGCGGATCGTGCAGTTTCCCAACCTGAGCCTGGGCGCCGGCGCCGTGCGCGGCTGGGATCGACGCAACCAGTTCTACTACCAGCAGCTGCAGAGCCCTGGCCATCCACTACGGCTTCAATCTGGACCTGCCCTTCGAGGAACTGCCCGAGAAGATCCGCAACATCCCTGCTGTTCGGTTCGGGCAGCGAGACCATCACCTTCACCACGCTCAGCGCCAGCGGCAAGCCCTCCACCGAGACCCGTCCCTTCGAGGGCATCGTCCACAACTTCGAGCGCCGCTATCGCGAGACCGATTCGGCCAACGTGCGCGATGAACTGGCCAAGTTCCAGCACACCCGCACCTGCCCCGCCTGCCAGGGCACCCTGCCTGCGCATCGACGCCCGCAACGTGCGCGTCGGCCCCTGCGGGACATGACAAAACCCATCTGGGAGATCAGCGCCTGGACGCTGGGCGAGGCCGCCCACTGGTTCGAGCACCTGAAGCTGGAAGGCGCCAAGGCTGCCGTCGGCGAGCGGATCATCCGCGAGATCGCCAGCCGCCTGCGCTTCCTGAACGACGTGGGCCTGCAGTACCTGTCCCTAGAACGCTCGGCCGACACCCTGTCCGGCGGCGAGGCCCAGCGCATCCGGCTGGCCTCGCAGATCGGCTCCGGGCTGACCGGCGTGATGTACGTGCTGGACGAGCCCTCCATCGGCCTTCACCAGCGCGACAACGACCGGCTGCTCTCCACCCTCACCCACCTGCGCGACCTGGGCAACTCGGTACTGGTCGTCGAGCATGACGAAGACGCCATCCGCGCCGCCGACCACGTGGTCGACATGGGCCTGGGCGCCGGCGAGCACGGTGGCGAGGTCATCGCCCAGGGCACCGTGCAGGACATCATCGATGAACCCAAATCCCTCACCGGCCGGTACCTGGGCGGCGCCCTGAAGATTGCCGTGCCCGCCGAGCGCAAGGCGCCTGACCGGCGCTGGATCCGAATTCTGGATGCCAGCGGCAACGACCTGAAGGAAGCGCGCATCGACATTCCCGTGGGCCTGATGGTGTGCGTCACCGGTGTCTCGGGCAGCGGCAAGTCCACCCTCATCAACGACACCCTGTACAAGACGCTGGCGCAGAAACTCTACCGCGCCCAGGCCGAACCTGCCCCCTGCCGCCAGATCGACGGTCTGGACCACTTCGACAAGGTGATCGCCGTCGACCAGAGCCCCCATTGGTCGCACACCACGCAGCAACCCCGCCACCTACACCGGGCTCTTCACGCCCATCCGCGAACTGTTTGCCGGCGTGCCCTCGGCCCGCGAGCGCGGCTACGGCCCGGGGCGCTTCTCCTTCAACGTGCGCGGCGGCCGCTGCGAAGCCTGCGAAGGCGACGGCATGATCCGCGTGGAAATGCACTTCCTGCCCGACGTGTACGTCCCCTGCGACGTGTGCAAGGGGCAGCGCTACAACCGAGAGACGCTGGAGATCCACTACAAGGGCAAGAGCATTGCCGACGTGCTGGACATGACGGTGGAAGAGGCCCATGCCTTTTTCGAATCCGTGCCGCAGATCAGCCGCCGCCTGCAGACCCTGCTGGATGTGGGTCTGGGCTACATCCGCCTGGGCCAGAGCGCCACCACGCTGTCCGGTGGTGAGGCCCAGCGCGTCAAGCTCTCTCAGGAACTGTCCAAGCGCGACACCGGCCGCACCCTGTACATATTGGACGAACCCACCACGGGCCTGCACTTCCACGACATCGCCCTGCTGCTGAAGGTGCTAACCAGCCTGCGCGATCAGGGCAACACGCTAGTCATCATCGAGCACAACCTGGACGTGATCAAGACCGCCGACTGGCTCATCGACATGGGCCCCGAAGGCGGTGCGGGCGGCGGTCACCTGGTGGCAGCCGGCACGCCCGAGACCGTGGCCGCCTGCGAGGCCAGCCACACGGGACGGTATCTGCGGCCGCTGCTGGGCATGAAGCCACGAGCCTTCTACCGCCGGGACGAGAGAAACCGCCAGACGGTTCACCCCGGCGCAGATCGTCCGATGACTGTCGGATCAAGGCGACATGATTTGTAACCCGAGCCCCGGGCTAGCTTACAAATCGACGCGCAACAGACGATGCCTGCCGCACGAGGCATCGCACCCCCAGGCTTTGGGTCTAAGCTTGGCGCCACGACATTCCGCGACATTACGTCGCTTCGGAACAACATTTCGAGAAGCGCCATCCATGAAGACTCCTGCGCACCTATCATGCGGCGTTGCCGCCCTGCCCTCCCTTCTGGCCTCCTGCGGTGGCGGTGGTGGCAATGACAACGGCGACAAGGCCGTGTCGGCCAGCCCTGTTGCGCCTGTGAATCCGGTCGTGCCGGCGAACTCGGGGAATGGGATCACCGACAGTACGCCGCCAGCATCCAGCCCCTGATACGCCGTCTTCCGCGCTTTTCCGACAACCGCGCACGTGCAAACCCCAACACGGCCACCCCACCGGTCAACAACGAGGCGACACCGCCCACGCCCACGCCCACGCCCACGCCCACGCCCACGCCCACGCCTCAGCCTCAGCCTCAGCCTCAGCCAGCAACCGCAACCAGCCAATCCGGCACCCACGCCTCCCACGGCGGATGGCGCAACGAGGCGGCACACCCACTCCGACCGCGGAACCGGTACCTTGTTTCGGCACAGGGGCGTGCGCGGTGACGTGCTGCTGACCATGCTGGACCAGAAGTCGTGCAGCCCTGTTGGGACTCTGAGTGCATCCCACGACGGCCCCAGTCTGAGGAGGGACGGAGACTTTCCCGCCGCCATGGATCCAGTCACAATATCTCGGCAGAGAATTACCTCGTCAACCCCGAACACCGAAGCATTTACGAAAAACACCCCCGTTCCGGGCGCTCTGTCCGCCCGTCATCATCACACCCCGGTTCCCGCCGGGTGTACACCTATACGTGCAGAGCTCCATTTTCGGACGGTTCACCTCGCCAGATTCGCGCCCACGAGGTTTCAGCCCGATGGGAATAAACGTCCCGGTTGCCGTTTCCCAGGATGCCGTCATCATTGGAAACCGCATCGAAGCAACAGCCAACGCCTACTGGGGCAAGACCTTCAGGGGATGCGAATCCGGATGGTCAACCGAAAGAGCCCGAATACAACCTCGGCAAATCCCCAAGCAGCAAGACCATCGGACTGAACAGCTTTGTGCCAACCGGCATATTGACGACATGGACGGACGAATCCTATGGAGAGAATCCGTACACCATGACGACGCACATGATGCTGCTGCCCGGAAGCGCGCGGCAGGTCAAACTGTGCTTCGACACCTCACATGAAAGTACGTGAAGCGGCTGCATTGCACCGTCTGGACCGTGCCGAGAACTGGAAACGGGGCCTGGAACTCAAGGATGACGGCCAGTACATCGTGGATGACCGCTCGACCTATCCCGGCGAGTCCGGCCTGCTTTACTGGCGCACAAGCGGCCGTGATTGATCCGGCCTGAGTGGGTCCACGTACCACAACAGTCACGTGGGCCCGCCACCACACCCGCCCACCGTCCAGCCGCAGCCTGCCGCCGTCGCATCGGTTGCCACCGCGGCAGGCCCCTGTTTTTCGGTCTGTCTCTATGCTGCCGGGCATCACCTTGGCGCCGAGGCATGGATGGCCAGAATGCCCCTGACTCCTGGATACGCCCCCTTACAGTCCGGGAGAACATTCGCTGATGAAGAACAGGGTTCCGTGTTCGATGACGGCCGCTGCGCTGGCGCTGCTGCTGACCGCCTGCGGAGGCGGTGGTGGTGGCGGTACGGAAGGCAAGGCCGTGTCGGCCAGCCCGCAAGCTCCGACGCACCTCGACCCCATCGCCGGCGCCGTCAGCGCCCCAATCGGGCAGCAGCAACAGTCGACATCCACGCCGGTCGCACCGACTGCCAGCCCCGCTACGCCGACCGTCACGCCCGACGATGACCGTGCGGGCCGCAACCAGGGCACGAGCACTGACGGCAACCAGCCCGCCGCACCCAGCGCCGTGGCCGCGCTGTCGTCCCAGGGCGTGCGTGGTGAAGTACTGCTGAGCATGCTGGACCAGCGACCGTGCGACAACTTCGGTGTGCTGTCATTTGCTCCTGATGGGAACCCGGTGCCTGAAGCTCAGGACGACACGCCCGAAACGGTCTTCGGCACCACGCTGTCCCAACCCGGCAACCACGAGACGGGCAGCAACTACGTGCGCCGCCCTGGCGCGGACGGCAATCCGTCGCATGCGCCCAATGCCATCTGCAGCGACGACCAGATGTACGCACCGGCCCGTCGGTACGACCTATATGATTCACCAGGACAGCAACCCGGTCTATCGCTTCACGCCGGCCTCCGTGAAACGCGGCTTCCATTACTTCGGCGCTCGACTGTCGCTGCGGGTCAGCAACGACGAGTTCAGCATCGGCAATGTCGTGCACCTGGCCGAGAAGCAGGATCCGGGCCGCGCGTATGCCGAGGCCCATCCGGAAGCCCAGGAACCGGAAGTGCAGCGGTATGAATGGACCGCCGACAGTGACCTGACCATCCGCAACGGCGCCCTGGTGCCCTTCGGCGTGCTGAAGGAATGGAAGGAAGGCAATCTTTTCCTACCAGATCATGCTGGTGCGCGGTGAGCAGCCCGGTCAGGCCAAGCTGTGCTGGAACACCCACCTGCAGCATGTGAAACGTCTGCACTGCACCGTCTGGAACGTGCCCACCAACTTCCGCCAGGGCACGATGATGAAGGTGCAGCAGTACGTGGCGGACGATCGCAGCACCTACGAGGGTGAAAGGCACGTCCTACTGGCGTGCCGGCAACAACTGATCAGGTCAGCCCGCCCCTGCCTGCTTCCTGCGAGCCTCGGACCGCCTGCCCGGCCTTTTGCCGGCAGGCGGTTCCTGCATTCAGGACCTGCCCCTACATGAATTCATTGCTGCGAACACGCCACAAGAGCCCTTAAATTTGTAACAGTCATTTCCAGTCGCTGACGATTTGATGCGCTTTTACCCAAGCAGACGCATCGTTCTCGATCTGCAGCCGGTGTTCCCCGTATCCTGTCGCTCGAGGACGGCGTCGCCGGGACGCAGTACGTCCCGATCGCCGTTGCCGTGTTCGACGACAGGAGGTTCGCTGATGCAGACATATCGATTTGGGGCCCCGCTGACGGCCGCCGCACTCTCCCCTGCTGCTGAGCTGCCTGCGGCAGTGGCAGCGATGGCGGTGATTCGAGCCTGCGGACCGTTTCCTCCAGCCCGCGGACCCCCGTTGCCAGCACCACGGGCACGACCGCAGATTCGACGACATCAGCCGGCGCGGCAAGCCAGACAGACGCGGGCAGCACGACGGGCAGCGCAGGCGCAACGGATACGGTTGCCGAGACCGGCACGAACACGAGCACTTCGACCGGATCGGCAGTGCAAGGCGCCAACGGCACCACGAACAATGGTTCTGCCAGCACGGCCGCTGCGCTCATTTCCTCGACCGGCGTTCGTGGCGATGTGCTGATGACGATGCTGGACCAGGTGCCCTGCAACCAGGATCCGTCCGAGACCAGCGCCGTGGATGGCCCGGCCTACCCCGCTCAAAGAACGAGGTGTCGGATGCCAAGATCCAGTTCAGCCTGGATCCGAGCACCTACAAGGAGAACCCGGATTTCAAGTGGCCGCCCAATGGCGCCATCTTCCTGAGCCGGCCCTGCAACGCCTTCCTGTACCAGCCGGCCAAGCCGGGCACCTACGTGCTGAACGTGGCGTCCTACGCCTTCAGCCGCACCCGCCCGGTGAACCTGAACAAGGGCTTCAACAACATCGCGCTCACGCCGCAGCTCACCGTCACGGCCAGCGGCGCTCACTCTCGGCCAGCATGCCGGCCAGTGCACAGCGTGACCGGAACCCCTACCGGAAAACGTGCAGGCCACCCTGAAGCCCGAGAATGAGGATGCCACGCTCAAGGCCGACAGCGCCTTCGCCTTCAAGCTGTCCGACACGGTGGCATTCACCAACGTGCTCAAGCAATGGCGCTCGGGCCAGAGCACGGTGCAGCTGATGCTGCTGCCCGGCCAGAGCAATCAGGCCAAGCTGTGCTGGAACATCGACATGCAGATCGTGAAGCGACTGCAATGCCAGGTGTGCAGGTACCCGCCAACTGGAAGCGTGGCCAGGAGCTGAAGGAAGTCGACCAGTACATCGTCGATGACCGCAGCGTCTACCCGAACGAGAGCGGCGTGCGCTATTTCCGCACGGCGGTGCAGCAGCAGCCCTGAGGCTTGATGCGATCTTCCCTCAAACGCCCCGAATGCCGGGGCGTTTTTGCGTTCATGCACCGTATCCCCTCTGCATGGTCCCCGTTCAGAACGGCACCATGCATTTCGGACTACGATTCGCAACCCCATGAATCATGGGATGCGGGTTGCTTTAACGAATCGTTTCGAGAATTTTTCAGTCTTCAGCCGAGTGTCATATTTCGGGCTGCATCTCCTTCCACCATGCAAGAGCCGTCGGCGCGCCTGAAGCCCTTTTCAGGACGTTTGATCGTTGAGCCCTGCCCGGCGACCCGACTGGGACACCAGACGGTATCCATCTGCCCGGCATGCACCACGCCGCCACGGCATCAGGTTCCACCAACGCATCTAGGCTATTTGCCGGGAGATTCCCATGAACCGACCTGATCTTCGCCTGTCCCCTGACGGCTGCCGCACTGTTGACTGCCCTGGCCGCCTGCGGAGGCAGCTCCGATTCGACGGACAGCAACACCGCAGCCAAGTCCCTGCCGGGCACGGAAAACGCCAGCACACTGACCACGAAGGACGTGCAACCTGCAGCCAGTGAGAGCGCCGTCACCCGCGATCCCGCTGCAGCCGCCGCCACCCAGGCCAGCCAACCCTCGCGAGGCACGCCGGCCTCGGCGCCCATTTCCAACGACAGTGTGCGCGGCGACGTGCTGCTGACCATGCTCGATCAGAAGGCGTGCGCCATGGCCGTTCTGGCCTCCGGACTGGATGGCCCCCGCGCCGACAAGGCGATCTCGGACCAGTATCCGGAGATCAAGACGGATGTGATCCTGGAACCCAGCAACTATGTCAGACGGCCGGACGCGCCGACGTGGCCAAGCAGCTGGATGTTCGACGCTTCATGTTCCAGCACCCATACGGCCTACCAGCCCGCTGCCGCCGCCGGCAAGCACACCATCAACGAATACAGCACGCCGTATTACTACAACAACACCAGCATGACGCAGCGCCGCTTCAACTATTGGACGGCCAAGGTCCCGCTGGAAGTGACGGCTGACGGCTTCAGCGTGGGTGCACAGATCCAGATTTCGGCCAGATTCGATCCGGCGAAGCCCGGTGGCGGGCAAATCGACAACGTGCCTGCTCCCGTGGAATCGACCCTCTCCACGGACAAGCCCTTCTCGGCAAGCTGACCTCGGAAGTGCCCTATGGCACGCTGGTGCAGTGGGCAGATGCCGCCGGCCACAACGACCAGCTGATGCTGCTGAAGGGTGACGAAGGCGTTGCCAAGCTGTGCTGGAACGGCAATACCACCCACGTGCGCCGCCTGCATTGCACGGCGTGGTCAGTGCCCGAAAACTGGAAACGCGGCGACAAGCTGAACTTCGTGGACCAATATGTGGTGGAAGACCGTGCCCCCTATGCTGGCGAGTCCGGGCTGATCCACTACTCGGCAAAGGCCTACGCGGGTACCGCTGCGAAGTAAGGTACTCAGTCGTTCTCCGATGAAGGTACGCCGCGCACCGATTCCCCGCAGGAAATGGATGTGCGGCCCCGCGTGAAAAGGGAGAAGCCGTCACGCGGGCTTCGACACGGAACACGTCGCGTAGAAGCGCTTCGGTCAGCACGTCGGTCGGGGTGCCATGCGCGACGATCTTGCCCTGCTGCATCACGATCAGCGCATCGCAGAACATGGCGGCATGGTTCAGATCATGTAGCGCAATGATGCTGGTGATGGGCAATGCCGCCACCAGACGCATCAGACTCACCTGATGCTGGATGTCCAGATGGTTGGTGGGCTCGTCCAGGAAGAGTTCCTTCGGTTCCTGCGCCAGGGCTCGCGCGATGTGGGCACGCTGACGTTCGCCACCGGACATGTTCTGCCAGCCGTCCAGACGCTTGTGGTCGATGCCAGTATGTGCCATGGCACGTTCGACAGCGTTTTCATCCGCCTGTGTCCAGCCCGACAGAAAGCTGCGGTGCGGAAATCGCCCCAGTTTCACCACATCGATGACACGCAGATTGGCCGTGGTGCTGGCATGTTGCTCCACGAAAGCCACGCGCTGCGCCAGCCGTCGCCGTGGCATGCGTTGAATATCCTGATCATCGAGCAGCACCCGACCGGAAAAAGGGCTTTCTCAAGCCAGCCAGAAGGCGCAGCAGCGACGTCTTGCCGGAACCGTTCGGGCCCCAGCAGACCCAGCGTCTGCCCCTGTGTCACCTGGAAGGACACACCATCGACCACCGTCTTGCGGCCGATCTTCCAGACCAGGTTCTCGGCCGTGATGCTGACCACGTGAGCCTGTCCTCTTGCGGTGTCTGCGCTTTCTTCAAAGGCTTCAGTCATCGGCAGGTTCATGGATTCATGAGGATTCATGCAGCACGCTGCATTCGGTAAAGCACGACCGAGAAGAGACGGCACGCCCACGAGCGCCGTGACGACCCCCACCGGCAGGACCTGTTGATCCACCAGAACGCGCGAGCCGATATCAGCCAGCACCATGAAGACGGCACCGGCCAGCGCGCATGCTGGCAGCAATCGCGCATGCAATGGCCCCACCACGTAGCGCGCGGCGTGCGGCACCACCAGGCCCACGAAGCCGATGGACCCCCACCATGCTGACGATGGTGGCCGTCATCAGTGCAGTGAGCGCGAACAGCACCAGCCGTGCAGCAGTGACATTGACGCCCAGTGCCGATGCCGCTTCATCACCGAATGCGAAGGCATCCAGCACACGCGCATACATCAGGCACCCCACCAGGCCCGCCGAGATGACCAGCGCCAGCAAAGGCGAACTCGGGCCACCGTACGCCGCCGAAGCTTCCCAGCAACCAGAACATCACGTCGCGGGCCTGCTGGGCGTTGGCAGCCGTGGTAACAATGTAGGCAGTCACGGCATTGAAAAGCTGCGAGGCAGCCACACCGGCCAGGATGGTGCGATCCGGACCGCTGCGCATGGCGTTGGACAGGAGCGCCACAAAGAAGAATGCTGCAAATGCGCCGGCGAAGGCACCCATTGACAGGCCAACGACACCCACCCCCATGCCCAGGATGACAATGAGCACCGCACCGGTGGATGCTCCTGCGGATATGCCCAGCACGTAGGGTTCTGCAAGCGGGTTGCGCAGCAACGCCTGCATCACTGCGCCGGAAAGCGCCAGCCCGGCGCCACAGAAGGTGGCAGCCAGTGCGCGGGAAAGTCGATAGTCCCAGATCACCGTCTCATGGATGCGACTGATGTCGACCTGCGTCCAGCCCAGTCGGTTGGTGATGGCATGTCCGGTCGTCGACAGTGGAATGGGCAGATCACCGATACCGACGCTCACACCGACGGCCAGGGCGATGACGAGCAGCGCCGCAACCAGCAGCGTGCTCCAGAGGGTCAGCGTGCGCATCAACGGGATTCAGACCCTGTCCGAAGAAGTGCCGGATTTCTTCGGGCCAGGCACCTTCGACGGAGCGCCGCTTGCCCTGCGACTCCGCCTGCTCCTGCAGTGCCCTGGCCACCTGCTCGGCCCCGTAGATGGTGCGCACCGACGGATTCATGGCAGAACCATCCATCACGATCAGCCGCCCGCTCTTCACCGCCGGCATTTCACGGGTAGCAGTATCGGACGTAAGGGAACGCGATCTTGGCCCTGAGGCTTGTCCAGCTCCCAGCGGTTGCGATCCAGGCTGGCCACCACGATCACGTCCGGATGGGTGGCGATGATGCTTTCCCAGCTCATCGTCGGCCATTCGGTCTCGTTAGTGACGGCGTTGGTGCCACCCAGCAGATCGGCAATGTAGCCCGAGGCACCATTCCTGCCGGCCACACAGGCATCAGCTGCCGGTGACGGACTGGAGAACCAGAAGAGGAAGGACGGCCTGGTCTTGCCCGCCACCAACCCTTTTGCGGCCAGGGCGCGCACTTTCGCTTCACGCGCCTTCAGGTCGGCGATCAGAGCCCGACCTCGATCAGGCACGTCGAAGATGCGCGACAGCTCGTCGATCTCCCGGTAGAGAAACTCGGGGGTCCAGAGCTGGTCACGGCTGCCGTAGGCATCCTTGGCCGTTCCGCTGGCCAGGCAGGTACCAGGTGCCAGGTAGGTGGGCACATCCATCTTCTGGAAGTCTTCACGCTTGGCCACCTTGCTGTTGGGCCCCATCAGGCTAGGCAGCGCAGCCGCCACGAAGTCGGGCTCCTCGGCCAGAATGGACTCGAGTCGGGGCATCTCCACCGTCAGAAGCTTCACCTTGGCATTGGCATCGGCCACCTGCGGCAGTACCTGGCTGGGCCAGAAGGCAGTGCCTGCCATGCGATCCTGCAGCCCCAGCAGCAAAAGGATCTCGGCGCTGTTCTGACCCAGCGCGACGGCGCGCTCCGGAGCCTTGCGATGGGTGACTTTCTGACCGCAGTTCTCCAGCGTGAGCGGGTAGTGCGTGTGAGTGGTCTGGCCAGCAGCGGTCTTCGTCGCACCGGCCGGCCGTACAGACGCAGAATCAGCCACCTGTGCATAGGCCGTACCCGCAAGGCTCAGCAGGGAGGCCAGAAGCGGCAGGACCAGGATCGTGCGAGAAGCGAACGGGGACTTGGACATAGGATGAAATGAGAAACGAGACTGACTCGCGATTCTAGATCATTCCATCGTGCTGGAAGCGCAATAACCCTTCGGCCGTTCAGCCCTCTGAATGTCCCTCGCAAGCAGGCTCACCACGAGACAAATCAGGACAAAGCGCTGTTCTACCACCCAGCAGGGCTATTGACGACAGAGCATCTCCTTTATTCCCCAGTCCGGGACAACAGCCACAAGGACTTGTTCAGTGGAGCCCAAGCCACATCGCATGCCAGCCAATCAGCGCAGTTGTGCGGCAATCCCCTTCAGGCGCGTGCCACAGGTGATCAGCGCACCGAGGGCCATCAGGATCAGGGCCAGGTGCAGCAGTCCGGTGGTCCCGAAGAGGGGTGACAGCAGGCAGGCGCCGGTCATGAGCGCCATGCGGTGCTGCTTGGCCATGGGGCCCCGGAAGCTCTGCACCAGCCCCAGCGAGCCACCCAGCACCCGCACGTAGGCGGTGCAGGCGGCCGCCAGTGCAGCCAGCCAGCCCAGCCAGGGCACGCCCACGGCATACCCCAGGGACACGAGCAATACCGAATCGGCCACGCGGTCAGGCACTTCGTTGTAGAGCGCGCCGGTGGGCGTCTTGCGACCGCCTTCGACAGCGACCATGCCATCGATGAGATTGCACAACAGGCGCAGCTGGATGCCCAGGCACAGGGCAATGGCCCCCAGCCGACGGGGCTGACCAGCAGAGCAGACAGCCCCCAGGACCGCAAACACGACGCTGGCCACCGAGATGCTGTTGGGCGTGATGCTGGCCTCGGCCATTCGACGCGCCAGCCGCTGGATGAACGGGTTGCCGCGCGCCTTGATGGGGCGGCGGTTGGCTTCAGTGGTATCCACGCCCGCGGTTGCCATCCCCAGGCCGGGGGCGGCATGAGCCGTGCATCCAGCATGGCTGGCCTGGCGGGAGGGGCGTCGCTCGGGAACGGTTGTTCGTTGGGCATGGCAGAGACCGGTCGATGAGAACGGATCGACTATGCCCTCGCGCTTGCCGAAGATGAACACGGCAAGAGACCGGCGGCCCATGAAGGCCAACCGGCGGCGCAATCAAAAAGCAGGATCAAATAGCGAGTGATTACTCACTTTTGTCCTGAAGCCTTCCAGCCTGCGGGCATCCACCGGCTGGGCAGACAAGCTGATGGGCACGCGCTGGGCAGCCACCATCCAGGCGGGATTGGCAAAGCGCGCGGCTTCCAAGGCCTTCAGGAAATCGGCCATGACCTGGGGCGAATGGCCGTTGGCCCGCAGCATGCGGATGCTGCCCGCATCGGCCGCCTGCCGGATGTCGGCGCCGTAGCCCTGGTAGAGCACGGTATCGGCCCCGGAGGCCAGCAGGTCGTCCTGCCCCTGGCCGGTCAGCACCATCTTCACCGACTTGCGCAGCGAGGCCAGCAGCAGGATGCGCTGTGGATCCTGGTGGACGAGGTGGGCCATTTCGTGCCCCATCACCCCCACCAGCACCGCCGCGCGGTCGGGCTGACGGGCCGCCAGGCCCAGCAGCTCGTCAGTGATGAGGATGAGGTTGCCGGGCAGCGCCACGGCGTTGGGGCCCAGCACATCGCCCCCCCGCACGAACTGGATGCGATAGGGCGGCAGCTCACGGGCATCCCAGCTCTTCTGCACGGCCGCCTGCAGCCCTTCACGCAGGCGCTGCTGGGTCTCGATGGACAGCGCCGAGGGCTGCACGCCTTCCCGCTGCAAGCGGGTCAGTGTGGCATCACCCAGAGCGGTCTCGAAGGTGGGCGGCATGGCACGCACCAACATGTCGCTGAGCACCGGCCTGCCATAGACCGTCACCCAGACCGTGAACAGCAGCGGCGTCGCCATCAGGCACAGCGCCGGTGCCCAGTGGATGCGAGGCCGGGGAACGGCCAGGGGCACAGCCGGCGGCGGGTTGACGGCCCCCTCAATGGGCTCGGTCAGCGACAGGACCCGCACGGACTCGCGCCGCAGGCGGGCCATGCGCACCACGCCGTAGGGGGTAATACAACCCCAGGGTCAGCAGCGTGAGCACGTCACAGAAAAAGCCGGTGGCCATCAGCCGGCCTGCTGCCAGGTGGCCTCGAAAGGCATAGCCCCCGACCCGGAAGGTGCTCCAGGTCTTGTTCCAGAGTCGGGTGAGAAGTAACGCCAGCCCATCATCAGCAAGAGACCGCAGCCCGCCAGCATCAGCAGTACCATGGTGGCGCGACAGGGCGACGCACAGCCCACCGTCGGTGAGCACGCTGCCATCGAGCACCGAGAGATCCAGCCGAAGGGGGCCGAACAGGGAATCGGCATCGGGCGCCAGGTTGGACAGATTTTGCAGGGTACCCGGCGGCTCGATACTGAGCAGCGACAGCAGCACCGGCCAGTTGGCGTAGACCAGACCGATGGCCAGGAAGGGCGCCGGCAGGATGAGCACCATCGCCACCAGAGCCGCCCGCAGCAGCGGCCAGAAATGCAGGCGACTACGGCCGACGCCGTCCGGATGGTGCACATGGCCCAGCCCGAAATGAACCGCAGCGTGATACCAGTTGGCCATGGCCAGCGCCACGGACAGGGCCACCATCCAGGGATCAGTTCCTGTGTCTCGGCGGTAAGGCCGTAGCGGGATGTCCAGCTGCCGCCCAGCAGCCACAGCCGGAAGTTGTCCAGAAAGAGCGCGCTGATCAGCAATCCGGCCGGCACTAGGGGCAGGCACATGCGGATCCAGACCAGGCAGGCCGTCAGCAGATCGCCCTGGAAGTCCAGCGGTGCGCCACGCCAGCCCACCAGGCCCAGGCGGGCCCGCCAGCCGGTGTACAGCCACAGCGGGCCGCTGATGCCGAAGAGCGCCACCAGCATGGGCCAGCCGAAGATGCCCATGGAGCGGGTGATGAACAGCCACAGGCCGATGATGAAGGCGCCCACGGCCAGCGGCTGCCAGCGCGGGGGCCAGATACCGGGAAGCGGCGTCTGCTGCAGGTCGGCCAGCCGATGCGCACCGACCCAGGTATTGGCATCCAGGAACAACCAGCGGCGCCGACGCAGCCAGGGCCAGTACAGGCCGCCGGTCAGCATCATGCACAGCAGGTCGGCAATCCAGATGCGGAAATAGTCGTTGCCCTGGCCGGAAAAGCGCACACCGACCCCGCCGACCGGAACCGGCGGCGTCCGCGCGGTAGCGTCCCTGCCGGTCTCCATGGCGATATCAGCGGGTTCGGATGGGCATCACCCGCACGCCGCCCACCTGAAGCGCCTGCCAGTAGATGCGACACAGCGCTTCCAGCTGGCGGGCCAGCGAGACCGCTGCCCGGGGATTGGGGCCGACGGTGAGCAGACCGTAGTGGGCCACCAGGCAGGCATTGCCGCCGCCCAGGGCCTGCAGGATCATCTGCTGCGCGCTGGCAATGCAGGCGGCCGGACTGCCGGCCGGCTCGACGCCGTATTCCCCGAACGGGTCATCGGCAAAGGCCTGGGCCAGCTCATCGGCCGGCGTACCGGCTGCCGGGCAGACCCCGCCAGCACGGCGTAGACCCCGGCCGGGCAGCATGCGATCTGCGGACGGCCCGAGAGCGCCACCATCGGGTGAAAGAACGGGATGCCATCAAGCTGCACGTCGCGACAGCAGGCCAGCGTGGCGGCAAAGGGGACGCCACCAGCGCCACCGCGCCGGCATCGGGCCGATGCGCGTAGATGCCACCGTGCAGACCCGCCACATCCGCCTCATCCAGCGGATGCCAGACGGCCAGCTCCAGGGCTTCGCATTCCGGGCCGCGGGCGCTGCCGGGCGCCTGGCCTCGTCGAACCATGCCGGATCGTCCGCTTCCGCTCCCCCTCGGCGAAGGAAACTCTCCGGTTGCCAGGGCATCGTGGCCGGCACCGTCGGCCGGCATGCCATCGAAGGCGGAAACGTCATGCCCGGCCAGGCCGGGCTGATGCGCCCCAGGGCCGCTGCCGCGCCGGCTTCCCGGCCAGAGGCGGCAGGCAGGCACGCCTGCGCGGCCGCACAGGCGCTCGCAGGCACAAGCAGCAGCCCATCGGCAGCTGGGCGCGCCCAGCGCATCGAGACGGTGGCGCTGCCCAGCGGGTCCAGCCCGTCGGTGGCCAGGGAAGCCGCCTGCTGCAACAGCGTCAGACGGGCGGCGTTTTTCCGGAAGATGGGTTCATGAATGAAGAAAGATCAGTCCAGACGGATTCGGGAGAGTTCGCGCCGATCGCGCTTGGAAGGCCGGCCGTGCAGGCGCCTGAGCCGGCTCACGCTCGAAACGCCGGCGTTCGGCAGCAGCCTCGCGGGCGGCGACGGATTCCGGCGTTTCCTGGTAGAGCGTCTGCGCCACCGGCGCAGGCCCCCGGACGCTGGAAAGCGCCATCACCACCACTTCACGCTGCACGTCACCCGTGCGGATGCGCAGCAGCTCCCTCCCTTGAGCAGGCGCGCCACCTTGACGCGCTCGCCCTGGACCAGCACCCGGCCATTCTCGACGGCATCCTGGGCCAGCGCACGCGTCTTGAAGAAACGCGCGGCCCACAGCCATTTGTCGACCCTGACCGGTGCCGGTCCGGCATCCGCCCTCATTGTTCGGTTTCGGAAAAGCGCGCCAGCGCAAAGGTTGACACGCCGGCCTCGCGCAGCTTGGCCGCCCCACCCAGCTCGGGCAGTTCGATGATGGCCGCCCCTCCACCACTTCGGCACTCCAGCTGGCGCAGCAGCTTCACGGCTGCCAGCATGGTGCCGCCCGTGGCGATCAGGTCATCGACCAGCAGCACCCGGTCGCCGGACTTGCAGGCGTCGATGTGCAGCTCGACCGTGGCCGTGCCGTACTCCAGCTCATAGGTGGCCGAGACGGTCTCGAAGGGCAGCTTGCCCTGCTTGCGCACGGGCACGAAGCCCACGCCCAGCTGGTGCGCGATCAGCGGCCCGATAATGAAGCCCCGTGCATCGATGCCCGCCACCAACGAGATGCCGGCCTCGGCGTAGCGCTCGACGAAGATGCGCGTCATGGCTCGCAGCAGGCGAGATCCTGCAGCAGCGGCGTGATGTCGCGGAACATCACCCCAGCCTTGGGCCAGTCGGGAATGGTGCGGATATGACGCTTGATCTCGTCGAGTTCGGACATGACTATCTCGGTTGAAGGGCGCATGGGACAACCTGGCACAGGCTGTCCCGCTTCTAATGATACCGTCGATACCGGCCGACGACTGCCGGCACGGCACACGCCCGGTGGATACGGCACCACATCCCGCCCGAGTGCCTCGGCGCCCCCGGAAGGCAAGCTCGCCCACCGCCCGAGACGTGGCCATGATCCCCGGGCCGACGCCGCGCCGGGGCGCCTCGTGGATCCGATCCTGGGGCCCGATGGCGCGTGAGTGCTCAGCCCAGCGGCCAGCCCGCCTGCTCGGGACGCATGATCTCCAGCGTGCGCGACAGCCGCAGCACCCCCAGGTCGTCGAAGCGGTGGCCCACCACCTGCACCCCACCGGCACCCCGTCGGCACCATGGCGCCAGTTCAGCGACGCCGCCGGATGCTCGGCAAAGTTCCAGGGCACCGTGAAGGCCACATGCGGCAGACCGTCCTGCGGGTCGTTGGTGGGCGATAGCGAGCCGGCTGCCCAAGGCAGCACTGGCGAGATCGGCATCAGCAGATAGTCGTAGCCCATCATCGCCTCGTTGATGGCGGCACGCATGCGCACGATGTCGGCCAGGGCCTGCATCACCTGCGGGCCACTGAAGCCGGGGGCGCGACGCCCGGCCCAGTCGACCACAAAGCCCGGCAGGCGAACCCGCTCATGCTCGCCCATCGCCTCCAGATCCCGATGGGCACCGGCCTCGAGCAGCATCTGCATGCTCTCGAACATCTCCGGATCCAGGAAGCCGTCGATCATCTCGACACTGGCCCCGGCCGTCTGCAGCGCCCGGGCAGCTTCCTGCACCGCCAGGCGGATGGCCGGATCCACTGCCGGCCCCACCCCCATGTCGGTCAGCACCGCGATGGTCAGCGACTTCGGACTCATCCCGTCCACCCGCATCCGGTATTCCGGGCTCTCGGGCGGCAGACAGGCAAAGTCACGGTCATCGGGGCGGACCAGGATGTTCATCATCGCCGCCGCATCATGCACGCTGCGGGTGATCGGGCCTGCCACGCGCCCCATGGCCGGTGCAGCCAGCGGCACCCTGCCCTGCGTGGGCTTGAAACCGAACACACCGCAGAAGGCCGCCGGCATGCGCAGCGACCCGATCCGGTCGATGGCCACATGCAGCGGCGCATAACCCGCCGCACAGGCCACCGCTGCCCCGGCTGACGAACCGCCCGTGGTCAGCGCCGGCTGCCACGGGTTGCGCACCAGACGCCCCTCGATGCAGCGACCGGCCACCACCGCATCGTGCGCGGCCATCACCGTCTTGCCCAGCACCACGCAGCCAGCTTCCAGCAGCCGTGCCACCACCGGCGAGACGCCTTCCACTTCGTTGGCATACGACGGCAACGAAATGTCCTCGCGCACCATCACCGGCACGCCATCCAGCGGCGACTGCGGCGCGTGTCTGCCAGCGCCGCTCGGAAGCTGCCGCGCTCTCAGCGCGGCCTCGCGGCTCAGCACCCGAACCGCACCCAGCTCCTCATCCTGCGCGCTGCCATGTGCTCGAACAGCGCCTCGGCCACCGCCACCGGCGATGCCTCCTGCGCCGCATAGGCAGCGGTCAGCTTCTCGCTATTCTGCTCCGATCCAGTCCGTCATTGATTCCTTCCCCGTCAGCCGCCGGCGACAGGGCCGGCATCTTGGCACCGTAGGCGGGGAAGGCCAGCGGCCGCCCGGCGCTGACCGACAGGCAGTGGGGGCCGATCGGCGTTCACGGGCGTGGCGATGGGCCGTCAGCAGCGCTCAACGCGGCAGATCCGATGTCCCCATCAGGAAGGCATCCACCGCCCGGGCCGCCTGGCGGCCCTCGCGGATGGCCCAGACCACCAGCGACTGGCCGCGCCGCATGTCGCCAGCCACGAAGACCCGCTCACGGCTGCTCTGATAGGCAGAATCGCTCTTCCGTCGTGGCGCGGGCGTTGCCGCGCTCGTCGGTAGCCCATCGAAGGCCTGCAGCATCTGCGCCACCGGGCACGAAGCCCATGGCCAGCAGCACCAGGTCGGCCTTCACCTCGAAGGTGGAACCGGGCACTTCTTCCATGGTCATCCGGCCGGTGACGCGGTCCTTCACCCAGGCCACGCGGGCGCAGGTCAGCGACTTGACGTTGCCGTGGCCATCATCATTGAATGCCTTCGTGGTGACGGACCAGTCGCGCTGGCCACCCCCTCATCGTGCGAGCTGGAGGTAGCAGCTTCACCGGCCAGTAGGGCCAGGTGAGCAGGCGGTTCTCGTGCTCGGGTGGCTTGGGCATCAGCTCGAACTGGGTGACGGAGGCTGCACCCTGCCGGTGCGAGGTCCCCACGCAGTCCGATCCAGTGTCGCCACCGCCGATCACCACCACATGCTTGCCGGTGGCGCGCAACTGGTTGGGCAACGAGTCACCAGCCACCACGCGATTCTGCAGCGGTAGGAACTCCATGGCGAAATGCACGCCCTTCAGTTCACGCCCCGGGATGGGCAGATCGCGCGGCACTTCCGAGCCACCGGCCAGCACGACGGCATCGAAGCTCTTCAGCAGCTTGCTGGCCGGCATCGTGCCCGTGGACAGGGTTGCAGACCATGCCGGGAAGTCGCTGGTGACGGCCACGCCGGTACGAAACTCCGCCCTCGGCCTTCAGCTGGCCCACGCGCCGATCGATCAGCGTCTTGTCCAGCTTGAAGTCGGGGATGCCGTAGCGCAACAGCCCACCGATACGGTCGTTCTTCTCGAACACGGTGACCGCATGGCCGGCACGTGCCAGCTGCTGGGCACAGGCCAGCCCTGACGGGCCCGACCCCACCACCGCCACCCGCCGGCCGGTCTTGCGCGCCGCCGGCTGCGGCTTCACCCAGCCTTCGGCCCAGGCCTTGTCGATGATGGCGTGCTCGATGGACTTGATGCCCACCGCATCGGTGTTGATGTTGAGCGTGCAGGCCGCCTCGCACGGGGCCGGACAGATGCGCCCGGTGAACTCCGGGGAAGTTGTTGGTGGCGTGCAGCACCTCGATGGCCTCGCGCCAGCGGTCCCGATACACCAGGTCGTTCCAGTCAGGGATGATGTTGTTGACCGGGCAGCCGTTGTGACAGAACGGGATGCCGCAATCCATGCAGCGCGCCCCCTGCTGGCGTGCCTGGGCATCGTCCAGGTGCACCATGAACTCACGATAGTGCCGCACGCGCTCGCAGCGGGTTCGGCCGCTTCCCTGCAGCCGGGCGAATTCCAGAAATCCGGTGATCTTTCCTGGTCCTTCCTCAGATGTCGTCGCTGCGGCGTGCGGCCGGCACCTTGCCGGCACTGCTTCCACCCCTGGCCTGCCGTGCCTTGCCTGCCTTCGGAGCGGCATGCTGGCCATCGGCCACGGCGGCCACCGTGCCCACCGATTCGGCCTCGGCACTGCGTTCGGCTTCGCCCGGCGGCAATTCGGTCTGGCGGCGTGTGGCGATGTCGGCCAGCGCACGCTGGTATTCGGGAGACACCACCTTCACGAAGCGGCCGCGCATGGTTTCCCCAGTCGGCCAGGATGTCGCGGGCCCGGAAGCTGCCGGTGTGACGGAAATGCGCCTGCACCAGCGTCTTCAGGATCTCCTCGTCGGTCTGCGCCGGCAGGCCGGGTCGGGCGCGGTGCCAGATGGCCGGATCGATGCTGGCGCGCTGCTCGGCCTCGGGCAGCACGGCCGAGAGCATCACCATGCTGGTGTTGCACCGGCTGGCAAAGTCACCCTCCGGATCGAACACGTAGGGCCACACCGCCCGACATGCCAGCCGCAAAGTTGCGCCCCTGTCTGACCCAGCACCACCACGGTGCCACCGGTCATGTATTCGCAGCCATGGTCGCCAGTGCCCTCCACCACGGTGGCCGCGCCCGAGTTGCGCACCGCAAAGCGTTCGCCCGCCACGCCGTTGAAGAAGGCCTCGCCCTCGATGGCGCCGTAGAGCACCGTGTTGCCGGCAATGATCTGTTCGGGTCCGAAGCCCCGGAAATCGTTGGGCGAGCGCACGATGATGCGTCCTCCCGACAGACCCTTGCCCACGTAGTCATTGGCCTCGCCCACCAGGTCCAGCGTGATGCCCCGTGCCAGGAAGGCACCGAACGACTGGCCGGCCACGCCATTGAACTGGATATGGATGGTGTCGTCAGGCAGGCCCTCGTGCGTGAAGCGGCGCACCACCTCGCTGGAGAGCATGGTGCCCACGGTCCGGTTCACGTTGCGGATGGACTGGATGAAGCTGACCTTCTCGCCACGCTCCAGCGCCGGCCGTGCCTTCTCGATCAGGACGTGATCCAGCGCGCGCTCCAGCCGATGATCCTGCGTCTCCACCTGACGACGCGCCACATCGGCCGGCATGGGCGGGTTGTAGAACACCCGCGAGAAATCCAGCCCCTGCGCCTTCCAGTGTTCGATGCCGCGCCGCATGTCCAGGAACTCCGTGCGACCGATCAGCTCATCGAAAGTACGCACTCCCAGTTGCGCCATCAGCTGGCGCACTTCATCGGCCACAAAGAAGAAGTAGTTCACGACGTGCTCGGGCTTGCTGGCGAAACGGCGGCGCAGCACCGGATCCTGCGTGGCCACGCCCACCGGGCAGGTGTTGAGGTGGCACTTGCGCATCATGACACAGCCCTCGGCCACCAGCGGTGCCGTGGCAAAGCCGAATTCATCGGCCCCCAGGATGCCGCCGATCACCACGTCGCGTCCGGTCTTCATCTGACCATCAGCCTGGATGCGCACGCGGCCGCGCAGACGGTTGAGCACCAGCGTCTGCTGCGCTTCCGAAAGCCCCAGCTCCCACGGCGTGCCGGCGTAGCTTGAGCGACGACAGCGGGCTGGCGCCCGTGCCGCCATCGTGGCCGGCGATGGTGATGTGGTCGGCCTTGGCCTTGGCGACACCCGCCGCCACCGTGCCCACGCCCACTTCCGACACCAGCTTCACTGAAATGGAAGCGCGGTCGTTGGCGTTCTTCAGGTCATGGATGAGCTGGGCAATGTCCTCGATGGAATAGATGTCGTGGGGTGGCGGCGGCGGATGAGTCCCACGCCCGGCACCGAGCAGCGCAACCGCGCAATGTATTCGCTGACCTTGTGGCCGGGCAGCTGTCCGCCCTCGCCCGGCTTGGCGCCCTGCGCCATCTTGATCTGGATCTGGTCGGCCGAGGCCAGGTATTCGGCGGTGACGCCAAAGCGCCCGGATGCCACCTGCTTGATGCGCGAGCGCAGCGAGTCGCCGGCCTGCAGGGGATAGTCGGCCTCCACCACATCCTGCCCAGCACGCTGGCCAGCGTGGCACCGGTCCGGATGGGAATGCCCTTCAGATCCCTGCCGGTAGCGCACCGGATCTTCACCGCCTTCGCCCGTGTTGGACTTGCCACCGATGCGGTTCATGGCCACGGCCAGCGTGGCATGCGCTTCGGTGGAGATGGAACCCAGCGACATCGCCCCCGTGGAGAAGCGCTTGACGATCTCGGAGGCCGGTTCCACCTCATCCAGCGAGATGGCCCGTTCGGGGTCGAATCGGAACTCGAAGAGTCCACGCAGCGTCATCAGTCGTTTTTGACTGATCGTTGATCAGCTGTGCATATTCCTTGTAGGTCTGGAGCTGCCGGCCCGAACCGCATGCTGCAGCCGGGCAATGAGTCCGGCGTCCCATGTGCTCCTCGCCGCGCACGCGGTAGGCGTATTCGCCGCCTGCCGCCAGCGCATGGGCCAGCTCGGCCTGATTGCCGTAGGCGGTGCGGTGCATGCGCAGCGCCTCTTCGCCCACGTCGAAGACGTTCATGCCCTCGATGTTGCTGGCCGTGCCGGTGAAATAGCGATCGACCAGTTCGCGCGCCAGCCCCACCGCCTCGAACACCTGTGCCCCGGTGTACGACATGTAGGTGGAAATGCCCATCTTGGACATCACCTTGCGCAGCCCCTTGCCGATGGCCTTGATGTAGTTGGCGATGGCCTTTTCCGCCGACAGTTCCGCGCTCAGCTCGCGGTGCATGTCGACGATGGTCTCCATGGCCAGGTAGGGGTGAATGGCCTCCGCCCCTGTAGCCGGCCAGCACGGCGAAGTGATGCACCTCGCGTGCCGAGCCCGTCTCGACCACCAGGCCGGTGTTGGTGCGCAGCCCGCGGGCAATCAGGTGCTGGTGCACGGCCGACAGGGCCAGCAGCGCCGGAATGGCCACGTGATCGCGGTCCATGGTCCGGTCGGTGATGATGAGGATGTTGTAGCCGTTGCGCACCGCATCCACGGCATCGGCACACAGGGCGGCCAGCCGCGCCTCGATGCCGTCACGCCCCCAGGCCACCGGGTAGCAGCAAAGGCAGCTCCAGGCTGCGGAACTTGCCGTCGGTGAAGCGCGCAATGTCGCGCAGCCGCGCCATCTGCGGCGGGCGCAGGATGGGCTGGTCGATTTCCAGCCGCAGCGGCGGGTTAACGTTGTTGATGTCCAGCAGGTTGGGCTTGGGGCCGATGAAGCTCACCAGCGACATCACCATTTCCTCGCGGATCGGGTCGATGGGCGGGTTCGTGACCTGCGCGAAACGCTGCTTGAAGTAGTGGTAGAAGGGCTTGTTGTGGGCCGACAGCACCGTGATCGGCGTGTCGGTACCCATCGAGCCGATGGCTTCCTCGCCGTTGAGCGCCATCGGTGCCATCAGGAACTTGATGTCCTCCTGCGTGTAGCCGAAGGCCTGCTGGCGGTCCAGCAGCGACTCCGTCGGCTGCGGCACGCTGTCGTCATCGGGGCCGGCCACCTCGTCCAGACGCATGCGCAGCGCGTCGATCCACTGCCGGTAGGGCTTGGAGGCAGCCAGCTGCGCCTTGATCTCGCTGTCGTCGATGATGCGCCCCTGCTCCAGGTCGATCAGGAACATCTTGCCGGGCTGCAGCCGCCATTTCTTGACGATGCGCGAATCGGCAATCTCGGGCAGCACGCCGGATTCCGACGCCATCACCACGAGATCGTCTTCCGTCACCAGGTAGCGTGCCGGCCGCAGGCCGTTGCGGTCCAGCGTGGCACCGATCTGCCGGCCATCCGTGAAGGCCAGCGCCGCGGGCCGTCCCACGGCTCCATCATTGCGGCGTGATATTCATAGAAGGCCCGCCGCGCCGGGTCCATGGCTGCATGCTGCTCCCAGGCCTCGGGAATCATCATCATCACCGCGTGGGCCATCGAATAGCCCGACATGGTGAGCAGCTCCAGCACGTTGTCGAAGCAGGCCGTGTCCGACTGGCCGGGAAGATCAGCGGATAGAGCTTCTGCAGGTCGGCCCCCAGCACCGGCGAGGCCATCGTGCCCTCGCGGGCACGGATCCAGTTGTAGTTGCCGTTGACGGTATTGATCTCGCCGTTGTGCGCCACCATCCGGAACGGGTGCGCCAGCTCCCACGCCGGGAAGGTGTTGGTGGAAAAGCGCTGGTGCACCAGGGCCAGCGCCGAGGTGCAGCGCGGGTCAGCCAGATCCTTGTAGTAGACCCCCACCTGGTCGGCCAGCAGCAGCCCCTTGTAGACGATGGTGCGCGTCGACATCGACGGCACGAAATAGGTGTGGCCGAACTTCAGGTTCAGGTTCTGGATGCGGTGCGCCGAACGCTTGCGCAGCAGGTACAGGCGTCGCTCCAGCGCATCCTGCACCATCACGTTCTGGCCCCGGCCAATGAAGAGCTGACGGATGACGGGTTCGGAGTCGCGCACCAGCGGCGACATCGGCATGTCGGCATCCACCGGCACGTCACGCCAGCCCAGCACCACCAGGCCTTCGTCACGCACGGTGCGCTCCAGCTCCTTCTCACAGGCGGCGCGCGAAGCCGGTTCGCGCGGCAGGAAGATCATGCCCACACCATATTCGCCCGCCGGCGGCAGCGTCACGCCCTGGGCCGCCATCTCCTCGCGCAGCAGTGCATCCGGAATCTGCAGCAGCATCCCGGCCCCGTCACCGAACAGCGTATCGGCCCCGGTGGCGCCGCGATGGTCGAGTTGAGCAGGATGCGCAGCCCGTACTGCACGATCTCGTGGCTCTTGCGGCCCTTGATGTGTGCCACGAAGCCGACGCCGCAGGCATCGTGCTCGTTGACGGGTTGTACATCCCCTGCGGGGCGGGCAGCGCCCGGGGCTGGAATATCGGCATGGGTTCTCTCCTGGTTCCGCAAGCGCCTGCCAGAGCCCCTCGTCAGGGCTTTCCCGGACACGCTACGGACGCAAGAATAAGAATGCCAAACCCCTGCTGCGCAATGAGAAAAATTGGGGTCAGAGCAAGTTAATTATCGCTAAATAGCTCTATTTTTCCAATAATGGGGACAGAACAAACCACCTCCTGGGCGAGATACGGCAACAAGCGTGGTCGCAGCCCTCTCGGGAGATATTTTATACAGATAAATCAGTGGGTTACGAGTTTTTCGAGGTCTGTCGTGGCCCGGTGGCAATCCTCTTCACCGGCCGGCCCACCGTGCGAAACTGCAGTATCCGGTCATGAATCAGCTCCAGCCGATGCAGCCAGGAACGGGTGGCGATGGGATGCCCACTGGCCAGGGCCCGTGCCAGATCACGATGGGCCAGGTGCGGATGCACCTCGGCCAGCGCCTGGGCGACGGCTTCTTCCGCCAGTCGGGTCTGCCAGGCGGCCTCGCGCTCGAAGGGTGTATTGCCCAGCGCCCAGTGGGCAGGCTGGGGCTGCAGGCCAGGCTCGTGCTCAAGCCCCCAGGTGGTGCCGTGCACTGGACCACAGGTAATGGGCAGGCGTGGGGGCCAGCCCCATCGCCACCGGCAGCCGTTCCAGGTACTGCTGGCAGACAAGGCCAAAGCGTGCGCCCTCGACGAGCGATGCACGGAAACGCCCTTCCCAGAGCGTGCCACTGCGCTGGTGACGGGTGTTGAAGCAGCGCACGTACTGACGGCCCAGCGTCTGCATGACAGCGGCCAAGGCCTGCTCCTCGCGCGGCGTGACGAGCAGATGCACCCGGTTGGGCAGCAGCCACGCATGCAGCGTGGCGCCCTGCTGACGGGCCGCCTCGCCCAGGATCTGACGAAATGCCTGGCGATCCTCGTCGTCGACGAACACCGGCTGATCGTTGTTGCCGCGCAGCAGGGATGTGATGAAGCTGACCGGGCAGGATCAGGCGCGGGCGGCGGGCCATCGCTTCATTCCTGCTTCACCACACGGCACCCGCCCGGATGAACCCGCCCAGGGAGGAACGCCCCAGGCGCGTCGACCAGGGTCATCGCAGATGATCCGCGATGACTGCCCGAACCAGCGCCTCGTCGGCGCGGGTGGTGCTGGCATGACCCAGCCCGTTCAGCACCACGAAGACGGGGATGCCGTGTTCGGCCTTCTTGTCGATGGCCATGTTGCGCAGGTAGTCATCCACCGGCCAGGCGGGCGCCCGGGTGGGCAGGTTGGCCGACGTGATGATCCGACGCAGTTCGTCGAGCTGCTCGGCAGGCATGCGGCCCAGCCGCACGGGACAGGTCGGCCGCCATCACCATGCCGGCGGCCACGGCCTCGCCGTGCAGCCACTTGCTGTAGCCGGCGCCCACCTCGATGGCATGACCGAAGGTGTGGCCGAAGTTGAGGTGTGCCCGCACACCGGCCTCACGCTCATCGGCAGCCACCACGGCCGCCTTGATGCGCATGGAGGTCAGGATGGCGCGCGCCAGCGCCTCGGGCTGGCAGGGCCAGCAGTGCCGGCATGTCGACGGCCACCTGTTCCAGATAGGCGCGATCAGCAATGGCGCCATGCTTGATGACTTCCGCCAGGCCAGCCGCCAGCTCACGCGACGGCAGGGTCTTCAGGGTGCCGGTGTCGGCCACGACCAGCCGGGGCTGGTGGAAAGCCCCCACCATGTTCTTGCCGCGCGCGTGGTTGATGCCGGTCTTGCCGCCCACGGAGGAGTCGACCTGCGCCAGCAGGCTGGTGAGCACCCTGCACGAAGTCGATGCCGCGCTGGAAGCTGGCGGCCGCAAAAGCCGGCCAGGTCGCCCACCACGCCACCGCCCAGCGCCACGATCAGGCTCTTGCGGTCCAGCCGGGCTTCCAGCATGCGGTCATGGATGGCGTCGAGCTGCTGCCAGCATTTGCTGGCCTCGCCGGCCGGCACCACGATGCGCACCACCTGATGTGCCACCGGGGCAAGCAGCGCCTCGACCTTCGCACCATAGATCGGGTCGACGTTGCTGTCGGAGATGACGGCCACCGAGCGGCCGCGTGCCAGTGCCTGGAAGGCGGGATTCTCGTCCAGCAGGCCGTGGCCCACCTGGATGTCGTAGCTGCGTTCTGCCGAGATCGACGGTCAGGATCTGGGGACTGGACATGGGAATCTCCTCAGGGTTGCGTATGTGTCGGCGCATCCTCCTGCGCCTGAAGCACCTGCACGATGGTCTCGACGATCTGCTCGATGGGCTGGCGGCTGGTGGTGACGATGTGATCGGCCACTTCCAGATAAAGCGGCTCCCGCTCTGCCGTGAGACGGTGGATGCGCTCACGCGGGTTGGCCGTGCGCAGCAGCGGCCGGTGGCGGTCGCGCGCAGCCGCTGCCACAGGTCGGCCGCCGAGGCCTGCAGGTAGACGAGCCCGGCCGCGCGTGCGCAGCGTAGTCGCGGTTGACGGGCGAGAGGACGGCGCCACCGCCGGTGGCCAGCACCAGGCCGTCACGGGCGCTCAGTTCGTCCAGCAGCTGGGTCTCGCGGCGGCGAAAGCCTCTTCGCCCTCCAGCTCAAAAATGGTCGGTATGCTGACCCCCAGCCGCTCCTCCAGCTCACGGTCCGCATCGATGAAGGCACGACCGAGCCGCCGGGCAAGCCGCACCCCGACGGTCGACTGCCGGCACCCATCATGCCCACGAGGAAAATGGAAAAAGGCGGCTTTCATGCCGCCTTAGAGTTACCAGAAAGCCGGCCTGCCGTCGGCAGGCCGTTTTCGGATGACCCTGGATCAGCGCTGGGCCAGCGTATCGGTGACGATGCGCGGGGTGAGGAACACCAGCAGTTCGGTCCGGTCATTGGTCCGCGTGGTGCTGCGGAACAGGTAGCCCAGAACCGGGATGTCACCCAGCAGAGGCACCTTGTCGGTCCGGTTGCGCTCGAACTGCTCGTAGATGCCGCCGATCACCACCGTGCCGCCGTCTTCCACCAGCACCTGGGTCTTCACGTGGCGGGTGTCGATGGCGTAGCCGGCGTTGGTCAGCTGACCCACCGCATCACGGCTGACGTCCACGTCCAGGATGACGTTGCCTTCAGGCGTGATCTGCGGGGTGACTTCCAGCCGCAGGTTGGCCTTGCGGAACGACACCGAGGTGGCGCCGCTGGAGGTGGCCGACTGGTACGGCAGCTCGGTACCCTGCTCGATCACCGCCGGACGCTGGCTGGAAGTCAGCACGCGCGGGCTGGAGACCACCTTGCCGCGCTGGTCGGCTTCCAGGGCCGACAGCTCCAGGTTGATGAAGCGCGACAGGCTGGAACCGAAGAGGCTGATGGCCAGCGAAGCCGGGTTGGTACCGTTGATGCCGCCTGCCGGGAAGCTGAAGAAGTTGGTGTTGTCCAGCGCCGTGGCCTTGCCCAGACCCAGGACTTCACCCGTACCGTTCTCGCCACCCAGCTGCGAGGACAGGTCGGCCGCTCCGGACAGATTGCCCGAGATGGTGCCGTAGCCGATGCGGTTGCCCAGCGAGGAACCCGGACCATGGACCGGCACGTTGACCGATTCCGTCTCGCCCGTGACCGGGTTGGTACGGGCCGCGGTACGGTAGATCGTGCTGCGGCGGTCGTAGTGGCCCAGCTTGGTGCCCAGGTTGCGCGAGAAGCGGTCGTCGGCCTCGACGATGCGCGCCTCGATCAGCACCTGGCGGACCGGGATGTCGATCTGCGCAATCATCTGGCGGACTTCATCCAGACGCGACGGCGTGTCCATCACGAACAGCTTGTTCGAGCGGATGTCGGCCAGCGCGCTGCCGCGCTTGGACAGCATCGACTGCTTCTCGTCGGTGAGCATCTCGCGCAGCTTCTCGGCGGTCTGGTAGTTCAGCGTGAAGGTCTCGGTGCGCAGCGGCTCGATCTCGGAGATCTGCTGCTTCGATTCCAGCGCGAGCTTTTCCTTGGTGGCCAGTTCTTCACGCGGCGCGATCATCACGACGTTGCCGTTCTTGCGCATGTCCAGACCACGCGACTGCATGATGATGTCCAGCGCCTGGTCCCAGGGCACATCCTTCAGGCGCAGCGTGAGCTTGCCCCTGCACGGTGTCGCTGGTGACGATGTTCAGGTTGGTGAAGTCGGCGATGACCTGCAGCAGTGCACGCACGTCAACGTTCTGGAAGTTCAGCGACAGGCGCTCGCCGCGGTAGCCGGGGCGGCTGCCCTGCGTGAGGCGGTTCGGATCTTCCTTGACGGGCTTCACTTCCACCACGAACTGCGAGTCGCTCTGGTAGGCGCTGTGCTCCCACAGACCCTGCGGCTCGATGATCAGGCGGGCGTTGCCATTCTGCTGGACACTGCGGATGGTCTTGACGGGCGTACCGAAGTCGGCGACATCCAGCTGACGGCGCAGGTTGTCCGGCAGGCGCGTGCCCTGGAATTCGACGATCAGGCTCTTGCCCTGCTGACGCACATCGACGCCGGCACCGTCATCCGACAGGTTGACGACCACGCGACCCTCGCCATCCCTTGCCCCGGCGGAAGTCGATGTCCTTGAGCGAATGCGCATGGCCAACCGCACCACGGGCATCCGCCTTGCTGGCCTGCGCCACCATGGGCAGCTGGCTGCCGTGCGGCAGGCGTGGCCTCGACACTTTCCCTGGCGATCAGCGACGGGATCAGGTCATGCCCTCGATCTCGGACTTGAAGCGCATCGGGCGCGTCATGTTCAACACGACACGGGCGCGCTCGCCACCCTGCACCACGTTGACGCTCTTGACGTCACCACCGGTCAGCTCGACCAGGCTGCGGCCGATGCGGTTGTCGGTGTCGCTGAAATCAAGCGCCAGGCGGTGCGGATTGGCCAGGCTGAAGCTGGCCGGCACTTCCGTGAGCGGCATGCCCATGCGGATGCGCACCTGCGTGGTGCTGCCCTGCTGGGCGCCGATGATCGATTCGATGGAGTTGCTGACGGCCCACGCCGGGCTGGCAGCGACGGTGCCGAACCCGACAAGGGCTGCGGCAATGGAGGTTTGGAGAAAGCGCATGGCCGTTATGTTCCCAGGTCGTTGGTTCATGGTTTTGGGTTCGTCTTCCAGGGCAAGGGTGGTGTCCTGTTCCACCCAGTCGCCGGTCGCATCCCGCACCAGCTCCTTGATGCCCATTTCGGTTTCGGTAATCTTCACGATGCGGCCGTAGTTCTGGCCCACGTAGTTGCCCACGCGCGCCTGATAGAACCACGTTGTCGACCGACAGCAGCGCCACGTTGCCGTTGGTCTTGTTCTGCAGGTGCCCGACCAGGCGCACCGTGTCGAGCGGGGAAGTTCTCCAGCACTTCACGGCGGCGGTTGCGGTCAGGCGCCAGACCGGAACGGCTGCGATCGGTCAGGTTGGCCATGGCCACAGCCAGCTTGCTGTCGGAGAACGGGTCGTAATCCAGCCGGGCTTCATAGCGGAACGGCACGAAGTTCTTCGGCTCTTCCAGCTTGCCCACGCGGCGCGGCGTATTGTTGCGGGTCTGGTCCATCCAGCCCTGCACTTCATCCAGATCGGCGCTGCAGGCCCCCAGCATCGTGCTGGCCAGCAGGACGGATCCCACCGAGATCAGTCTTTTGGTCGTCTTCATTTCTGGCCTCCAGCGGACTGTCTGGCAAGCTCATCCTTGTCCAGGTAGCGGAATGTTTAGCCGTGGCGCTCATCTCCAGGTTTCCACCGTTGCGATGTTCGATGGTGATGTTGTTGAGCGTCACGATGCGCGGCAGGTTGGCCAGATCACTGCTGAACGAGGCCAGGTCGTGAAAGCCCCTCACCACCTTTCACGGCAATGGGCAGCTCGGCATAGTGCTTCTTCAGCTCCACCGAACCGGGGCGGAAGAGCTGCAGCTGTGCGCCGCGGCCCACGCCGGCCTGGTTGATGTCGGAAAGCAGCGCATCCATCTCGGCACGGCTGGGCAGCTGCTTCTCCAGCACGCCCACGTACTGCTCAGCCAGGACTTTCTGCCGGCGCAGATCGTCCAGGTTCACCGCCTTGGCCACTTTCTGCGTGTATTCGTCCTTCAGGGACCTGTTCCTGCGCTGCGGTGGACTCGAGTTCCTCGTTCAGGCCGCTCCAGTGAGGCAAACCAGCCGCCCACCACAATGGCAGCCACGACACCGGTCAGCAGCAGTGCCTTGCAGGCGCGATTGGCCTGAGGCCAGGATGGCGACCATTGAGACCCTCGAACTGCTTGGTCAGGCCACCGAAATCAAGTTCGATGTTCTTCATCAGTTGGCTCCCGCGTTGTTCAGGGCAACCTGGGCGTTCCTGGCGGCGTCAGACGGTGCCTGGCGCTTGACCACCACATTCAGGCGGAATTCATGCGCGCGCTTGATCTCGCCGTCCTTGCCACGGGTGCGAATCTCGTTCTCGCGGATTTCCTCGAGCTGAGGCTTTTCCAGCCAGGCGCTGCGCTCGCTGAGGTTGCGCAGGAACTCGGCCACCCGTTCGTTGGACTGCGCCATGCCCGAGGCGTGACCTGCATGTCGCCTGTTCCAGCTTGTTCAGGTAGACACCTTCCGGCGTCATCTTCACCAGCTCGTCGAACAGGTGAACCGGAATAGTGCGATCGTCTGCGGGTCCTCGACCGCGTTCTGGCGCGCCTTCAGCGAAGCGATGGCACCTTCAGGTCCTTGATCTCGGCAATCTGCGTATCGAGCTTCTGGTTCTCGGAACGGATCAGCTCGTTGCGGGCGTTCTGGTTCTCGATCTCGTGATTGATGAACATGCCGCCCAGGAAGACGATGCCGCCCCCGACGATGGCGGAGATCACCAGCTGGCCGTTGAAGTCGCGCTTGCGACGCTCACGTTCTGCTCGCGGTGCGGCAACAGGTTGATGCGGATCATTGGTCAAACCTCCTCGCTGGCCAGGCCGCAGCTCACCAGGGAGTGCCGGGGCATCCAGATTCATCTGCTTCTCGGAAATCGAATCACCGATCTCCATGCCCTGGAACGGGCTGAGGATCTCGGTCGTGACCGATGTCTTCTGCAGCACGGCTTCGGCCAGACCCGGCGTGACGGCAGCACCACCTGCCAGCAGGATTCGGTCAACGCGCTCATACGGCGTGGACGAGAAGAAGAACTGCAGCAGAGCGTGCCAGTTCGGTAGCCCTTCTTCGACAAAGGGCTGCAGCAGTTCGGTCGTGTGGTTTTTCGGGCAGGTCGCCGCTGCGTTTTCTTCAGCTCGGCTTCCTCGACCGTCAGCCCGTACAGACGGACGATTTCCTGCGTGAGCTTGCTGCCGCCAAAGGGCTGCTCACGCTCGAAGATGGTCTGGCCGTTGTAGACGACGGACAGGCGCGTGGCGGTCTGGCCGATGTCGAACACCGCCAGGATCAGGCCTTCACCGCCAGCGGGCAGCTGGCTGATGATGCTGTCGATGGAGATGCGTGCCGCATAGGGTTCGACATCGATGATCACGGGTTTCAGTCCGGCCAGTTCGGCCACCATCACCCGGTCATCGACCTTTTCCTTGCGCGAGGCTGCCAGCAGCACGTCCACGCTGTCTTCCGAGTTGGCCGAAGGACCCAGCACCTGGAAATCCAGGTTCACCTCGTCGATGGCAAACGGAATGTACTGGCTGGCCTCGGATTCGACCTGCACTTCGTAGTCATCCTCTTTCAGGTCCGCCGGCAGCGTGATCCGCTTGGTGATGACCGAGGAAGACGGCGAGTGCCATGGCAACCTGCTTGGTCGACGAACCTGTCTTGCGCAGGGCGCGCAACGGGGCATCGGCCACCGCTTCATGCCGTTCGACGTTGCCGTCAACAACGGCGCCCCGCTCGATCGGCTCGATGGCATAACGTTCCAGACGCATCGGCGCCTGTTTTTCCAGGCGAAAGCTCGACGACTTTGACGCTGGACGCGCTGAAATCCACCCCGATCAACGGGGCCGGTCCGCGCGCTAACAATGTTTGAAGGCCAAATCCACAAAACCACCCGATCTAGAAAAAAATCCGTCGAAACCGGTCGATGGACCGACTTCCTCACAATTCCCCATGTACCGCCTGAAAGACGGGGCTCACTTTAAGAGTTTTTTTCGTCGTTTTCATCCCCCTCGCCACACCACCGGTCAAGGCTCGTTACCCTTTAGTCGCTCATGCCGGAAGAGCAGTCGAATTCGGGGGTAAACGGTCATTCGGAACACTGCGCGCGGTGTGATCGATGACACGGATGGAAGCCCTGCTGCCACGCTGCAGACGTGTGGGGACAACTCTTTCAGTCGTTGAAGGCATCTGCCCGCCCCGGAAACCGGCATGCACGAACCCGTGGCACAGTCGCTTCATGCGGGCTTGCCGTCACTCCGTCCGTGCCGGTTCCGGCGATGCCATCCAGGCGTTCAGGATGGCGCCGCCCGAGCGTGGCGAGTTGCAACTTCCGACCGGTGGCGCGTCTGGCCGGATGACCTCCCGGCAGGCATCCTTTATAGTGTCGGGTTGGGAATCTCCCGGCTGCTTGACCGGCAATCTTCTTCGCCGCCGCCGGACAGGGCCTGGACAGGGCGCTCGTCGCACCGCATCTCCGATGAATGCCCGGCCTGCATGCCCGCCAGCCTCTTTCCGGCACCGACTCCAGCACCCTCTCGATGAAGCCATCCGCCACCACGAACCGATCTCCTTCCAGCAGAACCCCCGGCAACGGCGCCGGAACCCGCCAACCCGGCCGTCGACGCCAGCAGGCACCACGCCGTCACCCGGTGCTGCGCTTTCTGGGCTGGACCGTGGCGCTGGGCGGCACGCTGGTGGTGTCGGGGGCGCTGGTGGGCATCGTGGCCTATGAGGGTGGCCTCCAGCCGGCTGCCGCCGCTCACCTCGCTCACCGACTACAAGCCCAAGCTGCCGATGCAGGTCTTCTCGGCCGACGGGCTGCTGATCGGCGAGTACGGCTCGGAAAAGCGCACGGTCGTGTCGTGCAGCAGCTTTCCCGAGAAGATGCGCCAGGCCATCCTGGCGGCCGAGGACGATGATTTCTTCACCCACCACGGCATCGATCTGTTCGGCGTGGCGCGTGCCGTCCTGGCCAACGTGAAGACGGGTGGGCGCGGCCAGGGGCCAGCACCATCACCATGCAGCTGGCCCGCACCACGTTCCTGAGCCGCGAACGCAGCTTCGTGCGCAAGTTCTACGAGGTGCTGCTCACGCTGCGCATCGAGCAGCAGCTCTCCAAGTCGCAGATCTTCGAGATTTACGCCAACCAGATCTTCCTGGGTCAGCGCTCTTATGGCTTTGCCACGGCCGCCCAGACGTATTTCGGCAAGCCGCTGTCCGAGCTGACCATTGGCCAGATGGCCATGCTGGCCGGGCTGCCCAAGGCCCCAGCGCGTGACAATCCCATTGCCAACCCCGAGCGGGCCAAGCAGCGCCAGCGCTATGTACTGTCGCGGATGCGCACGCTGGGCTTCATCACCGAGCCGGAATACCAGGCGGCGCTGAATGAAGAGCTGAAGCTGCACACCGACCGCCCCACCTTCCCGCTGCACGCGCAGTGGGCCTCGGAGATGGCGCGGGCGCTGGTGGCCGACCAGTTCAAGGAGGACGCCTACACGGGCGGCCTGAAGGTCTACACCACGATCCGCGCCAGGGACCAGCGGGCGCCAATGCGGCGGTTCAGCGCGCCGTGTTCGCCTATGACCGCAAGCAGGGCTATCGCGGGCCGGAGTCGATGGTGGACCTGAAGACGGCTGACGAGCTGGAGCGCGAGGAGCGCATCGAGGAAGCCGTGGCCCAGGCCGGCGATGTGGGCAAGCTGCTGTCGGCGGTGGTGCTCAAGGTCACGCCGCAGGCGGTGACGGTCTCGCGCGGGCGGGGGTCAGCTTCGACATCAGCGGTCAGGGTCTGGCCTTCGTGAACGCCTGGCTGAACCCGAAGGCGCCCGCCAACCGTCAGCTGCGCCCAGGCGCCGTGGTGCGCATCACCGAAGGGCAGCATGGCTGGGAGATCACCCAGGCCCCCGAGGTGGAGGCGGCGATGATCACCATCGACACGAACGACGGTGCCATCCGCGCGATGGTGGGCGGCTACGACTTCGGTCGCAGCAAGTTCAACCGCGCCACGCAATCCATCCGCCAGCCGGGCTCGGTGCTCAAGCCGTTCATCTATTCCGCTGCGCTGGAAAAGGGTTTCATGACCAGCACGGTGGTCAACGATGCACCCATCATCCTGGACCCGGCCACGACGGGCAACCAGCTCTGGGAGCCGAAGAACTACGGCGGCGGCTATGACGGCCCGATGACGCTGCGCAATGCGCTGGCACGCTCGAAGAACATGGTCTCGATCCGGATCCTGCAGGATATCGGCGTGGACTATGCGCAGGACTACCTGGGCCGCTTCGGCATCCGCCCCGAGCGCAGCCCGGCCTACCTGACCATGGCGCTGGGTGCGGGCGGCGTGACGCCCATGCAGATCGCCACCGGCATGGCCACCTTCGCCAATGGCGGCTACCGGCTGGAGCCCTATCTCATCGACCGCATCACCGACACCACCGGGCGCGAGGTGGCCAAGGCCAACCTGGTGCAGTCCGGCGACGAGAACGCGCTGATCATCGACCCGCGCAATGCCTTCCTGATGGACAGCATGCTGAAGACGGTGGCGCAGTCGGGTACGGCCGCACGGGTGACGAAGGAGCTGAAGCGCAAGGACCTGGCCGGCAAGACCGGTACCACCAACGATTCACGCGATGCGTGGTTTGCCGGCTATGCCACGGGCGTGGCGGGCGTGGCCTGGCTGGGCTACGACCGGCCGCGTTCGCTGGGCGAGCGCGAGACCGGCGACGGCCTGGCACTGCCCATCTGGATCGACTATCTGAAGGACGTGCTGCCTGACGTGCCGCAGAAGGAGCGCCCCGTGCCGCACGGCGTGGTGCAGGGTCAACGGCGAATACTATCTGGACGAGGCGCAGCCCAGCGGTCCGGGCGTGAAGCGCGCGCTGGGCATTGCGGAGGACGGTCTGTCCTCCGACGTGAAGGACCTGAAGGACGCTCAGCAGACCAGGACCAGATCTTCTGAGCGTTGATTGGTCAGTCCGTGAAGCGGATGGCCGACAGATCGATGGGCTGGCCGGCGTGAAAACCGATCTCGTCGGCCACCAGATCCAGCAGCTCACGGCCGCTGCGGGTGTCGATCCAGCCCTGCTCGCCGGGCCGGAAGTGGAACCCGCCCGCTTGGAAGCCACCCAGACCTCACCGGCCGCCTCGTGGCTGTTGATGACCATCTGCGACCGGTCCTCGAATTCGAGGGTGATGACATTGCCGGCCCGGGTCACTTCCAGATCCATGTCGGCCGCTTCGGCCGCCGTCTCGATACCTTCGGTGAGGGCGTCCAGGACGACGTCCACCCGCTGCGAAAAAGCTGTTTCCGCTCATGCTAGAGTTCTGTTCCTTGTTGTGACCGGGCCCGCCATTGCCAGGCCCGGCGTGGATGAATCATGCGTGCTTCCATTTTTAATCACTCCGCCGGCCCTCCTGCTGGCCGGTGCCTGCCCTGCTGGCCGGCTGTGGTCAGAAGGGCCCCCTGTATCTGCCGCCCGAACCCGTCATCGAGCAGGCCACCCCGGCCGTGACGATGCCCCCGCCAGGAAGACGCCGAGGCCACCCAGGGCACGGATACCACCACCTCCCCGGAAAGGAACCCGCGAATGAGCGCGACCGACGCGACCTTCAACACCCCCGACGGCTGGCTGTCGCGCAATGCCCAAGGCGAGCTGCTGGCGGGCGATGTCAGCCTGCTGGCACTGGCCGGCGAATACGGCACGCCTCTCTACGTCTACAGCCGGCAGGCCATCGAGGGCGACCTGGCGGCGCTTTTGCCCAGGCCCTGGCCGGGCGTGACGCCCCGCATCTGCTTTGCCGTGAAGGCCAATTCCAACCTGGCCATCCTGGGACTGTTTGCCCAGCTGGGGGCCGGCTTCGACGTGGTGTCCGGCGGCGAGCTGGCGCGGGTCATCGCGGCGGGTGGCGACCCGCGCAGGTGGTGTTCTCGGGCGTGGGCAAGTCGGGCGACGAGATCCGCCAGGCCCTGGCAGCCGACATCGCCTGCTTCAACGTGGAGTCGCTGCCCGAGCTGGAGCGCATCAACCAGATTGCCGGCGAGATGGGCAAGCGCGCACCGGTGTCGTTGCGCATCAACCCGGACGTGGACGCCGCCACGCACCCCCTACATTTCCACCGGACTGAAGGAGAACAAGTTCGGCATCCCGCATAGTCAGGCGCTGGCAGCCTATCGCCAGGCGGCTGCCCTGCCCCATCTGCAGATCCACGGCATCGACTGCCACATCGGCTCGCAGATCACCGAGGGCTCGCCGTTCCTGGCGGCGCTGGATCGGGTGTTGGCCTTGGTGGATCAGCTGGAAGCCGAGGGGCATCGCCATCGGGCATCTGGACCTGGGCGGCGGTCTGGGTATCCGCTATGACAACGAGACGCCCCCCACGCCGGAAGCGCTGATGCAGGCGCTGTTCGGCCGCCTGACGCAGTGGCGCCCCGACGGGCTGCCGGGCGTGACCTTCGAGTTTGGTCGCGCGCTGGTGGGCAACGCCGGGCTGCTGCTGACCTGTCTGGAATACCTGAAGGACAACGAGGGCCAGCATTTTGCCGTGGTGGATGCCGCCATGAACGACCTGATGCGGCCGGCGCTGTACCAGGCGTACCACCGCGTCGAGGTGGTGAACCCCGGGGATGCGCCCGTAGTGACCGCCGACGTGGTGGGTCCGGTGTGCGAGAGTGGCGATTGGCTGGCCCGGAAGCGCCCGCTGGCCCTGCCCCCGGATGCGGTGCTGGCCATTCTGTCGGCCGGCGCCTATGGTTCCACCATGGCCTCCAACTACAACTCCCGCCCGCGGCCGGCCGAGGTGCTGATCGACGGCAAGCATGTGCATCTCATCCGTGAGCGCGAGACGGTGGCAGATCTGCTGCGGCACGAGAAGCGGTTGCCGTAGGACGTCCTTGACGGGTCATGGCAGATTCGACGCTGCCCATGACCCACCTTGCTGCGTCCGGCCTCGGTCCGTTATTCCACCTCTCCCTGCAGGCAGCGACCGTGCTCGCGCCACCAGCGGGACTGCAGAAAGCCCTCCAAGTCCGATGCCCTGGAACGCACCACGTCCTGAGCCTTTTAGAAAAATGTCCTCAAGCCTCCCCAGAGAGGGCTCATCAGGCTTCTCGATGACGACATCGCCCCACTGCCTGAAGGGGACGCCGCGAAGATGACGGTACCAGGGGAAAAACATCAATAGAAACCCGACCAGAGAAAAACAAAGAAGCCCCACCCCCATCGCCTGTTCCTCGAGAACCCTGAACTCGAAAATACCCATCCACTTGTTCAGGCCACACCATCACCTCGTTTTCAAGCGTGTGGACGGACCAGACCCTCCACCCCCTCGGCTTCTCACAAAATAGACGATGACATTCGTGCCACCCGAGTCGTGCTCGGTGGTTCATGTCGAAGTTGAGGTAGCTGACGAAACCCTGCCTCCGGCCTATCACGGTCAACAGGCATTTGCTGTCCAGCTCTCGATCAACAAAACGCACGGTGGAAATGTTGCCTTTGTTATCGATAGACTCTTTGCCGACAACCTTCAGGATGCAACCCTTCTGCTCATAAGATCCGGGAACCCCGATGACCTGCTTCTGGGAGTTCCCATATTGAGAGGACAAAGATATAAAAACGAAAAAGGCACAGCAAGGTCGGAACAAAAGCAACTCTTGATCCGATCGTAAGGATTGAGACTCAAATACAATGTCACGAATTTCCTGATGTTCCGGAACACGTCGTCTCCATATTCGTATTGACTGTACGTTCTGCGCGAGCAGGCCTTGCCATTCTACGGGTGCCCATGTCGACAGGGGGCACCACGGTCAGCCGCAAGTCGCCACGCCCTCCCCGCCTGAACTTGCCAGAACAGGGCTCCTAGCTCGCCACGACGCCATCTGGCCCGTACCCCAGCCTCGCCCTCAAAGGAAAGTCGGCCAGGGGGCCAGCAGCTGAATCCGGCGCATCACGGCGCCGCAAACAAACCTGATACATTATCCCAGTATTTCCAAGGTGCTTGATCGAAGACAAGACGGAACGCCGCTGTCTTCTTCAAGATACGGGCCCTAACCGGCAGCGCGCGGAGACCCTCATTCCATCGGGTGAGCGATTCCTGCCGGAATCCTTTCCATCTAACCAGCGGGTCGTATTTCCCTGGGCAGGATGGTGCGTGGCTGCGGCCGAATATCCCGTGCGCGCCTCCTTTCCTTCCTTGAACCTCTCACCATGAAAACGACGCATCACGGCGGCCATGCAGGCCGGCCGCAGACCGCCCCTTCCCGTTCGTCCCTGACCGCAACGCCCCGGCTGCCCAGCCTGCTGCTAGCCCTTTCATGCTCTCTGGGCGTGCTGATGGCACCGACCGCCCATGCACAGTCGGCCAACGCCAACGACGCTGCCCAGCAGCCTGCCGACACCCCTCCGCAACCGCCACCGGTCGGCATGCGCAGCTGCCGGCCGTGTCGGTACGGGATCGTCAGGAAAGCCCCAATGGCCGGCTGGACATGGACATCCCCAACCTGGCGGGCAGCCGGCTGGGTCTGACCGAGCGTGAGACCCCGGCCTCGGTCACGGTCGTGGACCGCGCCACCATCGAGGGCCCGCGGTGCGCCGGGACACGCACGATATCCCTGCACAGCATGCCGGGCGTGAGCACCAGCGCCACGCCGGGCGACACGCAGGTCCGGCAGCGGGGCTTTGGCAGCGCGTCGGTCAACCAGACCTACAACGGCATCAACCTGCAGTACACCATCGCCACCCAGCCGGTGGACAGCTGGATCTACGAGCGGGTCGAGGACATCGCCGGTCCGTCGAGCTTCCTGTACGGGGCTGGCGGCGTGGGCGGCACCATCAACTACGTCACCAAGACGGCTCAGCGTCGTGATATCAGCGAGGTGCAGCTGGGCCTGGGCAGCCACAGGAAGCGCCAGGCGGCCTTCGGCCTGAACCGGCGGATTGCCGGTGACGGCAACGGCCAGGGGATCACTACTGGCGCATCGACGTGAACCACGAGCGCGGCGGCGAAGTGACCGACGACACCCGCAAGCACAGCAGCCAGGTGCTGACGTCGCTGCTGTCGGATCTGGGCGGCGGTCTGACGCACACGCTGGCCTATGAACACCAGCGCACGCGGGAACACCGCCCGTACTGGGGCACGCCGCTGAACCAGCCCGTGAGCGGCAAGCTGAGCGTGCCGGAGCGGCTGCGCTACAAGAACTACAACAGCGCCGACGGCATGTTTGCCCAGCGGGTGCAGTGGCTGCGCTCGGTGACCGAGTGGAAAGGCAAGCGACACGCTGGCCCTGAAGAACACCTTCTATGCCTATGATGCGCTGCGCGACTACGCAACGTGGAAATCTACGAGCTGAACGCCGCAGGAACCGAGGTGACGCGCACCAGCCCGCTGCTGCAACGCCATGACCAGCGGGTGTGCGGCAACCGCATCGACGGCACGCTGCGCCAGGACCTGGGCAGCCACCGCAGCGACTGGAGCTTCGGGCTGGATGTGTCGTTCAACCGCCAGACCACCTACCCGTCGTACAACGACGACTTCAAGAGCGTGGTCGATCCGGACCGCTTCGTGACCGAGTACTTCTACGACATCGAGGGCATTCCGTCCCGCTATGACCCGAAGAACCGGCATCGCGTGGACACGGTGGCGGCGTACCTGGAGAACCGTACCGAGCTGACGCCGACCATCAAGCTGATCACCGCGCTGCGCCACGAGCGCGTGAAGCTGCACTACACCAGCTGGGATGATGCGGACGCGGTCGACGAGCGCGACATCAGCCGCACCTACCACCCCACCACGGGCCGCATCGGCGCCACCTGGGACATCAGCCCGCAGGTGATGGTCTACGCCCAGTATGCCACGGCGGCCGACCCGGCCTCCGGCAACCCTGGCCAGCGCCTATTTCTCCACGCTCTCCGACAATACCAAGCTGACCACGGGCCGGCAGCTGGAGATCGGCAGCAAGGTGGGCTTCCTGGACGGACGGGGCAATGCCACGGTGGCACTCTTCGACATCGAACGCAAGAACATCGCCACCAGCGACCCGCAGAAACCGCGTGAGCGTCTGCTGATCGGCAAGCAGCGTGCCCGCGGCGTCGAGCTGAAGGCCGGACTGCAACTGACCCGGCAATGGAGCGTGCAGGGGCAATGCCACCTATACCGACGCCGAGTACCGCAACTTCTATCAGCGCGGTGTCTCGCTGGCCGGCAAGGCGCCCACCAACACGCCGAGCACCATCGCCAATCTGTGGAGCACCTATGCGCTGACGCCGAACCTGAGCGTGGATGCAGGCGTGCGCCATGTGGGCCGCATCTACGCCGACGCCCAGAACACGGCCTACTGGCCGGCATACACGCTGGTGGATCTGGGGCTGGAGTACCGGATCAACCGGCGGATGACCCTGAACGGACACATCTACAACGTCGGGAACAAGGTCTATGCCGAGGACGTGGATGACCGGTTGGCCGTGCTGGGAGACCCCGCACCGTCTTCGTGTCCCTGAAGATGCAGTTCTGATGCGAAAAGGGCCTGCTGGAATCGAATCCAGCAGGCCCTTCTTGTTGAAGCCCTTGTTGGGTTTGGGTTTCACCGCGCACCGGCGAAAACCGGTGCAGCGGGGAAAGCGACCGATCAGTGCGCCTCGGGCGCAGGCCGGCGATGTAGTCGGAGACGGCCTTGATTTCAGGGTCGGTCATGCGAATGGCAATGGCTGCCATCGGATGGTTGTTCGTACGGGTGCCGTCGCGGAAGGCCACCAGCTGAGCCTGGGTGTATTCGGCGAACTGGCCGTGAAGCGCCGGGTACTGGGCCGGCATGCCGTCACCCGCCGGGCCATGGCAGGCGGCACAGGCCGGCACACCCTTGCCCGGGATGCCGCCCCGATAGATGTTGCGGCCCAGCTCCATGGATTCGGCATTGTGGGCTGCCGTGGGCTCGAGCTTCTGCGAGGCAAAGAAGGCCGCCACGTTGACCACGTCCTGCGGGCTGAGCTGGGAGGCAAAGGCGCCCATCACGGCATTGACGCGGGCAGCCGGCTTGTCGCCCTCTCCGGGCGCGAAGTCCTTGAGCTGCTTGCGGATGTATTCCGCATGCTGACCCGCCAGCTTGGGATTCTGGGGAATCTGGCTGTTGCCGTCTGCGCCGTGACACGCGGCACAGACTTCCTCGACCGTTTCCTGGCCGGCCTTGAGGTCCGGCTTGAGCGGGCCTTCTTCCTTGGCGGCCTCCTGGGCCATGAGCGGGCCGGTGGCGCACAGCATCAGCCCGGCAGCCAGGCCGGCCAGCGCACGCGGCCGCAGGTACTGGGTCAGCCGCAGGGCAATGCCCGACACTTCCGTCGTCGCTGCCGTCTCTCGGCAATCACAGGCATCCTGCATGCCCAGTCGCGCTGCCATCGTTCCTGTCGTCCGCATGTTCCTATTGACCTACTCGTAGCTAGTTCAGGATCGCCCAAGCATAGCGACGATGGGCCGACAAATCGTTGCGCCTGATCAAACTTTTTGCCCCCAGCCGCGTTGGCGGCAACCGTCCATCGGCCGGGAGCCACGGCACCCGGAACCACGACGGTCGGAGCCGGGCGCGACTTTACGGGATAATGGCGGCATGAGCATCCTGACGACCGCCCGCTTCGCCGACACGGTGGCAAAGCTGCCCCAGCTCGACCGGGCCAACCCCCATGGACTGCCGGAGGTGGCCTTTGTTGGCCGCTCAATGCCGGCAAGTCTTCCTGCATCAACACCCTGTGCAACCAGAAGCGACTGGCCTTCTCCAGCCGCACGCCGGGCCGCACGCAGGCCCTGAACCTGTTTGCCGTGGGCCCCGTCAAGCAGCCCGAGCCCCTGGGCTTCCTGGTGGACACGCCGGGCTATGGCTTTGCCACGGCCAGCCCCGAAGCCAAGCGATCCTGGCAGGCCCTGGCCGGTGATTACATGACCCGCCGTCAGCGCTCGAGCCGGCATTGTGCTGATGGTGGATATCCGCCGCGGCCTGACCGATCTGGACCGGCAGCTGCTGGCCTGGATTCCTGGTGTGCTGCCGCTGGTCCTGGTGCTGACGAAGGCCGACAAGCTCTCGCGCCAGCAGGGCCTGGAGGTGCGCCGCCAGCTGCTTCAGGAGGCCATCATCCAGCAGCGGGAAGGCCCGGTGCTGCTGCAGCTCTTTTCAGCGCTGAACCGTACCGGCGTCGAACCGCTGCGCGATGTCATTGCCTGTCTGCTGGAAAGTGGCGCTCAGGACTGGCCAGCGCTGGTGGCGCAGGGCAACGGCCCCTATGCACCGATGCTGCTGAAGGAACAGGGCATGATCCAGCCCCCGCATGACGACGCGCTGACCCTGGTCCTCGGGCTGTCCGACAGCGCAGGGCGCAACGTCCGACGGGCAGCCGGCCCGCGCTGATCGACGGATTCAAGAACACATCTCCTGGCGGTACGAGCGCGACTGTCTCATCCGCCCCCCATCATCTTCATCACCATGAATCAGGACATCTCACACCCCGACACCAGTGCCCACCTGGGCTCATTCCCCACCGTCCGGATGCGCCGCAACCGACGGCAGGACTTTTCCCGGCGCCTGGTGCAGGAACACCACCTGCGTCCCGACGATCTGATCTACCCCGTCTTTGTCCACGAGGACAACGGGGCAGCCACGCGCGACCCCGTGCCTGTCGGCTCGATGCCGGGCGTGCATCGCTACACCATTGAGCAGCTTCTGAAGGTTGCCGAACAATGCGTGGAGCGCCGGATTCCCGTCATGGCGCTGTTTCCTGCCATTGCCAGCAATCTGAAGACCCCGGACGGCCGACTGGCCACCGATCCGGAAGGTCTGGTGCCCCGTACCGTGCGGGCGCTGAAGGCGCGCTTCCCGGAGCTGGGCGTGATGACGGACGTGGCCCTGGACCCTTACACCAGCCATGGTCAGGACGGCCTGATCGACGAAAGCGGCTATGTGCTGAATGACGAGACGCTGCCGCTGCTGCGTCAGCAGGCGCTGGTTCAGGCCCAGGCGGGCGTGGACATCGTGGCGCCATCGGACATGATGGACGGCCGCATTGGGGTCATCCGCCGTGCGCTGGAGGAGTCGGGCTTCATCCACACGCAGATCATGGCGTACTCCGCCAAGTATGCGTCAGCCTGGTACGGCCCGTTCCGGGATGCTGTGGGCTCGGCCGCCAACCTGGGCAAGAGCTCCAAGAAGACCTACCAGATGAACCCGGGCAACAGCGACGAGGCGCTGCATGAGGTGGCCCTGGACCCTACACGAAGGCGCCGACATGGTGATGGTCAAGCCCGGCCTGCCCTACCTGGACATCGTGCGGCGGGTGAAGGACACCTTCAAGGTGCCCACCTTCGTCTACCAGGTGAGCGGCGAGTACGCGATGATCAAGGCCGCCGCCCAGAATGGATGGATCGACGAGCGGGGGTGGCCATGGAGGCACTGCTGGCCATGAAGCGCGCCGGTGCCAATGGCATCCTGACGTATTACGCGCTGCAGGCAGCAGACTGGCTGAAGGAACTGGAGGGCTGACGAGCCCATGAGCCCGCCTGCGGGCGCCGCTGTCCGGCCCCTGGATGATGACGGCGCCTGGCGGGCTGGCGACGTGCCTTGCGGGGCTGGTGACGTCAGAGATGAACGAACGCGAACGGCCACCATCCACGGGTGGCCCCAAAATGAAAAATGCCGGGCAAGCCCGGCATTTTCTTGCTGAGCCAGCGTCCGAAGACGCTGGCAGAGCTCACTGCTTACGCAGCTTTCTCTTCCTCGGCGCCTTCCGGCACTTCGGGACGGTCCAGCAGCTCGACGTAAGCCATCGGGGGCATTGTCGCCATCCCGGAAGCCGAACTTCAGGGATGCGGACATAGCCGCCCGGACGCGAAGCGTAGCGCGGGCCGAGTTCGTTGAAGACCTTGACCACCATTTCACGATCGCGCAGGCGATCGAAAGCCAGACGGCGGTTGGCCAGCGACGGCTTCTTGCCCAGCGTGATGATGGGCTCGACGACGCGACGCAGTTCCTTGGCCTTGGGCAGGGTGGTCTTGATGACTTCATGACGCAACAGCGAGTTGGTCATGTTGCGCAGCATGGCGAGACGGTGCGCGCTGGTACGGTTAAGTTTTCTGAGGCCGAGACGATGACGCATGATTCAGATCCTGTTCTTTCGAAGCGGGTTCAGCTGGAACGCTCCAACCCGGCAGGCGGCCAGTCGTCCAGCCGCATCCCCAGCGTCAGACCACGCGACGCCAGCACTTCCTTGATTTCGTTGAGAGACTTCCGACCGAGGTTCGGCGTCTTCAGCAGCTCGTTTTTCCGTGCGCTGGATCAGATCACCGATGTAATAGATGTTCTCGGCCTTCAGGCAGTTTGCAGAGCGGACAGTCAGCTCCAGGTCGTCGACCGGACGCAGCAGGATCGGATCGATCGTGCCCGTGGACGCACCGAAGCCAGCAGCACCGCCGGCACCCAGACCTTCGACGCCCGACGGCACGCTGGAAACGTGACCGCCAATGGTGGCGCCCATGGGAGGGTCTGGCTGCCACCGATGGGCACAGCCGGATCGTTGCCTTCGATGGAGGCGAACACCTGCAGCTGGTCAACCAGGATGGCTGCCGACTTGCGCACCGCTTCCTCGGGCGCGATGGCGCCGTTGGTCTCGATGTCGATCAGCAGACGGTCCAGGTCGGTACGCTGTTCCACACGGGCGCTTTCGACCGCGTAGCTGACGCGCCGGACGGGCGAGAAGGAGGCATCCAGAACGATGCGGCCGATGGTCTTGCTGTCACCCAGGTTGCGCATGTTGCCGGGCACATAGCCACGGCCCTGCTCGACCTTGATCTGCATGTCCAGCTTGCCGCCCTCGGTCAGCGTCGCGATGACGTGATCGGGGTTGATGATCTCGACATCGTGCGGCAGCTCGATATCGGAGGCCTTGACCGGACCGGGCACTTCCTTGCGCAGCGTGAGGAACACTTCGCTGCGGCCGCGCAGTTTGAAAACGACGCCTTTCAGGTTCAGCAGCAGATCGACCACGTCTTCACGCAGCCCGTCCACCGTCGAATACTCGTGCACCACACCGGCGATCTGCACCTCGGTCGGCGCGTAGCCAACCATGGAGGACAGCAGCACGCGCCGCAATGCGTTGCCGAGCGTATGGCCGTAGCCACGCTCGAAAGGCTCCATCACCACGCGAGCATGCGAAGGTCCACTGATCTCCTGGACTTCCACAAGGCGTGGCTTGAGCATTGCAGTCTGCATAGGGACTTACCTCACTTGACCCGATCAGCGCGAGTACAGCTCGACGATCAGGCTTTTCATTGACGTCGGCAGCGATCTCGGACCGATCCGGGTAGGCCTTGAAGACACCTTCCATCTTGTTCTTGTCCACGGAGACCCAGGACGGGAAGTTGTGCTGTTCAGCCAGGTTCAGCGCGTCGACGATCCGGGCCTGCTTCTTGGCGGATTCCTTGACGGAGATGACGTCGTTCGGCTTGATGGCGGCGGAGGGGACGTTCAGGATGGCACCGTTGACCAGGATGGCGCGGTGCGAGACCAGCTGACGTGCCTCGGCGCGGGTGGAAGCCAGACCCATGCGGTAGACGACGTTGTCGAGACGGGATTCCAGCAGCTGCAGCAGCAGCTCAGCCGGTGTTGCCGCGCTTGCGGGAAGCTTCGGCGAAGTAGCGACGGAACTGGCGCTCCAGGACGCCGTACATGCGCTTGACTTTCTGCTTCTCACGCAGCTGCAGGCCATAGTCGCTGGTGCGCTGGCCGCTGGTGCGACCGTGCTGTCCGGGCTTGGTGTCGGCCTTGGCCTTGAGTCGAGGGAGCGACGAGCGCTCTTCAGGAAGAGATCGGTGCCTTCGCGGCGAGAGTTTCGCCTTCGGTCCGGTATAACGTGCCACTTTACGTTCCTTTGTTGCTGCGCGGCTCTTGCCGCGGTTAGTCCGCCGCGGGCATCAGTGCCCGCCGGTCGAACAAGGTGGTCTTGGAAGAATCAGATACGGCGTTTCTTGGGCGGACGGCAGCCGTTGTGCGGCACCGGGGTCACGTCCGAGATCGACAGGATCTTGATGCCCAGCGCGTTCAGTGCGCGGACGGAGGAATCACGGCCAGGGCCAGGGCCCTTGATCCGGACGTCCAGGTTCTTGATGCCATACTCAATGGCGACCCGGCCGGCGGCTTCAGCCGCCACCTGGGCTGCAAACGGCGTGGACTTGCGCGAACCCCGGAAACCGGCGCCCCCGGAAGTCGCCCACGACAGCGTGTTGCCCTGGCGATCGGTGATCGTGATGATCGTGTTGTTGAAGGACGCGTGGACGTGCGCGATGCCGTCAGAGACGTTCTTCTTGACTTTCTTGCGGGCGCGCTGGGAAGCGGCAACCTGCTGCGCTGTAGGATTACGTGCCATCTTTGCTCAGGCTCCTTTACTTCTTCAATGCCACGCCGGCCTTGCTCGGACCTTTGCGGGTGCGTGCGTTGGTACGGGTACGCTGACCACGGACCGGCGAGGCCACGACGGTGGCGCAGGCCACGGTAGCAACCCAGGTCCATCAGGCGCTTGATCGACATCGAGACTTCGCGACGCAGGTCGCCCTCGACGACGAAACAGCCAACCTGATCACGGATGCGCTCCATCTCGGCATCGCTCAGGTCGCGGACCTTCTTGGAAGGCTCGATACCGACCGCGGCGCAGATGGCCTGGGCACGGGCCCGGCCGATGCCGTAAATGGCCGTCAGACCGATGACGGTGTGCTGACGATCCGGAACGTTGACTCCAGCAATACGTGCCATGTTTCAGATTCCTCTCAACCCTGACGCTGCTTGTGCCGGGGATCGACACAAATAACGCGGACAATTCCATTGCGCCTGATGATCTTGCACTTCCGGCACATCTTCTTGACACTGGCCATGACTTTCATGTTCTGTCCCTTGCTCGCCAGCGGGGCTCGCCCCGCCGTATTAACCTCTAATGACTGCCGCAGTGGACGCCACGGCAAACACCCCGTCTTACTTCGCGCGAAAGACGATACGCGCCCTGGAAAGATCGTAAGGCGTCAGCTCGACCGTCACCTTGTCTCCAGGCAGGATCCGGATGTAGTGCATCCGCATTTTTCCCGGAAATGTGGCCAGGGACCACATGACCATTCTCCAGCTTGACGCGGAACGTGGCGTTGGGAAGGTTCTCCAACACCTCGCCCTGCATCTGGATGACATCTTCCTTCGACATTGTTTTTCCTGTAAGGGCCGCTGAGATATCAGCGACCCATCGAACCCAGCCCCTTGAAGTTGGCTTTCTTCAGCAGGCTTTCGTACTGGTTGGACATCAGGTGCGTCTGAACCTGTGCCATGAAGTCCATCGTCACCACCACGATGATCAGCAGCGAGGTTCCGCCGAAGTAGAACGGAACGTTCCACTCCAGGATGAGGAACTCGGGCAGCAGGCAGACCAGCGTGATGTACAGCGCCCCCCACGGCCGTCAGTCGGGTCAGTACCTTGTCGATGTACTTTGGCCGTCTGCTCGCCAGGGCGGATGCCCGGGAGCATAGCACCACTTTTTCTTCAGATTCTCGGCTGTGTCTACGGCTGTTGTACTGCAGGGCCGTGTAGAAGAAGCAGAAGAAGATGATGGCGATGGCGTACAGCAACATGTACACCGGCTGACCAGGAGACAGCGTGGCCGCCACGTCACGCAGGGTGCGGAAGACAATATTCTCACTGTCACCGGAGGTGAACCACTGCGTAATGGTAGCCGGGAACAGGATGATGGAGCTGGCAAAAGATCGGCGGAATGACGCCGGCCATGTTCAGCTTCAACGGCAGATAGGAGGTCTGCCCCTGGTAGATCTTGTTACCGACCTGACGCTTGGCGTAGTTGATGGTGATCCGACGCTGCCCGCGCTCGATGAAGACCACGAAGGCCGTCACCAGAATGACCAGCGCCATAATGATCAGCGCCGCCACCGGGTTCATATTGCCGTTGCTGACCAGCGAGCCCATGCCACCGATGGCGCCGGGCAGACCGGACACGATGCCGGAGAAGATGATCAGCGAGATGCCGTTGCCCAGACCCCGTTCGGTGATCTGTTCGCCCAGCCACATCAGGAACATCGTGCCGGTAACCAGCGAGATGACCGCGACCACCCGGAACATGAAACCGGGGTCGGAGACCAGGTTGCCCTGGGACTCCAGTGCCACCGAAATGCCCAGTGCCTGGAACGTGGCCAGTGCCAGCGTAGCCCACCGCGTGTACTTGGTGATGACGCGCCGACCGGCCTCGCCTTCCTTCTTGATCTGATCGAGCGACGGCACCACGACCGTCAGCAGCTGCATGATGATCGATGCCGAGATGTACGGCATGATCCCCAGCGCAAACACCGAGAACCGGCTGAGCGCGCCACCCGAGAAGAGGTTGAACAGGCCGAGGACACCACCTTCCTGGTTACCGAAGAGTTCCGCCATCGCGTCCGGATTGATTCCGGGCACAGGGATGTGGGTGCCGATGCGGAACACCACGAGCGCCAGCAGCAGAAACACAAGACGGCGCTTCAGTCGCCGCACTTGCTGGCCTCACGAGCCCTGCACTGACCGATTGGTTGCCATTTACTCAGGCCGCAGCTTGTTCAGCGACAGGATCCTGGACGCTGCCACCAACGGCCTCAATGGCGCTGCGAGCACCCTTGGTGGCACCCACGCCAACCAGGGACACCTTGCGCTTGATCTCGCCGGCCAGGATGACCTTGGCGGACAGCGCCAGCTGCGACACGATGCCGGCGGCCTTCAGCACGCCCAGATCGATGTCGGTGGCTTCCAGACGCTGCAGGTCCGACAGGCGCACCTCGGCAACGCGGCCAGCCTGCAGCGACTTGAAGCCGCGCTTGGGCAGACGACGCTGCAGCGGCATCTGACCGCCTTCGAAACCAACCTTGTGGAAGCCGCCGGAACGGGATTTCTGGCCCTCATGGCCACGACCGGCCGTCTTGCCCAGGCCGGAACCGATGCCGCGACCGACGCGCTTGGCGGCGTGCCGGGCACCTTCTGCGGGTTTCAAGTCATTCAGTCGCATATCAATCCACCACCTTGACCAGGTATGCCACCTTGGTGATCATGCGCGCACCGCGGGCGTATCTTCCAGTTCGCGGACCTGATTCATCCGCTTCAGGCCAAGGCCGAGAACCGTGTCACGATGCCCACCAACCGTACGGCTGGGGCTACGGACCAGCTTCACTTTTGACCGTTTTCTTCTGTTCGTTGCTCATCAAGTCTCTCCAGACTGAACGTCCGCGGTGTCAGCGGACGTTCAACCCAAGATTTCCTCGACCGTCTTGCCGCGCTTGGCAGCGATCTCGGCCGGGGTCGACAAATTACGGAAGGCGTCCAGCGTTGCACGGACCATGTTGTAGGTTGCTGGAGCCATGGCTCTGGCCACGACGTTGCTCACCCAGCACCTCGAACACGGCACGCATCGGACCGCCGGCAATCACGCCGGTACCGTCAGCAGCCGGAGCGATGTACACGCGCGAAGCGCCGTGACGGCCTTCGACAACGTGAGGAACCGTGCCGCTGCGCAGGGCACCTGTGAACATCTTGCGGCGTGCTTCGTCCATGGCTTTTCTGCACCGCCACGGGCACCTCGCGGGCCTTGCCCTGCCCATGCCGACGCGACCATCACCGTCACCAACCACGACCAGGGCTGCAAAACCCAGAATCCGACCACCTTTTAACAACCTGGTGACCCGGTTGATGCCGATCATCTTTTCCTTCAGACCGTCATCACGCTCATCGGCCCCGCGCTGCGGGCCACGTGCCTGAACCTTTGCCATTCGTTTTCCGTCCTCAGAACTTCAGTCCGGCCTCGCGTGCGGCTTCAGCCAGCGCGCGGACCCGTCCGTGATAGCGATAGCCGGAGCGATCGAACGCAACCGATTCGATACCAGCTTTCAGTGCCTTCTCTGCCACGCGCTTGCCGACGATCGACGCTGCACTAACGTTGCCGCCACGACCCGGCTTCTTGGCCAGCTCGGCACGCACATCGGCTTCAACCGTGGAAGCCGACACAGGACCCGGTCACCCTCAGGCGACAGGATGTTGGCGTGATATGCGCATTGCTGCGGAAAACGGACAGGCGGTTGACGCGCAACTCGCTGATCTTATGCCGCGTCTGGCGCGAACGCCGCAGGCGCGATGCCCTTTTGTCAAATGCCATCTCTGTTCCTTGCACCCGGATGATCGGCCCGCTGCCGGTCGGCCCTTCTCGCCGACCCGTGGGCGATCACCCTCGTGCCCTTACTTCTTCTTGGTTTCTTTCAACGTGACCCGCTCATCCGAGTAGCGAACACCCTTGCCCTTATAGGGCTCGGGCGGACGATAGGCACGGATGTTGGCGGCCACCTGACCAACCTTCTGCTTGTCGGCCCCTTTCAGCACGATCTCCGTCTGGCTGGGCGTTTCCGCCTTCACGCCTTCCGGCAGCTTGTGCACGATAGGGTGCGAGAAACCGAGCGACAGGTTGAGGTTGCTGCCCTGAGCCTGTGCACGAAAAACCCACGCCGACCAGCGTGAGGCGACGCTCGAAGCCCTTGGTGACGCCGTTGACCATGTTGGCCACCAGCGCACGCAGCGTACCCGACATGGCATTGGCTTCAGCCGAGTCGTTGGTGGGGCTGACCAGCAGCTGTTCGCCTTCCTGCTTGATCTGCGCGTTGGGATTGATTGCCTGGGTCAGGGTGCCCAGCGGGCCCTTGACGGTAATGCTGTCGGCAGCCAGCTTGACCTCCGCACCCTTGGGCACGGCGATCGGCATCTTTCCGATACGGGACATGTTCTGGCCTCCTTAAGCGACGTAACCCAGCACTTCGCCGCCGATGCCGGTCTGACGTGCCTTGCGATCGGTCATCACGCCTTGGGACGTGGTGATGATGGCAACGCCCAGACCGTTCATCACCTGAGGCAGGTCGTTGCGTGCCTTGTAGATCCGCAGACCAGGACGCGACACCCGCTCGAGGCGCTCGATGACCGGACGGCCGGCATAGTACTTCAGTGCCACTTTCAGCAGCGGCTTGCCGTCGTTCTCGAGGACTTCAAACCCTCGACATAGCCTTCTTCCTGCAGAACGCGGGCGATGGCCACCTTCAGTTTGACGACGGGATCACGACGGATTCTTCTCGACGCGCTGCGCGTTGCGGATCCGCGTGAACATGTCGGCGATCGGATCGCTCATGCTCATTGGTAATCGCTCCCGTAGCAGGCCAGTGCAGGCTTGACGCCCAGCTTGGCCGAATTCGATTCAAACTTGATCACTTCTTTCACTCCGACGCAGTTACCAGCTGGCTTTGGTCAGCCCGGGGATCTCGCCCCGCATGGCGAATTCACGCAGCTTGTTGCGGCCCAGGCCGAACTTGCGGAACACGCCGCGCGGACGACCCGTGAGGGCGCAGCGCTTGCGCATGCGCGTGGGACTGGCTGCGCGCGGTTGTTTCTGGATGGCGAGACGCGCCTGATAGCGCTCCTCGTCGGATTTGGATTGATCATCGATGATGGCCTGAAGTGCTGCGCGCTTGGCGGCGTACTTGACCAGTGCTTCGCGCTTCTTCTCGCGCTCGATCGCGGATGCCTTTGCCATTCATTCACCCCTGGAGGTCAGCTTCGGTTTTCGGCTAATGCCAGCCAACCTCAGTTGCGGAACGGAAACCGGAAAGCGGACAGCAGCGCCTTGGCTTCCTCGTCGGTTTTTGCGGTCGTCGTGATGCTGATGTTCGAACCACGCAGTGCGTCAACCCTTGTCATACTCGATCTCGGGGAACATGATCTGTTCCTTGACACCGAAGTTGTAGTTGCCGCGACCGTCGAAGGAACGGCCGGACACGCCCCGGAAGTCACGCACACGCGGCAGGGCCACGGTGATCAGACGATCCAGGAACTCATACATGCGGACACCACGCAGGGTGACCATGCAGCCAATGGGATAGCCTTCCCGGATCTTGAAGCCGGCAATGGCCTTGCGGGCCTTGGTGACCACGGGCTTCTGGCCGGCGATCTTGGCCAGGTCAGCTACGGCGTTGTCCATGATCTTCTTGTCGGCAACCGCTTCACCCACGCCCATGTTCAGCGTGATCTTGGTGATCCAGGGGCACTTCCATCACGGATTTGTAGCCGAATCGCTTTGGTCAGCTCGGGAACGAGCTTTTTCACGATAGGTTTCTAAGAGACGCGCCATCGATGTTTCCTTTTGGGTCTTCCGATTCCCTGCAGGAATCAGGACTTCAGCTCTTCGCCGTTGGACTTGAAGACGCGGACCTGCGACCATCCTCAAGAACCTTGAATCCAACCCGGTCGCCCTTAGCCGGACGTGGGGTTGAACAGCATCACGTTGGACTGGTCGATGGGCATCGACTTGTCCACCACGCCGCCGCTGGTGCCCCGCATGGGGTTCGGCTTGACGTGCTTCTTGACGATGTTGACACCGTCGACGAGCAGGTGACGGTCGTCCACGCGCTGGGTGACGGTACCGCGCTTGCCCTTGTCCCGCCCGGCGATGACGATGACCCTCATCACCCTTACAGAATCTTTTGCATCATGATTAAACAGCCCTCGGCTTGAATCGCGTGTTGATCGGCAGGCTCAAAGCACTTCCGGTGCCAGCGAGACGATTTTTCATGAACCGCTCGGTACGCAGCTCACGCGTGACAGGCCCGAAGATACGGGTGCCGATCGGCTCAAGCTTGCTGTTGAGCAGCACGGCGGCGTTGCCATCAAAACGCAGCAGCGAGCCGTCGGGGCGACGCACGCCCCTTGGCGGTACGCACGACGACCGCGTTGTAGATCTCGCCTTTCTTCACGCGGCCACGAGGCTGCGCTTCCTTGACCGAGACCTTGATGATGTCACCGATTCCGGCGTAGCGGCGCTTGCTGCCACCGAGCACCTTGATACACATGACCTCGCGCGCCCCCCGTGTTGTCGGCGACACTCAGCGTCGACTGCATCTGAATCATTGCAATATCCTGACGATTTCTTGCCCAACTTGGACCCGCGTTGGCAATACCGCCGCAGACCAGTCTTGGTTCCGTTGACCGATTGGCCCACGCCGGACAACCGACTCGGATTGAATTCATTGAAACGATCTGCCCTGGCTGCCCGTGGGTGCCTGGAGCAAAGCCACCGAGGCTGAGCGGACAGAGCCGATCGCGTTGCCGGAAAGACGTGACGACCGCTGGGGCCGTTTGCTCTGACCGGCAGTCCCCAAGCCTTGAATGACGAGGATGTCACGCTTGGCGCTGGGAAGATTTGGAGTATAGGAAAGTTCCCGACTTTTTACAAGCCTGACCAAGGAATTCTTTCCACTGGAAGCACAACGCCCGGTGCAAGGCCGGGCGTTGTGCTAGTGCCGTATCCGACTGATCAGACCACCTTGGCGGCGGTCAGCAGACGGGAAACGATACCAGGACTTGGTCTTCGAGACCGGACGACCTTCCTGATCTCGACGATGTCGCCCCTCGTTGTACTGCGCGTCGAGTGTGCATGGTACTTCTGGACTGCACAACGTACTTGCCGCACACCGGATGCTTGACCTGTGCTCGACCAGCACGGTCACGGTCTTCTGCATCTTGTTGCTGGTGACCCGGCCGGTGAGGGTGCGGGTGCGGGAGGTGTTGGTGGTTTGCACCGCTGCTTGATCACTCATTTGGCTGCCACCCGCTTCTCTTTGATGACGGTCTCGCACGCGAGCAATGTCGCGGCGCAGCCGCTTCAGTTGGGCGGTATTGCTGTTCTGCTGGGTGGCAATCTGCATGCGCAGCGCGAAATGCGCGCGGCCCAGATCACTCAGCTCCTGCTGCAGACCTGCCACGTCCTTGGTTCTCAGTTCTGTCGCTTTCATCTTCGACTCCAGTTGGCGTCAGGCGCCAATCTGACGGGTGACGAAAACCGTGGACAACGGCAGCTGGCCGCAGCCAGGGCGAAGGCTTCACGGGCCAGCGCTTCGTTCACGCCGTCCATCTCATAGAGCACCTTGCCGGGCTGGATCTCGGCGACCCAGTATTCAGGGTTGCCCTTACCGTTACCCATACGGACTTCCGCAGGTTTCTGGGAAATCGGCTTGTCCGGGAAGATGCGGATCCAGATCCGACCACCCCGTTTGATGACGCGTCATGGCACGACGAGCCGATTCGATCTGACGAGCCGTGAGGCGACCACGAGCGGTCGCCTTCAGGCCGAACTCACCGAAGGCAACGGAGGCGCCACGGGTGGCGAGACCCGTGTTGCGGCCTTTCTGTTCCTTCCGGTATTTACGTCTGGAGGGTTGCAACATGATTCTTCTACCTTAGCTTGGTTCACTCATCGGACTGCACAGGCAGACCCATCAGTTGTCGCCCTTGTCTTCTGCCGTGGCAGGGGCTGCCTCGGCAGCGGCCTTGCGGGCGCGCGACGACCAGGGGCGCGGGCATCGGCGCCTTCGGCACCAGCCTCACGACGACGACCACGACCGGGGCGGCACCAGGACGTGCCCGGGCGGCGACCACGACGGTCTTCACGCTCGTTGCCGGCGGCTTCCTTCTCGGTGGTCTCGGGCGCTTCGCCACGACCCAGGGTGTCACCCTTGTAGACCCACACCTTCACACCGATGATGCCGTAGGTGGTCTGTGCTTCGGAGGTACCGTAGTCCACGTCGGCACGCAGGGTGTGCAGGGGCACACGACCTTCCCGATACCACTCGGTACGGGCGATCTCGGCACCGTTCAGACGACCGGCGCTCGCGATCTTGATGCCCTGGGCACCCAGGCGCATGGCGTTCTGCATGGCGCGTTTCATGGCGCGGCGGAACATGATGCGCTTTTCCAGCTGCTGGGTGATGGAATCAGCGATCAGCTGAGCATCCACCTCAGGCTTGCGGATTTCCTCGATGTTGACGTGCACGGGCACGCCCAGCATCTTGGTGAGTTCAACCTTCAGACGCTCGATGTCCTCGCCTTTCTTGCCGATCACCACGCCCGGACGAGCCGAGTAGATGGTGATGCGCGCGTTCTTGGCAGGACGCTCGATCAGCACGCGGCCAACCGAGGCGTTCTTCAGGCGCTTCTTGAGGAACTCGCGCACTTGCAGGTCTCTGCAAGCTTGCCGGCGAAGTCTTTGTTACCTGCGTACCAACGCGAAGCCCAGTTGCGGCTGACGGCAAGCCGGAATCCGGTCGGGTGAATTTCTGTCCCATTTTCTCGGTCCTTCCTCAGCTCAGGACTTCTTGCCAGTACCGACCGTCAGGTAGATATGGCAGGTTTGTTTCTCGATGCGGACGCCGCGACCCTTGGCGCGCGCCGAGAAACGACGCAGCGACTGGCCCTTCTCGACGTGAATCCGGCTGACCCGGAGTTCATCCACGTCTGCACCATCGTTGTGCTCGGCATTGGCAATGGCCGATTCGAGCACTCTTCTTGAGAATCTTCGCCGCTTTCTTGGGCGAGAAATTCAGGATATTGAGCGCAGCTTCCACCGACTTTCCGCGAACCTGGTCTGCCACCAGGCGACCCTTCTGGGCAGAAATCCGGACACCGCGCAGGACCGCTTTTGGAGTTTCCATCTCGTCAACTTTCCCTTGATCTTGTCAGGTCAACATGGGGCGGGCCACCTTTCGACACGAGGTCTGCGGCGGCCCTCACCATCAGCGCTTGGCCTTCTTGTCGGCGGCGTGCCCTTTGAACGTGCGAGTCAGCGCGAATTCACCCAGCTTAGCGACCCACCATGTTCTCGTTGATGAACACCGGAACGTGCTGCTTGCCGTTGTGGACGGCAATGGTCAGCCAATGAACTCAGGCAGAACCGTCGAACGACGCGACCAGGTTTTTGATTAGGGCGCTTGTCCTGCCCGATGCAACTGCATCGACTTTTGCCAGCAAGTGATGGTCGACAAACGGACCCTTCTTGATTGAACGTGCCATGTCGTATTACCGGTTATTTCTTCTTGCGCCGCTGAACGATCATCGAATCGCTGCGCTTGTTGCGACGGGTGCGATAGCCCTTGGTCGGCTTGCCCCACGGGTTGACAGGCACGCGGCCCCTCACCCTGTGCGACCTCACCACCACCGTGCGGGTGGTCGATCGGGTTCATGGCCACGCCACGGACCGTCGGGCGGATACCAGCCAGCGGGTGGCGCCAGCCTTGCCGATCTGGCGCAGGCTGTGTTCGCCGTTGCCGACTTCACCCAGGGTTGCACGGCACTCGATGTGGATGCGACGGATCTCGCCGGAACGCAGACGAACCTGTGCGTAGATGCCTTCACGGGCCAGCAGCTGTGCGGAACCACCGGCGGAACGAGCGATCTGACCGCCCTTGCCCGGCTGCATCTCGATGTTGTGGATCGTGGAACCCAGCAGGGATGTTGCGGATGGGCAGGGTGTTGCCGGCACGGATCGGGGCCTCGGAACCGGACATCAGTTCAGCGCCGGCCGAAAACGCCACGCGGTGCCAGGATGTAGCGACGCTCGCCGTCTGCGTACAGCAGCAGGGCCAGGTGGGCGCTACGGTTCGGATCATATTCCAGGCGCTCGACGCGGGCGGGAATACCGTCCTTGTTGCGGCGGAAGTCGACGATCCGGTAATGACGCTGTGACCACCACCACGATGACGGGTGGTGATGTGACCCAGGTTGTTGCGACCCGAACCGCGTTTCTTCGGCTCGATCAGCGACGCAACCGGCGCCCTTGTGCAAGGTCGGGTAACGACCTGACCATCGCCCGGCGGCCGGGCGACGTCGGTTTCAGTTTCACGACCGGCATTTACTTGGTCTCCGCGAAATTGATCTCTTGGCCCGCTGCCAGACTGACATACGCCTTGCGGATGTTCCGCCGACGTTTCCATGCCGCGGCCAAAGCGCTTCTGCTTGCCCGCGATGTTGACCACATTGACCGCATCGACAGTCACCTTGAACAGCGACTCGATGGCAGCCTTGACTTCAGCCCTTGGTGGCATCCTGCATCACCCGGAAGACATACTGGTTCTGCTTTTTCGCCCACCAGCGTGCTTTTCTCGGAGATGACCGGAGCGATCACCACTTGTGTCAGACGATTCGGATTCATCCCAGCATCTCCTGAATCTGCGCCAGCGCCTGCTTGGTGACCAGGACGTTGTCGTAATGGACCAGCGACAGCGGGTCGATGTGGCGGGTTTCGAGCACCAGCACATGCGGCAGGTTGCGAGCCGCCAGGTACAGGTTCTCGTCTTCGTTGTCCACCACGATGAGCGTGGACTTCAGACCCATGCCGTTGAGCTTGCCGACCAGCAGTTTGGTCTTGGGTGCTTCCAGCTTCAGCGACTCGACCACCGACAGACGATCCTCACGGACCAGCTGCGACAGGATGGAGCGCGCCAGCGCGATACATCTTCCGGGTTGACCTTCTGCGAGAAGTTCTCATCCGGCTTGTTCGGGAAGATGCGACCGCCTCCGCGCCACAGCGGGCTGGAGGTCATACCGGCGCGAGCGCGGCCCGTGCCTTTCTGACGCCACGCGGCTTCTTTCGTGGAGTGACGGACCTCGGTACGGTCCTTCTGGGCACGATTGCCGCTGCGGGCGTTGGCCTGGTAGGCCACGACGATCTGGTGAATCAGCGGCTCATTGAAGTCGGTGCCGAAAACGGTGTCAACCACCGAGACGGCGCCAGCCTGACCCTGATCGTTCAAGATATTCAGTTCCATGTTCAGAACGATCCTCTCGCTCTTGCCCTTGGCCTCCGGCAGCGCCTCGACCCGGACGGGCTTCAGGCGGCGCTTGACCGACGGGTGATGACCAGATGACCGCCAGCCGAGCCCGGCACGGCGCCACGAACCAGCAGCAGACCACGGTCGGCGTCGATGCGCTCGACGACCAGGTTCTGGACGGTGCGGGTGACGTTACCCATCTGACCGGACATGCGCTGACCCGGAACACGCGACCCGGATCCTGCGCCATGCCGATGGAACCCGGAACGCGGTGCGAACGCGAGTTACCGTGCGAGGCACGCTGGGAACCGAAGTTGTGACGTTTGATGGTGCCGGCAAAGCCTTTTACCTTGCGAGGTACCCTGCACGTCGATGTACTGACCGACCACGAAGTGATCTGCACCCCAGCACCGTGCCAGCCGGAACTTCGGCAGCACGCCCAGGCGAGACGTGGAATTCGGCAGCCACGGTACCGGCCTGGACGCCAGCCTTGGCATAGTGACCTGCTTCAGCGGCATTGACGCGGGATGCGCGACGCTCGCCGTAGACGAGCTGGACGGCAGAGTAGCCGTCTTTTTTCGGACGGACTTGACCTGCGAGACCCGATTACCGGAAACATCGATGACGGTGACAGGAATGCTTTCACCATCATCAGTAAAGATTCGCATCATTCCGACCTTTCGGCCCAGCAGACCAAAAAGCGGAACTAGCCTGACTTCGGCGCCGCCGGAAAACATCAGCCTGAGACCCCATGCGGAGACCCCTTCAAGCGATTATCGACACCTGCGGCTTCGATTGGCCGCAAAGCCTTACCAAAGCGGGGAAGTATAAACCGGCCACCCTCTGGACGCAACCATGAGAGGGCAATGCGTCACGGCTGGCGCACCTGCGCCCAGGGCGGCGATCGCCCGCCAGGGCCACCCGGTACCGGCCGGGCACCGTCCGTAGCAGGCGGTCGACAGGGCAGGTTTTCCAGTCTGTCATGTGCGCATGCAGCATGCCCGTCATCCCGGGCCTTTCCCCACTCCCTGCCAGGCCTCGCCCGCCTTCTTCAGTCACGTTTCCGGCCTCATCGGGGCGCTGACCTGCCTACCGGTTAGGCAATCTGGTCGCATTCCCTGCCATTTTGCAGATTCCACGTCTGTCCGTAGGTTTTGCTGCGCTGCGTTACCCCCGAGCGTAGTACATTTTTGCGATGTGACGTGTTGCAACGTTCGGGCACGAACGTGAAAGCGCCTGGTCCGGTCTGGCGGAGGGCCCGGCACCGAGAAGGCGGCCGCGTGTCACGACCAACCTCATTCTCACGTATGTGCATCACGCAACCCCCTGCAGGACGGGCATGGCCATGCTGACACTGGAACAACAACAGACCCTGGCTTTCGAACATGTGCGAAACGCGCTGGTGCACCGTCTGGGCCGCAAGGCCTCCGGTGCTCAGTGGCAGCAGTTCGAGGATCGACTGAGAACCCATCTTCCGGCGCTGCTGGACAATCTGCAGCCCCTCTACGGGCATCGTCCGGACTTCCTGGCGCAGCTTGATGCGCTGATCGAGACGGCCTGGACGGGCTGGTCCGAGCGCCCGAAGGAGATGAAGGCGCTGGACGAGGCTCGGAGAAGAACCCGACCTGGTTCCAGTCGGAGAAGGTGGTGGGCGGCGTCCTCTATGTGGACCGCTTCGCCGGCAACCTGAAGAATCTGCAGGACCAGATCCCCTACTTCAAGGAGCTGGGGCTGTCCTACCTGCACCTGATGCCCCCGTTCAAGGTTCCCCGGGCAGCAGCGACGGCGGCTAGTGCGGTCAGCAGCTACCGTGACGTGAACCCCGAGATCGGCACGATCGAGGACCTGCGGCGGGCGCTGGCCAAGGCCCTGCGCAAGGAAGGCATCAGCCTGGTGCTGGACTTCATCTTCAACCACACGGCCAACGACCACCCTGGGCACAGGCCGCGGTGAGGATGACCCCGCCTACAAGGACTTCTATTTCCTGTTCCCCGACCGCACCCAGCCCGACATCTATGAGCGCACGGTGCGCGAGATCTTCCCGGACGAGCACCGGGTGCTCTTCGCAGCTGCCTGACGGCCGCTGGGATCTGGACGACCTTCCACACGTTCCAGTGGGACCTGAACTACAGCAACCCGGCGGTGTTCAAACTGCCATGGCGGGCGAGATGCTGGCCATTGCCAACCTGGGCGCCGAGATCCTGCGTCTGGACGCGGTGGCCTTCGTCTGGAAGCGCCCGGGCGCACCCTGCGAGAGCCCTGCCCGAGGTGCACAACCCGATCCGTGCCTTCAACGCACTGGCCCGGATCGCCGCGCCTCGCCTGCTCGCCCGTCCGAAGCCATCGTGCATCCGGCCGAGGTGATGTCCCCACATCTCGCCGGAGGAGTGCCAGCTGTCGTACAACCGCTGCAGATGGCACTGCAATGGAACTCGCTGGCCACCCGCGAGGTGAACCTGCTGCAGCAGGCACTGGAGAAATGGCACCACCTGCCGCACGACACGGCCTGGGTGAACTATGTGCGCAGCCACGACGACATCGGCTGGACCTTTGCCGACGAGGATGCCGCCCAGTTCGGCATCAACGGCTACGACCACTGCAAGTTCCTGAACCGGTTCTACAACAACCGCTTCCCCGGCAGTTTCGCGCGCGGCGTCCCCTTCCAGGAGAACCCCGACACGGGTGATGCCCGCGTAGCGGCACCTCGCCTCGCTGGCCGGTCTGGAGCAGGGCGACCCGCTGGCGGTGCAACGGATGCTGCTGCTGTTCAGCACGATCCTGAGCACGGGCGGCCTGCCACTGATCTATCTGGGCGACGAGGTGGGCACGCTGAACGACCCCAGTTACCTGAACTCGCCCGACGAGGCCGACGACAGCCGCTGGATCCACCGCCCGCGCCGCGATGTGGCCCGCCACGAGCAGCGCAAACAACCCCAACACGGTGCCCGGCCAGATCTTCACCGGCCTGCGCAGCATGATCATCATCCGAGCCAGCACGCCGGCTTGTCGCGGGCGAGCTGATCGGCTACCGGGCCGCCAATCCGGCCGTGCCGCTGGCACGCGCAGCAGCGCCGAGCAGACGGTGCTGGTGCTCGCCAACCACAGCGAGTTCGAGCAGCACCGCCCGGCGCAGGTCTTCCAGCGCCATGCCCAACCATCCGGTGCGCGACCTGCTGACCGACCGCACGTACAACCTGCGCGATGGCGTGACGCTGGCGCCTTACGGGGTGTCGGCTGAGAACCGCGCGCCGGAATCGGGCACTCACGCCTGACCCGTCGGCCGGATGCCGGGCCTCTCGGCCCCTGCGGGGTCCGGCATCCGGTCGGGCGGCTGGCCAGGCGTCCGGCCAGCCGCCCCTCTCGCGCTCTCACCCCAACCCTTTTCCCCGAAGTAGAAAGGAGCCTCTTGAAGAAGACGCAGATGATGGCCGCAGCCGGTACGCGGCATCGTACTGGCCATGTCGTGCCTGGAGCATCGGCCGCGGCTGAGGAAACGCCCACCCCACCTTCTCCGTTTCGGCGCCTCATGCGCAGCGGCGCGGCACCACATCCGACGGTGGTCTCGCAGGCCTGTTTCCGCCTGCCGCGCGCGGCAACCTTCTTCCGCCTGGGCAACGAATGCGACTCCTACGTGGATCTGAAGCTGGAGTCGCACCTGGGTGAGGTCAAAGGGCACCAAGTTCGACGCCAAGATCACGCTGTCGCATCGGCACCCAGGCATGGCCAACTGGGAACAGAGCACGCCGGCACTGCGCGAGCTGTTCGTGACAGCGACGGATATCGGCTCGTCGCTGAACGTGCGGGCCCTGGACGGGCAATCCTGTGGGTGGGCAAGCGCTTCTACAAGAACCCTGATGTCCACATGATGGACTACACGTACTGGGAGCCGGGTCAGGGTCCGGCTTTCGGTCTGGACAACGTGACGCTGGGCCCTGCAAGTTCGCCTAGCGATGTTCCGGATGGGCGACTTCACCGGCTATGGGGTCAACAACGGACCTGGCGGCTACAACCCCGACCTGGTCGGCGGCGGTTCGCGTTCGGCCACGGTGCATGACTTCCGGCTGGAGGAGATCGGGGTCAATCCGGGCGGCAAGCTGACGGTGGGCATGGGACCTGGTGCGCGCCAGTAACCGCGACGGCACCAGCACCCAGCACGGTGGACACCACGCGTCGGTGGACCTGACAACAACCCGGCCACGCCGAACGTGGACGGTAGTGCGCGAGACCCGCATCGTCGACAACAAGGCCGGCAGCAACGGCACGGCGTTCACCCTCGTCGCACGAGCAGGCCAATGCTCTTCGGCCTGCGGCACGAACTCGGTGGTGCTGCAGTTTGCACAACGCAGCCCTGCTGAAGGGCTACGGTGTGGGTGTGGCAGCACCGACAAGCGCCGCGAATGGATGGTGTTCGACCACTGGTTTTACGAGCCGGCTCACAGCAGTGGTCGGTCACGTCGTGACCGTGGGCCATCGCCACGCCAAGGTCAATGACGAAGATGCGCGAGATGTGGGTGGGCACCCGTCCGCTCTACAACATCAACGAGGTGCTGGGCCTGTTCCTGAACTGAGCCACCAGCGTCAAGCAGGATTCGCAATCGACCCGCACGCCGTCCAAGGTGACGCTGGGCACGCAGTTCTTTGATGGGGCCGGGCATCGCGGCACGGGCCCGCACCGCGGTTCTTTTGCCACCCGGCGCGAAGTGGAACGATGCGGCAGCCAATGCCGGCCCGTGGCCTGCACCGGTCGTGACTGCAACACGGCCGTGACCTCGTTCGCCAATCAGTTGCAGCGCCGTGACCCATGGATGCCCAGGTAGTTTGGTTCTGATAGTCGTGTTCCGGCGCCGGGTTCCGGCGCCGTCTTTCAGGAAATCACCCCATGAAGATAGATCATCGCGTGGTGATGACATTTCGGCAGATATTGCTGATGAACTTCGTCTCTTCGGCATTCAGTACAGCTTTCGGGCCGCAGCAGACCGCCATCAACCCGGTGTTCAGCATGCTGAATGCCAACCCCGACCAACTGCCACTGCTGAACCTGGCCGGCCCGGTGACCCGGCCTGATCATCCAGCCGCTCATTGGCGCCATCAGTGACCGGACCTGGATTCCCGGCATGGGCCGGCGCCTGTTCTTCCTGATCGGCGCGATCGGCTGCAGACCTGCTCGTTCCCTGTATCCGACACGTCACCGAGCTGTGGATGGCCGTGCTGCTGTGGTTGGACGCCAGCAACAACACTGCCATGGAGCCGTACGCGCTCATCGCCGATGCCGCCCGATGAGCAGCATGCCACCGGCTCCTGATGCAGAGCTTTGCAGGGCTGGGCATCACGCTGGCCAACGTGTCGCTGGTACTTCTTCCAGCGCTACTCACAGCCGTACCGATGAAGCGCATGCCGTCAGGTGATGGTCTTCCTACGTCGGTGCGTTCTGCCCGATCGCCACGGTGCTGGTCTCGGTGCCGACCACCCGGAAATCGAACCCACCCCCGAGGAGCTGGCCGAAATTCGCGCCAAGCCCCACGGCCTGATTGCTGCCGTCGGCGAGATCTACGAAGCCATCCTGGGTGATGCCGAAGACCCTGTGGCAGCTGGGCGCGGTCTACATGTTCCAGTGGTACGCCATGTTCGTCTACTGGCAGTTCGTGTCGCACAGCATCGCCGACTCGGCCTTCGGCTGGCGAAGCCGCCACGCCGAAAGAGGCTGCTCACCTGTATGAACAGGCGGTGGCCCGGACCGGGCTGGTCAACGGCTTCTGGCAACGTCGTCACCTTCCTGTCGGCTCGTGCTGATGTACCCGGCCCTGCAAGCATCAGGCCAGCCGGGTGCATGCCTTGCCCCTGGCGCTGATGTCTGCTGACTGTGCCCATTCCCGCACATCACCAACAAGTTCATGCTGTTCCCGCCGATGATCGGCTTCGGCATTGGCTGCCAGCATGCTGGGTGTGCCCCATGATCGCCGTGGCCGAGATTCCGTCGGGCCATGGCGTGCACATGGGCATCATCAACATGATGATCGTGATCCCCATGCTTATCCAGACGGTGAGCTTCGGCTGACCCACACCTGCGCTGGGCGGCAATCCAAGCTACGCCATGACCTTCGCCGGCGTGCTGCTGCTGCTCGCCCGCATCACCATCGTTGTTCGTAAAATGACGCCCCACTTGCCGCGTCAGCACAACTTCCCCGGATGCAGAATCGCACCAAGAAGCAAGGCTGATCCACGTCCGGCATGGCTCGGCTCGCGGGAGCGCCGCGTCCAGCGAATGGCGTTATGTTTGCCCTGGCGCTGCCGGGTTTCTGCCGGGAAGCCGGTCCTTTGTGGGCCGGGCTCATGGGTCAGGTGTCTCTGCCGGGGCACACGCGTGCTGGCAGAACGGGAGACCCCGACAGTAGCGCGGGCCACGAACCGTGGCCCTGCTGAAAGGTTCAGCGTCCGCCCTTCGCAGCCACGGTCCGGTCGATCCAGCCGAACAGCTCGTCCAGGTCGTAGTCGCCACTGTGCGGCACGTCCCAGGGCATGAACAGGTCCACCTGTTGCCCGTGTTCTGCAGTCGTGGCCAGGATCACGGCGATGGCGTGGAGGTGTCGCGGTCGGCTGCCCACCCGGATGCGCCAGTGCGAGGTCCTGCCTGCCGATGGGCGACGTAGTTCATCGGGTTCATCAATCGAACGGTCTGGGCATCAGCGACACCGGCATCCTTCACCGTGCTGCGCCGCCGAATACGCAGTGAAAATGCCGGGCATCCACCGTGTCGGTGCCGAACCCTGGTTCTCGCCATTGTCCAGCGCCAGACCGTCAGCGCGGGCGGCGTCTTCGGCGACCTGCGGCGCGTGCGAAGGCGGCAAAGTCCGCAGCCTTCACCTTGCCAGTCCTGGACGGCAAGCCAGCCACGGTCGGACAGGTCCTTGCCTGCATCCAGCTGCTTCGGGGCCGAGGCGGCCAGGTACGACGTCACATGCGTCTTCGAAGCTGCGCGTTGCCCTGGGCGTCCAGAGCGAGCTTGCAGGCCATCCGCCGAGCAGGTGCAGGGCATTCACATACCGGTGAACAGCGGCTTGAGCTGGCTTGAACCTTCTTCTGCTCGGAAGTGACACTCTTTGCGTTTGCGCTCGACATGGAAGTCGATCTGACGCATGTCGATCTTGGCGTAGTCATCGACGCCGTTGAACCCCCCATTCAGGCGGCATCGGCCTGCTCCAGGATGGAAATCGGGCAGTAGGCCGAGACGCAAAGATGTCGCCCGGGCGCGTCGGCGGGCCCCCAATGCCTTCAGGTAGGCCTGTAGTCGGGCTGGCTGGGCGCTGGCGCCCAGCAGGACTGACAGCGCGCCACCCGCACTGGTCCCGCTGGAGATGATCCGGTTGGCATCGCCCGGCATGGCGGCATCGCTGTGCTTCAGATAGCGTACCGCCGCCCTTCAGGTCGACGATGGCGGCCGGCGCCTTGCCGGTGGCCTGGGTACGCCCTCGCGCACCGGGCGAGACGACCACCAGGCCTCGTGCCAGCGCCGTCTGCATGGCGTCGGCCTGGTCAGGGTCGCGCGACCAAAGCCTGCCTGCCCCATCACCCCGGGCTTGGCCGGCGTAGCCCCACCCGATTGGGCAGGAAGATCGGGGCCGTCCTGGCTGTAGCCATTGATGGTGCCCCCAGAAGTAGCCCCGCACGTAGATGTTCAGGCTCTGGTACCGGCATCGACCGGGTTCGAACGCAGACCACATTCTCGTAAGCCCGGTAGGCCACGCCTCGCCATGACGCGCGTGCTTCCGGACGCTGGCGTGAGGCGAGAAAGGTCGAGGGCATCCATGTTGGTCTGGCGGGTCTGTTGGGAGGCACTGCACCGCCGCCATTCATTGAGTGGCGAGGGTCGCGTGCCGGCCGGCGGCCAATGCGACCGTTCCAACCAGCAGACTGCCGACAAGCAGGCCAGCCGGGTGCGTCGGAGTGACAATATTCTGCTGGGGCTGTGCCGAATGCGTCCGGGAGGATGGGGCAACGGTATTCATGGATTCTCCTATCCAGGAGCAAGGGAAGATGAACGTGCCAAGACCTGGCAGTCATCCTTGACGGGTCGTTTAGTTCGTGATGAAAACGGCTGGCCCAGAGCACCAGCAGCGCCACGAACGCCAGTCCGGTGCCGCAGACCCGTCACATGGAGGCCCGGCAGCTCGGTCAGGCAGCGCCGCTGCGTTTCGTGCGCGCGCGTCGATGGTAGCGCCCTGCCTCCCGCCGACCCAGTTCCAGGGTCGGCAGGGAATCCGTCGAAAGTGTCGCTGTCCCTGGGGCGCTAAAGCCGCCGCCCAGACGTGACGCCCACGAAGAAGGCGGCCCCCAGCGCCCCGGCGATGGGGTTGAGTTGCCGCGATGGCCGCGCCGTGGGGATTCAGGTTGCGCGGCAAGGCGTTGAGGCCATAGGTCTCGACACCATGGCGGCCGCCCCGCCGCCGAGAAGAGTCCAAAACAGCGTAGCCAGCCACCACGCCTTGATGTTGCATCGAAGCTGAGCCACATGCCCAACAGGCTGATGAGGATGACCACCGTGCCCGGTAGGGACCACGAATCGGCCACCCCGCCGATCCAGCAGCGTCCCGAACACCGGCATCAGCAATGCCCGCGATGCTGCCCGGCGGCAGGACGAGTCCGTGACGGTAGCCGAGAGCATGAGCACCTGCTGGAATACATGGGCATGAGCAGCTCCATGCCCAGGAACAGGAAGATGTTGCTGGCCATCACGATAACGGCATAACCGAACTGTGCGGCCGAAAGCCCGCAGGTTCAGCAGCGCGCGGCGTCTTCAGACGGAACTGACGGACCACAAAAGCATCGATCATCAGCAACGATACCGGCAGCAACACGGCCAGCTGCAGGGCGGATGCCTCGGAGAAGGTGCTGCCCCCGTAGACCAGTCCACCAAAGCCCAGCACCGACAGCACGACCGACAGCAGATCGATACGTGGTCGCGTGATCTCGACCAGCGTGACTTTCAGGTAACGGTGCACCAGCAGGACAGCTGCCAGCATCAGCGGCACGGTCAGCAGGAACACCCAGCGCCAGCCGAAGTGATCGATGATGAAGCCTGAGATCGTGGGGCCCAGTGCCGGGGCCGCGCTGAACACCATGGCCACCAGCCCCATGACCTTGCCGCGACGCTCGGGCGGATAGATGGCCAGCGTGGCGTTCATCAGCAACGGCATGGTGAGCGCCGCCGACACGGCCTGCACCAGCCGCCCCGTCAGCAGCAGTCCGAACGAGGGCGCCATCGCGCAGATCAGCGATCCCGCCAGGAAGGTAGCCAGCGTGACCCAGCGTGAGCCGCCGGGCATCAAGCCACCGCACCAGGCTCAGCCGTGAGCGGTGCGAGCGCCCCCATCATCAGCAGAAAGCCCGTACTATCCATTGCACTGGTCGTGCCCACCGAGAACTCCCCATCAGCGTGGGCAGCGCCACGTTGAGCAGGGTCTCGTTCAGGAAGCCGATGAAGGCCCCGACGAACAGCGTGCTGATGACCAGCGTGCTGGGAAAGGCCGGGTCGTCGTCAAAGTACTCGTACTGACGGGATGAGGGCAAGGATTACTCCAGGTCGTTGCTGAGAAAGACCGGCTTCTGGGGTCTGGTCCAGCGGAAGCAGCAGGTTGAGCAACACGGCCGTGATACCGGCCGAGATGGAGTTCTGGAAAAGTACGGGAAGCTGCTGGAAGACTCCGGTTCGAAGGCAACCCCCAGACCCAGGCCCACCGAGGTGGCTGCAATGATGGTCTCACGCCGACGGATGCCGTTGGTCATGAGGATGCGCATACGCAGCAATGGTGATGAGGCCGAACATCAGCACCATCGCCCTCGCCCAGCACGGGGGCCGGATGGTGGTGAAGATCCGCCCCACCACCGGGAACAGCCCCCAGCAGCACCAGGATGTACGCGATGTACTTGCCCACATGGCGCGACGCCACGCCCGTCATCTGATGACGCCGTTGTTCTGCGAACGTGGTGAGCGGCAGCGACCCCAGAGCGGTGGCAATGACGGAGACGAGGCCATCGGCTGTGACACCGCCGCGCAGCCGTCGCGTGACTGTCACCTTCGATGGGCTGCCCCTGACACTGCGGCGGTGGCGGTGATCCCCACCGCCTCGAAGACGCTGAGCAGGTAGATGGCGCCCGCCACCACGAAGGCATGGCTATCGAACGCAAAACCATACTTGAAGGGCACCCCGGATCGTGACCAGCGGCAGGCCGTCCAGCGACGAGAAATCAACCTGCCCCCAGAAGAGCGCAATGAGGTGAGCCGATGACCAGGCCCACCGCAATGCCGTCATGCAGCAGCAGCGGACTCTTCATGCAGTTGAAGAAGAGCACGATGAGCAGCACCGTGCCCGCGAGGCCCAGGTTCTCGAAGGAGCCAAAGCTGCTGTCCGCTCTTGGCGCCGCCGCCAACAAAATCGGTGATGCCGACATGGACGAGGCTGAGTCCGATGAGCATGACGACCACCCCACTGACGGTGGGCGTGATGACCTTCTTCAGGTAAGGCAACAGCCAGGCAGAAGCAGCACACCAGGAATGCGCCGACGAAGGAGACACCCGTAGCGCCGAGATCATGGGTGCGCGTCCAGCCCCCGGCTTTCTATGGATGCCCAGGCGCGATCATCGTGGACGAACGAGAAGTTGACCGACTGGATGGAAAGCATGCCCGACCCCAGCGGCCCGAAGCGGTTGACCTGCAGCCAGGTGCCAAACGCCTGAGGCCACCACGCCAGCTGGACACCGTAGGTAGGCCAGTCATGTCCACGGGCAGTTCCAGCTGCACGGCCCACGATCAGCGCGTGATCATCGGGCACGAAGATGGCCAGCAGGGTGATGGCGCTCAGCAGCATCGTCGAACGGAGGGCGATCTTCCAGTCCATAGACGAGATCGGCTTGATCAATGGGCTGGATGGGTGGCTCGTGACGAATTCTGAATTCTGTATTCAGCAAAGAACGGTTGGGGATGCGCAGCCGCGTCAGTGCTGCATGAACAGGCGTCTGCGGGCACAAGCGCGAGACGCGGCGTGCAGCGTGAGGGCGTGTATGGAGTGCAGGGCACGATGGAGACTTGCGCCCAACGGCATGGATCGACGGCAAGCCCATGCGGGAGATGCGATGATTGAAAAAGCCCGCCGGGCTTCGGAAGGAAGACGGCGGGCTTTGGCGAGACGGGCAGCACCAAGAGACCAGGCGCTGCACGCATCATCACCGCAGCTTGATTTCCACGTCGACGCTAGCGGGCAGGTCGAGTTTCATCAGCGCATCGACGGTCTTGTCGGTCGGGTCCACGATGTCCATCAGACGCAGTGCGTACGATTTCCAGCTGGTCACGCGACGTCTTGTTGACGCGGCGAACGCAGCACATCGAAAACGCTCGACGTGGTTGGCAACGGCATCGCATGAACGACTGCGCTGGTGCAGCTTGGCCGCATCAACGATCTCAGCGGCGGACTGGTCGATCAACTTGTAGTCGAACGCTTTCAGACGGATACGGGTTTTCCGGGTTTGCCATGATGATTCCCTTAAAGAGCGAGGAGCGCGCGGCAGACGCGCTCCTATGTCTGCGATGGATGGGACGTGAAAATCAGGCGATGATCTTGGCGACCACACCGGCACCGACGGTACGACCACCTTCACGGATGGCAGAAACTGCAGACCCTGTCCTCCGCGGGCGATCGGGTGCGATCAGCTTGACCTTCATCTGAACGCGTTGTCACCCGGCATCACCATCTCGGAAAGCCTGCGGCAGCGTCACCGAACTCCGTCACGTCCGGTCGTACGGAAGTAGAACGGACGGATTTGCAGCTCGGAGAAGAACGGCGTGTGACGGCCACCCTTCGTCCTTGCTCGTGAATGTACACCTCGGCTTCGAACTCGGTGCGTGCGGCTTGATCGCGCCCGGCTGGCACAGCACCTGACCACGCTCGACGTCCTCGCGCTTCGCAGCCGCGCAGCGGTGATACCCACGTTGTCGCCTGCCTGACCCGCGTCCAGCAGCTTGCGGAACATCTCCGTCGCGTGCAGGCGTCTGTCGTCTTGCTGCAGTCACGGATACCGACGATCCTGGATCTCAAGGTCGCCAACCTTGATGATGCCACGCTCGCCACGACCCGTAACCACCGTACCACGACCCGGAGATCGAGAACACGTCCTCGATCGAGCATTCGCTCTCAGGAACGTGCCGTCCACGGCACGCTCGGGCTCGGGGATGTCGCCGTCCAGCGCTGGCCAGCGCCATGACGCCGGCTCGCCGATCTCGCTCGTGTCGCCTTCAGCGCCTCTTCTTCAGCGCCGAACCCTTGACGATCGGCAGATCGTCGCCCGGAACTCGTATCTCGGGACAGCAGTTCACGAACTTCCATCTCCACCAGCTCCAGCAGCTCGGCGTCGTTTCCACCGCGTCGGTCCTTGTTCATGAACACGATGATGTAGGGAACACCCACTCCGGCGGGCCAGCAGGATGCGCTCGCGCGTCTCGCGCATCGGCCGTCAGCCGACGAGACACCACCAGGATCGCGCCGTCCAGCCCTGGGCAGCACCCGCGATCATGTTCTTCACGTAGTCAGCGTGTCCCTGGCAATCCACGTGCATAGTGACGCTTGGCGGTCTCGCACCGACGCGAGGTGTTGATCGTGATGCCGCGGGCTTTCTTCCGGTGCATTGCGATCGGGTCATAGCCCCTTGGCCTCACCGCCGAACTTCTTCGACTGCACCGTGGCAATCGCCGCCGTCAGCGTCGTCTCTGCTGATGGTCCACGGGACCGATGGTGCCCACGTTCACGTGCGGCTTGGTCCGCTCAAACTTGCCCTTGCCATTTTCTGTTCACCCTGATTCTTTCAATCGAGATTGTCGTTTGCCGGAAGGCGAGGCACCCCGGCTGGTGCGCCCCGCCCCTTCCGGCCTGTACCCGTGTGATTACGCTGGTCGGGCCGCGATGACGGCCTCGGCGACGTTCTTTCGGCGCTTGGCGTATTGCTTGAATTCCATAGTGTGCGTGGCATCGACCCTGGCCAGCGACCGCAGCAGTGGTGGCATAGCCAAACATCTCGGGCCAGCGGCACTTCAGCCTTGATCTGCTTGCCGCCACCGACCATGTCTTCCGCGCCCTGAATCATGCGCGGCAGCCGCGAGACAGGCCCGCCCATCACGGTACCACAGTCATTACCTCTTCCGGCGTTTCCACTTCCACGGCCATCATCGGCTCCAGCGACCGGGCTGGCCTTGCGCATGCCTTCCTTGAACGCCATCGAACCCGCCTCGCTTGAAGGCGTTTCGCTGGAGTCCACGTCGTGTACGAACCGAAGTGCAGCGTGACCTTCACGTCCACACCACCGGGTAGCCGCGTGCACGCCGGTCGGCAGGGTAAGCGTCTCGATACCCTTCTGGACCGCAGGGATGAACTCGCGAGCACCACACCGCCTCTTGATGGCGTCGACGAACTCGAAGTTCGAGCCGCCTGGCCCAGCGGTTCCAGCTGAGCACGACGTGACCGTACCGACCACGACCACCGGACTGCTTGACGAACTTGGCTTCGGCGTTCGACCGTCTTGCGGATGGTCTCGCGGTAGGCCACCTGCGGCTTGCCGACGTTGGCTTCACGTTGAACCCGCGCTTCATCCGGTCGACGATGATCTCGAGTGCAGCTCGCCCATGCCGCCGATGATGGTGCGCCCGATTCTCGTCGGTGTGACGCGGAAGGACGGATCCTCGGCAGCCAGACGCGAGCAGCCAGACCCATCTTCTCCTGGTCGGCCTTCGATTTGGGCTCCACGGCCTGGCGGATCACCGGCTCGGGGAACACCATGCGCTCCAAGATGATCGGGGCGGACTGGTCGGTCAGCGTCTCACCGGTGGTGACTTCCTTCAGACCCACCACAGCGGCGATGTCGACTGCGCGCACTTGCTTGATCTCTTCGCGGTTGTTGGCGTGCATCTGCAGCAGACGGCCGATGCGCTCCTTCTTGCCGCGGGTGGCGTTGAGCACCGTGTCGCCGGAGTTCAGCACACCCGAGTGCATCGCGCACGAAGGTGAGCCGCTGACGAAGGGTCGGTCATCAGCTGAATGCCAGCGCAGCGAACTTCTCGTTGTCGTCGGCTTTGCGGGTGACGCGGTTGTGCTCGTCGTCCTCGCCCTCGATCGGCGGAATCTCGACCGGCGACGGCAGGAAGTCGATCACGGCGTCCAGCATGCGCTGCACACCCTTGTTCTTGAAGGCGGTGCCGCACAGCATCGGCTGGATCTCGTTGGCGATGGTGCGCTTGCGCAGACCGGCCTTGATCTTGTCTTCGGGCAGATCACCGTTCCGAGGTACTCGTTCATCAGGTCCTCGTCGGCTTCGGGCCGCGGCTTCGAGCATCTTCTGCGCCACTCGGCAGCCTTTCCTTCAGTCGGCCGATGTCGCGGTACTCGAACTCATGCCCTGCGTGAGCCTCATCCCAGATGATGGCCTTTCATCTTGATGAGTGTCGACCACGCCCTCGAACTTGTCTCGGCGCCGATGGGGATGACCACGGGCACGGGATTGGCGCGCAGGCGCAGCTTCATCTGGTCATAGACCTTGGTAGTTCGCGCCGGTGCGGTCCATCTTGTTCACGGGCCAGACGGGGCACGTGATACTTGTTGGCCTGACGCCAGAGCGGTCCGGACTGCGGCTGCACGCCGCCCACCGCGCAGTACACCATGCAGGCACCGTCCAGCACGCGCACCGAACGCTCCACTTCGATGGTGAAGTCGACGTGTCCCGGGTGTCGATGATGTTGATTCGGTGTTCCGGATAGGAAAGGTCCATGCCTTCCAGAAGGTGGTCACGGCAGCGGAGGTGATGGTGATGCCACGCTCCTGCTCCCTGTTCCATCCAGTCGGTGGTGGCCGCGCCATCATGCACTTCACCCAGCTTGTGGTTCACGCCGGTGTGAACAGGATGCGCTCGGTCGTCGTGGTTTTTCCTGCATCGTGATGTGGGCGAAATACCAATATTCCGGTAGCGCTGACGTCTTGCGAGCCACGATGGTGAGTCCTTGAATAGCACAGTGCACAGGACCGACTTTCGCCACCGACATTGCGGCGGCCGGTCTGCAGCAAAGGGACGTATCGTCTCGTTCCGTCAGAGACGGGTCAGAAGCGGAAGTGCGAGAAGGCGCGGTTGGCTCCCCAGCCATATGCGGTGAACCTCGTCGCGACGCTTGATTTGGCGCCACCCCCGGTTCTCGGCCGCTTCCATCAGCCCGTTGGCCAGCGCTGGCCCATGGATTTCTCGGCACGCTTCGCGGCTTCACGCAAAGCCAGCGTACGGCCAGCGCGGTACGGCGCACCGGGCGAACTTCAACCGGCACCTGATAGTTGAGAACAACCACCCACACGACGGTGGCTCTTGACCTCGACCATCGACGGGAGTTGCCGGTCAGTGCGGTGTTGAAGACTTCGATGGGGATCCCTTGCCGCTCTTGGAGCGGATGATCTCGAAGGCTGGCGCTGGCACAGGATGCGCTCGGCGACGGCTTTCTTGCCGGAGTAGCATCAGCACGTTGATGAACTTGGCGACTTCTTCGTTGGTGATAGAGCGGATCCGGCAGACTTCACGCGCTTCGGTACTTCGCGACGGCGTGGCACTCACCCCAGATTGACATTCAGCTGGCCTTGCACGCGGGCTCCAAGCGATTCCCGAGAACCGGAAAACACGCCGCCTACCGGATATGGACGGAAAACAGAACCTTAAGTATTGGGTTACGACCTAAACCTTTCTCGCAGGACAGCGAAAAGGCGGGATCGCTTACTGGATGGCGGCGCCGCCTGCGCCCATCGTGCAGGCGATCGTAGCCAACCACTTTCTTTCCAGCCGACCACCCGGAAGACGGAGGCGTGATGTGACCGATGACGCCTGGCAGCCTTTTGGGGCCGCTGGCACCGTACTCTGAACGGGCTTTGTTTCCGGGTCCTTGACGCCTTGCAGGTCAAGGGAGCCGCGAACGATGTGGTAGCGCGGCACCGGAAGGTCTTTCACACGACCGCCGCGGATCAGTCACGACCGAGTGTTCCCGCAGGTCGTGGCCTTCACCGCCGATGCTGTAGCTGATGACCTCGAAGCCGTTGGTGAGACGCACGGCTACCTTTACGCAGCGCGGAGTTCGGCTTTGGGTGGTGGTGGTAGACGCGGGTGCAAAACACCGCGGCGCTGCGGGCAATCTTCCAGCGCGGGGCTCTTGCCTTGACGACCGCAGATTTGCGCGCGGACTGCGTACGAGCTTGATTGATGGCTGCATGGCATGTTGACGCTGGATTTGGGAGCAGCCACGGCGGGCTGCGCCGATCGGAGATATCAATCCATGGCACGCGCGGCGGCGTCTGCCTGAACTCGATCTGCCGCCGGAAGAACCCGGGCCTTGTGTGTGGGCTGTTCGCCCGGATGCCCTCGACCGACGCCTTGACCGAACTTTCGCCCGCAGACGGCGGTGCTACCCAGAGCGCATCTGGCGCGGCAGGCGGCCGCCCGATCACGGGAGCATAAAAGGAAGGTATCGACCAGTCAATGAAGACAAGCCGAAAATGCACGTCGTGAGCCATTCGCCGCAGGTCTTCAGTGATGCGGCAACAGGCTGGGGCCGGAACCCAGAAGCAGCTGGCCAGTGCGCGGGCGCCACGGTCTGTCGGCGGCAGGCAGGCATGGCATCACGCACCGCCGCCCTCGGCCCGCGGCCATGGCCGCTGCCGCAACCGGGAAACGTCCGGGACGTAGGCCCGGAAGCAGCCGCCGCGCCGTTCTGATCACGACCGTGCACAAGCTGCCATGGTGTTTTC